>ERZ772871.238-NODE-238-length-73691-cov-8.42218_pt1 | contig 73691 bp, 40 predicted proteins | sample MGYA00511899_ERZ772871 | MGnify/ENA primary metagenome ERZ772871 (study PRJEB29015, sample SAMEA2737693) | human gut metagenome | biome: human gut; feature: human-associated habitat; material: faeces | place: China | collected 2012 ...
GCGCACGCCCCGACGCCGCCGCCAAGGAAGACCAGAAGGCCCCGGAACCCGAATCCCAGTGATTCCCCACGGGTCGTCCGGCCCGCGGCCGCGCAGCGAACGCGCGGCGCGGCGGGCCGGACGACCCGGACGAAACGTGATTGAACATCAATTTCAAAGACAGGACAATACAGAGTGCTGGACGTCAACGCATTTGACAAACTGAGGATCGGCCTGGCCACCGCCGACGACATCCGCAATTGGAGCCACGGCGAGGTCAAGAAGCCGGAAACCATTAACTACCGTACCCTGAAGCCCGAGAAGGACGGTCTGTTCGGCGAGCAGATCTTCGGACCCACCCGCGACTGGGAGTGCGCCTGCGGCAAGTACAAGCGCGTGCGCTTCAAGGGCATCATCTGCGAACGGTGCGGCGTGGAGGTCACCAAGTCCCGCGTGCGCCGCGAGCGCATGGGCCACATCGAGCTGGCCGCCCCCGTCACCCACATCTGGTTCTTCAAGGGCGTGCCGAGCCGTCTCGGCTACCTGCTGGACATCGCTCCGAAGGACCTGGAGAAGGTCATCTACTTCGCGGCCTACATGGTCACGAGCGTGGATGAGGAGCAGCGCCACAACGACCTGCCCGACCTGCAGGACGAGTTCGATACCGAGATCGGCAACATGGCCAAGCGCCGTGACAACGAGATCGAGAGCCGCGCCCGCAAGGTCGAGGAGGATCTCGCCCAGCTTGAGGCCGAAGGCGAGGGCAGGGGCCCCGCACGCACCAAGCTGCGCAATGGCGCCGAGCGCGACATGGCCGCCATCCGCCAGCGTTACGACGATCAGATCCAGCGTCTGAACGCTGTGTTCGACCGCTTCAAGAGCCTGAAGCCGGGCGACTTGGAAGGCGACGTGGACCTGTGGCGCGAGATGCAGGACCGCTACGGCGACTACTTCGAGGGTTGTATGGGTGCAGAAGCCATCCAGAAGCGCCTGCAGGACTTCGACCTGGAGGCCGCCTCCAAGCAGCTGCGCGAGGAGATCGACTCCGGCTCCGGCCAGCGCAAGGCCCGCGCCCTCAAGCGCCTGAAGGTCGTCAACGCCTTCCTGACCACCGGCAACAAGCCGGAGGCCATGGTGCTCGACGTGATTCCGGTCATTCCGCCGGATCTGCGCCCGATGGTGCAGCTCGACGGTGGCCGTTTCGCCACTTCCGATCTCAACGACCTCTACCGTCGTGTGATCAACCGTAACAACCGTCTGAAGCGACTGATCGAGCTCGGCGCTCCTGAAATCATGCTCAACAACGAGAAGCGCATGCTGCAGGAAGCCGTCGATTCCCTGTTCGACAACGGTCGTCGTGGCCGCCCGGTCACCGGCGCCTCCAACCGTCCGCTGAAGTCCCTGAGCGACATGCTCAAGGGTAAGCAGGGTCGTTTCCGTCAGAACCTGCTCGGTAAGCGTGTGGATTATTCCGGCCGTTCCGTGATCGTGGTCGGTCCATCCCTGCGCATGCACCAGTGCGGTCTGCCGAAGCCGATGGCCCTCGAGCTGTTCAAGCCGTTCGTCATCAAGCGCCTTGTCGACCTCAACTATGCCCAGAACATGAAGAGCGCCAAGCGTCTCGTGGACCGCGGCGACTCCGAAGTGTGGGGCGTGCTCGAAGAGGTCATCGCCGAGCATCCGGTGCTCCTGAACCGTGCACCTACGTTGCACCGTCTGGGTATTCAGGCATTCGAGCCGATTCTGGTGGAAGGCAAGGCCATCCACCTGCCGCCGCTTGCCTGCGCCGCATTCAACGCCGACTTCGATGGCGATCAGATGGCAGTCCACCTGCCGCTGTCCGCTGAAGCCCAGGCTGAAGCACGCTCCCTGATGATGGCTTCCGACAATATTCTGAAGCCGGCTGACGGCCACACCGTGACCATGCCGAGCCAGGATATGATCCTCGGTCTGTACTACCTGACCACCGTCATCGACGGCGCCAAGGGCCAGGGCCGCGTGTTCTCCTCGCTGGAAGAGGCCGAAATGGCCCTCGACAAGCATGAGATCGACATGCAGGCCAAGGTGCTTATCCGCCTTCCGGAAGACTTTGTGCTGCCGAAGGGCTGGGAGCCGAGCGAAATCGAAGTCGTCGATCCGGAACCGGGCAGCCCGGCCGTGGTGAAGGAAGAGCGCTTCCATGATGGTTCCGTGCTTTTCGCAACCTCCTATGGCCGTATTCTGTTCAACAGCACGCTGCCGGTGGATTACCCGTTCGTGAACGATCAGGCTCCGAAGAAGCGTCTGAGCAAGATCGTCGACGACATCGCAACCCGTTACTCCACCGCACAGGTGGCGGCAACGCTGGACGCGCTGAAGGATATGGGCTTCACCCGCGCACCGTGGTCCGGTGTGTCCTTCGCGTTCTCCGACGTTATCCAGCCGTCCGAGCGCGACGAGTACATCGAGAAGTACGAAGCCGAAGCCGACAAGGTCAACGAGAACTACGAAATCGGTATGCTCACCGAAGAGGAGCGCCGTCAGGAACTCATCGACCTGTGGACCAAGTGCACCAGCGAGGTTTCTGAGGCGGTCGAGGAACACTTCGACTCCAAGAACAACCTGGCTATCATCGTGCAGTCCGGTGCACGAGGAAACATGATGCAGATCAACCAGATCGCAGGCATGCGAGGCCTCGTGGCTAACCCGAAGGGCGAGATCATTCCTCGACCGGTGAAGTCCAACTACCGTGACGGCCTGTCCGTGCTGGAATACTTCATCTCCCAGCACGGTGCACGTAAGGGTCTGGCCGATACCGCACTGCGTACCGCAGAGTCTGGCTACCTGACCCGTCGTCTGGTGGACGTTTCCCAGGACGTAATCGTGCGCGAAGAGGATTGCGGCACCAAGCGTGGCCTGACGATGAAGGTCGGCGAGCGTGATGCTGAAGGCAACCTGCATCTGGTCAAGGCCGCCGATGGCGGTCCGTACTCCCGTCTGCTCGCAACCGACGTGATCGATCCCGCCGACGGCGAGACCGTGCTGTACAAGGCCGGTGACGCGCTGTCCATGGACGTGCTCAACGATCTTGTTGCCCACGACGTGGAAGAGGTCAAGGCCCGTTCCGTGCTTACCTGCGAATCCAAGCGCGGCGTGTGCGCCAAGTGCTATGGCTGGTCGCTGGCCACCAACAAGCTGGTGGATGTCGGCGAGGCCGTTGGCATCGTGGCCGCACAGTCCATCGGCGAGCCTGGTACCCAGCTGACGTTGCGTTCCTTCCACTCCGGTGGCGTTGCTTCCGCATCCGATATCACCCAGGGTCTCCCTCGTGTTACCGAGCTTTTCGAAGCCCGTACTCCGAAGGGTGAGGCCCCGATCGCAGAGTTCGCTGGCGTGGTCAAGGTGGAAGACACCGAGCGCGGCCGTCAGGTCATCCTGAAGCCGGACGACGATTCCGTCGAGCCGATCGCCTACCCGGTGACCCGTCGCGCCCCGATGATGGTCAAGGACGGCGATCATGTCGAAGCCGGCACCCAGCTGATCGAAGGCTCCGTCGATCCTAAGAAGATCCTGCGCATCCTCGGCCCGCGTGCTGCCCAAGTGAACATTGTGGAGGAAGTGCACACCGTGTACCGCTCCCAGGGCGTGGATATCCACGATAAGCACATCGAGGTCATCGTGCACCAGATGCTGCGTCGTATCACGGTGATCGATTCCGGCGATACCGACCTTCTTCCGGGTGAACTGGTGGATCAGGCCCGCTTCAAGGCCGCCAATATGAAGGCCGTGAAGGAAGGTGGCAAGCCTGCTGCCGGTCGTCCGGAGCTGATGGGCATCACCAAGGCCTCGCTGGCAACCGATTCCTGGCTGTCCGCGGCTTCCTTCCAGGAGACCACCCGCGTGCTTACCGAAGCCGCTCTGAGCCAGAAGGTCGATGACCTCAAGGGCCTCAAGGAGAACGTCATCATCGGTAAGCTCATCCCGGCCGGTACTGGCCTCGCCCGCTACCAAAACGCCGTGGTGGAGCCCGACAAGGCCATCCGTGACACGATCTACCCGAACTTCGGGCTGGGCGCGGACATGGACGGCTCGCAGACCGACTTCTCCGATGCCGACCTGTCCGATGTGGACTTCTCCAACATCGACTTCGGTGACCTGAAGCTCGGCGACGACTTCAATCCTGACGATTTCATCGATGATCAGGGCGGGAACGACTTCGGCGCCGACTCCGGCAACGATCTCGTCTGAGTCCTAGCTCTGTGAAAGCGGGGCCCGGAACCATTGCGGTGGTTCCGGGCCCCGCTTTGTCATATGCGAAGCGCGGGAATGTCTACGGGAGAATGCATAGACGCGAAATACTCCGTGAAACATCCCGTGAAACATTATGGGCGCGCATCATCGAATCGATTGCATCCGGTCAGAGTCCCGTTTTCCGTCGTTGGATGGGACTCTCGCCGGATGGTATTTCACATGATGGACAGTGCAATGTCGCTACTGGCGCTCGGTGAGTTGGAAGAACTGGTCTCCGATACGCAGCGTGGCGGGGGCGTCGAGTTCGCGCGGCTTGCCCTTGAGCACCTGCGCTTCCTGCCCGTCGCGGATGATGTAGGTGCCGTTGAGGGAACCGTAGTCCTCGATCCACAGCGTGCCGCTCTGATCGATGCTGATCGCGGCATGATTGCGTGATGTGGTACGCGTCGGATCCTCGACCTTCTCGGCCTTGGCGCCTTCGGGCACGTCCATGGACGGCTTGCGTCCGAGCAGCGTGCTCTTGTCGATGACGATGGTCTGGCCGGTGGCGTCGTTGTGCAGGATGTATATCTTCCGCGGCGCCTTGGCGGTGAAGGATGACGACAGCACCGTGCTGTCCCAGTCCTCGATATCGCCGTCGGACGAGCCCTTGGCCGCATGGCTGGCGGTGGAGGATGAGACGGGGGATGGTTCCGCCGCTGCGGAAGAGACTGCGGCAGGCTTGTCTACCGGATCGTCTGCGTACCAGCCCAGCTCGGGTGCCGGGGGATAGGGAATCGTTGCCATGTCAGCGGCTCCTTTCACTGACGTGTGGCGAGGGCGGCGTTGACCGCGGGGTCGTTCAGCTGGGCGAGCCAGTCGACCAGTGCCGGGTAGGTGCTGGGGTTACGCGCGATGCAGGGGCGCAATTCCGGCGCGTACTGCGCGATCTTGGCGATGAGCTCCTGATCTGTGGTCTCCAGCGCCATCTGAGCCGTGTACCCGTATGGATTGGTGGCTTGGGGCTCCTGCTGCGCCGTGTACTGCGCCGCCGTGTACTGGTCCTGCGCCGGCTGCTGCTGCGCGGCCGATGCCGCATACGAATCTGCGGAATATTGGTCCGCGCTGGACGAATCTGCGGAATATTGGTCCGCAGCGGCGGAGTCGGCGGCGACATCCTGCGCCGGCTGCGCGTCGGCCACGGGGCCGTCCTCGGCGGTGACGCCCATCTGCGCAAGCGTCTGCCGCGCGCGCTCATCGCCGAACGTTGCCAGCCAACGCTTCAATCCCGGATAGCAGCGCGGGTTCACTGCCACATTGGCGCCGAATTCCGGGTTTTCATAGGCGATTTTCGCCAGCAAGACCGGATCGGCATTGGGATCCTGCACTGTTGCGACGGCCTTGTCATAATCAACCATCGTGACCTCTTTCCTTGATGTTCAGATTTGGTTGGCCGGTTTCTGGATGCGTATGGTGTCAAGCGTCTCGTCACTGACCGTTTCGAGATCCTCCTGCTGCGCGAGCCTACTGGCATGCCACACCTTCTGCCCAGCATACTCGCCCGTTATGTCCAGAACAATTACGGTGACATTATCCGTACCGCCCGCTTCCAGAGCGATACGGATCAGTTCGTCGACGGCGGTCTGCGGGTCCGCGCATGCCGCAGCAGTGGCGGCGATGGCGGCGTCATCGACTTCGCCGTGCAGGCCGTCCGAGCAGATGATGAACCTGCCGGTCGGTCGGACCGCGAAGAAGTCCGGGTTGATGCCGTCCGGGTCGCCGATGCACTGGGTGATGATGTTGCGCGGGATGATGACGGCATCTTCCGGCAGCATCTCACCGGAGTCGATGGCCTCCTGACGGCGGGAGTGGTCGCGCGTGATGCGACACAGCGTGGAGGCGTCCCACTGGCCGTCGCTGTCGGCATCCATGTGATATGTGCGCGAGTCGCCGATATTGATGACGTACCAGTCCATGTCGGGGTTGATTTCGAGCGCCACATCGCCGGGCGCGTCCCGTTCGATTCGCCCCGGTGCGATCAGTCCGGTCACCGTGGTGCCGGACACGCCGCCGAGCTCCTGGCCGATGGCGAGCACGTCGGCCTGGGCGAGGTCGATCGTATGCCCGATGGCCGTGCGGCTCCGGCTGAAACGTGACGCCAGTGTCTCGAAACGATCCACCGCGGCGCTGCTGGCCCGTTGCCCGCCGACGCCGCCGCCCATGCCGTCACAGACGAGGAACACGCCGTCGTCGATGATGAACGAATCCTGATTGGCGCGTCGCCTCAGGCCGATGTTGCTGTCCGCTGCCACGTGAATTTGCATGTCGTTCATGACTGTCGGCCTTTCTGTGAGGAGGGTTGCCGTGCGGATGGTTGTTGCGTGGCGGGCTTCTGGCCAGCGGGCTGTTTCGTGGAGGATTTCCGCTTGACGGGCCGCTGTTTGGCGGGTTGCCGCCCGTCTGGCTTCCTCTTGTCTCCGTGCCGCCATGTACGAATACTTGACAGTATACGAACGTTATGGAAAACTCCGCGCAATGACAGGCGGGTTCGCAGCCTGCGCATGAAGGACTGCGAGGCGAGCATGAGCTTGCGGGTCGTCAGTACGGAACGCCAGTAGGCGCCTGCCTGTTCGGGCGTGACCGGCTGGCCGGAGAACGCCGCGTAATCGGCTTGTCGTCCCAGTGCAATCAGTGGGGCACCGTCGATGTTGAGCTGCCGTGCGATGGCCTGCGCCTGGTCGCGGCGCGTGCCGGTGACGGGTATGCCGCTCTGCCCGGCGAGCGCGTGCACGGCCTGCCAGCCGGAGGTGATGCGCTGCCGCGCGTCGCCGTGCCGGCGCAGGCGGGCCAGGGCGACGGTCTTGAGTGCGAGGATCAGCAGACAGATCAGCAGCGGTATCCATACCGGGCTGCCGTAGATGGCGACTTTCGCCGCGATGCGTCCGATGGTGCTCCAGATGGATGCCGCCGGCTCATCGGTGGCATCCTCGCCGGCCAGCGCCGATTTGCCGTGTGCCTGCTCCTCGTCGCGCAGCGGGTCGGTGAGCGGCACGGGAGGCTGTCGGACCAGCGTCTGCGGGTTGGGTGGGGTGAGGTTCTGGTTGTCGTCGGGTATCTTCGTCTCTTTAGGCGTCGGATAGAACGCGACCCAGCCGTAGCCTTCGAGATTGATCTCCACCCATGCTTCGATGTCGTTGCCGGTGAATTTGACGGTCGAGGTGCCGTTGACCGTTTCGGTGCGGCCGTTGCTGATGTCGCCGTCGTCGTTCTTGGGCAGGAAGCCCATGACCACGCGGGATGGCAGGCCGAGTTCTCGGGCCATCAGCGCCATGGCGGAGGCATACTGCTCGCTGTCGCCGACCATCGCGGATCCAGCGAGCAGCGCGTTGATGCGATAGCTGCCATGTCCGGGCAGCGACGGATAGTCGCCGGTCAGGCCGTGCGAGAACCAACCAGAATCCTTGAGCTGCGCGACCAGCGCCTGCGCCTGCGCGCCGGCCGTGTCCTCGCCGCCCGCCACCGACGAGGCGAACTTGCCCACCGAGTCAGGCACGTCCTTGGTGCCCGGCTGGTTGGTGACCGCCGCGTTGGCCTTGGCGATCTCCTTGTCGGTGGGTGTGGGGGCGATGATGCCGCTTTCCGTATAGGTCATGCCGGTGGACAGCCCGGCCGGGATGATGGCCGACTGCGTGCTCTCGTTGTAGTAGAAGAGCGTGTGGCCGGCGGAGGATCGGGATTCGCCGCCGCCGTTTCCGTTGGCGCCTCCGGTCTTTCCCGCTGACGTGACGTCGACGCTGCTCGCCGCTCCTGCCAGTGGCAGCCATTTGTCGCTCAGACCCTTGTCGATGGTGAACGTGGCGGTGAACTTCTTGCCGTCCACCGTATTGGGGATGCGGGTGCCGACGCGTCGGTAGTCGGATGAGTCCGAGGCTTCGGTGGAGTCGGACAGGTTCCACACGTTGCCGTCGAACTGGTCCATCACCGCGAGCCTGACCGGCGTGCCCTCGGGCAGATTCGTGACCGTGAGCAGCGTGTCATCCTTGTGGTCCTTGACGTAGGAGCGCAGGCCGCTGAGCGGGCTTGCGTAATCGTACGGGCTGAGCGGCGGATCGTAGTAGTCGCGCAGGATCAGACGTGACTGCCCGATGCCCATGCATGCGCCCACGCCCAGGCCGGCCGCCAGCAGCAGGATGATCGTGGCGCTGATCCAGCGTCCCAGTTCCAGAAGTTGCCATCGCCATGACAGCCAGACGATCATGATGAGGCCGATGAGAACGCCGGAGGCTATGGGCTGGAAACCGGTCTGCGTGCCCAACAGGGCGCAGACCACCAGTTCGATGGCGATCGGCAGCAGGCTCAGCACGCTGAGCTGCCGTTTGTCGCCGATGGCGAACACGCCGGCGAGGAATGACAGCCATAGGCATATCGTCCATGCCGCCATCAGGCTGCCATCACCGGAACCGGTCGGCGGCGGTACGGCGATAAGGTATTTGAACGCGCCGAAGGTGCTGACGAACCCCTGTGACAGCGTTTCCACAGAGGGAATCACATGACTGATGGTGGTGTCGTTCAGCGCGATGACCGGGCCGATGACGCCCTGCGCAACGATCAGGAACACGATCTGCCACCACAGGCGCAGCGCGGGTGTGGTCCCTGCATAGGCGATGAGGGCGCCGAGCAGGGTGGCCGGTACAGCGGCGACGGCCCACATGGCGGCTGATCCGTACACGTCGAGAAGATTGGATGCGGCAATCAGCGACGTCAGCGCGATGACGGCCACGCTGATGAGGTTCGTGCCCCAGGAGCGGCGTCCGACGCGGGCGAGCGGCAGACGGTTGCCGCCGCGTGTCAGCCAGATCACTGAATGGGTGGATTCCGCCCATGAGCCGGTGGTGGTGCCCGTGCCGGTCACGGTCGAGCCGAGACCGGAGAACGGACGCCTGGTCTGCCCGACCTGGCCGGGCAGGGCGTCCACGGCCGACGTGGCGGAGTCCGAGCCGAGTGAGCTGTCGATCACATCGTTCATGCGAGCACCTCCATGATGAGCGGCAGGTCGTCAAGCGAGCCGACGGTGGCCAGCGTGAAGTCCGTGAAATGCTTGATTGCGCGCACGTCGCCCGGCGAGGTCTGCAGCACGAGGCACGTGGCGGATTTCGGCAGCGCGAGCACCATGCGCTTGATATGGTCGAGCTGCTTGAGTGAGCCGACGGTGAAGAAGTAGAACGAGCTGTCGGGCGAGTGTCGCAGCGTGCTCTCCACCAGATTCGGGTTGTCGTCGGTCCGCGGGGTGATGGCGCTGCAATCGTCCAGGAACCCCATCGGGAATTTCGGCGTGTCATGCGCGCTGCCGGCATGCGTCTGCAGCGGACGATCCTGTTTGAGGCACTGCACGCCCAGCGAGGCGTGCACGCTCACGGCCATCTCGAATTCCTCTTGACTGACGTAATCCTGCGGGTTCACGTCGAGCGTCATACTCGTGTCGGTCCGCCGCGTCGCCTCGTACTGGCGGATCATCAGCGTGCCGGTCTTCGCCGAGCTGAGCCAGTGCACGTTGCGCACGTCGTCGCCCGGCTCGTATTCACGCAGCCCGTAGAAGTCGAGGTCGTCGTCGACGATCTGACCGCTGGGCTGGCCTTCCAGATCCCGTGCGACGCCGGCGTTGAGCGTGTTGAGCCGCACGATGTTCGGATGGATATAGACGGTGATGCGTTCGGCCAGCGCCTTCTCGTGGCGCACCAGCCCGAACGGGTCTCCCTTGCGGATGTTCAACGGTCCGACGGTCAGGACGGCGCGGGAGACGGTGGTGAACTCGATATCGGTCTGCTTGGACTGGCCCGGCGCCAGCATGGGGATGCCGAACCGCTCGTGAGCCTCACCCAACGGCAGGTCGCCGCGTGCGGTCGTGGTGGGGGTGCGCCCGGGATTGTCGATGTCCACGGTCACATGGACGTCGTCGCCGACGGTGACGCGGCGGCGCGACACGGCGATGGACGCCTTGAACCCGGTATTGCCAAGCGAGAGCACGATGGCGCAGAGGATCATCATCAGCGCCACCGCGGCGATGGCGAGCAGCTCATGCCAGCGAACCAACGGGAATCCGGCCGCGCATACGATGCCGATGACGACCACGGTCCAGCCCAGTGGGGATATGAACGAGGTGAGGAATCGCCTGACCGCGCGCTTGCAGCGGCGCCACAGGCGTGCCGAGCTAAGCCGTCGCCTGTGGCGCGCTGACTTGCCCGATGCCTGTTGGCCTCGCTCGTTCCGTGGTTTCGGCTTGCGCGGTTTCCGCGGCTTCTGCGGCCTTGCTTCGGATGATGAACTGTCGTTGTGCCTGCGCATGGAACGCCTTTCACGCGCCGAGCGACGGCGCCGGCACGGTCTCCAGCATCCGGCTGATGGCCTCGTCCGTCGTCAGACCGGCGAAGGTGGCTTCGGCGGTGAGCTTGATGCGGTGCGACAGCACGGCGACCGCCAGATCCTTGACATCGTCCGGCACCACGTATCCGCGCCCGTCGGAGGCCGCCCAGATGCGCGCGCAGCGGGTCAGCGCCAACGCGCCTCGCATGGACGAGCCGATGGCGATGTTCTCGTCATGACGGGTCGCCTCGACGATGCGCACGATGTATTCGAGGATGTTGTCGTCGATGTGGATGCGCTCTCCGATACCGCGCAGCGCGAGGATGTCATCGCCGGCGAGCACGGGGGAGACGGTCTGTGCGCGGTCGCGGATGTTGACCTGCCGCAGGAGGTCGACGCTTACCTGATGGCCGGGGTACCCGACCGACGTCTTGATGAGGAAACGGTCCATCTGGGCTTCGGGCAGCTTGTATGTGCCGAGCTGTTCGATCGGGTTCTGCGTGGCGATCACGATGAACGGCTGCGGCACGTCGTGCGTGACGCCGTCCACGGTGACTTTCTGTTCCTCCATGATCTCCAGCAGTGCGGACTGGGTCTTCGGCGAGGCTCGGTTGATCTCGTCGGCGAGCACGATGGACGCGAATACCGGGCCCTCGCGGAACTCGAACTCGCCGTGCTTCTGGTCGTAGAAGGTGATGCCGACCACGTCGGACGGCAGCAGGTCGGGCGTGAACTGGATGCGCTTGAACGACGCGCTGATCGAGCTCGCGATGCCTCGTGCCAGCTGAGTCTTGCCGGTGCCTGGGTTGTCTTCGAGCAGGACATGGCCACCGACGAGCAGGGCGGTCAGGCATAGACGGATCGGATGTGCCTTGCCGACCACGACGGTGGAGACGTTCGCGAGCAGCGCGTCGAACGCCTGCTTGAAGTAGGCGATGTCGTCGGCGCTGGCCGGGGTCTGCGGGTTGGTGTTCGCGACGGCCGGGTTCGCGGTCACTGGGCGCGCGGCTGCCGCCACGGGAGTATTCGCGGTTCTGGATTTGGGAAGGGCGACGTTCGGAATCTTGGCCGCGGGTGCGGTGGTCGGGTGCTGTATGGAGCTCAGCTGCGTCGCATCGAGATCGACGCCGGTCTTGGTCGGGCCGTTGTTCGTGGTGTTGTCGCCGGTGTCACTGACGGGCGAGACGGCCTCGCCGTTCGTCTTGTTCTGCACCGGGGACTGCGCCGACTTGTTCTGTACGCTCTTGGCTTGTGACGGCTTGGCTTGTGCCGACTTTTTGCCTCGGATTGCCTTGCCGGCAACAGCACCTCCGCGGCGCTTCGGCAACGTAGGAATGGCCGCGGTCGGTGCCCCCTTCGACTTGTCGGCCTCACCAACCGCGGCACCGCCCTTGGCATGCGGTGTCTCGGAAATCACGGTGCCGTCGGACAACACCGTCTCATCGGAGACCTCAGTCCCATCGCCGCTCGCTGATGAGACGGACTGCGCTACTGTGCTCTTTTCCGCGTTGCCTTCCGCGGTGTCGTTTTTCTCGGCTGCGTTTTCCCCGGCACTGTTTTTCACTGTGCTCGGTGCGGCTGCATTCGTCGTGGCCTCGGCGGACTGAGCCGTGTTGCCGGACGACAGGACGGTCTTGTCCGACAACACCGTCCTGTCGGACAGTTGCGTGGCGTCGTCGAGTTCGTTGCTCTCGCTCATCGTGATACTCCTTGATGTGTGTGGTGGACGGTGTTGTCGTATCGGTTGATGGATGGTTGATAAATCATGGTCGGTTTGAGGCCAGTGTGCTGATGGATGGCATGGAACCGAACGACCGGCGTCGGATGCGGCTCGGGTCTACGCCTTCCGTGACCGTTCCGGATCCCTCGGCCGGTTTGCGCATTCCTTGGACTTCTCTGATGTCGTCGGCGGTGTTCAGCGCGGAGTCGGCACCGGTCACGCTGATGTACCAATACAGCTTTTCCGTGTCGATCCTGAACGATGAGATATCGATGTACCCCTGCTTCGAAGCTGTGCTCCATGTGACGTTCCAATCACTTCCACCGGTCGGCTTGCCGCTGGTAGTGGAGAACGCGACAAGGACCGTTGCCGACTGACCGTAGAGGTTCACGCTGCCGCCGGACACCGTGATGCGGTTACGGTCTGTCGTGCTCCACGTCAGCGTAGGCGGTTCGATCTTCGCTGGGGTCTTGTATACAAGGCCCTTACCGTCAAATATGATGGCTTCGCTGGAGTGCCCCTTGAACGACTGCGTAGCTGATACAGTGCCGCAGTTCTCCCACGGGTTGATGCGGTAAGTTGCGGCGGCTGAATCGCCGTTGCCTCTGTACTCCTGACCGTTGGCGAAAATGGAGAGTCCGTCATGCTCGCCATTACCGCCAACTGACACGGAGCACTCGTCACCTTTGAGCGTCACCTGCAGGTTTTTCGGAGGCTGTATCTTGTACTGCGGCGTCACCTTGTTCGAGTCAGCCGAAGCTGGTTTGGCGCCGCTTTGCTGCGGGTTCACGGTCGCCTTGACACTGAGCTCCTCATACCACTGATCGCGGCTGATCGTATCGGTGAAGGTGTGGGTGCCGCAGGGGGCCGACATGGAGATTGCGCCGCTCAGTTCCACGCTGGAACATCCCGCGTTGTGCATGTTGCCGAGCGTCAGCGCGGCCTTCAATGTATTGCCCTTTATTACCGATAGGCTGACCGTCGGCGCGTCCGGGTCGCCCCAGGGCGTCACCGCGTTGCTGGCGGCACTGGGCTGGCCTTCGCCGGCACGGTTCTTTCCTTTGACGGTGGCGGTGTATGAGGTGCCATCGCCGGTGGCGCTGTTGTCGATTGGGAACACTAGGGAATTGCCGGAGGTCTCCTTGGTGACGGAACCGCCGCCCGAACCGGTCAGCGTCACCGTGTAGCTGTCCGGCTTCGTACCGACATAATCCGGAACATCCCACTTGACCGTCACACGCTGGTAGCCGGCCTCGGTGGTGACCTTCTTCGGTGGATCGGGCACCTTGTCGGGCATGGCTTTGACCGAGGTAGACGGCTTCGACCAGCCGACCTCGTTCTTCGCCTTGACGGTGAACGAGTATTCCTTGCCGTTGGTCAGCCCGGTGATCTGGCAGGTGGTGACCGCGCCGCACGACTTGCTGCCGCCGTCCCAATCGACCTCGTAGTCGGTGATCGGGCTGCCGTTGGCCGCGCCTGCGGTCCACGAGAGGTTCACCGAACCGTCAGCCGGCTGCCCGGAGACGGGGGAGAGCAGCGGCGCGCCGGGCTTGTCCACCACGGAGACGGTGATGGTGACGGTCACCTGTCGGTCGCGCGAACGGGTGCCGTCCTGCACGGTGACGAGCACGGTGTTCGAGGATGCGCCGATATCGGTTCCGGCGGTGATGCTGATGTTGCCGTTCGAAGAGCAGTTCACGGTCAGCTTCGCCGAATCGTCGGACTTGCAGCTGACGGCGGTCAGCGACGAATCCGGGAACGGATTGTAGGCGTCGGAGAACAGGTCCACCCGTTCGGTCGAACCGGCCTTGAGCTTCACCGTCTTCGCGCCGATACGGGCAAGCGGGCGGTTCGACTGCACCACGCGGGCGGTCATGCCGGCCTTGACCGTGCCGCCCGAATAGATGATGGTCACGGGGATGCTGGCCAGCGATCCCACGGTAGCGTCCTTGGGGGCGCTGACGGTCAACTGGCCGGAGGCGCTGACGCGCGCGGTGATGCCGCCCGATTCGCTGCCGCCGGAATATGTGTACTGCTTCTCATCTTCGTATGTGCCGGCGGGGGAGTGGGTCAGCGCGGTCAGGTCGATGATCTTCGCGTCCTCACCTGCCACCACGTCGATCGTGGACGACGAGAAGGTCGGCGGTGGCACTTCGCGGCCGATGACCGTGATCGGCAGGGTCAGCACTGCGGAGTTGATGATCTGCGTCTTGTCGTTGCCCTTGCCGTCCGCCGCGGTGAACGTGATCGAGGCGGGACCGCTGTAATCCTTCGGCGCGGTGAATTTCAGCGTCGTGTCGTTCACGTAGAGGTCGCCGCCATCCGATTTGGTGGCACTGACCGATTCGGGGGACTGCACGTAAGCGGTCTTGCCGGCGCCCACACGCACATAGTCGGCGATGTTGATGGTGATGGTCTCGCGCGAGTTCACCTTCAGCGGCGGCGCCTTCGGACGCAGCGTCGGCGGGAACACGCCGTATGCGGGCACTTGGATGAACGCGGTGGAGGTGATGCCGTACGTCGTGTTCGTTACCGTGTACGGCACCGAACGGGCCTCGTCGGTCAGATCCACGGAGATGACGGTCGACTTCTCGCCGCCCTTGACCTTCGCGTGGTCGGTGGCGGACGGGTCGACGCCGACCTTCAGTTCGTTCGCGGTGCCGGACGGGTTGGCGATCCACTGCGAAACATCGACCTCGACGGTCCGCTTGTCGATGGTCGCGGCGGACGGTACGCGGTAGTCATAGGCGGTGGGCGGCTCGATGGTCGCATTCGGGTCGACGTTGACCGTCAACGTCGCGGTGTCGTTCAGGCCGGCCTTATCGGCGACCGTGTGCATGATGTAGAACGTTCCCGCCTGGTCGGGCGTGGTGAACGAGATCATGTTGTCCTTCACGCTCGCCCCGGAGATACCCTGTGACTCCAGTTTCTTCGAAACGGTCAGATCGGTGTTGTCCCCGGAAATGTCGTTGAGCGTCACCGGCACCGTGGCCGCCGTGTGCGGGCGCAGCGTGATCTCGTCGTCCCGCGCGTACACGCCGGAGTCGGACGCGCCCTGGAACACGCCCACCCTGACCTGTGCCTGTGCGCGCTGGCCGGTCCAATCCTCCACCGCGTAGGAGAACGTGTCGGTGCCCGACGAGTCCTCGTACGCCTCGTAGATCATGTAGTTCGCGCCGACCTCGGTGATGCGTCCCAGTTGCGGGGCCTTGTTGCCCAGGCCGAGCAGCTGGTCGTCGTCGCCGTCCACGTCGATGCCGGTCAGTGTGATCGGTATGCGCACTTTCTGACCCGCGGCCACCTGCGCCTCGACGTCCTGCGGAGTGGGGGCGGCCTTGTTCTTGGCGTCCTTCTGATGCACGGTGATGGTGATTGTGCCGGAGGCCGAGTTGCCGAGATTGTCCTTGACGGTGTAGGTCACCGGGAACACGCCCGTCTGTTTGGAAGCCTGATAACGCACGGTGTCGCCGGAAACGAACACCAGTCCCTTGAACGTGTCCTTGTCGTACTGCAGCTTCTGCTGCAGCGTCACCGTGGTACCGTCGGAATGCGAGACATGGTCGAGCACGTTCACCGACACGATGCCGTCGGTGCGCACCTGCGTGTTGACGTTCGACGCCTTGGGCGCGGAGTTGCCGGCGGTCAGTGCCGGCGGCTGCAGCACTATCGTGCCGGTGGATGAGCCGGCCGCGTTGGCGACGGTGTACGTGATCTCCACGGGCTTGGTCGGCACCTGCCGTGCGGTCAGATACACGCGCTTGTGGCTCACCAGGCCGGTCTTGATGCCCAGCGACGGGTCGGCATCGACCGACGTGACCGACAGCACGCCACCCATCGGATCCACGTCGTTGGCGAGCGGTTCGACGATGGCGGTGTTGTTCGAACCGAGCAGCGCCACATCGTTGGCCGCGACTGGCTTGGCGGATTTGCCCGCGGCCGGCTGCACCTCAAGACGTGCGAGGCCGGTGGACGGGATGGAGCCTTGGGTGACGGTGTAAGGCACGTAATACGTGCCCGTGGCGGTGGCCTTGAATGTGAAGGACAGGTCCGCCGCGTTCATGGTCGCGCTGGTTTTCGCGGGCGGTTCCACGGTGGACAGCTGCGCGGGCTGCGCCGATGTGCCATGCACGTACGGCTTGAGGTTGACCGTGGTCTCGGTGTTCGGTGTGGTCTGCTTGACCACGGCGTCGATGGTCGCCGGCAGCGTGTTTGCCGGGCGGATGGAGAAGTACACGAGTCCGGTGCCGGTGTTCTGCCCGTCGGAGACGGTGACCTGCACGCCCACTCGCCCCGAGGTGGCGGAACCGGTGTTGAACACGAGCTGCCCGTCTGCGCGGGTGGAGACGACGACCTGGTCGCTGTTCTGCGGGACCGCCGACACCAATGTCATCGGATCGCCGTCGGGATCTTGGAAACTGCCGAGTGCGTTCGTCGTGTACGTGGCACCCTGCTCCACGTCGTATTCGGGCGGCGTGTCGGCCTGCTTGGGAGCGTGATTGGCGGACGAGCCGGTCAGCGTGACCGTCACCTTGGCCGTCGAGGTCTGGCCGCGCCCGTCGCTGATGTCATAGGTGAACGTCACCGTGCCGGCCGAGGCCGCCGAGGCGTCCAGCTGCAGGTACCGGCCGTCGTACACCGGCGATACGGTCATATCGCCGCCCGCCGGGGCCCCGACTTTGGTGATCTGCAGCACGGAGCAGTCTGTCTGCTCGTCGTTGCGCAGCACGTCGAGGATCTGTTGTCCGCCCGCGCGGGCGCCGATCTCGTCGTCCTGCGCCTTGATCTGCCCGGATTGCGCGGAACAGGTCTTGTTGAAGTTGCGCTGGTTGTTGGCGGACTGGTCGTTCTGCTTCTGCTGGGAGGTCTGCTCGGTCTGGATGGTGTTCCACTGTATCTTGATGACCTTGGTGGAGTCCGAAGGGTTCCACACGTTGCCGTCGACCACGTCGTTGAGTACGGTCAGGCGGTGGTTGGTGCGGAACACCAAATCCGACGTGGCGCTGACCGATTGCAGCGAGCCGAATTCCGGGTTGCTGACGTTCGGCGAACATACACGCACGTAATTGTTCGCGCTTTGCGCCCACGCGGCCGACACGCAGCCGTCGGTGGAGACCGGTTTGGCTGCGTCTCCGGCACCGCCGGAGGTGAGCGTGTTGACTTTCTTCTCTCCCTTGCCCAGTTCGACCAGGTACAGGCCGTTCTTGCCGGCGGCCGCGACCCAGGACTCCTGACGGCCGTCCGTGTCGGGGTACTGCAGCGTCAACGGGCTGTTGGCGCCGGTGTCGGCGCTGCCCTTGTGCCAGTACAGTCTGCCCTCGGATGTGACGACCGCGGTGCCGTCCACCACGGTGAAATCGTCGGCGGATACGGTCTTCCCTTCGGTGAGGGAGCCACCCTGCACGGCCTTGCCTGTCGGATCCTGCATCGTGAGCACGGTACCGTCGGAGGGCCGGTATCCGTACACGGTGCCGTCATGGGTGACCGCGATCTTGCCTCCGGTGCCCAGCCGCATGGACGGGTCGCTGGTGGCGGGGTTGACGGAGTCGAGGTCGGAGCTGCGGCCGACCCACACGTTGCCGTTTTTCGTGTTCAGGAAGGCGATGGTGCCGCCGCCGGTCACCGCGGTCGTGTCTCCCTTGGTCTCCGTCCTGCCGGTGGTACCCAGCGTGGCGGAGGAGATGCCGGTGGCCTTCGCGCCTTCGGTGAGCACCGTGTCGCTGTCGTGCTGGACGATGTCGAAACGGGCTGCAGACGAGGCCACCGCCGAATCCGGTTCCTTGAGCTTGACGTTGAAGCGGGCCGCCTTGCGGTTCTTGAGCGAGGTGACCCAAACGGTGCCGTCGTCGAGATGCACGTGTTGGCGGGTGATGGAGCTCACCCAGATGGCGCCGGTGATGATGCCGATCAGCATGACGAGCGCGATGACGGGCATCGCCCAACGGTGCGCGTCAGGCGAGACCAGGCGGCGCATGGAGGAGCGGAACGCCCGCTCGCGTTGGCGCTGGTTAGGCTGCTTGCTCATGGCATCCTCTTCTCTCTCGTTTGCTCGCTTCTCGTGCGATGCCGTGCCGCATGGTGCAGTCCTTCATATAGTGCGTTCCTATTGCCTCACCGTGCATGCGATGGCTGGATTCTGGGACATCTGCTTGTCGCTGCGCACGATCTTCACTTCGATGCAGGTCTGTTTGTCGGTCACGTCATGCAGCTCGACTTTGCGGTCGGCCACGATGTTGGTGCTGGTACTGGGTCCGGAAGTGGCAGAATTGCCCTGTACCGGCGACCATGCGTACATGTCGCCGTCCTTGGGCTGCGGGTTCGTCCAGGTGAACGTGACGGTGGTGCCGTCGTAGGTTCCGTTCAGGTTTTCGGGCGTCGGCACCACCTCGGCTCCCGTGATGTCGTCGGGATTGCCGTCCGTTCCGTTGGAGTCGCCGGTGGCGCCCGGCGTGGAGACCGATGTGCGGTTGCGCGTCGCGGCGTCATCCATGTGCGGCATTACGACGAAGACGAACGTCAGGACGACCGCCGTCAGCGCAGCCACGACCACGGCCGTGATGGCCAGCGGCTTCTTCCACGCACCGGTGGGAGCGTCCATTCGCGTCACGTTCGCGGGGCCGGGCGCGACGCGGCGCTTGCCGGTCATGCTGCTGGGATATTCGGGGACGCCTTCCACGGTGACGGGCGTGGCATGGCCGTAGTAGGCCTGTTGCACCTGCTGCATCGCGCGTGCGAATTCCAGCGCCGTGCCGTAACGGTTGTCCGGGTTCTTGTCGAGCCCCTTGGCGAGTACACGTTCGACGTCCGCGGGCACATCAGGGCGGCCGATTGGCGGCAGGCGGCGACTGACGATGACCTGCGCGAGTTCCTGCTGCGTATGCGCCTGATAACCGTGCTCATACGGCGAACGGCCGGTCAGTGTGGCGTACAGGGTCGCCGCCAAGGAGTAGATGTCGGCGGCTTCGGTGCCGCCGCTGCGTCCGGTCAGCACTTCCGGCGCGGCCCATGGCACGGAGAAACCGGTCTGGGTTCCCGCCTGATACACATTCGTGGAGATGCCGAAATCGGCGAGCACCGGCAGTCCCTGCGGGGTGATGAGGATGTTCGCGGGCTTGATGTCGCGGTGCAGGATGCCTTTGCAGTGCGCGGTGAACAGGGCGCTGCAAAGTTTGATGCCCAGGTCGAGCATCTGGTCGGCGGTGAGTGGTCGCTTGCGGATCAGCTCCTTATAGGAGCCGCCGGGCGCGTATTCCAGCACGATGTAGCCAAGTCCGGTGCTGGTCACGCCGGCGTCGTGGATGGAAAGGATGTAGGGGTGCGCGGAAAGCTCCGCCATGTAGTTCGCCTCATTGCGGAATCGGGCGGCTGCGCGGGGGTCGAGGGTGGCGCTGCTGACCTTGATGGCGACGTCGCGGCTGGGGGCGCGCTGATGGTACCGGTATACGCTGGCTGTGGCGCCGGTGCCGAGTGGCTGGATGAAATCATAGCCGGATATCCGCGGCGGTGTTGGCTGTGCCGGCATTTGGCTATCCCCCTTACGACATCTCTTCTTCTTACTCTATTCCGAGGTGTTCCCACGCACAACCCTTGATGGGGAGCGCTGAGGAGTGCCCGCCGCAGGCAGGAGCTGCCGTGCGATGACGCAGTTAGTCCAGAATAAGACTGATATAAAAACGGAACATATGGTTCGGTTTTCGATTGTTGACATATGATGGAGGAACTGTCTGACGGACGACGGGGCCGGCGACGGGAATGGAGGTGCCATGAAGGCGGTTGAAGCACTGCTTGAGGGGGAATCCGGCAAGGCGCTGCTGGCGGTTGGTGCTCCTTGCGTGGGCAAGAGCACGCTGGCCCGTGATGCCTTGATGGCCGGGCTGCGACGGTTCGGCGAATCCGGAGCGATGATGACGGTATCCGGGCGTCAGATCGCCGATGTGATAGGCGATCAGGTGATTCGCGAGCTGGGGGCGACCTCCCAGGCGCGACCGGTCACGACGCTGTCGGCCATCGCGTTCCGGCTGATCACCGTCATGCGTTCGAGGTCGGGCGAGCCGCTGCCGAGGTTGCTGAACGGCGCCGAGCAGGATGCGCTGCTGCGTTCGGTGTGCTCCGTCCATGTGGCTCATGTGCGGGCGGGGGATCCATGCGGCACGTGCTCGTTGCTGCGCGAATACTTCGCCAGGGATGATTGGGACGGCGTGCTGGCCGATGCCGTGGCCGGGAACGACGGCGAGGATGGTGATGCGGATTCCGGCGTAGGCGTCAATGCCGCCTTCGTCATGCAGCTGCGCGATATGTTGGCCCGCATGGATGAGCTGGGCGTCTCCGAGGATCGTGAAGGGACGGCCCTGTCGGCGTTGAGGCATTGGTCGCCGCGCGTCGAGCGTTTGCATGTGCAGTGGCGTCTCGCGTTCGCGTTGCGCCGCGAATACGAGACCGCGGTGAGTCGTATGTACCCGGGCGAGTACCGGTTGGACTCGTCGCGTCTGCTGGTCGAAGGGGCCAAGGCGGTCGGGATGGTCGGCGATGACGATCTGCCGCGTTTGCTGGTCGTCGATGACTGTCAGGACCTCACCTTCGCCGGGTTCACGTTCCTGAAGGCGTTGCGCGGTGCGGGGACGCGGCTGCTGCTGGTCGGCAATCCGGACGAGGCCGTGCAGACCTTCCGTGGGTCATATCCGGAATACCTGTTCGACCAGATTCGTCGTCAGCTTGGCGCCGACATGGTTCGTCTGCCGGCTGGCGGTGCCGGAAATGGCCGAGTTGAGGAGCGTGCGGTGGACCACGTCGACGGTCATACGTATCGCGATCTGGTCGCATCCCGTATCTCCCTGTCCATCCGATCCACGCAGGACGAGACGGTTCCTCTGCCGCAGAGGCCGGGCAAATTGCCGCAGCTGCCGGCGAGCCTGCCGATTGTCGCATTGCCCCAGGCCGATCCGCTGCCGGGCGATGGCAGTCTGAAAACCGCGCTGTACCGCTCGGCCGACGAAGAGACGGAAGACGTCGTATGGCGCATCAAGCAAGCCCACATCCTTGAAGGACGCAACTGGAACGACATGGCTGTCATCGCGCACGACAACGCCACCGTGCGCACGATCGGCGAACGGCTGCGTCATGACGGCGTGCCTGTACGGTATTCATCGGTCACACGACCGTTGAAGGACGAGCCGTTCGTGCAGGGATTGTTCGCGCTGCTCGAATTGGCGATGCTCAGGAACCAGACGGTGCCCGCGCTGGGCATGAATCTGCAGCAGACCGCACTGTATGTGCGCTCTCGGGTTGCCACGGTGATGGGATGCCCGCTGGTCAGCGTCGGCGGCGGACGGGATCATGAGGGATACCCGGCCAGGCTGGAGCCGGTGGACGCCGCCATGAACGCGTTGGCATCACTCGGCAAGATCGTCACGTGCGAGGACATATGCAAGGGGGATGCGTCCGACGATGTGCCTGGCGGTGCCGCCGACGATGCGGGGAAGACCGGGGACGCTGGAATTGCTGGTGACACCGCTCGAATGCATGCCTTGGGCAGGCTCATGCACGGATGGGAGCAATGGCGCGAATGGGCCGTCTCCGGGCGCGATCGGAAGACCATCACCGACGACACGATCATCGATGTCAAAGCACCGCAAGGCGACGAACTACAGTTCGGCGTCGATGCCATGTACCTGTTGCTGGAATTCGCGGATGACGCGCATGCGATGCGTGGCGGTGTCGCCGGTCTAGGCGGTACAGGCGACGTTGTCGACGATGCCGGTTCCGCTGTCGGGGCAGGCACGAAGGGCGCGTCCGGTATAACCGCCGATGACGTGCTCGCCGCCGTTCAGGAGGTGTGCGGGCGGGGAGACCCGCATTCCCGCGTGTTTGCCCACCTGTGGAATCTGGTGGGGACGGTGGCCCAAGGCCTGAGACAACTGCCGGCGAAGGAACCACAGTATGCGTTGTCCGTGGCTTGGAACGCGTGCGACGTCGCCTCCCGTTGGCAGCGCGAGGCCCTGAACAACACGGATGCCGGACGTGCCGCCAACGACCGTCTGGATACAGCCATGCGGCTGTTCGACTATGCATCCGGCTCGGCCGCAAGCCGGGATCTGCCCGAATTCTTCGCGCAGGTGAGGGCGATGCGCATCGAAGCGGATTCCCTGGCCAAAGTGGCCCCCATCGACGAGGCCGTGACGCTGACCACGCCGGCGGGCTCCTCGGGGAGACACTGGCCGTTGGTGTGGATTCCGGCCATCCAGCAAGGCATATGGCCGAACCTGGCAGCCCGAAACACGATGTTCGGTGGTGAGGATCTGGCTGATGTCATGCTGTATGGAGGGCTGTCCGATGATTCCGGAGAGCATGGCGACAACAAACTGGAATCCGTGCTGTATGCGGAGCAGAAAAGCCTGCTGGTCGCGCTGACCCGCGCATCGGAGCAGGTCACGGCAAGTGCGGTGTACAACGACGATCTGACCCCGTCTGACTTCCTGTACGGATACATGCCGGAACGATTCAACCGCGAACGGCATGCGTCGGCTGAAGGGCGGGAATATACCCAGGTCGGTGAAGCCGGACGGCTCCAAGGTCTGGACGCCGATCCTCGCGGCCTGGTCGCCGCCGCCCGCGTGGCGCTCGCCGTATACCCACGAGGTTCCAAGGAATCTCAAGATGCCGTGGATGCGCTGCGACTGCTGGCAAGCAATGGTGTCGAAGCCGCTGACATCACGCGTTGGCCGTTCCTCGACGAGGTCGAGGATGCGTCTTCCGGCTCCCGCACGGTGGGATCGCGGGCGGCGGCTCCGGAACCGGACAAGGCCGCGGAGGGAACCGGCCAATCATCGGTGCCGCGGATCGCAACATTGTCGCCATCCGCCGTGGACAGCATCTGGGGATGTCCCGTCTGTTGGATGATGGAAAACCGGTTCACTGGTCCGCGCGCCGGCAGTGTGGCGACCTCGTTCGGCTCGCTGATCCACGCCGTCGCCGAAACCGCCAGCAACGAGGGCCTGGACGCGGCGGACTGGCGCGATGACCTGCCGATTCCGGAACGCGTCAGCACGGTACGGGACCGTATGATCGCCATCTATGAGGAGCTGCGCGACGATCCGACAGCCAACACCAACCCGGCCGATCAATACAACGCGACGCGCAAGGACAATACCGCGCATAACGTACTGGGCCACATCGCCAGCTACTTCGTCATGTCCAACACCGACGAATACCCGGTAAACAACGTCAAGAACTTCCAGATCGGTACATTGGAAAGCGCACAATGCGAGCGTTCGTTCATCGCGGTATTCGGCTTGGACGACATTCTTGCCGCCTATAACGCGATGGACGGCGTCGACCCGATCGGCCGCGATGAACTCGCCGCCATCATGGGATCGCTGGTTGGCGGGTGGCCCGAAGCCATGAACGACCGGCTGACCGTGCGTCTGTCCGGGCGCATCGACCGTATGGAGACCAGAATCATGCCCGACGGGAAGCGTCACGTTCGCCTGATCGACTACAAGACCGGGAAGGTGCCTTCGACCAAGGCCATATTCAACGATCTTCAGCTGGTCTGCTACCAACTGGGACTCGCATTCCCGGAAAACGGGCCGCGCGGAGCCGAAGCGCTGCAAGTCATGCCGGACATCGCGCAAAGTGGTCTGTTCCATGTCGCACAGAAGGATGCACCCGCGACGTCCGGAACCAGCAACGCGCAGGAGGGAATGTACCAGCCGGCGCTGTTCGCCGATGGCAGTCTGAACACGTCATCGTTCATGCCGCGGAACCGCTACAAGACCCTCGATAAGCTTTCGGATGCTCCCGATTTGATTGAAGAGCCTCCGACCGGTGTAAGCGCAGCGGCATGGCGACAGTTCCTCGGCATGCGCGGCACGCAGGCCGTATGGTCGCTCTCCATGATCGCGAGAGTGTTCTACGCCGCCGCGGCGAGTCGGTCGACCCATATACAGGCAAGGCCGAAACCGGATCATCTCCAGTATTGCCGCATGAAAGCGGCATGCCCGGCATGCGCCGGTGAAATCAACACCGTCTTCGAAACGAGGCAGTCATGAACGCACCACGATTTACCGACAGCCCCGAGCAGGCAAAAGTCGTCAACGCGCCCACCGGCGATGACGTGCTCGTCGTGGCCGGAGCGGGCAGCGGCAAGACCTATACGATGACCCGCCGCATCATCAACCTCATCGCACAGGGCGTGCCGGCCGAGCGCATCCTCGGCCTCACATTCACGCGCAAGGCCGCGTCGGAACTGCTGTCGCGCGTGTCCGCCGCCGTGCTGGCGGACGGGGGAGACGAGCGCTTTGCGAACCGGGCGTTCCTCAAGCCGGAGGTGTCGACGTACGATGCGTTCTTCCAGACCATCGTACGGCAATACGGCCTGCTTGTCGGCTTCGACCAGAACACGCAGCCGCTCAGCCAGGCCGGTGCCATACAGCTGGCGACCACCGTGGTCGGCCGTCACATGGACATCCTCTTCGAGCAGGATCTCGGGGCGTTCAAGACCGTGGTGAATGGTGTACTGGGGTTGTCGCATGCCATAGGCAACGCCATGATCGGTGGCAGCACAACAACGATGGACGAGGCCATCGGCCGTGTGCGGGCTTGGGACCAGGCATTCCTCGCGCAACTCGATATCGCCATTGGCGATACGCCGGTTCCTGACGAAGCGCCGAAGGCCAAGGCTCCGACAAAAAACAAGAAGGACACGGAGGAGACCTTCGCGGCTAAACAGGAGGAATACCGGGCGCAACTTCGTGACATATGCGTGTACAAGTGTGCACAGCTGCGCGACGTGACCCGGCGTCGGGAGACGCTGCTGACGCTCGTCGAGGAATACGAGCGGGAAAAGCGGGTTCAGAACATGGCGGAATTCAGCGATTTCACCATTGCCGCCTACCAGCTCGTCGCGCGATTCCCCTCCATCGGGGAGCGGTACCGTCGCCGTTACACGCACGTGCTGCTTGACGAATACCAGGACACCTCCACCACGCAGGCGATGCTCCTCGCCACCCTGTTCCACCCCCAGTCGGCTGAGGCCGATGCTGATAGGTCTTCCTCCCGCTGGCGGGAGGCGGCGCGCAGCGCCGGAGGATGGTCCAAGGATGGCGTCGGGCTGTCGCGATCCGCGGTGAACGCGGTGGGCGACCCGTTCCAGTCGATTTATGCGTGGCGTGGTGCCAGTCCCGGAGCGTTCCGCATGTTCCAAAAGGACTTCGGCATGCCCGCCGACGCGAAACCATACCCGCTCAGCGTCACGCGACGCAACACCTGCATCGTGCTCAGAGCCGCCAACAACCTCACCGAGCCGCTGCGCATACCGCCACGGCGGGCCGGCAGCTCCCTGATGCGCGAAGTGGACGTCGCGAACCTGTCCGCGATGGACAACGCCGCAGAAGGTACGATCGGCGTGCTGGGATTTGCCACCTTCGGCCAGGAAGCCGATGCCGTGGCACGCTTCGCCAAACAGGCCATCGCACGGTACCGGAAGGACGCCGCCGCCACGGCCGCCTCCGATACCCCGCATGTGGCGGTGCTGTTCCGAGGCAAGACGCACATGGCGCAATTCGCCCAAGAACTCGAACGGGCAGGCCTGACGACGTTGGTCGTAGGCTACTCCGCGCTGCTGGAGAGGCCGGAGGTCCAGGATCTGATCGCATTGCTGCATGCGGCCGCCGACCACACCGATTCAGCGTCGTTGATGAGGCTGCTGGCTACGCCGCGATTCGGTTTGGGATCCGAATCGCTTACCCGCCTCGCCGGCATGGCCGAAGATCTCGACAGCCAATGCCGCTACCGTGCACTGGTCGAATCCGGCATCATAGGTTCAGGTTCCGATGGCGCTCGTGCCGATGATGGTCATGATGAGGCAATAGTTCCCACGTCCATTGATTCCGGTCTCGTTTCGGAAGCGGATGGCGGCTCCGACATCGCGACGTTCGCCGACCCGCAGGTGAAGGCCATCGTTAAGCAATACCGGGATCGAGTGCCGCATGCGGTGTTCCTCATCGACATGATGATGCGGGATGACCTGCCGTCGCTGCTGTCGCGTCGCGGCGGATTCGACGAGACGACATCACGCCGTATCATACAGGCGGGCGAAGTACTGCAGCGTGTGCATGCCGTGACTAATCACCCGCTGAAGGAAGTGATTGACGCCGCGGTGCGGGCCTTGAACCTCGACATCGACACAATCGTCGCCCAGGCGGTCAAAAACCCCTCCCAGCCGGTGAACCCCACGCAGGCGCGTTCGCCTCTGCAGTCGGTCGCCGCACTGGTCGACACCTATACGCAGGAAATCGTCGAAGGCGTGAATCCGACTTTGCGTGGATTCATGTCATGGGTTGACTCGCTTGGCCAGATAGAGGAGGATACCGCGGCGGTGCCCGACACTCCTGCGGACGTGGTGCTGATGACCATCCATCAGGCCAAGGGATTGGAATGGGACGCCGTCGCCGTGGTGTCCATGCAATCAGGAGTGTTCCCCAGCAATCAGGGCGGTTTGCATGTCGAGCTGGACGCGGGGCATCCCGGCGGCGGTGCCGGCGAATCGTGGATTCCCCCGGAATACAAGGCGACGGTTCGTTCATGGGCGGACGACCCGGCCGCGGTACCTGCGCCCGTGCGCGTCGACGCCGGTATCCTGCCACGTTTCCCGCACGACGCGAATCCGGATGACGCCCCGGTCGAAACGCTGCGTGCCCTGGACGATGTCGAAGTCATCGACGACGAGTTTTACGGAGACCTGCGCAGCAAGGACATCGGAGACGATATGGATGTCGCCGACCCGTCCAGCTGGTATCTCACCCAGGAAGAGGAATATGGCCGACGTCTGCTGGCTGACGAACGGCGACTCGCATATGTGGCGCTGACCCGGGCCAAGAAAGACGCGCTGCTCACCTACAGCCAGTATTCGATTCTGGATCGAGACCCGAGCCAGTACCTGAACCGTCCCGGCAAAAGACCGAGCGCCTCGAAGCCGTCGGTATTCTGGACGGAGATGCAGGACTCGCTATGCCATGAGAGCGGTCTGGTATCCGCGTGCAAGAGCGGGAGCGCGGGATACTCCGAGAATGCGGATGCCATTGCCGACAGTAGCCCTGACTTGGCGGTGGCCGGTGCGGCATCAGGTGCGTCTGCGCACCCGTCGCTGGACCAGCTGGGTGTGGACAGGCCGCAGGGGTTTTTCGTCGGCGACCACGCTACCGAATATGAGCGGGATGTCGTCGAAGAGGCGTGGAACGCCCCATTGGAGGAACGCGAACAGGCCGGCGACCCGACATGGCCGGCCAAGTTGTCCGAGGAAACCCTGTCGAAGCTCACCGGCGGGCTGTCCGGCGATTCCGGGCTTGTGACCGACGATGCGGACTCCCTGCTGGCACGCGCCCGAATGCTCGTTGAAGACCCCGATCTGATGCCATGGTCCTTCGGCCGAGGCGAGCGCGAGATCGACCGCTATGTCCGCCGTCAGGCGGAGCACCTGCTGGAGCACGGGCGGCAGAACGTCACCGCGTTGCAGGCGAGGGCGGGACATATGACCCAGCGCGAGGAACGCGGCTATTGGCGTGGCCTGATCCGGCCCATCCCGCGCGTCACATCCCCCGCCGCTGAGGCGGGCACCCTGTTCCACGCATGGGCGGAACAATTCATCAACGCCTACGGCGACGGCCAATCAATAGATGCAGACGGCATCGGCGCATACGATTCCAGCAGCATCGAAACCGGTACGGCCGGCACCTGCCGCGAGCCGGTGACCCGCGAATCCCTGCTGCACGATCTGTCCGAACTGGAAATGAAATCCGACACACTGACGGCGAAGGAACGACAGCTCACCGTATGGCAGCGTCGACTCGCCGAATCGACGTGGTCGGAGCGTCGCCCGGCGTGGGCGGAACGCCAGATCGTCGTGTCGATTCCCCAGCTCGGTGACGTCATCGTCAACGGCAAACTCGATGCGGTGTTCCACGGCGGACTGGACGCGAACGATCCGACGAAGCAATACACCATCGTCGACTGGAAGACCGGGCGCAAGCCACGCAAACCGCAGGACATCGAACACAAGCTCGTGCAGCTCGACTGGTATCGGCTGCTGCTGTCGTACCTCGAGCACGTGCCGCTGGACAGAATCGACGCCACCCTCTACTATCTGAGTGAGCCTGATGAAGGCGCGCGCGAGCTGCACGCCCGCGCGAAAACCGAACAAGAGATCCTAGCCGAGTTGAGCTCCGGCATTCCCGAAGGATCCGACAATGACTAGGTGACCGCCAAGGGGGCGGCACACGCTGCGGATGGAACGCGCCGCAGCCGTCATGCCGGGAGGGATGCCGCGACCCTTGGCGCACCGTGTGGGCGGGCACACGTGCCGGACGCAACAACCACAAAGGAGCAGAACCATGGTTGCGCACGACAACACCGTCATGAATGCCACCATCACCAATGCCACGCCATCCGCCGATGACGAGAGCACCCTCTCGGAGAGCACGCCGATCGGGACGGACCCACAGCGTGACGTCATGTCTGACGTCGTGCCTGACGTCACGCCGGAGGAGGTGCCGGGCACCACAATCGCATCTACGCCGGCAACGGCAACAGTGCCCGCCGAGGAGATGAAACCATCGCAATCGGTGACCTACCGGCCCATGCGTTGGAATGATCTGGACGACATCGTCCGGGAGTTCGACCGCACATGGGGTCAGTGCAGCGCGGCCGCCGGCACGCCGGTGTCCATGCAGATATCCCGGCACTTCGTGCTGCACTACCTCGAACCGACCACCCGCGCCATCATCGCCGAACTCGACGGCCGCTTCATGGGCGTCACACTGTCGCGCGTCGCCGGCGAACCATTGGCCTTCCCGCAAGCCAAGCAGGAACTCGCCGCGATCAACGGCGAACTGAACCGGTCGACGCTCGGCGCGAAAACCCTGTCCGAGACCGAGCAATGGCATGAGATGGAACTGCGCATGGAACGCGAAATCGACATCAACGACCTCGCGCGCGGCGAGATCGAGCTGTTCCTCGTCGCGAAAAGCGCTCGCGGACACGGCGTCGGCGGTTCGCTCTGGCGGCAGGCGATGGACTATTTCGCGAATTGCCAGGTCGCCCGGTTCTACCTGCACACCGACTCCAGTTGCGACGTGAGCTTCTACGACCACAAGGGGCTGAGATGCATCGTCGCCCGATACGCGGCGGACCATCCCGAGGATGGCGCAGACATGGACGACATCTTCATCTACGCCGGAACCCCGGAGAACACTCGATGAGCGGGGCTCAACAGCAGAGCCGATCCGTCGCATCGCAGTCGCCGTACGCGCAACTGTTCCGCATTCCCGGCGCCAAGGCGTTCTGCATCTCCGGAGCGGTGGCCCGATTGCCGATCTCGATGATGTCGCTGGGCATCGTGCTCGCGCTCAACCACATGTACGACAACTGGACGGTCGCCGGGTCGATGAGCGCCATGTACATCCTCGCCGTCGCCGCGGTCACGCCGTTCTACGCGCGCCTGTTCGACCGGTTCGGGCAGCGGCGCGTCGGACCGGTGGCGCTTGGCGTGCAGATAGTGGCGATGCTTGCGTTCGCACTGGCGGCGCTCGCCCGAGTGCCCATCCCGGTGCTGTTCGCGCTGGCCATATGCATGGGGCTGACCCAGTTCTCGTTCGGCGCCCTCGTGCGCACCCGCTGGGCGTATGCGCTGCGCGGTTCGCAACACGAGTCGCTGCTCAACACCGCGTATGCGCTGGAAGCGGCCATCGATGAGATCGTATTCATCTTCGGCCCGATTCTGGCGGCGTTCCTCGCCACCTCGGTGCACCCGGTGTCGCAGTTGTTCGTGCCCACGCTGGCCTGCGGCATCGGGGGAGCGGTGTTCTTCTCGCTGAAGAACACCGTCCCGCCCGTGTTGGAGCCGATTGAAGTCGTCGCCGCCGAAATACCGGACGCGCAGTCGAACGCCGTCACCGGTCAGCCGGCTCCCGCACTCCAGACGGCCGGAGACCATGCCGCACCGACGCCCTCCCCCGAAGACAACGGTTTCCGGCTGCGTCGTCTGCACCGGCCCTATTCCGCCAAGCCGCGCAATGTACTGACGTACCGGGGCATTCTGCCGCTGCTGGTCGTGTTCGTGGTGTTCAACATGAGCTTCACCGCATTCGACGTGTCCATGACGGCCACGATGAAGGCCGCCGGCGCGGAGCGGTTCCTCGGCCTGCAGCTCGCCATGTTCGCGGTCGGCTCCTGCATCGGGGCGGTCATCTTCGGTTCCCGGGAGATGAAAGGCTCGCACTGGCGGCATATGGTCATGTTCCTGACGCTGCTCACCGTCGGCTATGTGGCGTTCCGCATGGTGATGGGCAATTTCCTGATCCTCGGCGTCATGGAGATCCTGACCGGCCTGTGCGTCTCCCCGCTGTTCGCTACCGGCAACCTGATCGTCAAGGACATCGTGCCCGCGCGCTCGCTCACCGAAGGACTGTCGTGGGTGACCACCGCAGGCTCGGTCGGCACCTCGTTCGGGTCGACCATCGCCGGTGCCGTGCTGGACGCATCCAGTCCGCACATGAGCATGATGATTCCGTGGATCGTCACCCTGTGCGCGGTGCCGCTCGCCCTGCTCGGCTGGTTCCTCGCCCGAAAACGGCCGGGTCGGGGAACTGGTCGTGCAACGAATACAGCCGCTTGACACGCCGTCCGATGACCGGTCGGGTCTTGAGCAGCCCGGCCGTGTACGGGTGCGCTGGATGGTCGAACACGTCATACACGTCGCCGGTTTCCAGCAGACGCCCGGCATACATGGCCGCCACCTTGTCGGCGATCTGCGCGACCACGCCGAAATCATGGGTGATGAACAGCACGGAAAGCCCGTATTCGTCCTTCAGTGGCATCAGCAGGTCGAGGATCTGCGCCTGTATCGTCGCGTCGAGCCGGTGGTCGGTCCGTTGGCATGGTTCCATACGGCACGTAGCCATTGCCGCACTCCGAGAACTCCGCCATCCTCTGTGGGAAGCGTCAGCCTGCGACGGTGCAGGGCGGAGACCTCGGTGACCACGGGGAATTGTCGAATGGTGTTGCCGTTCACGTTGCCTGCGATATGCGACAGCCCCTTGTCCCAAGTGACCAGTTGCACGTATTCCCGGCCGTTCGCCTCCAACAGCGGATGCGCCGTGGCCCAGCCGACCTCGGTGTTCCAGAACCACAGCGAGGTCGAAGGTTTCGCTCGTTTCGATCATTGGGCCACATGAGGCGCATACCAGTCCACGAGCCCATCTGCACTCACGGTGTCACCTCGGAATCCTCGCACGTCTTGAGGACGGAGGTCTTTGATGCGGATGACCTTATCTGCCATTCGACGTTTCCTTCTTGACCTCGAACGGGAGTCCCTGTTCCCTGACGACGGCCTTCAGGAAGATCGTGACCGCGCCGGAGAGGGTGAGCCCGAGGTCTTCGAGCACGCGGCTGGATTCCTCCTTGAGCTGCGGGTCTATCCTCATGGTCGTGGTGGGTATGCTCGCCATATGCGCCTCCTATGCTTGTCGGTTGTTCCGACTGTACATCGTATGCACGATGTCATGCGGCTTTCCGCCAATAATCCATGTACGGTGGCGTCATGCGCTGGCAGTCACGGCGGCGGATGCGATACAGGCCTTTGCCGAGCTGGCGGGCGAGCAGCCCATCATCGTCGGTTTCGCCGAATCCGTCGGTGAACGCGACGAGCCATTGGAACCAGTCCAGATAGGCTTGCAGGTATTTCGTTGACACGCCGTGGAAGCCGAACATGAAAGCCTCCAATCGCGCATGCAGCGTGTTCACGCGGGTGATGGCGAGATCGCGCTCCTGTGGCGTCAGTTCGCCAAGTTCCTTCCTGACCCTATCGGCTATACGCGCCACCTTGCCCGTTCTCATACCTACCATCATTGTAGCTACCCAGTAACCACACTGCAAGGCAAAAAGTCAACCTTGGTCTAACAGAGCCAGAATTTATGAAGCCGTATCAGTGCGTTGTGGAACGGTGCGCCGAACCGGTCGGAGCCGGGATGTGACCCAGCTTACGGACAGGTGGCCGGACCATGGGCCGGCATGCCTATATATTGGTAGGGAATTTTGGAAAAGTTACGGACGGTTTCGCTCGGAAAGGTCGTGTGATGGTCAGGGTTTCAGTGGTCGGCGCCAAAGGGCGCATGGGATCTCATGTGGTGGATGCGGTGAACGGCGCGCAGGACATGCAGCTCGCCTTCGCACTCGACGCGGGTGATGACCTGATGCGGATCACGCCGGAGAACACCGATGTCGTGGTGGAGTTCACCGTGCCGTCCGTTTCGCTCGACAATGTGCTCGCGCTTGTGAAGCGGGGGGTCGACGTGGTGGTCGGCACCACCGGTTGGACCGATGAGAGACTCGCCAAGGTCACGGCGGCGCTCGCCGAGGCTCCCCGTGGCGATCAGGCCGTGTTCATCGCGCCCAACTTCGCGATTTCCGCCGTGCTGGCCGATTATTTCGCCAAGGTCGCCGCGCCGTACTTCGAGTCCGCGGAGGTCATCGAGCTGCATCATCCCACCAAGGTGGATGCGCCCTCCGGAACTGCTATCCACACCGCCCGCGCCATCGCGGATGCGCGCAAGGCGGCCGGCCTCGGCGCCATGCCGGACGCCACCGAGACGGATGGCGGCTCTCGCGGGCAGGTCGTCGACGGCGTGCACGTGCATGCCGTGCGTCTGCGCGGGCTCAACGCGCATGAGGAGGTATTGCTCGGCAATGCGGGCGAGCAGCTGACCATCCGCGCCGACAGCTTCGACCGCATCAGCTTCATGCCTGGCGTGCTGCTCGCCGTGCGCAAGGTCGCCGACGGCGGTCATGCCGGCCTGACCGTCGGCCTCGACAAGTTCCTCGACCTGTAAAGCGTTGGCCTGGCATCCCCCATCCGGCGATAGTCCCGTTTGGTGGGGTCTGGATGGGACTTTGGTGGGACGAAGGAGGTCCGGGACGCGTTCATATTATGTACGGGTGACGGCGATGCGTCCTTGCTGCCAAGTACGGTAAAGAGATATGAGTGACGGTACTATGCATCTTCTCAACCCGGCTCCGTTCGGACGCATCCTCCCCGCAATGGTCACCCCCATGAAAGCAGATGGGACGGTTGATTTCGAGGCCGCGCAGTCTCTGGCGAAGCAATTGGTCGCCGACGGCGCCGACGGGTTGGTGGTGAACGGCACGACCGGCGAATCCCCCGTGACCCACATGGAGGAGAAGGTCGAGCTGGTGAGGGCCGTCAAGGAAGTCGTGGACGTCCCGGTGATCTCCGGTGCCGGCTCGAACGATACCGCGCACACCGTGCGCATGGTCGAGCAGACGCAGGAGGCGGGAGCCGACGCGGTGCTCGTGGTTATGCCGTACTACTCGCGCCCCAGCCAGGACGGCGTGGTCGGCCATTACAAGGCCGTCGATTCCGTGGCCGAGAGGCCGATCATCGTATATGACGTGCCCGGCCGTACCGGGCTGAAAGTCCGCGTCGAAACATATGACCGCCTTGCCGAGCTTGAGCATGTCAAAGCCGTCAAGGACGCGACCGGCGACCTCGCCGCCGCCGTCGAAAAGCAGCAGCGCACCGGCCTCGCCTGGTATTCGGGTGATGATGGCCTGTTCCTGCCGTTCCTGTCGATCGGCGCCGTGGGCATCATCTCGGTGATCGCGCACGTCGCCTCCTCGCCGATGCGCCAGCTGGTCGAGGCGTTCGACCGCGGCGACATCCATCAGGCGCAGCGCCTCGCCAACCAGCTCGCCCCGCTCGTCCACGCGCTCAACGGCGACGGCTACCAGGCCGTCATGGCCAAGGCCTCGCTGAGAATCAAGGGCTATCTTTCCTCCACGGCCATGCGCCTGCCGAACATCGGCCCGGACGCCGATCAACTGGCCAAGGCTGAAGAGGGCATGAAAGCAGCGGGACTGCTCTGACCGGGCCACACCGGCCTCGCTCGGGATGCACCCGGATTACGGCATCGTCCGACTCCGGGAACGGCCGTCCCGGTCGCGGATGCGACCGGCCTCGGCGGACACGGGCGAGCGGTTGCAGATAACGTCGTTTCCGTGACACAGACGGAAACAAAGAAACAGAAAACCAATAGAGAATGGCACAAGAACAACAAAAGAAGAACAATTCCCGCAGGTCCCGTTCCGGTGGCGCGTCGCGCCGCCGCGGATCCGCGAATCGCAACACCAGCAATGCCGGCTCGTTCAAGGGCCAGGCCACCGCTCCCCAGCAGGACGACGTCCTGATCGCCCCGCCGAAGTACCGCAAGGGTTCGATGCGCATCACGCCACTCGGCGGTCTGGGCGAAATCGGCCGCAACATGAACGTAATCGAATACAACGGTCACCTGCTGCTCATCGACTGCGGCGTGCTCTTTCCCGAAGAGGAGCAGCCGGGCGTCGACCTGATTCTTCCCGATTTCAGCTACATCAAGAACCGTCTCGACAAGGTCGACGCGCTCGTGCTCACTCATGGCCATGAGGACCATATCGGCGGCGTGCCCTACCTGCTCAAGCTGCGCCCGGACATCCCGCTGATCGGCTCCAAGCTGACCCTCGCCTTCGTTGAGGCGAAATGCCAGGAGCACAACCAGCATCCCACCATGGTGGAGGTCAAGGGACGCGACAAGCTCAAGGTCGGCCCGTTCAACCTCGAATTCGTCACCGTCACCCACTCGATCCCCGACGCGCTCGCCGTGTACGTCAAGACGCCCGCCGGCTCCCTGATTGACACCGGCGACATCAAGCTCGACCAGCTGCCGCTCGACCACAAGATCACCGATCTGGTGGAATTCGGCAAGATCGGCGAGCAGGGCGTGGATCTGCTGATGATGGACTCCACCAACGCCGAGGTGCCAGGCTTCGTCAAGCCGGAGACCTCCATCGGACCCGCGCTCGACCAGGCGTTCGCGCAGGCGAGCCGCAAGATCATCGTCGCCAGCTTCTCCTCGCACGTGCACCGCGTCCAGCAGGTCGTCGACGTCGCCCACAAGTATGGGCGCAAGGTCGTCTTCGTAGGCCGCTCGATGGTGCGCAACATGTCCATCGCCGCCGACCTCGGCTACCTGCACATCCCCGAAGGCACCGTCATCGACCTCAAGAAGGCGCACGACGTACAGGACGACAAGCTCGTCTTCATGTGCACCGGTTCGCAGGGTGAGCCGATGGCCGCCCTCGGACGCATCGCCGACGGCAACCACCGCGACATCACCATCAACGAGTTCGACACGGTGATACTCGCCAGCTCCCTGATTCCGGGCAACGAGCACGGCGTGTACAAGGTCATCAACAAGCTCGTGCAGCTCGGCGCGCGCGTCGTCAACCGCGACAACGCGGCCGTGCACGTGTCCGGTCACTGCAACGAGGGCGAGCTGCTGTACATGTACAACATCGTCAAGCCCAAGTGCGCGATGCCCATCCACGGCGAGAACCGCCACTTGGTCGCCAACGGCCTGATCGCCGTCAAGACCGGCGTCGATCCGAAGAACGTGGTGCTGGCGGAGGATGGCGACGTCGTCGACCTGTACCACGGTCAGGCCGCGGTCGTCGGCTCCGTGCCGTGCGGCTACGTGTACGTGGACGGCGATTCGGTCGGCGAGATCACCGACGAGGAGCTTGAGAAGCGCCGCATCCTCGGCACCGAAGGCTTCGTGTCCAGCTTCGTCGTGGTCGATACCGAGGCCTCCGAAGTCGTCACCGGCCCGAAGATCTTCCTCAACGCGGTCGCCGAAGACGAAAGCGAGTTCGACAAGATCCGCCATCAGATCGTCGAGCAGCTGCAGGACGCGATGATGCAGGGGACGAAGGACACGCACAAACTGCAGCAGATCATGCGCCGCACGCTCGGCGGATGGATCGCCCGACAGCTGCACCGCAAGCCGATGATCGTTCCGGTCGTCGCCGACATCGCCCAGGACATCATCGAAGAACCCAGCAAGTAAACCGCTTCGGCTCACGCAAGTGACGCCGGCATACGTCCAGAAGCAAGCCTGAACGTCAACGTCTCAGCGAGGAGTAGGGAACCGCGTGAACGGTTCCTTGTTCCTTTTTCTGTCGTGACGGTCCCGGCTTCTTTCGGGAAGACATATCAGAAGGAGTTAGAAAATATGCCAGGTGCAAACCTTACCCGCGTGGAAGCCGAGGAACGCAAGTCCATCGTCTCCGCCCCCATCAGCTACCATGTCCAGCTTGATCTGACCCGGGACGCGCGCACGTTCGGCTCGACCACGACGATCTGCTTCGGCGCCGAGCCGGGCAGCGAGACGTTCCTCGACCTGATCGCCGACAACGTGACCGAGATCATCCTGAACGACGAGGCGCTCGACCCCGCGCAGGTGTTCGAGGACAACCGCATCGCGCTCACCGGCCTGCGCCGCCGCAACGAGGTCACCGTCAAGGCCGACTGCGTGTACTCCAACACCGGCGAGGGCCTGCACCGCAGCGTGGACCCGTCCGACGGCAACATCTACCTGTACTCCCAGTTCGAGGTGCCGGACGCGCGCCGCGTGTACGCGGTGTTCGACCAGCCCGACCTGAAGGCCACGTTCGACTTCACCGTGCTCGCGCCGAAGTCGTGGATCGTCACGTCGAACATGCCGGTCAAGTCCAAGGAGGACGTCGACGACGTCATCACCGCAGACGGGGTGCTCGGCGACCACGAGCCCGAATCCGCCCGCAGCTGGACGTTCGAGACCACGCCTATCATGAGCTCGTACCTGACCGCCATCTGCGCCGGTCCGTACGCCGAATGGCACACCACCTACCTCAACGAGGACGGCCGCACCGTGCCTATGGCCCAGTACTGCCGCCAGGCGCTCGCCCCCGCGTTCGCCAAGGACGTCGACTACCTGTTCGACATCACTAAGAAGGGCTTCGCGTTCTACGCCAAGACGTGGGGCGTGCCCTACCCGTACGCCAAGTTCGACCAGATCTACGTGCCCGAGTACAACGCGGGCGCGATGGAGAACATCGGCATGGTCACGATCCGCGACCAGTACGTGTTCGAGTCGAAGGTCACCGACGCGCTCGCCGAGCGCCGCGTGGTGACCGTGCTGCACGAGCTCGCCCACATGTGGTTCGGCGACTACGTGACGATGAAATGGTGGAACGACTTGTGGCTCAACGAGTCCTTCGCCGAGTTCACCTCCACGCTCGCCACCGCTGAGGCCACCGAATGGCATGACGCCTGGGCCACGTTCTGCTCCGGCGAGAAGAGCTGGGCGCTGAACCAGGACCAGCTGAGCACCACGCACCCGATCGTCGCCCCGATCAACGACCTCAACGACACGTACGTCAACTTCGACGGCATCACCTACGCGAAGGGCGCCTCCGTGCTCAAGCAGCTCGTGTACTACGTCGGCCGCGAGAAGTTCTTCCAGGGCATCAACCAGTACCTCAACAAGTACGCATACTCCAACGCCACGCTCGCCGACCTGCTGCACGAGCTGGAGAAGGCGTCCGGCCGCGATCTCAAGGCGTGGAGCGCCAAGTGGCTGGAGGAGTCCGGCATCAACACGATCGCCACCGAGGTCGAGGAGAACGCGGACGGCACCATCGCCTCGCTCACGCTCAACCAGACCGCCCCCGCCGAGCACCCGGTGTTGCGCCCGCATCGCCTCGCAGTCGGCTTCTACGACGAGGATCCGGCCACCGGCAAGATCGTGCGCACCGACCGCTTCGAGCTTGACGTGGACGGCGAATCCACCGTGGTCGCCGCCGCGGCCGGCAAGAAGCGCCCCGCGTTCATCCTGGTGAACGACGATGATCTGACGTACACGAAGCTGCGTTTCGACGCCGATTCGCTCTCGTTCGCCCTGGCGAACCTGCAGCGTTTCGATGATGCGCTCGCCCGCGCGGTCGTGTGGCTGTCGCTGTGGGACATGACCCGTGACGGCGATCTCGCCGCCGAGAAGTTCATCGACACGACGCTGGCGCTGCTCGCCACCGAGACCGAGTCCACCACGTTCCGTTACGCGCTGAGCTGCATGAGCACCACCGCGTGGCACTACACCGCGCCGGATCGCCGCGCGGACGTGGTCAAGCACGTCGCCAAGGAGCTGTGGAAGCTCGTCATCGCCGCTCCCGGCGGCTCCGACCAGCAGTTCCAGCTCGTCACGGCGTACCTCGGCTACGGCGAGGAGGGCGATGCCGAGTTCGCCGAGCATGCGCAGGGCCTCTTCGACGGCTCGCTGATCGTGGCCGGACTGGAGATCGACAACAACTTCACGTGGACGATCATCAACGCGCTCTCCTCGGTGAAGCTGATCGACCAGGCCGGCATCGACGCGCAGCTCGCCAAGCGCGACACCACCGAGAACCGCGAGTTCGCGCTCGGCGCCCACGCGGTGCGTGGCGACGCCGCCGCGAAGGAGTGGGCCTGGAACGAGGCGCTCAACAACGCCGACTTGACCAACATGCAGTTGGAGGCCGTGGCCCGCGGGTTCGGCGCCACGCCGCGCCCCGACCTGGCCGAGCCGTACGCCGCCAAGTACTACGACGTGGTCGACTGGGTGTGGAAGAACAAGAGCTTCCACATGGCCGAGGCGCTGCTTGAGGGCCTGTACCCGTACTACGCCGACCCGGCCACGCTGGTCGAACTCGGCCATCGGTGGCTCGCCGACCATGAGGATGCCGACAACGCCCTGAAGCGCATCGTGCGCGGCAATGTGGAATCCTCCCAGCGCACGCTCAAGGTGCGCGACTTCAACGCCGCGCTGTAAGGCGGCGCGACCGACCCATACGAAACGCCCTTCGCGTAACGTGCGCCTGCAAGGCCGCCGTTCGCGCGAAGGGCGTTTCGCGTGCATGAGTATGTACCGGCGGTGCGGCAGAGTCGTCGTGTTGCCGTATCGCCGTGTTGCCGTGATTCGTTGTACAACTCCCGCATATCAGCGAAACGCAGATGTTGTGCACCTACGGCGCTGTACAACTCCCGCAAATGGGCAAAATATACGTGTTGTACAGTGACTTGAGTCGCGAAATCGTTGATTTCAAGCCATTCTCTTATCGCGCCTAAATATCTGCCGTCGTACAACTCCTGCATAATACGTAATCGCGGACGTTGTCCAGCGTGATGTACCGTGCCGTCACATGTCGCGCCCCTGCGACTGCGCCGTTCACTGCCCGTATACCGAAATGTTACGGGAAAGGGGTATTGCTGAAAGCTTCATGAGAGTACACTTTCGGATTGTAGGGGGCTCATCATGAAACTCCTCGGCGCTATCATCCAAAGACGGCGTGAGCCGGGAAGGGCAGGTTCATGGCTTCTCGTTGGTCGAGGGTGAAGGCCGGGTGCGCGTTCGCGCTGGCGTGTATGTTGCCTTGCGCGTGGACGCCCGGTGCGTTCGCGGCGGATGACGGGCGTTGGCCGGTGGCGAACGATGTGGTGGCTGCCGCGTGGAAGCAGGGCATTGATGGTTCCGGTGTGAAGGTGGCGGTGCTGGATTCGCAGGCGGTGGAGGATTATCCCGCGTTGAAGCATGCCTCGATCACATACAAGCTGGGACGATTCCATAACGTGGATGACAAGACGGTCGAGTGCAAGGTGGACGGCAAGCCGTTGACCGCGACGATCAAGTCCGGTGAAGGCGGCTACTACTCCTCGCACGGCACCGACATGCTGGCATGGATCGTGGGTGATGGAAGCAACTACACTTCGAAGTGGCCCGGAATCATGGGGGCGGCGCCCAAAGCGGACGTGTTGCATATTACGGATGGGGCGGTTAATGCGGGGCCTGTTGTGACACCTTGCGATCAGAAACTCGCGGGTGATGCGACAAGCGACAGTGGTGCAGATGTCAAGACGGCGGTGGACTGGGACGCTCGCATCCTCAACCGTTCCCAGGGAGGTGATCTCGTCAGCGCGGATTATGCCGGGTATGTGGATGCCCTGCGTCATGGGGTCGTCATGGTCGGAGGACGTGCGAATGACATGAATCCCGGCTTGGATGATCTGACCGGCGACCCGCGCAGCATGGAGACCTTCCCCGGTGTGGTGATGGTGAACAGCGTGGACGAGTCCGGGAACCTGGCTTCCACCTCGGATGTCATGGACGGCAATGTGGCGGTGCTGTCCTATGGCATGAACGTATTAGACCCGGTCAATCCTCTTTCGAATGTCTACAATATCGCGGGCAATGGCGGCACGTCGACCGCGGCCGCGGTGTTGTCGTCGTACCTGGCGCTGGCCATGCAGAAGTGGCCCGACGCGACGGGCAACCAGATCATCCAGTCTTTGATACGCAACACGAAGAGCGGCAAGGGCAAGCCGGTCATTGACCCGGAACGCAAGCGGGGGTTCGGCGAGGTGGACCTGAATGCGCTGCTGACGGTCGACCCGACCCAGTACAAGGATGTGAATCCGATTCTGGAGTACCAGATGAAGGCGGCCGCCCAATACCCGGATCTGAAGGACTGGTACACGCAGGATTGCAAGACGAACCCGGACGGCGTTGGCACTGCGGCGGATAATGTCCCGTGTGAGGCCGGGCTCATCGGGCGGGAGTACGAGCGTCAGCAGGCGGCGTGGAAGAAGGTGGAGCAGTGCCGTTCCGATGGCGGCTCCGACTGCATGCAATACTCCGCGACGAACACCGCCGATGGTTCGACCAATAACACCACGACACCGAACGGGCAGGCCAAGCCCGAAGGAGACCCGTCGCAGAGCGCTTCGTCCGGCATGCCGGTGTGGCTGTGGGGCGTGATCGGCGCAGGCGTGGCCGCTATAGCCGCGGGCGTGATAATCGCCCTGGTGGTGTCTCGGCGGCGTAGGACGCGCGCGCGGATTCCCGTATCCGGTGTGGCATATGGCAGTGTTCGATCATACCCAAACGGACCCGTGCCATCCCGCCCATATCCTGGTGGATCACAGGGGAGTGGGGGCCAGGCTCCGCCTGCCCCGAACCGGGTGCCGGAACAGCCACCTAGCCAGCCGCAGCAGCCATATCCTCAGCAGGTCCCCCGGCGAGGATTCGCTCCGCCGCAACCATACCCGCCGACTGATCCGGCTCCCGGAGTTCCAGCCCCTGACAACCATGGTGGCAATGGAAACTCCGGCGGACATGGACGGCATTCAGGGTAATGACCACAGCAGAGAAAGCCCCAATCGGCCCCTTCTCTCATTGGCAAATGACTCGCGAATCTGCTTGTATTCTCTCACATGCCTTTCTCCGAAACTGGCAATTGCGCGTGATTTGGGCAGTATTCATGGATATGGGTGCAATCGCTCCGCCGGCCGGTTACGATGGTGCTCGGTATGTCGAAGAGACGGCGGAAGCCGTCGAAGCAAAGGAATCGCAGATTATGCCGAGATTGTTTGGAACCGATGGCGTTCGTGGATTGGCGAACAGGGATTTGACCGCGCGTCTGGCGCTTGATCTGGGGGATGCCGCCGTGCGCGTGCTGGGCAACAGTGCCGTCAGGGAAGGCCTGCCGGAGGGCCGCCGTCGTGCGCTGATCGGCCGTGATACGCGCGTGTCCGGTGATTTTCTGGCGTCCGCGCTGTGCGCCGGCATGTCTGCTGGCGGCTTCGACGTGATCGACGCGGGCATCATCCCCACGCCGGGCGTCGCGTTCCTGACCTCCGTGCTCAACGTCGAGATGGGCGCGGTGATCTCCGCGTCGCACAACCCCATGCCCGACAACGGCATCAAGTTCTTTGCGCGCGGCGGTTTCAAGCTGCCCGACAGCAAGGAGGACGACATCGAGGCCGTGCTCGGTCAGGACTGGGACCGTCCGACCGGCGCGGGCGTCGGCCGCGTCTCGCATGAGACGGTGACCGCCACGAACCTGTACATCGACCATCTGGTGTCGACCATCGCCCCGCTCAACCCGGACAAGACCCAGCCCAAGCCGTTGCGCGGTCTGAAGATCGTGGCGGACTGCGCGAACGGCGCCACATCGGTGGTCGCTCCGGAGGCGCTGCGCCGCGCCGGCGCGGAAGTGCTGGTCATCAACGCCTCCCCGGATGGATACAACATCAACAAGAACGCCGGTTCCACGCACCCCGAGCAGCTGCAGGCCATGGTCAAGGCCACCGACGCGGTGATGGGCGTCGCGTTCGACGGCGACGCCGACCGATGCCTCGCCGTGGATGAGGACGGCAACATGGTCAACGGCGATCAGATCATGGGCATCCTGGCCCGCGCCAAGAAGGAGGCCGGCAAGCTCGCCGACAACACGCTCGTCGTCACCGTGATGAGCAACCTCGGACTCAAGCTCGCCCTCAAGGACATGGGCATCAAGACCGTGCAGACCGCGGTCGGCGACCGCTACGTGCTGGAGGAGATGCTCCGCGGCGGCTACACGCTCGGCGGCGAGCAGTCCGGCCACGTCATCAACCGCGAGTTCGCCACCACCGGCGACGGCACCCTGACCGCGCTCACCCTGTGCAACGAGGTCGTCAAGTCCGGCAAGAGCCTCAAGCAGCTCGCCGCGGACTTCCCGCAGCTGCCGCAGCAGCTCGTCAACGTGCCGAACGTCGACAAGATGGCCGCCACCACCAACGCGGCGGTGCAGGCCGCCGTCGACAAGGAGTCGAAGCTGCTCGGCGACACCGGTCGCGTGCTGCTGCGTCCGTCCGGCACCGAACCGCTCGTACGCGTGATGGCCGAAGCCGCCACGCAGCAGCAGGCCGACGAGGTGTGCGACCGGCTCGCCAAAGTCGTGGCCGACGAGCTCGCGCTGTAGAACGAATAACGGCAATACCGCAATACCAAGGAATCACTCGTATGTTCGGAAAAAACACGAAAGTCGACCTCGAACTCAACCGTGAGGTCGAGCAGCTCCTCAAAACCGGCGGCAAGGAGCGAATCCTGCCGATTGTGCAGGCCGGCGAACCGGTGCTGCGCCAGCAGACCGTGCAATACTCCGGCCAGCTGAGCAAGGGCACGCTGAACAAGCTCATCGACACGATGCACACGACGATGCTTGAAGCGCCGGGAGTCGGCCTGGCCGCCACACAGATCGGCCTGGGGCTCGCGCTCGCGGTGGTCGAGGACCACGTGCGCGACGACGAGGACGATCCGCGCGAAATCGCCGAATTCCCGTTCCACGTCATCATCAACCCCAGTTATGAGCCGATCGGCGACGCGACCCGCAGCTTCTACGAAGGCTGCCTGAGCTTCGACGGATATCAGGCCGTGCGTAGGCGCTGGCTCGACATCACCGCACGCTGGGCCGACGAGAACGGCAAGCAGCATGAGGAGCGTCTGCACGGTTGGCCGGCGCGCATTTTCCAGCATGAGACCGACCATCTGAGCGGCGAACTGTACATCGACAAGGCCGAGATTCGCAGTCTGACCACCTACGAGAACCTTGAGGATTTCTGGTGCGACGACCCCGTGCCGACCGACGCCGCCGAGGAACTCGGCTTCGAGCTGTAGGCCGGGGCTGGGCCGACTCTGGTCGCGGCTGGTTACGGCTAACTGCTGTACAACTTCCGCATTATCGATATTTGCGCGTGTTGTCCCGCGAAATCAGGGCGCCACACGCGCAAGACACTATTATTTCGCAGAATAATTGCGGAAAAACGTTGCAGTTAAGCCGTTTTTGCTGAATCGTGTCGGTGTGGGTCATCGCTGCCGGCTGGACAACTGCCGCAAAAGTCGATAATGCGGGAGTTGTCCAGCAGACGAACGCGAAGAAATCCCCCCCACGAGCCGATTGCACACGAACCGTATACGTGCTTTAGGCTCGGCGATCCATCGCGGCGGACGAGCGCGTCACAATACCGCCGCGAGATCGGCGCGGGCGTCGGGGAACGTGCGGCAGTAGCGTTCTGCCTCGGCGCTCAGCCGCTCGTCGACGAGCAGCCGCTCGTAAATCGGATTGCGGGCGTAGCGTCCGGAACCGTCATCGTACGCCGTGACGATGCTCCGCACCTGCCCGGCCCAATCCCGGCCGCTGATCGCGCGCAGCTGGGCGATGGTGTGCAGGTCGGAGGGGTCGTACGCCTCGACGATGCGCTCGCGGTACATCGCCCTGAGCTCGTCCCAACGTCCCAGCGCCTCGAATGCGGCCTCGCGCAGGGATTCCCACTCATACGCAACCAGATCCTCCGGGAACATCACCGTGTACTGGTTCGGCCGGTCGCGCTCCACCATGTCGATGAAGCCGATGAGCTCATCCCAGCGCTCCGCCGCGATAAGGCGCGCCGCGTAGGCATCCGCCATGGCTTCCGATTCGTGGTGGCTCACCAAAAAGCGGTCGGCGTCGGCCGCATCACCGCTCACGCGCATCAGATCATGGCGCAGGAACATGATCGATTCCTCGAACTGCTGGTGCGCCGACAGCGCCACCGTGCGCTTGATGAGTTCCGAAGCGTCGGCCGTCGAGCCGGTCGCGGCCTCGGCGGCGATGACGCCATCGTCGTGTGCCGTTTCGCCGTCGCATCGCCCGTCCTCGTCGATTTTCGCCTCCTTGGCGAAACGATCCATCGTGTCAAGGGCGCTGTTCAGCGCATCATAGGCGAACATGCGCGTATCGTCCCATTGCGCGAACGACAGGCCGCACGACAGCAGCTCCACCATCTGCGTCGCGTTCAGCTGGAAATCCTCGTTGCAGGCCACCCGCGTGATCAGTCGCAGCGCCTTCTCCCCGTCCTGCGGGTCGGCGTTGCGCGCCACGGAATCCATGTACACGCGCACGTTCTGGATGAGCTCCTTGAGATAGTCGAAGCCCTCGCCGTCCCGGTCCGCCGCGTTGCCCACGAATCGCGCGGTCATCTCGACCGACTTCGCCAGATTCGTGGTGGCGTCGACCCAGCGCGTGCTCATCAGCGCGTTGCCGACCACGGCATCCACTCCCGACAACGCCTGCGAATCGATGCGGAACGTGGGCATGTCGTTGCGCGGCATGGACACGCCGTCCTCGGTGCGTTCGGCGGTCGGCACGATGGATGAGATGGAGTCGAAGTACCATTGCATCGTCAACCCGATCACGTCGGCGACCTCGTTGGGAGCGGCGACGGGCACATTGTTGCGGTTGTCGTCGTCCTGGGCGGACGCGTCGGAGATCATATGGTTCCACAGGAACGTAGGGCCGTCGAAATCCGTTGATGCCAGCCAGCTGTCATTGACGAAATCCACGACGTCGTCGAGCTGTTGCCGCGGATCCACGCTGATCGAGGTGGTTGAGCCATCCATGATTCTGCCTCCCTGGTTCCGCTCCGTGGTTGCAAGCGTACGTGTAGTCTATCGCGATTGACGCTCCGACGTCGGCAATGGCGGATAATGGAGACCGTGAGCGAACAAAGCGTAAACCATGACGAGCGGCGGCAGGCGGCGAAAGGCGCCGGCGATGAGATGACGGCTGCGGGGAAGGCCGAGGGAAAGGCCGCGAGGAAGACCGGTGGATCCGGCAAATCGGGCGCGAAGGCCAAGCCCGGCGAACGGTATGAGCGGGGCACGCGCAGCTACACGATGTCGCATATCCGCGGGAAGGACACCCGCATCGAAGTACTCGTGCGCCGGTACCTGTTCTCGCGGGGGCTTCGGTTCCGCAAAAACGACAGGCGCTATCCCGGCCATCCCGACGTGGTTCTGCCCAAATGGCATACGATCGTGTTCATCAACGGATGCTTCTGGCATGCGCATCAGGGATGTTCCAAGTATTCCATTCCCAAATCCAACGTGGAATTCTGGACCGCGAAACTGACCCGCAACCATGACCGCGACATCGCGCAGCACGCCGCGCTCGAATCCGCCGGATGGCATGTCATCGTCGTCTGGGAGTGCGAGCTCGCCAAGCCCGTGCGCGAGGCGCGTCTGGAACGGCTCTACACCGAGATCACCGCGCCTGGTTCCATGGCGTCCAATGAGCTTGCTGGCCTCGCCAATGCGGCCGGTTCCGTCAATGCAGGCGGTTCCACGTATAATTCCCCGATTACCGGCTCCACATCTGGCCATAGTCCCGTGAACGCCCGGTGAAACGGGACTTTGCCGGGAGGGTGGTAGGCAATTACAATCGGTGGCAGTACCGAATGGACGGCAAAGGGTGATGCATGATGAGTGAGATGAAGCAGCCGACGATGTCACGACGCGCACGCGAGGCGCAGCCGTTCCGGGCAATGGTGTTCGGCGAGAGGGCCGACGAGATGATCGCCCGCAGTATCAGCGTCATCAAGCTGAGTCTGGGGGAGCCGGATTTCGGAGCGCCGCCCGCCGTGCGCGACGCGATGCGAGAGCAATATGATGGCCGCGCGCTGCCGTACACCGCTGCGCTGGGCTTGCCCGAGCTGCGACGCGCCATCGCCGATTTCTACCATGAACGCCATCATGTCGACATCGACCCCCGCCGCATCGTCATCACCGCAGGCGGGTCTGCCGCACTGTTGCTGGCCACCGCGCTCACCGTCGACCCCGGCGACGAGGTGATCGTCGCCGACCCGTCCTACCCGTGCAACCGCGAACTGATCCGCTCCTTCGAAGGCGTGGTGGTGGACGTGCCGACCAGCGCGGCCACCCGCTTCCATCTCAACGCCGAACTGGTCGATCGCGCGTGGAGCGAGCGCACCAAGGCGGTGATGGTCACGTCGCCGTCCAACCCCACCGGCACGACCATCGACTTCGACGTGCTCAAAGGCGTGTGCGACCTGGCGCGATTCCGCGGCGCGTGGCGCATCATCGACGAGACATACCTCGACCTCGCCGACCGGGAGCCCGACGGCAGCGAGGTCAGGTCCGCGCTGCTCGCCGACCCGGACGCGATCATCTGCAACAGCTTCTCCAAGTTCTTCGGCATGACCGGCTGGCGTCTCGGCTGGGCGGTGGTGCCCGAATACACGATCGAGGCGGTCGACGATCTGGCGACCAACTATTATCTATGCGCGCACACGCCCACCCAGCATGCTGCGCTCGCCTGCTTCACGCCCGAATCGTTGGCGGTGTGCGAGGAACGCAGACAGGAGCTGCTCGCCCGCCGCCGCATCGTCGTAAGTGGTCTGGAGCGCATCGGCCTGCCGCTCGAAGTGGTTCCGAACGGCGCGTTCTACGCGTATTTCAGCGTCGCGGGAACCGGTTTGGACGCGTGGACGTTCTGCGAGCGTGCGCTGGAAGAGGCGCATGTGGCGCTGACTCCGGGACGGGATTTCGGCCCGGCGACCGCGGACACGCATGTGCGGCTGTCCTACGCGGCGTCGCGCGAGGCGTTGACGGAGGGCCTGTCCCGGCTTGGAAAGTTCGTCGCCTCGCTGCGATGATTCTCCGATAACCGCGGCCGGCCTTGGATGGAATACCGCGCGCATGCTGCGGCCGCGCCGGTGATACAGTGAGATGCTATGGTGAATTTGCGTTCGCGCGTCACTCGATTGGGCGTGCTTGACATCGGCTCCAACACGATTCATATGCTGATCGTCGACGCTGCGCCCGGCGCGCGACCCGATCCCGAGGCCAGCACCAAATCCACGGTGCGGCTGATGCAGTATGTCAAGGATGACGGGTCGATCAAGAAGTCCTGCATCGAGGCGATTCTGACCGCCGTGGATCAGTGCATGGAACTTGCCGAGGAATACGACATCACGCAATTGCTCGCGATGGCCACGTCGGCCATCAAGGAGGCTCCCAACAGCAACAAGATTCTGCGCAAGATTGAAGAGCGCATCGGCCAGAGCGTGACCGTGCTGTCGGGAACGGACGAGGCCCGCCTGACGTTCCTCGCCGCCCGACGCTGGTATGGGTGGGATGCCGGGCGCCTGCTGATGCTCGATATCGGCGGCAGCTCCCTGGAGGTCGCCATGGGCTCCGACGAGGAGCCGACCGTGGCGCTCAGCGCCGCCGCGGGCGCCTGCCGCATCACACGCGAGTATCTGCCCGAAGGCACGGCGAGCGTTGACGAGCTGGAGGTCGTGCGCAAGAAAGTGCGCAGGATCCTGGAGCCGATGGTCGACGCGTTCCCCAAATCCAAGCATCCGGCGCATGCCGTGGGCACGTCAAAGACGTTCCGCTCATTGGCTCGTCTGGCGGGCGCGGTGCTGCGCCAGTCCGGGCGCGAGGACACGTGGATCATGACGCGCGAGCAGCTGGAGGACTGGATTCCCCGGCTTGCGGCCATCGAGCCGGAGCAGCGCGTGGCGTTGCCGGGCATCACGCCGGAGCGCACGATGCAGATCGTCGGCGGCGGCATCGTGGCCGACGAGATCATGAGGTCCCTGAACGTGCATGAGGTCGAGATCTGCCCGTGGGCGTTACGCGAGGGCGCGATTCTGCGCTGGCTCGATCAGTTCGGCCGCACGCGGCTGGGTTTCTGACCGTTGCGGTTTCTGCGCGCAGCGTCTAGATGCCGCGCCGGTGACGGGGCAGCTACTGCTCCAATTGTGCCAGCTGCGTGCGAATCTTATGCAGTTTGGCGTAAATCTCGTTGCGCTGGGCGGGGTTCTTGGCACGCTGATGATCATGCGACAGCTTCTCTTCGGTGGCTTTCAGCGTGACGATCTGGTCCCGGCGGGCGATTCGCGCGTCCAGATTGGCTCCGTCCGCGGAATCGAGAATCGCCTGCGCGCACAGCGAATCCCACAGGTCGTCCATCGTCTTCGCGCCGCCGTCGGCGTTCCCTTCCGGTAGTTCCAGCGTGACCTCGCCGGACGGCCTCCATTCGCCGGAGAACACTTTCGTGATCGGCACATGACCGGCCCGGACCGGCACGTTGCGGCGCACGGCCAGCGCACACTCCTCGCGTACCGTGCCTTCGAACTCGCCTTCGTGCACGCAGACGAACACGATGCCGGATTTACGCTGTCCGGCGATCAGATCGATCACCTCGACGGGGATGCCGGGTGTGTTCACGCGCAGGCCAATCACCAGCACTTCGGGCATCTTGCCGCTGCCGGCGCCCATCGCCGTGTTCGCGGGCCGCAGCAGCGCGAGCATCGTGATCGAGGCGATGTCGTTGACCAGTCGCTGCTTGAGTTTGGACGATACCGGCGCCTTCGCCATGAACAATCCCTTCGGCAGCGTGCCCTTCTGCTCGGGAATCGCCGCCGAGGCCGGCAGTCCCAGCGTCAGGGCGGATACCTCGCCGCAGTGTGCGACGGTCAGGTGTGCAGCAGTCATCATCGGCCTCCTTGTGTTCGCCTCCGGCGGCAGGCCCGCCTGTGCGCATTGCTCCAATCCTAACCCCATCCGGGCGCCCGCCGGGGATGATCGTCACAAAATGGCCGGCCGTGTGCTCTCTGCGCGAAATACCGTTCCTCCGTTACGCTATGCTGTGCATACATCGACGAGTCGGGCGACGTCGCGGACGGGTGCCGCTGACAGGGGAGAAGGACATGGCTTTCACGGATGACCAGCTGGAGAGATATTCGCGGCATCTGATTCTGAAGGAGATCGGCGTACGCGGACAGAAGAAGCTGCTCGCCGCGCGAGTGCTGGTCATCGGCGCGGGCGGTCTGGGATCGCCGGCCGCGATGTATCTGGCGGCCGCCGGCGTCGGCACGATCGGCATCGTCGATGATGATGTGGTGGACCTGTCGAACCTGCAACGTCAGATCATTCACGGCACCGGCAACGTCGGCATGCCGAAGGTCGAATCGGCGGCCGAAACCGTCACCTCCATCAACCCAGACGTGACGGTGAAGCCGTATCACATACGCGTATCTGCCGGCAATATCGCCGAGCTGATTGCCGGCTACGATGTCATCGTCGACGCCGCGGACAATTTCTCGACGAAATTCCTCATCAATGACGCCTGCGTTCTTGCCGGGAAGCCGTATATATATGGTGGCGCGCTGCGGTTTGAGGGCCAGCTCATGACGTATGTGCCCGGGCGAGGCCCCTGCTACCGCTGCATTTTCCGCGATATGCCCGCGGCCGGCGAGGTGCCCAGCTGCAAGGAGGCCGGCGTGCTCGGCGCAGTGGTCGGAGTGATCGGCAGCATGCAAGCGGTGGAGGCGGTGAAGCTGATACTCGGCGTCGGCAAGCCGCTGACCGCCCGGCTGATGACGTTCGACGCGCTGGCGATGACGTGCCGCGCCGTGCCGTTGCCGGAGCGCGAACCCGATTGCCCGGTGTGCGGCGAGCATCCAACCATAACCACGCTGGATCCGGCGCGATACATCCAGCCGGCGTGCGGCGTGTGAATGACGGCGATTCCGCCGTTTAATAACGCGCCATCACCGGCGTCTATCACCACGCTGCAACGGGAGCCAGACATCTGGCATAGGCTCATGAACGGATACCGTGCGCCTCGGCGGCCAAAGGCGCACGGCGCGCGCAGGCGCTGGCATGAGCCACGAACATATGAGGGGAGCATCTGACATGACGGACAAGCGCATCGATTCACCGCTGGCGGACGACGACGGCGATGCCATCAAGCGCATCACGTCGGCACGATTCGCTGAGCTCGACAAATCCACGGTGACGCTGCTGGACCTGCGCGAGCCCGACGAGGTGTTGGTCCATGGCCTTGATGGCGCGATCAATATCCCGTTCAACCAGATCGGCACGAGGCTGAGCCAGGTGCCGAACGACAAGCCGGTCGTCGTGTTCTGCCGGGTGGGGGATTGGAGCGAGCAGGTCACCGAGATCCTTGCCGATCGCGGCTATGACGCCATCAACCTTGACGGCGGATTCCAGGCGTATCGGGAGTATCTCGCCTCTCTGCCGCAACAGCGGGAGAACGACGTCGACGATGGTGATGCCCGGCCCGAAAAGCAGGCGAAGGGAAGCGCCGCGACGCTCTCCATCCCGACCGCGGCGCAGCAGATATCCCTGCGCGGCCCTGAGCATGAGAGCAAGTCGACGGGGGCCGCCGACTCGGCCGCCTCGCACGGCAGCAATGGAGATACGGACGGTGCGCAGCCTCACGCGGTATTCGTCGACGCCAAAGGGCTCAAGTGCCCCGGTCCGATCGTGAAGATCGCCGACACGCTGCGCCCGCTGCCGATCGGAACCCGACTGGCCGCCGAGGCGACCGAAGACGCCTTCCTGTCAGACATCGCGGTGTGGTGCGAACGCACCGGCAACCATCTCGTCTCGCTCGAACGCGACGAAAACGGCGTGATTCATGTCGTCATCGACAAGACCGCGCACATGCCGGCCCCCGGAGCTCCGGCCGCCGCATGCCCGTCGTCGCCGGCCGGTCGGGCGGTATCGGCCGAGACTCCCGCCGCCGCACCGCAGCAGACCGGCTTCAACCCGGATGGCGGCGACGTCCGCCATGACAAGACCTTCGTCGTGTTCAGCGGTGACCTCGACAAGACCATCGCCGTGTTCATCATGGCGAACGGCGCCGCCGCGATGGGCCGCAAGGTCACGATCTTCTTCACGTTCTGGGGGCTCAACATCCTGCGCAAGCCCAAGCGCGTGCGTGTCAGGAAGACGCTCATCGAGCGCATGTTCGGCATGATGATGCCGCGCGGCACGCGCAAGCTCGGCCTCTCGCGCATGAACATGGGCGGCATCGGCGCGAAGATGATCCGCTGGATCATGAAATCCAAGAACGTGGAATCACTCGAATCGCTGATGAAGCAGGCGACCGATCACGGCGTGCGCCTGGTCGCATGCCAGATGTCGATGGACATCATGGGCATCCATCAGGAGGAGCTCATCGACGGAGTGGAGCTCGGCGGCGTCTCAACGTTCCTCGGCTCCGGCGAGACCAGCGACATGAGCCTGTTCGTCTGACGGGACGCGGCGAGGCCGGTTGACAGTCGCCATAGGTGTGCGGCGTAGAATACGGAAGGCGAAGGAGACCCGCATGACACGCAAACTCATTCTCGATTTGGATACCGGCATCGACGACACACTGGCAATCGCGTATGCGCTCGCAAGCGAACAGGCCGATGACGTCCGGCTGATCGGCATCACCGGCACCTATGGCAACGTCACCGTCGAGACCGGCATGCGCAACGCGCTCGCCGTCACCGACCTGCTTGGGCATCCCGAAGTGTCGGTGTATCCCGGTCTCGACCGTCCGTCGACCGCACCGGAAAGCTTCCGCTATTCGCCGTCGGCAGGAACGCGGCGCATCCACGGCGACAACGGCATCGGCGACATGACGATCCCCGATTCGCGGCGCTCGCCGGAAACGACGGCCGCGGCGGATTTCATCATCGACGCGGCGCACACGTACGGCAAGGACTTGGTCATTGTGCCCACCGGCGCGATGACCACGATCGCCGAAGTCTGCCGTCGTGAGCCGCGCATCGGCGAGCTCGTCGGTTCCATCACGTTCATGGGCGGTGCGCTGACCGTGCCGGGCAATGTGACACCCGGCGCTGAAGCGAACATCATGCAGGACCCGGAGGCCGCCGACGCCATCCTGCGCAGCGGCGTGGAAACCACGATGATCGGCCTTGACGTCACGCATCAGGCGGTGCTCACGCGGCGCGACATCGAGCGATGGCGGCGGCTGGGCACCGCGGCGGGTGATTTCCTGGCGGGCATGACGGATTTCTACATCGACGCGTATTCGGCGACGCAGCCCGAGCTGGAGGGGTGCGGCATGCACGATCCGCTTGCCGTGGCCGCGGCGCTCGACCCGACGCTGGTCACCACGCTGGGCATGAACCTGCAGGTCGACTTGGAGGGCGCGTATCGCGGCAGGACCATCGGCGACCGCGCTCACGACCGGCTCACCGACTCGCACAAGACCACGCAGGTGGCCGTGCGCGTCGACATCGCGCGATTCAAGAGCCAGTTCCTTGACCGGATCACGGCGCTGGCCTCCCACTGATCACCGCGAGACGGGCGGCTGCTGATCGCCGCGCGGCGCTTGACCATTCCCCGCCCTCTTCCCGCGAAAGTCCCATGTACATTGGTCGTGATGGGACTTTCGCGGGATGGCGGCGGAGCCGAGCCGAGGCGAGCCGGGTGAAGGGAGCGGTCAGTGCAGGATGTCGACCGGCGCGGTGTTCTTGTTGCGCTCGATGATCGCGCAGATCTGCTCCGGGGTCTCCTGCGACACGTAGGCGCCGCCGCGAAGCGTGTACGACACGGTGCTCGGCGATACCCCCGCCGCCTTCGCCACGTCTTTCAGCGTTGCCATGCGTCACCGTCCCATCCATCATCGTGAGAGATCATCCATTTCCCCGGTGGTCGGTTGGAATCATCACCCCCGCTGCGCTGCCGCCCTCCTCATGCCGCCTTGGCCCGTCCTGTCGGCGGCGGTGCTGGAGGTGACGCGCACGGGGATATCATGCATGATGCCGGTCGGTCACTGTTCTGCACGCATGCTATCGGGCGTCGCTGGAAGGTCTGTGACGACGATGTCGGAAAATGGCGCTCTCAAAACTCGCAGAGTGACGGCACCCTTCAAAACCATTGGAAAATAAGGGATTTCAACAACCGCCACTGTGCGCGTGCACACACAGAGTGACGGTACCCTCACACAGTGACGGTATATTCCCGAAATGTCTCGTATGGTATGGGTGCGCGGGGATTGGGATCCGGGCGATAGACTCGATAGTTATTCAAGGATGACCGAATCGTTCTGCTCGGGTCTTCCAGTCGAATGGGTGCCCCGGATGCGATTCGAACGCACGACACCCGCTTTAGGAGAGCGGTGCTCTATCCCCTGAGCTACCGGGGCAACGAATGACTATTATACATGTCGGGCGGATATGCGCGTATCGTGCGCAGTGTGAAGCCCGCAGACCGCCGCGCATACGTGCCGGAATGGGGAATGATTCTCGGGAACGATGGCGTCCGCGGTTCAGGGGCGTTATCGTATGAGCTTGTATGCGCGACGGCTGGAAGAATACATGTCGTTGCGTACCGGTTGACGGACGACAGGGGAGTGGCGAATGGCAAACGCGCGAGGATCATCACGGAACGCCTACGGCTCGGCGGCTCGGCGGTCCGGCGCGTCGTCCGGCACTGCGAAAAGGCCCGCCGCGAAAACAAGCGCCCCACGCGGCCGACGCCACCGTCTCCTTGGCGTCTTGTCGGTCATATTCGCCGCTCTCGCATTGGCGTGCAGCGTCCTGCGCATGCTCCCCGAGGACCTGCAGGCGCTGCCGTACATCCCCGTGATCGTATCCGCGACGCCGTGGTTCGTGATTCTCGCCGTGCTCGCGTTGATACTGTCGGTCATCTCGCGCCGCTGGATCGCCATGCTGATGGCGCTCGCCTGCATCGGCCTCCAGGTGTGGTGGCAGTGGCCGTTCTTCAGCGCGTCCACGAAGCTGCCGGCGGCCGTCGACGCGGCCATGGCATCGACCCGGGCGGACACCGGCGACATGATCGCCCGCGTGATGACCTTCAACGTCTACAAAGGCCATGCGGACGCGAAGGCCATCGTCGACATCGTGCGGGATCAGCGCGTCGAAGTGCTCGCGTTGCAGGAGACGACGAACGATTTCGTCAAGAAGCTCGACGAGGCGGGCATCCACAGCTATCTGCCGTATTCGCAGGTTTCGTCGTCGGACGGTGTCTACGGCAACGGCATCTGGTCCGCGACCGAGCTCGGGCGTCCGGTCGATGACGAGGTCGGGTCGAGCGCGTCGTTCATGCCGGGCGGCACCGTGACGTTCGGCGGCGGCAAGGCCCAGCTGCGATTCGTCTCCGTGCATACCACCGCGCCGATTCCCGGCTACTGGAGCCGGTGGAAGCGCTCGTTGGACGAGCTGGCATCCATGCGCTCGCGCGAAGGTTCGCGCTACGTGTTCATGGGCGATTTCAACGCCACGACCGACCACACGCCGTTCCGCAACATCCTGGGGAACCGGTTCTCGGACGCCGCGCGGCAGTCGGGGCACGGGTTCACGTTCACCTGGCCGTCCAACAAGCTGCCGCTGCCGCGGTTCGCCGGCATCGACCATATCGTGCTGGACAAGGACATCATCGCCGGTCAGATGCAGGTCAAGTCGGTCGCCGGCTCGGATCACGCCGCGCTGCTCGCCACCATCGTCGTGCAGTGACGGCGGTGACGGCCGGCTGATCGGGGCGGTACCTTACGGCGACGTTGTCATGTTGTGGTAGGCGTCGGGCGATGACGGATGCCGCGTAGTGCGACTACGGTGCGTGGCACTACGGCGGTGCGTCACCACGCATATGGGGACATAGATGGTCTCGGCACGCCATCGTTGCGTCCATAAGTGCTCGCCCAAACGACGGCTGCGCGCACATATGGGCGCAAACCTCGTGTTTTCCGTCCATAAGTTCGCGCGGACTTCGCCGTGGCGCGCGCTTATGGACGCAACGTCCCGCGTAGGGTGCCCCGTCAGTCCAGGTTGGACTGGGTGCCGGCGGTGTCGGCGCTGTTGGCCTGCTCGGCCTGGGCGGCGTCGAGCTTGGCCTTGACCTCGTTCAGCAGGCTCTGCGCACGCTTGGCAAGCGCTTCGCCGATCTCCCACTGGCGCATGGACTGGTCGAGGTTCAATCCGCCGGCCTCCAGCGCCTGCACGGCCTGGATGAGCTTGTCGCGGGCCTCCTCGTACGGCATCTGCGCGATGGCCTCGCGCTCCTTGTCGGTCAGGCTGGTCGCCGGCTCGCTCGCCGCCGATGCGTTCTTGCTGGTCATGATGGTCTCCTTCTGTCGTGTATGCGTGTCGTATTCGATTGGATAACGGTCATATATATATATGGTTATGCGGCTGATATCTGCCCCGTACTCTGCTGCCGTGCGGCACTCCGCTACTGGGCGGTGGCGGTGATGACCCCCTTGCGCAGCGTCAGCGTGAGATGGTCTCCCGCGCCCACCTTTCCGGCGTCGTCGATGACGTGCCCGTCGGCGTTCTGGACGACGGCGTATCCGCGGTCGAGCGTGGATTGCGGGCTGAGCGCGGTCAGGCTGGCATGCAGCTTCTCCACGGTCAGGCTGGCGTCGTCCACGATGCGCGTCAGGCCGATGTCCATGCGGCGGCGCGCGTCGTCGACGAACCGTTGGTACGGATCCAGCATGGTCAGCGGCTGCGTCAGGCTGGGCCGGTTCGCGTACCCTTCGACCAGCCGTATCTCGTTGCCGACGCGCGCGTCGATGCGCATGCGCATGCGGTCGATGGCATTGCCGATCAGCTGCCACTGCTCGTGCACGTCGGGCACGACCTTCTTCGCCGCGTCGGTCGGCGTCGAGGCCCGCAGGTCCGCCGCCAGGTCGATCAGCGTCCAGTCGTCCTCATGCCCGATGGCGGAGACGATCGGCGTCTCGCATCCCGCCGTGGCGCGCACCACCGCCTCGTCCGAGAATCCGATGAGGTCCTCGAACGAGCCGCCGCCTCGCGCCACGATGATCACGTCGACGTCCGGGTCGGCGTCTAGCCGGTGAATCGCCTCGACGATGGATTGCGGGCACTGCGGCCCTTGTACGAAGGCATGGACGATGTTGAACCGCACCGTCGGCCAGCGCAGCCGCACGTTGGTGATGACATCGCCTTCGGCCCGTGCGTGCGGGGCGCATATCAGTCCGATGCAGGAGGGGAATTCCGGCAGCGGCAGCTTGCGGTCCGCGTCGAACAGGCCCTCGCCCTTGAGCTTCATGCGCAACTGGTCGATCTGCTCCTTCAGTCCGCCGCCGGAGCCGATCTTGCGGATGTCGTCGCCGATGAAGCTCAACCGCGTCTGCTTGACCCAGATGTCGGCCTTGCCATGCACGACCACGCGGTCGCCCTGCTTGAATGAGGCGGCCTTCGAGGCGAACGCCCGCCAGCCGGACACGGATATGGCGATGTCCTCCACGTCATCGCGCACCGTAAGATACGCCGAGCCGGCGCGGCGCGTGTTGATCTCCGTGATCTGCCCGGCGATCCACGCGGCGGGCCAGCGCTCCACCGCGGTATGGAATTTCTGGCTCAGTACGCTGACCGGCCAGGGGTTGTCCGCGGTGGTCTCGGCTGCCAGGCGCGGCAGTTGGTCGAAGGGCTTGGGGATGCGCTCCCCGCCGCCCTCCGACGGCCGCTGCGTCGCGATTGCAAGGTCCTGTTCCTGATTCATGCCTTCAAGGTTTACGTACAGAAAGGACAAGTTTTTCTGCCTGCGAGAGCGTCGCCGTCGGACGGTATCATTGTTGGCCGGCTTTTCGGTGATGGTCTCGCCGCGACACGCTGACGACATACCGTGAAGCAAATCACACGGATGTTCTTTTCGGCTCTATTCCGCCGAAATGTGCATATCTAGGATTGGTTTCGGCGTTTCCCTACTATATCTAGGGGTGGCATGTCGTATAGTCATCAGAGAACAAACAACTTACACACGTGTGATTTCGGCTCGGCGACCGCCGCAAGACATGCCGGGAATCACGAAAGGACAGGGATTAGGACATGGATGCTCTGCTGATGAACGCCAGTACCGCCACCTCCTCCAAGGTGCTGGTGGAGAAGCGTGACGGTCGCGTCGTCGACTTCGACCCGATAAACATCATCAGCGCCGTGAAGTCCGCCTTCGCCGACCTTGACAAGCAGGTCGGCCCGGAGGAGGAGAAGCTGATCCGCGGCTTCGCCGACCAGATCGAAGGCGAGATCACGGAGCGCTACAACGGTCCCGCCAAGATCGAGGACATCCAGAACCTCGTCGAGCACGCCCTGATCGACGCCCACCTGTACGACGTGGCCCGCGCCTACACCAACTACCGTCTCGACAAGGACATCCAGCGCGCCAAGGCCACGGACGTCAACGAGGCCGTCTCCCGCTTCATCAACCAGGATCCGACGCTGATCCACGAGAACGCGAACAAGGATGCCAACGTCTACGCCACTCAGCGCGACCTGCTCGCCGGCGCCGTCTCCAAGGCCGCCGCGTTCAACATGCTGCCCCCGGCCGTCGCGAACGCGCACATGAAGGGCGACATCCACTTCCATGACGCCGACTACTCGCCGTTCACCGCGCAGTCCAACTGCTCGCTGCCCAACTTCTGGGACATGCTCGCCAACGGCTTCACGCTCGGCAACGCGCCGATGGCCTCCCCGAAGTCCATCGCCATCGCCGCCACGCAGATCACCCAGATCATGAAGGACGTGGCCTCCAGCCAGTACGGCGGCCAGACCGCCAACCGTGCCGACGAGCACCTCGCCGCCTACGCGAAGAAGGACTACGAGAAGTTCCTCGAAGAGGCCCGCGAGACCATCCCCGACGGCATGCCGGTGGAGTTCGCCCGTCGTCAGGTCGAGAACGCCAAGGCCAACGAGCCCGCCAAGCTGCACTTCGGCTCCCGCGAGCCGCTGCCCATGGACACGCCGTTCCACACCGACGTCGACGAGCTGGAGCAGGAGCGTGAGATCCTCGCCAAGGTCCGCACGCGCAAGTCCATCTACGACGCCATGCAAACGATGGAGTACCAGATCAACTCCAACCGCGTCTCCAACGGCCAGACCCCGTTCGTCACCGTCGGCTTCGGCCTGGGCACCGACTGGTTCGCCCGCGAGGTGCAGCGCGCGATCCTGCTCAACCGCATCCGCGGCCTCGGCAAGGACCACCACACCGCAATCTTCCCGAAGCTCGTGTTCACCGTGCGCCACGGCGTGAACGCCGACCCCGGCGACCCGAACTACGACCTGAAGCAGCTCGCCCTGGAATGCGCCACCAAGCGCATGTACCCGGACGTCGTGTTCTACGAGAACATCGTCAAGATCACCGGCTCCTTCAAGGCGCCGATGGGCTGCCGCTCCTTCCTGCAGGGCTGGATCAACCCCGAGACCGGCAAGGACGAGGAGGATGGCCGCATGAACCTCGGCGTCGTTTCCGTGAACGTGCCGCGCATCGCCATCGAATCCCACGGCAGCAAGGAACGTTTCTGGAAGCTGTTCAACGAGCGCATGGAGGTTGCCCACCAGGCGCTGCAGTTCCGCATCATGCGCTGCAAGCAGGCCACCCCGGTCAACGCGCCCACCCTGTTCCGCTTCGGCGCCTTCGGTCGCCTCGGCGCGAGCGGCAACGTCGACACGCTGTTCAAGAACGAGCGCGCCACCGTGTCGCTCGGCTACATCGGCCTGGCCGAGGCCACCGCCGTCTTCTACGGCAAGGACTGGATCCGCGACCACGGCTGGGACCCGCAGGGCAAGGAGTTCGCGCTGTCGATCGTCAAGCGCATGAGCGAACTGTGCAAGCAGTGGAGCAAGGCCGAAGGCTACCATTACTCCGTGTACTCCACGCCGGCCGAATCCCTCACCGACCGCTTCAACCGCATGGACCGCGAGAAGTTCGGCCGCATCGAGGGCGTCACCGACCACGACTTCTACACCAACTCCTTCCACTACCCGGTGTGGCTGCAGCCCACCCCGATGGAGAAGCTCAACTACGAGAAGGACTTCCCGTACTTCGCGTCCGGCGGCTTCATCAACTACTGCGAGTACCCGTGCCTGCAGGACAACCCGAAGGCGCTGGAGGCCGTGTGGGATTACGCCTACAACATCGGCATCGGCTACCTCGGCACCAACACGCCGATCGACCACTGCTTCGTGTGCGGCTTCCAGGGCGACTTCGAGCCGACCGACGAGGGCTTCAAGTGCCCCGAGTGTGGCAACTGCGACCCTGACAAGTGCAACGTCACCAAGCGCACCTGCGGCTACCTCGGCAACCCGGTGCAGCGCCCGATGGTGCATGGCCGTCACGAGGAGATCTCCCACCGCGTCAAGCACATGAGCGGCGAGACCGGTCACGTGACGCTGGCGGACGGCTCCGAGCGCGAGTGGTTCGAAGAGGCCAAGTAACTGCCGGTACCGCGCGTTGCGCTGTCCGCGAGGGTCGCCGGTATATGTTGTCTGACACACTCAAGGCCGTTTGGCCAAGCTTACGGTCAGACAACATATACCGGCGACCCTCGCTCGTTGCGCGCAACGCTACGGTTGGACAGGGAGGATGATGATGGACAGGAAGTCGACGCTGCATGATTTCGCGGCCGGCGAGACCGGCCGCGGACCCGGAGTGCCGTCATCACTGACCAACAACCCCCGTTCCGGACAGTGGGACGGGCGGCGCATGTCCAAGCGCATGATCGCCGACTACAAGACCTTCATCGTCACCGACGGCGAAGGCGTACGCAATTCGCTGTACGTCTCCGGCTGCCCGTTCCACTGCGTCGAATGCTTCAACTCGTCGATCTGGGATTTCCAGGCCGGCCACGAATACACGCAGAAGCTCGAAGACAAGATCGTCGACGACCTCAAGGCGCCGTGGATCCAGGGCATCACGTTCCTAGGCGGCGAACCCATGCTGAATACGCCCGTCCTGTTGCCGCTCGCCCGGCGCATCCGCGGCGAGTTCGGCCACGACAAAGACATCTGGTGCTGGACCGGCTACACGTGGGAGGAGCTGATGCGTCCCGGTGAGACGCCGGACAAGCTCGAACTGTTGCAGCTCATCGACATCCTCGTCGACGGCCGCTACCTCAAGGACCAGCACGACTCCCTCCTGCAGTTCCGCGGATCCAGAAACCAGCGCATCCTCGACGTGCCGCGTTCGCTGGCCGCCGGCAGGCCTGTCGTCTGGGCCAAGCTCCACGACCAGGAGCGCGACATCCCCGAAATGTACCTCAAGGATCGCGAGGCCGGCGAGGGCGCACAGGCGTCGTGACGGCGCCGCCGGCCTTGCCATCCATCCAGTGGATTCGATGCCGTCGGCCTGATCGCGGCCATCCTGACAGTCTCGCCCGCCATCGGCATGGCCTTGCTTCTCCCCGCATTCATCTGGCCTCGCGTGAGTCCGCTGTTCCATGTGATGATGCTCTGTTTCCGGGAAAGGTGCTCGCGCATGCTGGGCACCGGATTGGGGCGGACGACTCTGTATATGCGCGGCGTGCGGGACGGCGTGGTCGACGTTTTCGCGGGCAGCGGCGTGCCCGGTCCGCTGGAGGTCTCGGATACTGCGGCCGGGGTATGGCTCGCCGTCGCCATCATGGCCGCCATATCAGGGATTTGAGCGGGACTGGGGGTGGTCAATAGCACTAGTCCATAAGACCACCAGCCTGCTGGCACGCTCGGCTCACCCCCCCCCGAATGCGCGATAATGGGGGTAACGCCGCAATCGTGGGGAAACCGTCGAGTTTCCGTTTTGCGTTTGTTAGCGAAATCACGCCATACGACGGCTCGTTAGGAGGGGTCTCGGACTACATTACATAAGGAAGTAGCGGGAAGTCCCGAACCGAAGACAGAGGTAACAGATGGTGGATACAGCGTATACCGCGGCCGAAAGCCACGATAGTAAGCCGTTGCGCGTGGGTCTGGATATCGGATCGACCACGGTCAAGGCCGTGGTGCTCGATCAGACCAATGCTCTCAATGACGTGCTGTTCTCCGACTACCGACGTCACCACGCCAACGTCCGCGCCACGGTGGCTGGACTGCTCAAGGACATCCATCAGACGCTCGTCGACCTCGGCCGTGGCGACGAGCCCATTCGTCTCGCCATCACCGGGTCCGGCGGCCTGACGCTCGCCGACAACCTGCACGTGCCGTTCATCCAGGAGGTCATCGCCGAGACCCGCGCGATCGACGAGGAATACCCGCAGGCCGACGTCATCATCGAGCTCGGCGGCGAGGACGCCAAGATCACGTACCTGAAGCCCACTCCCGAACAGCGCATGAACGGTTCGTGCGCGGGCGGCACCGGCGCATTCATCGACCAGATGGCCACGCTGCTCGACACCGACGCCTCCGGCCTCAACGATTACGCCAAGGACTACAAGACCCTGTACCCGATCGCGTCGCGTTGTGGCGTGTTCGCGAAGACCGACCTGCAGCCGCTGATCAACGACGGCGCCGCCAAGCCCGATCTGGCCGCGTCGATCTTCACCGCGGTGGCTACGCAGACCATCGCCGGCCTGGCTTCCGGACGCCCGATCCACGGCACGGTCATCTTCCTCGGCGGCCCGCTGTTCTTCATGTCCGAGCTGCGCGAGGCGTTCCACCGCGCGCTCGCCGGCAAGGTCGACGAGTTCATCGTGCCGACCGACGCCCACCTGTACGTCGCATACGGCTCCGCGCTGATCGCTGGGGAGCCGGATGGCATCGACGTCGACGGCGTGCATTTCGAGCCGCGCACCTGTGACGACATCATCGCCGCCCTCGACGACCTGAAGAACCTGCCGGCGAACACGCCGACCATGCCCCCGCTGTTCTCCTCCGATCAGGAGCGCGAGGCGTTCAACGAGCGCCACCATCGCGAACACATCCACATCGGCACGCTCGAAGGCGCGAAAGGCCCGCACTTCCTCGGTATCGACGCGGGTTCGACCACCATCAAGGCGACGCTCGTCAACGACGACCGCGAGATCGTATGGTCCAGCTACGCCACCAACGAAGGCAGCCCGTTGACCGCCGCCATCAACATCGTCAAGAAGATCCAGTCCGAGCTGCCCGAAGGCGCGTGGATCGCCCGATCCTGCGCGACCGGCTACGGCGAGGGACTGATCACCACCGGCTTGCACCTGGACGAGGGCGTGGTCGAGACCATGGCGCACTACCGCGGCGCCGAAATGGTCAGCCCCGGCGTCACCGCTGTCATCGACATCGGTGGCCAGGACATGAAATACCTGGCCATCACCGACGGCGTCATCGACTCGATCGCCGTCAACGAGGCGTGCTCGTCCGGTTGCGGCTCGTTCCTGCAGACCTTCGCGCAGTCGATGGGTCTGACCATTCAGGAGTTCACCCAGGCGGCCCTCAACTCCGACCATCCGGTCGACCTCGGCTCGCGCTGCACGGTGTTCATGAACTCGTCCGTCAAGCAGGCACAGAAGGAAGGCGCGTCGATGGAGAACATCGCCGCCGGCCTGTGCTATTCGGTCGTGCGCAACGCGCTGTACAAGGTCATCAAGCTGCGTGACTCCGGTGAGCTCGGCGACACCGTCGTCGTGCAGGGCGGCACGTTCCTCAATGACGCCGTGCTGCGCGCCTTCGAGCTGCTCACCGAGCGCGAGGTGACCCGCCCGAACATCGCCGGCTTGATGGGCGCGTTCGGCGCCGCCCTGACCGCGCGCATGCATTACGAGGACGTGGCCGACGACGACGCCGAAGTCTCCGCGGGCCAGTCCGCCGATATGGCCGGCAGCGACGATGTCAGCGCGGAGCAAGACCACGAGGTCGTCATCGACGGCGTGCACCACACGGCGTCCAACATCCTGTCCGGCGACGACCTCGACAACATGTCGATGACCTCCGAGCGCGACGTGTGCAAGCTGTGCCAGAACCACTGCAAGCTCACCATCACCACGTTCGCCGACGGCTCGCGCTACGTTACCGGCAACCGATGCGAGCGCGGCGGCGACGCGAAGAAGAAGCGCTCCGACAGGCCGAACCTGTACGACTACAAGTACAAGCGCTGCTTCGCCTACCGCAGGCTCACCGACAAGAAGGCCACCCGCGGCGAGATCGGCATCCCGCGCGTGCTCAACATGTACGAGAACTACCCGTTCTGGTTCACGCTGCTCACCTCGCTCGGCTTCAAGGTGATGATCTCCGGCCGCAGCTCGCACGAGCTGTTCGAGACCGGCATCGAATCGATCGCCTCCGAGAACATCTGCTACCCGGCCAAGCTGGTGCACGGCCACATCAAGTGGCTGCTGGGCAAGGGCGTCAAGAACATCTTCTACCCGTGCGTGAGCTACGAGGACAACCTTGTGCCCAATACGGACAATCACTACAACTGCCCGGTCGTGGCCAACTACCCGGTGGTGATCGGCGCGAACATGCCCGAACTGCGCGAGGACGGCATCCGCTACATGCACCCGTACTTCAACCTCGCCAACCACGAGCTCATGGTCGACCGCATCGTCGAGGAGTTCGCCTGGGCGAACGTGAGCCGCGAGGAGGCCGAGACCGCGGTCAAGGCCGCGTACGCCGAGGACAAGATCTTCAAGAACGACGTGCAGGAGGAAGGTTTCAAGGCGCTCGCCTACATGAAGGAGCACAACTGCCGGGGCATCGTGCTCGCCGGACGCCCGTACCACATCGACCCCGAGGTCAACCACGGCATCCCCGAGACGATCTGCGCGCTCGGCATGGTCGTGCTCTCGGAGGATTCGATCTGCGAACTGCAGCCGGGGGAGAACCTGCATCTGAGCGACTACCTGTCGGAAGGCGAGGAGGACCCGCGCAAGAAGAACGCGAACGGCTTCCGCCACGTCGGCGACCGCAAGGTGACCGTCTCCCGCATGCCGCTGCGCGTCACCAACCAGTGGGCCTACCATTCGCGGCTCTACGCGGCGGCGCATTTCGTGGCGTCCTACCCGGGTCTCGAACTCGTGCAGCTCAACTCCTTCGGCTGCGGCCTGGACGCCATCACCACCGATCAGGTGGCCGAGATCCTCGCCGACAAGGCCGACGTGTACACGCTGCTCAAGATCGATGAGGTGAGCAACCTCGGAGCGGCGAAGATCCGCCTGCGTTCGCTCAAGGCCGCCGTCGAGGAGCGCGAGGCCAACAAGCGGCGTCTGGCCGCACAGGCCCAGTCCCAATCCCGCCAGCAGGTGCTGCCGAACAAGCAGGACCAGCCGGTCGGCCCCAGTGCGGCCGAGCTTGCGGCGCAGCGTCAGGCCAAGGAGGAGCTCGCGGCCGCCGAGGTGCAGCTCAAGGCCGCCCAGGACCAGCTCGCCGCCGCGCAGGCCGCCGTCGAGGCCGCGGAGAAGCAGAAGAACGCCGCCGAGAAGCCGGCCCCGCATTCCACGGGCTTCCGCAAGACCGGATCCGAGGCGCCCACGCCCGGCCGTCAGGTCATGCTCGACACGGTGATGAAGAGCAACCCGCAGCTCACCAAGGCCGTCAAGGACGCCTCCCGCCGCGCGGCGCAGGCCGAGTCGCGACTCGCCGCCACCTCGCCGAACGGCAAGTCCGCGAGGAAGGCCGCCAAGAAATCCGGCCACAACACCGCGACCATGTCGAAGTACGCCAACAAGGTGCCGTTCGGCAAGTCGATGAAGAAGGACTACACGATCGTCGGCCCCCAGATGAGCCCGATCCACATGTCGCTGGTCGAGTCGGTCATCCGCTCCGGCGGATACAAGTTCGACATCCTCAAGACCGCGAGCCGCGAGGACGTCGAACTCGGCCTCAAGTACGTCAACAACGACGCCTGCTACCCGGCGATCATGGTCATCGGCCAGCTCGTCGACGCCATCGTCAAGGGCAAGTACGATCCCGACCATGTGGCGCTCGCCATCACGCAGACCGGCGGCATGTGCCGCGCGACGAACTACTTCGGCCTGATCCGCAAGGCGCTGATCGACGCCGGCTACCCGCAGGTGCCGGTCATCGCGCTGTCCACGCAGGGCTTCGAGGACAACCCGGGCTTCAAGGCCACGCCCACGCTGCTGCACCGCGCCATCAAGGCGCTGGTCGTCGGCGACCTGTTGCTCAAATGCCTGATGCGCGTGCGCCCGTACGAGGTCGAGAAGGGCAGCGCCGACAAGCTGTACCAGATGTGGGACACCATCGTGCGCGAGACCATCGAGCACCACGGCTTCTCCGATACCGCGAAGAAGAAGATCGGCAAGCATTACCTGCCGTACCAGACGCTGCTCAAGGAGATCGTCAAATCGTTCGACGCACTGCCGCTGCGCGACATCCCGCGCAAGGTGCGCGTCGGCGTCGTCGGCGAGATCCTCGTCAAGTACCATCCCGACGCGAACAACCACGTGGTCGACGTCATCGAATCGCAGGATTGCGAGGCCGTGGTCCCCGGCATCATGGAGTTCATGACCACGCGTCCGTACATCACCGACTGGAACGAGAAGAACCTCGGCATGGGCGGCAACAAGAAGCTGTACTCGCTCATGCGCTGGGGTCTCGACCGTTACCTCAACCCGGTGCGCGCGGCCATCGATCTGGCGCATGGCAAGTTCAGCCAGGACCTGCCGATGCCCGAGCTGGTCAAGAAGGCCTCCGAGGTGACCTCGGTGGGCGTGCAGGCCGGCGAGGGGTGGCTGCTGACCGCCGAGATCCTGGAGCTCATCGAGTCTGGCTGCCCGAATGTGATCTGCGCCCAGCCGTTCGCCTGCCTGCCCAACCATGTGACCGGCCGCGGCATGTTCGGCAAGATTCGCCGTCTGCACCCGGACGCGAACATCGTCTCCATCGACTATGATCCCGGCGCCTCACAGGCCAATCAGCTCAACCGCATCAAGCTGATGATCGCCGCGGCGAAGAAGAACCACCAGAAGCTGACCGCGGCCGACTGACGGATCGGCCTCGGCCCGGCGATCAGCCGACCAGGGTCGCCGCGTAGGCGTACAGCCCCTTCCATGGCAGGGTCGACACGTCTATCTTGTCGGCCTTGCTCTGAACCCTCTCGCGGTAGCGTTCCGTGCGCAGCGCCGTCTTCACATTGGCTTTCACATCGGCGAGCGGCGCCTTGCCCTCGACCCCGTCCACGGTCCAGTCGTGCGCGTCGTAATACTCCTGCACCTCGGTCTCGCTCGGGTTCATGCCCGGTTTCGTGGCGTCGTCGACGTAGTCGTTCTTCAGCGCGGTCATCTCGTAGTCGATGTATGAGGCGATGTCGTATTCGCTGCGCCCGTAGATGACCTGCCCCGCTTCACGTTTCTGCCGGTTGTTCGCGTTGAGGGTTTCCATGCGCTTGACGATGCCGGTGTACGAGTCGTCGTCGACCAGCCCGTACGAGACTGCGATCAGGTACGCCGCGTGACGGAAGCGCAGCGTGTCGATAGTCTGGTTCGTCAGCCATTCGACCGGCTTCTCGCCGCCGTATGAGGCGGTCCAGTCGGCGTCCTGGGCGTTGAGGTTGACGTCGTGTTTCTGCTTGAAATAGCTGACGGCGGCGGTGCGCTGCGACGACCACGCCTGGGTGAATTCGGCCTGCGTGATGGTGGTGTCGCCGAAGGAGAATTTCGGGAAGGCCTGCGTCGCGTTGGCTTGCGCGTCGTCCGTCTTTGACGAGTCGGGGCTCGCCGTGAGCGAACGGACGAGAAAGACGGCGCCGACGATGGCCGCAATCAGCAGGATGGCCGCGACGACGATGATCGCGCGGGTTCTCGTATTGGTTTTCGTCCCCATCTTCGCGGCGTCACGGCCGCTCCCGTCCGTTGCCTTGCTGGGAGAGCCTGATCCGCATTTTCGTGACTGCTTCATGCCGTCATGATACGCGACGGACATGATTGCGGGGTGTCGCCCGCATTGCGCAGGAACGCCCCCACAATCATGTCCGTCGGTCGTCGCCTTGGATTCCGGTTATTCCTGGAATACGTCCGGATGCTTCGGATCGCCGGGCTCGTCGGCCAACAGGCCCTCCAATCCCAGGAACTCCTTCCAGAATTCGAGCGGCTGGCCATACGGCGCCGATTGCGCGCCGCGCGCCTGCAGGTTCGCCTTCGCCTCGAACACGTCCTCTTCGCGGATATCCTCGAAGTAGCTTTCCAACCGCTCCCTGTTCTCCGGCACGTAGAACAGGGACGCGATGATCTCCGTCAGCCGCTCGGCGCGCTCGATCGGCAGCGAATCCCAATGCCGCAGCTCGATGAAGTTCTTCATACGCACGTCGTTGAAATGCGTGGAGATGATGTGGTTGATCTCGTACGGGTTGAGCTCGCGGTCGGGATACACCTCTCCGGCGTTCTCATAGAACGCCGGGTGATGCAGCTCCTTGCCGCTCAGGCTCTTGGCCTCCGGCGTATGCGTCAGATCGGCGAACATCAGCGGCGTGGACAGCACGTCGATGGCGTACTCCTCCCAGCCGAACCGCTTGTCGAACAGTCCGGGAATCACGTTCGTGCGCTGGGGGTCGAGATAGTCCCACATGCGCTGGCGCAGCAGGGGCCACGGGTTCGGCGCGCCCTCGAAATACGGCGTATTGCGGAAGTACCAGGCGAGGATCGGCCCGATGATGGTGCCCAGACGCAGCTTGTCGATGGAATCCTGCTCGTCGACGTAGTCGATGCTCACCTGCGTGGAGGCCGAGCACCGCATCATGCACGGGCCGAACTGGCCTACCCGCCCCAGGTAGTGGGTCATGGCGTCGTAACGGTCCTTCGGGTTGACCTTGACGTCGGCGAAGCCCGACTTGGGCTGGTAGCCGTAATTGACCAGACGGAAGCCCAGCTCGTCCAGCACGGGATCGATGTCACGCCGGAAGGAACGATACAGCGTCAGCAGTTCCTGCGGCGTCTTGAGGATGCCCAGCGAGCACTCCACCTGACCGCCGGGCTCCAGCGACACGGCGATGCCTTCGCGCCCGAGTCCGACCAGATGGCCGTTCTCCCAGTACTCCTTTTCCTTGTCATAGTACGGCGCAATGCGCTTGAGCAGCGTTTCGACGCCGTTCTCCTCGTAGTAGCTGACGGCGGTGTCGTCGCCGTTGTGCACCGGAAGATGTTCGATCTCCACGCCGAAACCGCCCGTGCCGCGTTTGGAACGGCCTTCCTCGAAGAATCGCAGCAGACTGTCGATGTGCTTGGGATTCGGCTTGGCGAGCAGATGCGCGTAACTGATTCTCGGTGTCGTCATGGGGCATATCGTACCTGCAGATTCCATCGGCCACAGCGGTGCCGTTATACAAAGAATCGATAGCCGGTTTGCGTCCGAATGCTGGACATTGCGACTGATTTCCCGGGTTCCGTTCAGGGGGTACAAGGGTGACGTTATGACAGTTAACGAAATGCCGAATACGCCATAGCCCCATTGCCGTAGCCTATGGGTACCGCTATACTTGTGAACTTGTAAAGTCTCTTTACATATTGGTGGTGTGGCGAGTCTGTGAATGACCCCGGAAGGGGGCATCGTCATGGATGACCGGATCGCCGACATGTCCCCCCGCAACGAGGAGGGGAACGGAGACTCTCCAATAACAGTAAGGACAACGATGAAACCTCATGTAGGATCACGGATGATCGCAGCAGCGGTCGCTATGGGGACGGCGTTCGCGTTGATCGCGCCGTCTTCGGCGCTCGCGGCCGATGCGACGCCAGCGGCGGCGTCGACCGGAACGACATATTACGTGTCATCGACGCATGGCGATGACGGCAACGCCGGCACCGATCAGGGCCATCCCTGGAAGACGCTGGACAAGGTCAACGCCATCGCGACCGACCTTAAGCCGGGCGACTCCGTGCTGCTGGAGCGTGGCTCCACGTTCCAGGACCAGTATCTGCACATCAAGGACACGTCGGGAACCGCCGACGCGCCCATCACCATCGCCGATTACGGCGACGCCTCCGCCAAGCCGGTCATCGCGGCGAACGGCGTCAAGGGCAGCCGGTGGTACCAGAACTACCGTGCGTCGGTCGGCAACCACCAGAACAAGGGCACCGTCTCCTCGGCCATCCTGCTCAAGGACGTGTCGTACATCACGGTGAAGAACCTGGAGATCACCAATGACGACCCCGACGTCTACGACCCGATCGACACGTGGAAGTGGACCGACACGGCCGATTCGGATGGCACCAAGCTCGACCGCTCGGCCGACCGCATGGACCGCACCGGCGTGGCCGGCATCGCGGAGAACGGCACCACGATGAGCCATGTCACGCTTGAGGGCCTGAACATCCACGACGTGGACGGCAACATCTACAACAAGCACATGGCCAACGGCGGCATCTACTTCATGGCGCACTACGCACGCGAGAACAAGAGCGCCGCGGACAACGCGTGGCTGCAGAACCACATCTCGCGCTTCGACCACATCACCATCAAGAACAACATCGTCAAGGACGTGGACCGCTGGGGCATCGCCGTGGGCTACACCGCGTACCTCAACTTCATCGACGCGACGTGGGGCGACGGCAGCATCGACGACGACCTGATCGCCAAGTACGGCCAGACCAACGTGACCATCGAGAACAACTATGTCAAGGGTGCGGGTGGCGACGCCATCACCCTCATGTACTGCGACCGTCCGGTCATCCAGTACAACGTGGGCGACAGCGTCTCGAAGCACATGAACAACGTCGACTACCCGCATGACCGCGAGCACGGCGGCAGGTACGGCGGCTGGGTCGCGGCGGGCATCTGGCCCTGGCGCTGCAAGGACCCGATCTTCCAGTACAACGAGATGTACAACAACCTCAACTCCGAACACGGCAACGGCGACGGCCAGGCGTGGGACGCCGATTACGGCGACGGCACGCTGTACCAGTACAACTACTCGTACGGCAACTCGTTCGCCTCGCTGATGATCTGCAACCAGTACGCCATCAACACGACGTTCCGCTACAACATCTCGCAGAACGACCGCCGCGGCGTGTTCGACCTGCCGAGCAACGGTCCGGGCAACCACATCTACAACAACACCGTCTACATCGGTAAGGACAGCGCGGTGCTGACCGGCCGATCCAACAGCCAGGCGAAGTTCGAGAACAACATCTTCATCAACGCGACCGACACCAAGAAGACCGAGACGTGGAACCGCGGCAACCAGCACGGCGGCCAGACGTACGACAACAACATGTACGTCAATTACGCGAACAAGCCCGCCTCCGATTCCAACGCCGTCGAGGTCGACGATGTGGCGACCGTGCTGGCCAATGCCGGACACGCGCCGAGCGCGCCGAAGGCCAACGGTTCGGTCTATGGCCGTTCCGGCAGCGAGTTCGACGGATACAAGCCCGTTGACGGCTCCCCGGCCATCAATGCCGGCAAGGTCATCTCCGACATGAACGACTACGCGGTCACGAACGACTTCTTCGGCAACACCATCAAGGGAACCCCGGACCTGGGTGCCGTCGAAAGCAACGTGCTCTCCGTCTCCGGCAAGGTCAACGCGTACGAGACCGCCACGGTCGGCGGCTCCAAGGTCGTCTACGTGCCGTTCACCGCGAAGAACCCGACCACAGTCAAGCAGCTTCGCGCGGGCCTGACGGTCGGTGACGGATCAGTCGCCAACGTGTACCGCGGCAGCACCAAGCTGACGGCCGACGCGGCGATCCAGGCCAACGACGTGCTGCGCTTCGAGGTCGAAGGCACTTCGAACACGCCGATCGAATACACCATCGCTCAGAAGAACGCATGGAACTGGGTCGACGAGTTCAAGACCGCCACGGGCGTGGTCTGGAACTCCCAGAAGCAGAACGGCGCCGACGGTGACTGGACGGACATCACGACGTTCTCCACCGAGTACCCGATGTCGAAGTACAACGAGTACTACGGCGCGGGACTCACCGGCAACCTGTCGGACCTGCCGGCGGTGGGAGCTGCCCGCCCCGAGCGTCAGGGCCTGCTGGTCGACGACCCGGATACGGCCGGCGGCACCGCCATCGCGTGGAAGGCCCCGAAGGCCGGCACCGTGAAGGTCACACTCGGCCGCGACAACGAGCCGCAGCGGCGCAACGCCAACGCTTCGGGCACGGTGACGCTCGCACTGACCAAGAACGGCGAGACGCTGTGCACCGCAGACATCTCCACCGCGCAGACCAAGAACGAGGACTTCGCCAATTGCCTGAAATCGGATAAGGGCACGGTGCAGGTGAACGCCGGCGACGTGATTCGCATCGCGGCGACCGCGGCCAGTGGCGCGGCCGCTCCAGACCTGTACGCCTCGCCGGTCGTCACCTATCAGGATGTGGCACCCGTCGAGTCCCAGACGGCGCAGTATGCTGCCTCCTACGACGCGGTGAGCGCCAAGGTCGGCACCAAGGCCACCGCTACGGTGAAGTTCACGAAGGACGGCGCCGCCGCCACCCCGACCGGCGTCAAGTCCTACGCGCTGAAGACCGCGGTCGACGGCGTGGCCGTGGACGCCGCGACCGGCGCGGTCACCTACACGCCTGGCGCCGATGCGCACGGCACCACCAAGACCGCGACCGTGGTCGTCACCTACTCGGATAACACCACCGACGAGGCGACCGTCACCTTCAACGTCGAGAAGTCCAATGCGCAGAAGTACAACGTGCTGTACCCGGCCGTGTCCGGCGGCGCGGGCGTCGCGCTCAAGCGCACGCCCAAGTTCACGCTCAAGGCGGACAGCGCCGCGGCGTCCATCCCCGCCGGCACCAAGTTCGCGCTCGGCGCGGGCGCCCCGGCCGGCGCGTCCGTGAACGCCGCCACCGGTGAGGTCACGCTGACCAGCACCCAGGCCGGCACCATCACCGTGCCGGTGACGGTCTCCTTCTCCGACACCAACGAGTCCATCGAGGCGACGGCCACGTTCACCGTGACCGCTCCGGCGGCGCTCGGCACCTCCAAGCTGGAGACCGGCACCGCGGACGGCGCGAACGTCATCTATGTGCCGTTCACCGCGAAGACCCCGACCACCGTCGCCGATCTGCTGGCCCTGGTGACCGCCGAGCCGGATTCGGCCCTCAAGGCCGTGTACCGTGACGGCACCAAGCTGGCGGACGACGCGGCAGTAAAGGCCGGCGACGTGCTGCGCTTCTACGCCGACGGCTCCACCGTCACCGCCGACTACACGGTCGTGCAGAAGAACGCCTGGAACTGGGTCGACGACTTCAAGACCGACTCTCAGGGCCCGATCTGGACGTCGCAGCGTCAGGTGTCCGGCAAATGGCAGACGATTACCGATTTCGGCTCCGATGTGTACCCGCAGACGTACTACGACAAGTACTACGGCGTCGGTGTGGACTATCAGAACAAGAACCTTCCGACCGACCGCAGCGCCATCCACGGCCTGATCGCCGACAATCCGGGTGATTCCGCGGCGACGGCGATGGCCTGGACCGCGCCGAAGGCCGGTTCCGTGAAGGTCACGCTGGACAAGGTGACCGGAGCGCACGTCGAGCCGTACATCCGTCAGTCGGGCAGCAACGGCAAGGATGTGGTCCTGAAGCTGCTGAAGAACGACGAGGTGATCTGCTCCGCGACGATGACCGATTCCTTCGCGACGGCGACCGGGTTCAACGAATGCCTGGCGTCCGCCAAGGGCACGGTCAAGGTCGCGGTCGGCGATGTGCTGCGCTTCTCGGTGGATGCCGCGACCGGCACCTCCAAGTCGTCGATCCACATCAGCCCGGTCATCACCTACACGGATGCCGATGAGCCTTCGCCCGAGCCTGGCCTGTCGGAGCAGTATGCTGCGGCGTATCCGGCTTCGGTTGCGGCGAAGGTGGGCGAGAAGGCCACCGCCGCGGTGTCGTTCACGAAGGACGGTGCCGCCGCGGGTGCCCCGGCGGGCACGACGTTCGCGGTCGCGGGTGACGGGTTCACGGTCGCCGCGGACGGTACGGTGTCGTTCACGCCGACGGACGCGCAGGCGGGCAAGACGGTGACGGCCACGGTGACGGTGACGTATTCGGACAAGTCGACGGATACGGCGACGGTGACGTTCAAGGTCGCCGCCAAGACCGAGCCTTCGCCCGAGCCTGGCCTGTCGGAGCAGTATGCTGCGGCGTATCCGGCTTCGGTTGCGGCGAAGGTGGGCGAGAAGGCCACCGCCGCGGTGTCGTTCACGAAGGACGGTGCCGCCGCGGGTGCCCCGGCGGGCACGACGTTCGCGGTCGCGGGTGACGGGTTCACGGTCGCCGCGGACGGTACGGTGTCGTTCACGCCGACGGACGCGCAGGCGGGCAAGACGGTGACGGCCACGGTGACGGTGACGTATTCGGACAAGTCGACGGATACGGCGACGGTGACGTTCAAGGTCGCCGCCAAGACCGAGCC
>ERZ772871.243-NODE-243-length-72670-cov-4.07362_pt1 | contig 72670 bp, 60 predicted proteins | sample MGYA00511899_ERZ772871 | MGnify/ENA primary metagenome ERZ772871 (study PRJEB29015, sample SAMEA2737693) | human gut metagenome | biome: human gut; feature: human-associated habitat; material: faeces | place: China | collected 2012 ...
AATTAAGTCCTTAAAAATGTCGATGATACGGGGCGCTGATTTTACTCGTTCACTTCGCGGAAAACCATTCACCTTCAATATGCCGTCGGTCTTTCTTTGGTTGCCAAGAGCTAAACGGCATGCCGTGAAGGGCGGTAGCGACGTTGTTGCTGCTTCGTCTTATCTAGTAAATGAGGTGGCGTGCAGCCCAAGCCCTTTGGCTGTCGATTACAGGTCGCGTGCCCGATAGACCTTGGTGCTGACGGCGCAGCTGATTGCACATAGCGCGAGGGCAAGTGCGGCGATGCCTGCACACAGACAGCCCAGAACGGCAGGGTCGGGATTCGCCCCGGCAATCGACATGAGCCAGTTGCTGATGGGGTTGGAGGAGCTCAGCGTGGCCATGGCAAGGCATCCGAGCATGGCAAACAGGCCAACGGATAGGCGCAGCGCCTCCATGTGTCCAAATCGAAAGAACAGCGGCTGCGCCAAAAACACCATCATGAGGGAGATGAGCATCGAGGCTGCCGAGGCTATTGCAATCTCAAAGACGGTTTGTCCTGTCGAGGTCACGCCCGCGCTGTTGAAGAACGGAAGGGCGATAATGTTCAAAAGCACGGCGGCGCAGGCCATGATGGCCGAGAAAGCAACGATACACAGGTAGCGTGCGCAGATGATGTCTTTGCGCGAGAAGGGCAGCGTTGCCCGGTAGCGCTCCCAACCGTTTTGATTGTCGAAACCGGCCAGTGAGTTCATGACCATGATGGGCGACATGGCACTGACGGCGCAGGCGCCGGCGCTCATACCGGAATCGCCATCCGACGCGTTGACGAGCGTCAGCACGACGAATATGAACAGGCCGACGCCCGCGATGCTCGGGACGAGCGTGCGAACGATAGCGAGCTCGGACATAAAGGCGCGTTTCATTTCGAAGCCCCTTTCAGCATGAGGCGCAGATAGTCGTCAATGGTTGCCCGATCGCAGGGAATCTCGGGGAAGGCATCGAGCGCTTCGCGACGGTTGGGCACGAGCACGTCCACGCTATAGGCGTGGTGGGCGGCACGGGCACCTTCGACGCAAGCCATAAGCTCGGCGGCCTGTGCCTGGGTGCAGTGGGCGATGCCGGCGCGGTCGGTAATGTCCTCGCGCGGCAGATCAAACACAATCGATCCGTTATCGATGCAGATGATGCGGTCGGCGGCACGATCGAGGTCGGACGTAATGTGGCTCGAGAGCAGCACGCTGTGCTGGCCGTCGGCGACAAAGGCAAGCAGCTCATCGAGCAGCTCCTCGCGTGCCATGGGATCGAGGCCCGCGGTGGCTTCGTCCAAAACGAGCAGCTTGGCATTGTGGCTGAGTGCACAGGCAAGCTGCAGTTTCATGCCCATGCCGCGGGAGAGGTCCTTGACCTTTGTCTTGGGATCGAGGCCAAATCGGTTGATGAATCCGGCGAACGTTTCGCGGTCCCATGTGGGGTACGTCGGGCCTACGAGCGACTCGATCTGGCCCACCCTGAGCGTGGAGGGGAAGGGGCACGTGTCCAGGACAAGACCGACGCGGGAGCGTAGATGGCGTTGCGATTCATCGGGCGCGTCGGCGCCACAGCGCTGCCCAAACAGGTGCACCTCGCCGGCATCGAGCTTTATAAGCCCGAGCGCGGCGCGAATGGTCGTTGTCTTGCCGGCGCCGTTTGCGCCCACAAAGCCGACAATCTGGCCGGGCTCCACAGCGAGCGTGACGTCGCGTAGCGAAAAGCGGTCGCTCACACGGCGTGAGATGCCTTTGAGTTCTAAAAGGTTTTGCATGGTATAGCCTTTCTTTCAGATGGCTACTGCATGGTTTCGGGGGCTACCAGGTCGAGCATCTCGTGCAGTTTGTCGCGCGTGACGCCCAGGGTTTCGGCTTGGCTCGCCGCTTTCGCAAGTAGCTCTTCGATATGGCAGAGCTGGTTTTCGCGCAAGAGTTCCTGGTTGCCCTCGGCGACAAAGCAGCCCTTGCCCTGCACGGTGCAGATAAAACCGAGTTGCTCCAGGTCGGCGTAGGCGCGCTTGGTGGTGATGACGCTCACGCCCAGGTCGCTCGCGAGCGCACGGATGCTGGGGAGTTTGGCTCCCGCAGCGAGCGTGCCCGAAAGGATCCGAGCTTTGACCTGCGAGGCTATTTGCTCGTAGATGGGCTTATCGCTCGAATTGGATAGGATGATGTCCACAGCGGCTCCTTAGCTGTTGGGCTACACGTGTATATAACCGGTAAGCACAGTATATATATACTATGCACAGTTATGCAAGAGGTAAATAGGGAATAGCCCATCGGTGCCGCGCTTGCTCCAAAACAATCTCAATCTGTAACACCTGGGTCCGTTTTTGGTCGCTAGCTGTTACAGATTGAGATGTTATTTGCCCGCCTGCCTATTTGTCTCAATCTGTAACAGTAGGAGTCGATTTGCGCGGCTAGATGTTACAGAACGAGACATTGGCCACCCGTCTATCCTTATATCTCAATCTGTAACATCTGGAACCGATTTGGACGGCTACCTGTTACAGATCGAGATCTTTCTGGGACGCCCACCTGTTTGTCTAAATCTGTAACAGGTAGAGGTTCAAAAACCGTCTAGATGTTACAGATCGAGACAAACTACTGCGGAGTGCCGCCATCGACTGCTACCCTAGGCCCCAACTGATGAATTTGTCCTGATAGGTGCCCTAGAGCGGGATTTCGCGGCTACAATAGTGCGGTTACAACGACGTAATGCACTCAATGCAAGAAAGGATCCGCATGGCAAGCCTGTCGGATGAAATCTCGTCGCGCCGCACATTCGCGATCATCAGCCACCCGGACGCCGGTAAGACCACGCTTACCGAGAAGCTGCTGCTCTATACCGGTAGCATCCAGACCGCCGGCTCGGTCAAGGGCAAGAGCTCGGCCAAGCATGCCGTCTCGGACTGGATGGACATCGAGAAGGAGCGCGGTATTTCCGTTACTTCTTCGGTGTTGCAGTTCACCTACAACGGCGCCTGCGTCAACATCCTCGATACTCCCGGCCACCAGGACTTCTCGGAGGATACCTACCGTACCCTTATGGCCGCCGACGCCGCGGTCATGGTCATCGACGGCGCCAAGGGCGTCGAGGCCCAGACCAAAAAGCTCTTTAAGGTCTGCACGCTGCGCCACATTCCCATCTTTACCTTTGTGAACAAGCTCGACCACGAGGCTCGCGACCCGTTTGAGCTCATGGAAGAGATCGAGAACGTCCTGGGCATCAATACGTATCCTATGAATTGGCCGATCGGCAGCGGCCGCAACTTCCGCGGCGTGTTCGATCGCCAGACCCGTCGCGTCATTGCCTTTGAGGGCGATGGTCACGCCAACGCCACCAAGAAGGTCGCCGAGGTCGAGGCCGAGCTGGGCGACCCCGCCATGGATGAGCTCATTGGCGAGGAGAACCATAAGAACCTAATGGACGATATCGAGCTGCTCGATGGCGCCGGCGACGAGCTCGACTTGGATGCCGTGGCCTGCGGCAAGCTGAGCCCGGCGTTCTTTGGCTCGGCGCTCACCAACTTTGGCGTGGAGCCCTTCCTCAAGGAGTTCCTGCGCCTGGCCCCGACGCCGCGCGCCTATACCGATACGCTCACCAGCGAGCCGGTCGATCCCTGCCGCGACGACTTTAGCGGCTTTGTGTTTAAGATCCAGGCCAACATGGACAAGAACCACCGCGACCGCATCGCCTTTGTGCGCATTTGCTCGGGCAAGTTCGAGCGCGGCATGGATGCCTTCCACGTGCAGGGCAACCGCAAACTCAAGCTTGCTACGGGCACGTCGATGATGGCCGATGACCGTGCCATCGTGGACGAGGCGTACGCGGGCGATATCGTGGGCCTGTTCGACCCGGGTATCTTTAGCATCGGTGACACCGTGTGCTCCGGCAAGCGCCACGTGCAGTATCCGCAGATCCCGACGTTTGCCCCCGAGATGTTCGCTCGCATTACGCAGGTCGACACGCTCAAGCGCAAGCAGTTCGTCAAGGGCATGGAGGAGCTTGCCCAGGAGGGTGCCATCCAGATCTTCCGCGAGCTGGGTGCCGGTATGGAGAGCGTCATCGTGGGCGTGGTCGGCGTGCTGCAGTTTGAGGTGCTTGAGCGCCGTCTCAAGGCTGAGTACCGTGTTGAGGTTCGTCGCCAGCCGCTGCCCTATACAGACATCCGCTGGATCCAGAACGACCCCGACACCATCGATATCCCGGGCCTTTCGCTCACGCGCGACACGCTGCGCGTCGAGGACATGCGCGGCGGCAAGCTGCTGCTGTTCACGAGCCCGTGGAACGTGGACTGGGCGACCGACCACAACCCCGACCTTATCCTGTCGGAGTTTGGCAACGTGGCCTTTTAACGCATCGGCGCGGTGACCCTGCGGGGCTGCCGCGCCATTTACTTGCCTGATGCCGTGTGAGCGGCTATCATACCCACCGTCGTCTCAAGACCGGGGCGTCCGAGCAGTTCGGGTCCGATATCCTGCTCGTTAAACCTAAAACCAAAGGAGTACATAATGATCAAGAAGGTCATGGAGGACTACAAGGTCCTGTTGCGGAGCATTCCCGCGGCAACGGTTTCGCTGTTTTTCGTGAGCGTTATCATGATGAACCTGCTGGCCAACAAAGAGCTTATCAGTCTGCCATATCTGGCACTCGATTGCGGCTTTGTGGTGAGCTGGGTTTCGTTTTTGTGCCAGGACATGATCTGCAAGCGCTTTGGCGCCAAGGCATCCATCAAAATTTCTATCCTCGCACTGCTGGTCAACCTGGCCGTGAGCCTGTGCTTTTGGGCGTGCTCGCTCACGCCCGGCATGTGGGGCGCTTACTACGACACGGGCATGATCGAGGTCAACACTGCTCTCAACGCCACCATCGGCGGCACCTGGTACGTGGTGCTGGGCTCTTCGCTGGCGATGCTCGTTTCTGCCGTGGTTAACTCCACGCTCAACCAGTCGCTCGGCCGTATGCTCAAAAAGAATAATTTTGCGAGCTTTGCCTTCCGCTCCTATGTGTCCACGGGTGTTGGCCAGTTTATCGACAACCTGGTCTTTGCCATTGTGGTGAGCCACACGTTCTTTGGTTGGACCTGGGTGCAGGTCCTTATGTGTTCGCTGACCGGCGCTGTCGCCGAGCTGCTGTGCGAGGTCTTCCTGAGCCCCGTGGGCTACAAGGTCGTGCGCGGCTGGGAGCGCGAGAATGTGGGTTCCGAGTACCTCGAGCGCCACGCAACCGCCTAAGGAGCAAGTATGCGGGTTTTGATCACGGGCGCTTCGGGCGGTATCGGAGCCGCGTGCGTGCAGCGCTTTTTGGACGAGGGCCACGAGGTCGTGGGCTTTGATCTGCTGCCGGCGGCGATCGAACACGAGCGCTACCGCCATCTGATCGTTGATGTCCGCGAGCCTGACTCGTTTCCAGGCGACCTTGAACCCCAGGTAATCGTGAACGTTGCTGGTACGCAGGATTCGGCCGACGATATTGCTGCCAACCTGCGTGGCACCATCAACGTGACCGAGCACTACGCCTTTGTGGGGGAGGGGCTTGCCGCCAAGCCGACACTGGCTATCAAATCCGTGGTCAATGTGGGGTCGGCGAGCGGACATACGGGATCGGAGTTTCCCGCCTATGCTGCCAGCAAGGGCGGCGTTATCGCCTACACCAAGAACCTTGCAAACCGCCTGGCACCGCAGGCCATCGCCAACAGTGTGGACCCGGGCGGCGTTATCACGCCGCTCAACCGTTGCGTGATGGAAGACGAACACCTGTGGAACCAGATTATGGAGCTCACGCCGCTTAAACGCTGGGCCACCGCCCAAGAGATCGCCGAGTGGATCTACTTTGTGGGCGTGACCAACCGGTTTATGACCGGGCAGAGCCTGCTGATCGATGGCGGCGAGGCCGGCCGCACACAATTTATTTGGCCCGAATAGGAAACGCGCCCGATGGAAAGCCGTCGGGCGCGTTTTTGATGTATCGATTTTTAGCTGAGGCAAGTCCAGTTGACGGGGGTCGAGCCGTGCTGTTCGAGTAGCCGATTGGCAGCGGAGAAGGGGCGCGACCCCATAAAAGCGGGGAGTTCTGCCGTGGCACGGTTGGCCGAAAGCGGCGAGGGGTGCGTAGAGGCCAGGCAGAACTTGCCGGTTGCCTTGCCCGCGCCGATTGCGGCGAGCTTGCCTTCGACCATCTGCTGGGCAAAGCGGCCCCATGCCAAAAAGACGACCGGCTGGGGCAGCTGGCAGCAGCGTTCGATAACGTAGTCGGTGAGCGTGCTCCAGCCCAGCTTGGCGTGCGAGTTCGCGGCATGCTCGCGCACGGTGAGCGTAGTGTTGAGGAGCAGGATGCCCTGTTGTGCCCATGGGGTTAGGTCTCCCGTGGCGGGAATGGGGCAGCCCAAATCGGCTTTGAGCTCCTTATAGATGTTGCGCAGGCTCGGCGGCAACTTGGTTTGCGTCGCGGGGACCGAGAACGACAGCCCCATTGCCTGGTTGGGTCCGTGATAGGGGTCTTGACCCAAGATGACAACCTTGACCTGGTCGGCCGGCGTGTAGGCGAGGGCATTGAGGATGTCGTCTTGTGCCGGGTAGATGGTTTGCTCGGCACGCAAAAGGGCGATGCGCTCGAGCAGCTGGTTCGTAGTGTCACGTACCGGCTGCGGCGCATCGCCCAACCAAGTTGCTATGTTGTGGTCGCGGGTTGCGGTGTCCATGGGGCTCCTTTATGGTAGATGCTCTGTTGGCATCTATTGTAAAGGCGCACCGGTTGCCTTTATGACACGGCTGTATGAAGAACGGGGTCTACGAGACGCGCTCGGGCGCTCCTGCCATACGGGCCTGTCCATGTGCACGGAGGCGCGGAAGCTCGACGGTTGCCACCATGACGCCGGTGAGGATGAGGGTGGCGCCAAAGAAGGCGATGGGGTTCAGGACCTCGCCGACCAGGAAGAACGAAAAGACGGCAGAGCAGACCGGCTCGAGCGAGAAAGCGAAGCCGGTGGTCTCGGCAGGCACGTGGGGCTGCACGAGCGTTTGGGTGATAAAGCCATAGGCAGAGCAGATGAGTGCGAGCGCGACGACAACGACAATCTCGCTCGGCGTGCCGGGAAGCGTGAAACCGCCAAAGGTGAATGCGGCGATACCCGAGAATAAGCCGCCGAAGCCCAGCTGCCAAACGCCCAGGGCCAGCGGGTCGACATCTTCGACAAAGCGCTTCGCCACAATGATATGGCCGGCATAGACAAAAGCGGAGAGCAGCATGATGAGCGCGCCCGGGTTCAGGCTGGTGAAGTCGGCGCCCGAGAGCAGCAACATACCGCAGGTGACGATGGCGGTGCCGACGAGCACTTTGCGCTCGGGGGCACGACGCAGCAGGGCGGCGTTGGCAAACGGCACGATCACGACCGTCAGGCTCTGCAAAAAGCCGGCGGTGGAGGCGGAGGTGAGGCTGGAGCCCAGGCACATGCAGGTGAGTTCGGTTGCCATAATGGCGCCGATGATGGCAGCGCGGACCATAAGGTCGCGGTTGATGCGGAAAGCGCGCTTGTGGAAGAGCAGCAGGCAAGCCACAAAGGCGATGATGCAGCGCAGCGCAACGATGCTCGTGGCGTTCATACTGTCCATGCCGATCTTCATGAGGGGGTACGAAAAGCCCCATGCGACGGGAACAGAAAATGAGAGCGCGATTGCTTTTTTGCGATCCATGGGACTCCTTTTGTTACAGAACGGTTTCGCAAAAAGGATTCTGCTCCCAGATGTGGATGTAGTAAAGCGAATGTATCTTCAGTATGATTAAGAAATGCTAATGTTGGCGGGAAAAGTCCTGGCAAAACGTTTTACAGCTACATCGATGTGGAGGCACGATGGCATCGCGGTATCAGATTGTATGTATGGTGGTCGATTGCGGCAGTCTGAAACGTGCGGCGGACGAGTTGGGCTATACGCAAAGTGCGGTGAGCCAGGCCGTCAAGGCGCTCGAGCGCGAGCTGGGCACCACGCTTATCGAGCGCGGAAAGCAGGGCGTTTCGCTTACGCGCGATGGCAAGCAGTATCTGCCGTACCTGCGCCAGATTGTGACCGCCGAGGCCGAGCTCGAGGGCAAGCGCCAGGAGCTGCTGGGGCTTTCGTCGACCGATATTCGCATCGCGACGTTTACCAACGTGAGCCGTACCGTGCTGCCGCGTGTGATCCGCGACTTTGGTACGCTGCACCCGGGCGTACGCTTTACCCTCAAGCAGGGCGATTACACGCGCAACGCTCAGTGGGTGCACGACGGCGTGGTGGATTTTTGCTTTACGGCGCGCGGGTTTACCGCAGGCCTCGAGAAGCGTGTGGTCTATCACGACGAGTTGGTGGCGCTGCTGCCGGCTGCGCATCCGCTGGCGGCAAAGGAAAAGGTGACGCTCGCCGACCTGGCGTCCGAGCCCTTTGTGCTGCTGGATGAGGGCGAACAGAGCCTGGTGCTCGATGCATTTGCGACACATGGGCTGTCGCCGCACGTGACGAGTGAGGTGACTGACGACTACACCATCATGGCGATGGTGGAGGAGGGCCTAGGCGTGAGCATGCTCTACCGTCGTACTGTGGAGGGCATGCGAGCCGATATTCGTGTGCGACCCATCGTGCATGCTCCCTCGCGCGACGTAGTGGCAGCTTGGCGCAGCTGGGATACCATGCCTATCGCCACGAGGCGCTTTATCGACTATATGAGCTCGCATATTGTCAATTAATGACTGGCGTGGCGTTGAGTGCGGTGTCTAGCGGGCTGTCGCTTTGGCTTGGGTGGCGCGATAGGTGCGTGCCGGGTGGCAAAGTAGTACCGCCACGACCATAAAGAACGCCGTGGTGCCCAGGCTGATGGGGTAGACCATCATGATGTTCGCAAAGGTGCGGAAGTGCGGGAACACGCAGAACACCCAATAGAAGCGGATGCCGCAGACGCAGATCATGGTGATGAGGGCGGGCGTGAGCGAGATACCAAAGCCGCGTAGGTAGCCGGACATGTTTTCGTAGAACATGCTAAAGGCGTACGCCGGGAAGATCGAACACACGCGGATATAGCCGATCGAGACGATGTTGGGATCGCTGTTGAACAGCGACAAGATCTCGCGCCCCAGGCCGACAATAACGATGATCGTGGTGAGTGCAACGATACCGCCTTCGACCAGGCAGACCTTGAGCGTTTTGGTGCAGCGGTCGATCTGGCGGGCACCGTGGTTTTGTCCCACAAAGGTGGTGCAAGCCTGGCTAAAGCTGTTGAGCAGGTTGTAGCATACGTACTCCAAGCTCATAGCGGCGCTCGATGCCGCCATGACCTCGGTGCCCAGGCTGTTGATAGCAGACTGGATGATGATGTTGGCGACGGCAAAGACGGCGCTCTGGATGCCGGCGGGCAGGCCGATCTTGACGATGCGCTTGAGGGCGACGGGGTCGATAGCCAGGTCGCGCGGGGTGACGCGGACGACGGAGTCGGTCTTGAGCAGGCGGATAAAGAGCGTAGCGGCGCTGACGGTGTAGGCGATGGCGGTGGCGATGGCGACGCCCGCGACGCCCCAGTGGAGTACGGGGACAAAGATGAGGTCCAGGCCAATGTTGAGGACGGTGGACACGGCAAGCGCCTGCAGCGGCATGCGGGTGATGCCGACGGAGCGGAAGATCGCGGCCTCAAAGTTGTAAAGCAAGATCGAGGGCATGCTGAGCAAAAAGACGCGTAGGTAGAGCGAAGCGAGCGGCATGGTTTCGGCGGGAACGTTGAGCGCGGCGAGCATGGGCTCGGCAAAGATCTCGCCCAGTGCGATGACGACAAAGCCCACAAGTGCCATAAGAATCGAGGTGTGGACGGCGCGTTTGACCATGTTCTGATCGTTGCGGCCGATAGCGTTGGCGATGACCACGTTGGAGCCAAGCGACATGCCAATAAACAGGTTGAGCATAAGACTGGTAAGCGGAACATTGGAGCCGACCGCCGCCATGGCGAGGGTTCCCTGGTCGCCCGAGAAGTTACCGATGATGACCGTGGCGATGAGGTTCGACAGTTGCTCCAAGATGCTCGTGGCGGCCACAGGGAAGGCGAACAGGGGAACATTGCACCACAGCGATCCGGTGGTCATGTCAATGTGCTTAGATACGGTGTCAGCCATACGCTCTCAATCTCTAACATGCTCTTTTGTGCTTATTTGCGCAGACGATGATACTCCTAATCGCCTAGTCATTGGGGACGTTCTAAAACGATTACTCATTCAAGAACGTCCCCAATGACTAGGCGGGGAAGGCGTGCGACAATGGTGGGCGTTGTGTTGTTCGCGCTAAGGAGTTGCCATGTTGTTGTGTCCCGTTTGCCATGAGCCGCTGGTGGATGACGAACGCGGTGCTGCATGCGCGGGCGGACACCGGTTTGACCGTGCGCGCGAGGGCTATCTATATCTATTGCGCTCGTCCAAGAGCGGCGACTCCATGGGCGATCCCAAGTCACAGGCGCGCAGCCGTCGTGACTTTCTGAACCGTGGATACTACGCGCCGTTGCGCGATGCGATGGTCGAGCTGGTGCGCAAGCAGGTGTCTGGGCGTGCTGCGTCTACGAGCGGTCCCATGACGCTGCTCGATATTTGCTGCGGCGAGGGCTATTACACCAGCGCCATGGGCGCGGTGCCGGGCGTGGATGCTTACGGTTTCGACCTGGGCAAAGAGATGGTGCGCCTTGCCGCCAAGCGCGACGATGCGACCTATTTCGTAGCCAACATGAAGGACATCCCTGTGGCCGATGGCGCCTTCGATATGGTGACCGAGCTCTTCGCTCCCTTTAACGAGCGCGAGTTTGCCCGCGTGCTGGCGCCGGAGGGCTCGCTCTACACCGTGGTGCCGGGTGCCCGTCATCTGTTTGGGCTTAAGGAAGTGCTCTACGATACGCCGTACCTTAACGACGAGAAGCTGCCGAAGACTACCGAGCTCGAGTTGGTCGGAACGCAGCGGGTATCTGCGAATATTACGCTCCAGACCCAGGCCGACATCGAGGCGGTGTTCCAGATGACGCCGTACTACTACCGCACGCGCCCTGCCGACAAAGAGCGCTTGGCAAACCTGGATACCCTTCAAACCGACATCGACTTCATCATCGCCGAGTACCGCCACAGCTAACAACCTGCCAAAAAGGGACAGGTTTGTTTTGGTAGGTTTTGTCTGGGCAAACGTAAAGGGCCGACCGCGGAGATGCGCGATCGGCCCTTTTTAGTTGCTTGGCTGCAGAGGTTATGAGAAGCGAGCGCTTACAGGCGGTCCTTGTTCTCGGCCTTAACGGCGTGTGCCTGCTGAACAAAGAACAGGTCGTAGACCACGATGACAAAGGCGACGATATTGACGGAGCTGCCGCCGAGCGCGGGAAGCGTGAGCGCGGCCTGCGCAATCGTGGCGATTGCGGCAACGATGCCGAGCTTAAACGCACCATCCACCTGCGAAGGCTTGTTGGCGCCCTTGATGCCCGCAACGCCCGCGGCGAGATCGATGAGGCCCTTGGCGACCAGCACGACCGCGGCGAGCATGGCGTTCGACCCGTACGTGGAATCGAGGTTGCCGGTCGCGATACCGACGCCGGCGGTGACGAGGCTGGCGATGCCCAAAACAAAGTAGATGAGAGCAAGGATTTTGAGAGTCTTGCGAGTGAAGCTCATGGCTGGTCCTTTCGATACGAGTACGCCAACTTGGCGCACCCAATGTACTGCACATATGGTGAAGCACATTGTAGTTCAACGCGGCGATGCATGCGTTTGAAAGCGCATTGAGCCCGCGCAGCCAAACCCAACCTTTCAAAAAGGAAAGCTGGGCGTAAGTCAAATCGATGGCAGCGTATGCGCGGCGCTGCGATGATGGGTCCATGGTAAGAGCTGGTCTCAAGGAGGAGCCATGATGTACGGAGCAGGGCAAGTGCATGAGCCGCGGTCGTTGGGAAGGCGCATGGGCGATTCCGTGATCGCTGCCGTATGCACGGGATTGATGGCGGTGCTTTGCATTGGGATGCTGTGGGCCATGTCGCATGTGGGACAATAGCGGACGGTTGGGTGCCGACATAAACGGCGCTCACGTATTCGTTTTGCTTGTGAAGGAGTACCCATGGGCGTCGTCGATCCCTTTTCTGTTGCTCGGGCGGCAGGGCTCGAGTTAACCAGGACACCCGAGGGCCTCACGCTCACCGACGGCGCGATGGAGCTGCGTGCCGATTTTGCCCGCATGCTTCCACGGCTCAAGCAGGGTCGTCTGCAGCAAGAGCTGCTGGTTAAGGCTGCGCGCACAAAAGGCATCGAGAACCCATGGGCGATTGACGCCACGGCAGGCTTTGGCGAGGATTCGCTGCTGCTGGCCGCCGCGGGCTTTACCGTCGATCTGTATGAACAGGATTGCGTGATCGCGGCGCTCCTCAAGGATGCCTTGGATCGCGCGGCAGATGATCCGGCGCTTGCGGCTGCCGTGGCGCGCATGCGCTTACATGCGGGCGAGGATAGCATTGCCGGCCTTCGCCATACGGCTGAGCTGATCGAGCGCGGTGAGCTCGCGGCTCCCGATGTGGTGTATCTGGACCCCATGTTTCCCGAGCGCACCAAGAGTGCGGCGGTTAAAAAGAAGTTCCAGCTCTTGCACCATTTGGAGCAGCCGTGCGCCGATGAGGAGACGCTGGTCGAGGCTGCGCTTGCGGTACGTCCGCGCAAGGTCGTTATCAAGCGGCCGGTGAAGGGGCCGTTGCTTGCCGGCGTTAAGCCGAGCTATCAGCTTGCGGGCAAGGCCGTTCGTTACGATGTTTTGGTGCCGCCGCGCCCGTAGCCTGCGCGCGATGGCCGGCGATGTGTCGGTGCCGTGCCGCTGCGTGAGCGCCGCGCCGATGCGGGGCCTATTTCCAAGGGTGCGACGTCAGGTGCCACCCGCCGCAGTATTCGCATTTGTAGCAGGCCAAACCACGTCGTCCACGGTTTTCGCAGTCGGCCATAACGGCTTCGGCCTCGGCGCGTGTGTCGTAGCGGTTTTTGCGCTTGCATGATTTGTAGCGCCAAGCCTCATCGCGTTCGGCGTCCAGGGCGTCGCGGCGCTCGTCCTCGCGCGCAAAAAGGTCGCTCATATCGCCGCCGGTGGCAGCGCCCAAAAACTCGCTTTTGGCCTTTGACCAGGCGGCTCGCTTTTTGCTTCCCATCCGCTCCTTGCCCTTTCCAAACGCTGGTATGATTGCTCAATCAAAGTGATACCAATAAACGTGAGGTCGCCGCGTGATGATCAGAAAAACCCTCGAGACCGACATTCCCGCCGTCATGGCCATCTATGATGCCGCCCGCGCCTTTATGCGCGCGCATGGCAACGCCACGCAGTGGCCCGAGGGCACGCCTTCGGCCGAGCAACTGGCTGCCGATATCGCCGCCGGTGGCAGCTATGTGTGCGAAGTCGACGGTCGCGTGGTGGCGACGTTTGCCTTTTTGCCGGGCCCGGACGAGTGCTATGACGTCATCGAGGACGGTCAGTGGCGTGGCAACACTCCGTACGCCGTACTGCACCGCGTGGCGTCCGACGGCACCGTGCACGGTATCGCGGCCGCGATGTTTGCCTTTGCCAAGGAGCGTGCCGACCATCTGCGTATCGATACGCATGCGGACAACCTGCCCATGCAGGGTGCGAGCATGAAGGCGGGGTTCGAGCGCACCGGCGTCGTGTATGTGTCGGACGGCACGCCGCGTGTTGCGTTCGACTGGCTGCGCGAGGCATAAGGGCCGAGTCACATACCAGCGTTTCATCGAAATGAAAATGGCCCCGAGTGGGGCCATTTTTGGTAAAACGCGTTGTTGTGAGGCTCGCGTTGTTACTGTCCCAGATGAACCAGGGCAGACAAAAGGGGAGGTGCCGGCTTTCGCAAGGCGCGAACCTGCGAAAATCGCCGCGCGGCAACGCGGGGCGATGAGCTCGGTCGGGGGATAGGGCCCGCTTCGCCCGCCGGCCCGTAAATTGTATCATCCAGTGTGGAACGAGAGCGTCCGTTGCCGCGTGCGACGGGCTTGCAATAAGAGGAGAGCCATGTCGAAGCAAGCGGTCGTTGGAATCTTAGCGCACGTCGATGCCGGCAAGACCACGCTGGCCGAGGCCATGTTGTTCAATGCGGGCCGCATTCGCAAACGCGGCCGCGTGGACGATGGCGATTCGCATCTGGATACGAACGCGATCGAGCGCGAGCGTGGCATCACGATTTTCTCGTCGCAGGCCGTGTTCGACCACGGTGATACCCACGTCATGCTCGTGGATGCACCGGGGCATGTCGATTTTTCTGCCGAGGCGGAGCGCACGCTGCGTGCCCTGGACTACGCGATTCTGGTGGTGGGTGCCAACGATGGCGTGCAGGGGCACACCGAAACCCTGTGGCGCCTGCTTGCACGCTATGACATTCCGACGTTCATCTATATCAACAAGATCGATTTGGAGAATCCCGGCCGCGATGTTTTGCTGGCACAACTTGGGCAGCGTCTTTCCGAAGGCTGCCTGGATGCCAGCGAACTGCTGGCGGGCGGCGCCGTTCAGGAGGACGCTGCTGCGTTGGACGAGGCGGCGCTCGATGAGTTTCTTGAGGCGGGCGAGCTTTCTGTTGCAACGCTGTCGCGCATGGTTGCCGAGCGCAAATTGTTTCCCTGCTTTGCGGGCTCGGCGCTCAAGGACCAGGGTGTGGCAGAGCTACTCGACGGCATATGCGCTCTGATGCGCGAGCGAACATGGCCCCAGGAGTTCGCCGCGCGTGTCTACCGCGTGAGTCGTGGAGACCGTGGCGAGCGTCTTACCTGGGTCAAGGTGACGGGCGGCATACTGCATGCCAAGCAGATGATTGGAGGACGTTCCGGTGCCGAGGCATGGGAGCAGAAGGTCGATCAGGTACGCATCTATAACGGCGAGAAGTATGAGCTTGCCCAAGAAGTTGCTGCTGGCGGTATTTGTGCCGTGACGGGTCTTGCGCACGTTCGCCCGGGGGACGCCTTGGGCGCGGAGCCCGCGGGCGATGCGCCCGTCATTGCGCCGGTCCTCACCTATACGGTGCTTCCAGGCGAACACGATGTTCATGCGGTGTTCAAAGCACTGACTGAGCTGGCGGACGAAGATCCCATGCTCGGCGTAAGCTGGAATACTCATCTGGAGCAGATTCACCTGCAGCTGATGGGCGCCGTGCAACTCGAGGTCGTGCAGCGAGTGTTGGCCGATCGCTTTTGCCTTTCGATTGCGTTTGAGCCTGGCGGCATTCTCTATAAGGAGACTATTTCGCAGCTGGTCGAGGGCGTGGGCCACTTTGAACCACTGCGCCATTACGCCGAGGTGCACCTGCGCCTGGAGCCGCTGCCGGCGGGCTCGGGCGTGCAATTTGGTACCGTTGCCTCGACCGACGAGCTCGATCTGAACTGGCAGCGCCTGGCACTCACCAACGCCATGGAGCGCGATCACCTGGGCGTGTTGACCGGCTCGCCCATCACCGATGTGCGCATTACGCTCACAGGCGGCCGTGCGCATGCCAAGCATACCGAGGGCGGTGACTTTCGGCAGGCCACGTACCGCGCGATTCGCCAGGGTTTGATGCGGGCGCGCGAGGCGGGCGCGGCGGTGCTGCTGGAGCCGTGGTACCACTTTGAGCTCGAGGTGCCGGGGGAGTGCGTGGGCAGGGCGCTCTCGGATGTCACGCGCATGGGCGCCGAGTACGAGCCGCCGGCAATGACGGGTGACCGGGCGAAGCTTGTGGGTCGCGTGCCGGCATCCGAGGTGCAGGATTACGCGCTGGAGGTGGCTGCCTACACGAGCGGCCGCGGGCATTTGTACCTTGAGTTCGCCGGTTATGCGGCTTGCCATGATGCTGAGCGCGTCATCGAGGCGGCCGCCTACGAGCCCGAGGCCGATCTGCCCAACACGCCCGACTCGGTCTTTTGCGCCCACGGCGCCGGCTACACGGTCAAATGGTACGACGTATCCGCTGTGGCGCACGTAAAGATCGATCCCGCCACCTTCCGCCCCTATCGCCCTGCCGACGCGCAATTCTTCGGCCACATTTGACAAAGGGACTGTCCCTTTGTCGCATTCAGTTGGTATAACTCGGTATAAGTTGGTATAACTATTACCAGCCTTTGCTAATCCGAGGAGGCCAACATGCATCCAAATCCCTTTAAGCCAACGGCTGGTAAGCGACCTCCGATACTCATCGGTCGCGAGTCGGTCATCGAAGATTTCGAGGAAGGGCTCGATAACGGCGCCGGGGCGCCGGGCAGGCTCATGCTCATTACGGGAAACCGCGGCTGTGGCAAAACAGTTCTCCTGCGGGAGCTGCAACGTCTGGCCGGCGAGCGCGGATGGGCGGTTGTCTCCGATTCCGCTTCGCTTGGCTTATGCGACCGCTTGGCCGACGCGCTCCGCTCGAATAAACCCGTTGTGACGTCAATGGGGTTTGGGCCGTCATTTGGCCGAATGTCGGCCGAGGCGGCGCGGGCAAAAGGCGAGACGTTGCGGGGGCTGGTCAACAAGAGGCTCAAGAAGCTCGGTCCAGGTAAGGGCATACTGTTTGCGATTGACGAGGCTCAATCGGCGTCTATTGAGGAGCTGGCGGCCCTTGCCGTTCTCTATCAGCAGGTGCTGGGAGATCAGGATGCCATGGGCTTGCCCGATGGCGACCAGCGTGGTCTTGCGCTGGTTTTTGCCGGCTTACCCAGTATGGTTGACGGTCTGCTCGAAGAGCCGAGCGTGACGTTTTTGCGGCGTGCCCAGCAGCGTACGTTGGGGGCGATTTCTTTGCCCCAGGTGCGCGATTCATATATCCAGACGGTCGAGTGTGCTGGTCTTTGCGTTGATGCGGAGACCGCGGACCTTGCGGCGCGCAAGAGCATGGGACATCCCTATATGGTTCAGCTGGTGGGATATTACATGTGGCGGTCTGCCGTCCGACGTGGCTCGCAACTCATTGAAAGGCGCGATGTCGAGGATGGTCATGCGGATGCCGTCTCCGAGTTCTACGAAGCGGTTGACGCACCTCTGTATTACGGGCTGCGCAGTCCACAGCGCCTCTTTGTCGAGGCTATGGCGGTTGACGAGGACAAGCCGACGCGCATGTCGGATATCATTGAGCGCTGCGACCGCACCCAGAGCTGGGCGAGTAAATATCGCGCAAGCCTAATTCGCGAGCGCGTCATCGAGGCCGCCGGATACGGCCTCGTTCGGTTTAGCGTGCCCATGCTGGGCGAGTACATTCGCGACCGCATTTTATGGCACGAGTAATGTAACAAAGGGACAGCCCTCTTGTCATATTCGATCAACTGGAAGGGGAGCGATGACGGTGTCGCAACAACCAAGTGCTATCGAGGTGCGTGGCGCGCGCGTCCATAACCTTAAGGACGTCGATATCGATATCCCGCTGGGAAAGCTCGTGGGTATTGCCGGCGTGTCGGGTTCGGGCAAGAGTTCGCTGGCGCTGGGGGTTCTTTATGCCGAGGGTTCGCGTCGCTACTTGGAAGCACTCAGCACCTATACTCGACGTCGCCTGACACAGGCCGAACACGCCCAGGTGGATGAGGTCTTGCACGTGCCGGCGGCGCTCGCATTGCATCAGCGCCCCAGCGTGCCGGGCGTGCGTTCCACTTTTGGCACCATGACCGAGCTCAACAACAGCCTGCGTCTGCTCTTTAGCCGCTGCGCCCATCACGTGTGCCCGCACTGCGGGGCGCGCGTGGAGCCGAGCCTTAACGTGGCTGCGGGCCTGTCGCTCACGTGTCCGATATGCGGCCGCGAGTTCTACGCGCCGAGTGCCGAGGATTTGGCTTTCAATAGCGGTGGTGCGTGCCTTACCTGCGGCGGCACCGGTGTCATGCGCGAGGTGGACGAAGCGAGCCTGGTGCCCGACGAGTCAAAGACCATCAACGAGGGTGCAGTGCTTCCCTGGGGTACGCTCATGTGGGATCTGATGAAGCAGGTGGCAGGCGAGATGGGCGTACGCACCGACGTACCGTTTAACCAGCTCACGCCTCAAGAGCGCGATATCGTGTTCCACGGCCCGGCGGTCAAGAAGCACATTCTCTACGTTCCCAAAAACGGCGAGGGCGCCACGTCGCTCGACTTCACCTATTACAACGCCGTCTATACCGTCGAGAATGCGCTCGCCAAGGTTAAGGACGACAAGGGCCTCAAACGCGTTGCGCGCTTTTTGCGCGAGGGCCCATGCCGCGACTGCAGCGGCACGCGTCTCTCCGAGGCGGCACGCCAGCCCCAGGTGCGCGGTATCAATCTGGCGCAGGCGGCGGCCATGACGCTGGGCGAGGCGATTGAGTGGGTGCGCGGGGTGCCCGCATCCTTGCCGCCCGAGATGCGGCCCATGGCGACGGATATCTGCGATTCGTTTTTGAGCACGGCCCGTCGTCTGGTCGACCTGGGTCTCGATTACCTTTCACTCGATCGCGCCGGTGCCACGCTTTCCACGGGTGAGCGCCAGCGCGTGCAGCTTGCTCGCGTGGTGCGCAATCGATCGACGGGCGTGCTCTATGTGCTGGACGAGCCCTCGATCGGCTTGCATCCTGCCAATGTCGACGGCTTGGTGGGTGTGATGCGCGATCTGGTGGATGACGGCAACACCGTGGTTGTTGTCGACCACGATACGCGCGTACTGGCGGAAGCCGACTATCTGGTCGAGATGGGCCCCGTTGCCGGAGCAGGCGGCGGTAATGTGATTGCCGCTGGCACGGTGGATGAGCTCGAACAATCGCAGGGCAGCCGCATCGCCCCGTTTTTGCGCTCGGACCCCAAGCGCTTGCGTCCGCAGGTGACTGACGACGAAATGTTCGACCAGGGCCACATCCGCATGGCAACCGATGCCATCCATACCGTCAAGCCGCTCGAAGCCGATATCCCGCGCGGCCGCCTTGTCGCGGTGACGGGCGTTTCGGGCTCGGGCAAGACGACGTTGGTGCTCGAGACGCTCATCCCGGCGCTTAAGGCGCAGGCAGCCGGCGAGCGCCTGCCAAAACATGTGCGCTGGGTCGATGCCGAAGGCATTGCCCGCGCAAACCTGATTGACGCTACGCCTATCGGCGCCAACGTGCGCTCGACAGTGGCGACTTATGCCGACATTCATGACGAGCTGCGTCGCGCCTTCGCCCGTACGTCCGAGGCCAAAGCAGCCGGCTACAAGGCGGGTGCCTTTAGCTACAACACTGGCGCCTTGCGCTGCCCTACGTGCGATGGCACGGGCTCGATATCGCTCGACGTGCAGTTTTTGCCCGACGTCGAGATCGTCTGCCCGGCATGTCGTGGATCACGTTATGCAGACGCGGCTTCGCATATCCATCGCGAGGGCAAGGACGGGAGCCTGCTTACGTTGCCGCAGCTCATGGACATGAGTGTGGACGAGGCTATCGACGCCACGCTGGGACTCAAGAAAGTTCAGACGCGCTTGCAGACCTTGCACGACCTGGGATTGGGCTATCTCACGCTTGGTGAGCCCACGCCGGCGCTTTCGGGCGGCGAGGCACAGCGTCTTAAGCTTGCGAGCGAGATGGGCCGCGTGCAGGATGATGCCGTATTCGTGTTCGACGAGCCCACGATTGGACTACATCCGCTCGATGTTCAGGTGCTGCTGAACGTGTTTGACGGTCTCGTTGCCAAGGGCGCCACGGTTATCGTGATCGAGCACGATCTCGACCTTATCCGTAACGCCGATTACGTGATCGACATGGGCCCGGGCGGTGGTGGCGCCGGCGGGCAAATCGTCTGCGCCGGTACGCCAGGCGACATCGCGGCCTGCTCCAAGAGCATTACCGGTCGCTACCTATAGACAATGAGGCAAAGGGACAGCCCCTTTGCCTCATTGATGCCTATTTCACGCACTGAGCGGCGAGATAGTCGCGGAAGAATGGCAATTCAAAAGCGACGATTCCGCGCCCGCGTTCTCCAATGATGCCGGCATCTATCATGCGGCGTCGGTAGCGGGAGACCTGCTGCGGCGAACGCTTAAGGCGCTCGACAAGGTCAGCGGTGGTGGACTCTTCCTCGTCATCGAGCATGGCGATGAGGAATCGCTTGTCCTCTGCAGTGAGTTCCCGATAGGTTGCCGCAAGGATTCGGTCGTCCATCTCGTCACGCGCGATTTTGATTCCCAGGTCAAAGTCGCGTGACGAGATTTCCTTCGAATCGCTTGTGAGATCCCAGGCACGGTAGCCTACGAGTTGCAATAGGAAGGGAAAACCAGAGATCGAGCGAACGGCTCTATCGATTCCCTCAGCATCTGCCAGGCGATCGTTTTCCTGAATTGTGCGAATCAAGGCCTCGCGTACGTCATAGTCGGCAATGCGACCCAGATGATATTGTTGGGCGCGGCGAAGGAACGAGACCGTCTTGTGGTTCAGCAACGTCGAGACGTTGTTGGGAAGTCCCGCCATGAGCAGGGCGACGCGTTTCCCATCGGTCACAAAGTGCTGATACGTCGCTGCAAGCTGAATCATCTCGTCGAGTGTCGGGTCCACCTCGTCAACCGTGACGAGCAGACCGGTGCCCGCCTCGTTGAGCTGGTCGATGATGTCGCTCATGCGATAACGCCAGGTTGAGGCATCGTGAACGCGATTGACCTCGATGCTGCCGAGCGGTGCAATTCCGAGGCCGGTGACTTCGAAGTGGGTGGACGAGTCGATGAGATGGGCTGCGGCACGTTTCGTCCCGAGCTCGATTTCCTCAAGCATTCCCGGGAGCGCGGTCGTCTTTACGGCTATCCAGCCGTGGGATTCCGCCCTTGTCGCGAGCGACGACATGAGAGCGGTTTTACCGGTTCCACGCGCGCCCGAGAAGATCGAGGTCAATTCTGGGCGCCTGCGCTGGCTCAAGAAGGCACGGTCCAAATCCCGAATAATCTGTTGTCTGCCAGCGAGATGGGCAGGAACCTCACCAAAACTAGGGGTAAACGGGTTTTCGAGGTATTTCACAAGGCTCTCCTTTCACACCGCTGTTTAACTTCATTTTACTTTAGTTAATTCTGATTAAAAATGAGGGCTCTTTATCTAGAGCATCAATTAGGCGTGCGTGCCATCGGCGTGGCGCTTGAATGTAACAAAGGGAAAGTTCCTTTGTCACATTCCCGGAAAGCCTGTTTGGCGCAGAGCCTCGTAGAGGACGATGGCGGCGCTGTTGGAGAGGTTGAGTGCGCTGATGCGGTAGTCGTTCGGATTGACGAAGTTGCCGCAGATGTCCTGTTGAAGGATGGCCTCGTGGCTGTCCTCGGTATGCCCCAGCGATTCCTCGTGGGTTTCCCAGGCCTCGGCGTTGTCAAGCGAATCGCAATCGCGCAGCATCGGGATGCGCTCGCAGCACGTGGGCGCTGCAGCGAGTAGCTCCTCGGGAATGCCCGAGCTCTCGCTGCCAAAGACCAAGTAGTCGCCATCGCGGTAGGTACTCTGCGCATAGGTGCGGCGTGCCTTTTTGGTCAGCAGATGCAGGCGTTCGTCGGCAGGGGAGAGGTCATTGCGCGCAAGGAAGTCCTCCCAGCCGGCATAGGTCGTCACGTCCAAGTTTTGCCAGTAGCCCAGGCCGGCGCGACGTACCGTCTTGTCGTCGAGCGAAAACCCCAGCGGCTCCACCAGATGCAGGCGGGTGCCGGTAACCACGCAGGTGCGGCCGATATTGCCCGTATTGGCCGGAATCTCGGGCGCATACAGCACAATGTTGAACATGAATCTCCTTGGCTCAGAACGAAAAACCACCACGAAGGGCACCTTCGTGGTGGTTTGGCAGTTACATAGGCGGAAAAATGCCCGCTTGGATAAACCTAGGCGCGGTGCCAGTCGGTCAGGCAGGCATCGAGGGAGGCGATGAGCGCGTCCTTGTCCATGTGACGGCCGATGATGCACAGGCTCGTCATGCGGTCGCCCGTCTCGTCGTCCCAAATTTGCATGATCTCGGGGTTCTCGTCGATGATCTTCTGCTTCTCGCCCTCGGGCGCGGAGTCAACGAACAGGCCGTTCTCCATCAGGCGCATCTGGTGGCCGGCCTGCTCAAACATGTAGCACATGTCCGGATCACCGGTCTGCCACAGCGGACCCTTGACGCGGATGACCTCGTCGGGCCACTCCTGCTCAACAAAATCGGTGAACTTCTGCAGGTCAAACGGCTTGCGGCGCGAGTACACAAAGGTCTCGATGTCGTACTCGAGCACTTCGGGGTCGTCGTGCTCCTCGGGATGCTCCATGGCCTCGATCCAGGCGGCGGAGTTGTAGGCGCGCATAAAGTCGAAGCGGTCGGTATCGAGCAGCTCCTCCATGGGGACCTCGCCGTTTTGGGCCTCGACGATCACGGCGTCCTTCTGCAGGCTGCGCACGATGGCCTTGAGCTCGGCGATCTGCTCGGGCGTCACGGTATCGGTCTTGTTAAGGATCAGCGTGGAGCAGAACTCGATTTGCTGGATGAGCAGGCTTTCGATGTCGTCCTCGTCGATATCCTCAGCCAGCAGGTCGCGACCGCCGTTGAACTCGTCGTACATGCGGGCGCAGTCGACCACGGCCACGATGTTGTCGAGCGCGAGCTTGGGCTCGCCGCCCACCTTGGCCTCGTCGCAGAAGCTCGAGATGGTGTAGGCGATGGGGATAGGCTCGCAAATACCCGATGCCTCGATGATGATGTAGTCGAACTTGCCCGAATCGGCAATGCCCTGCAGCTGGTTGGCCAGGTCGTCCGAAAGCGTGCAGCAGATGCAGCCGTTGGTGAGCGGGATGAGGTCGTCGGTCTCGGAAAGGCCGCCGTCGGCGATAAGACTGGCGTCGACATTGATCTCGCCGATATCGTTGACGATCACGGCGGCGCGGATGCCGCCGTCGTTAGCGAGGATGTGGTTGAGCAGCGTGGTCTTGCCGGCACCGAGGTATCCGGTAAGCATGATGATCTTCACGGGTTTGTTGGGCATGTGCCCTCCTTTGTTAGACATGGCTTACAGTTGAATCTTATGCCAAACGCCTGCTCTTATACCCACGCGCCGGCAAATAACACAGGCTACTCCCAGGCTCCCCATACATCGGGGCAATAACCGACGGTGGCCTTTTTGCCGTTGCGCACGATGGGTTCGGCTAGAACCTGCTGGTTTTCGAGCAGTTTGTCGAAGCGCTGGCTAGGGGTAAGGTGCTGGATGAGCGCGAGCGTCTCCTCGTCCTTGGCCTTGGGGTTGAGCAGCTTGTCGATGCCGCCGACCGCCTGCATCACGCTCGTGAGCTCGCCCTTGCTCATCTCCTTTTCCCTAAGGTCAATAAACTGCACCTTAATGCGGCGCTCCTTAAAATAGCGCTGGGCCTTCTTGGTATCGAAAGACTTTTTGGTTCCAAAAATCTGGATATTCATGCTCCGCCGCTCTATCGAATGAAGTTGGTCGTTGCTCGATCTGCCTCGGGTGCGTTGATACCGGCGGCCTGTCCTGCCTCGATACAGCGCAGGAGCCAGGCCATGTTTTTGCCGATGTTTCGCATGGTGGCCAGGCCCTCGGCGTCCTGGGTGGCCTCGCCCGGCATGGCACCAAAGACGTTGTTCCAGTACGTGGAGGCCACCACGGGCATCTGGTTGATAGTGAAGTACTTGTTGAGTACATCGAAGGTGGTCGACGTGCCGCCACGGCGGGCGACGGCAACCGCGGCACCCGGCTTGTGCGCAAAGGCCTTGCTGCCAGCATAGAATGCGCGGTCGAGAGCCGAGAGGATGCGTCCGCTGGGATGCGCATAGTAGACGGGGGAGCCAAAGACAAAGCCATCTGCCTGCTCGGCGGCAGCGATCAGCTCGTTCACCACGTCGTCGTCAAAGGTGCAGCGGCAATCGAGCTTGCCGCACTGGCCACAGCCAATGCAGTCGCGAATGGGCTTGGCGCCCAGCTGGAACACCTCGGTATCGATACCCTCGGCGTTGAGTTGCTCGGCGACTTCGGCGAGTGCGCGGGCGGTGTTGCCGTTTGCCTTGGGACTGCCATTGACCAAAAGAACCTTCATCACAAACTCCCTCTGCTGTTGGTGACTTCTGCAGAGGATTATCGCACGATGGGGGAGGCGGTGCGGGCGCGGTGCTAATCCAGTTTGGTACCTGGAACCTGCACGGCTTTACCGAGCAACGCTTTGAGCTCGTTCAAAATGGAAACGGGCTGTCGGTCAACGCTGTTCAGATGGAGCGTGGCCACGCGAATGGGCGGCTGATATTCAAGCGAGCCGATGAGCACGGGAGAACCCAGGAATCGTTCGATTTCGTTTGCGAGCTCGTCGATTGCCTCGGGGCCGAGCTCATCGAAAAGCGCCACGAACATTGGTCCCGTCGAGCGGAACAGGCGGCCCTTGCCGCGCGAACAATCCATGAGGCAGGCGGCGCTTTCGGCGAGCACGCGGTCGCCTGCGTCGAATCCAAAGCGGGCATTGACCTCGGCGATATCGTCGACCTTAATGGCAATAAAGCCAGCCTCGCGCGGCACGCGGCGCATCTCTCCAATAGCGTTGACCAGGGCGTGGACATCGCCCAGACCCGTTACCGAGTCGGTCGTATCTGCTAGGCTTCGGTTGATGATAGTGCCCACATACATGTTGGGCTCGGTATCGGTGCCGTCCAAGCGGTAGCCCGTGCAGTCGCAAAGCGCGTACGCTCCGGTAGCATCCATAACGCGGTACTGCATGTAGTGGAAGTGCCATGTGCCGTTTATCACCATGTCGAGCTCGGCGCGTACGTTGTCGCGGTCCTCGGGGTGGACGCGAGCAAGCCACATATCGACCGAGTTAAAAGGGTGCTGGGAGGGCAGGTCAAAATCGCGCACGGCGTTAACCGACCATTGCGATTCTCCCGTATCGAGGTTAAGGATAAACGGATAGCGCGTCTCGGAGCTCATGGAGATCGCTTGGAACACCCGGTCGTTGCAGGGAAGCTGATCGACGATTGGGTGTTGTGGCACGTCATTGTCTTTCGGTTGCTGCACGCGGTGCATGAGCTTGTAGCGATACATTTTGCGATCGGCATCCATTGTCATCTGGCGACGCGAATCGCCTGCAAGCGGGTCGACGTGCGAGCAACCAAAACTAAAACTGGCGATCATGGGCGCCTTGCCGTCCGATGTTGCCTCGACAAGATCGGTGCGTGTCCGCTCCAAGCGCTGCTCGAGCTCGGCTTCGCCTGTCGTGGGGGACACGAGTACAAATTCGTCTCCACCGATACGGAACAGCAGGTCATCGTGCTCCATGGTCTCGGTGAGCGCACGACAGATGCCCAGAATATAGCGGTTGCCCTCGGCGTGGCCAAACTTATCGTTGCAGTGCTTGAGGTGATCGATGTCAATATAGGCGCAGGTGAAGGGGGCGCCTTTGAGCCAGAGCTGATCGACATGGTGGTCGAGTCCACCGCGGTTGCCAAGATTGGTGAGCGAATCGATATAGGCGCTGCGCTCAAGCAGCTGGCGTTCTTGTTGCAAGACGGCGAGCGTTTTCTGCAGTTGCTCGCCGACGGCGCGCAACTCCGTGGGCAGCGCGTCAACGTCGAGCTCGGCGGTTGAGGCCCCGTTCGCGAGTCGCTGAAGATGGGCAATGATTGATTGCTCGCCCAGGCGATACGACTCGTTCATGATGGATAACCTCCTTGGGTGACAGGATGCTCCGTATCATATCCCCAATTCGGTTTGAATTGGGGATATGAGTTAGCCAATGGGGACAAATGCTCCCCTAGACGGTGGTGTTTTGCGCGCGAGCGTATCAGTTGTTTTTGCCACCATCGAACAATGCCTCAAAATCCTCCACCGGCATGGGACGGTGGTAGAGGAACCCTTGTGCGTAGCGGGCGCCCATCTGGCGCAGCAGCTGTGCCTGCTCATTTGTCTCGATGCCTTCGACCACAACGGGCAGGTGCAACGATTGCGCCATCTCGAGCATAGACGATACGATCCGGGAGCTCCGGTTGTCGGTTTTCCCATCAGGCAAAAAGGTGCGGTCGAGCTTGATAACATCGACGTTGACGTTCTTGAGCATTGCGAGCGTGGACTGGCCGGTGCCAAAGTCGTCCATATAGGTCAAAAAGCCCTGATTATGCAGGTCTGCCGTCAGCTTGTCCACCGCCTCGGATTCTCCGGTATAGGCGGTTTCGGTGATTTCGATGCGCATGAGCTCGGGCGGCAGGTTGTACTGAGCAGCCAGCGCGCTCATGTGCTTGGCGACATCGCAGGCGAGGATGTCGACACGCGACACGTTAAGGGAAATCGGAATTACGCGAAGCCCCTGGTCGATGCGCTTGCGCAGCCACGAGGCGACACCCTGCCAAATATACTTGTCGAGCGTCACCACAAAGCCGCTTTCCTCGAGCGCCGGGATAAAGGACGCGGGCGGAATTAACGATCCATCTTTGTCGATCCAGCGTGTGAGCGCCTCGGCGCCAATGATCTCGCCGGTTTCCATATCAACCAGTGGCTGCAGGTAGTAGGTGATGCGGTCGTTTGAGAGCGCATACTGGAACTCGGTGAGGGTGCGGTGAAACGCAACCTCGCGCTTGTATTCCTCGGGGCGAAAGACGGCAATGCGATCCTTAAAGTCGTTTTTCGCGCGCCGATTGGTAAACATGGCCTTGGCCTGTGCATCGATGGTGATTTCCTCGTTGGAGTCGATGGGGTAGACACCCATGGACGGCCAGAAACCTACGCCGTTATCATGCTTGGCCACGGCTTCGCGAACGCGGTTATAGATTTTATGGACGGTGTCGTGCTCAAAGGGGATGAGTACGCAAAAGTCATCTTGGCCCCAGTACCCTGCGACGCCCATGTCGGCATTCTCGATGTCCTTGAGGACCGTGCCCACATCGGCGAGCATGCGGTCGCCCTCGGCCTGTCCGTGCCATTCGTTGAACAGCCGCATGTGTCCCATGTCGACGGTGGCGATACACCAAGCGCCGTCGTGCCCTGTCCTCAGAAATGCGTTGGCACGCCGCATAAACTCGCTGGGTCGATAGAGGCCCGTGAGCGTATCGATGCGTTCGGCGACGGCGCTTTTGCGCTCAATCTCAGGTATGGGGAGGCTGTCGTTGGGAACAAGCCCGCCGGCCGCACGAAGACGACGGTCGAGCTCGCCTAAAACGGCGGTCGCTTGATTGATTAAGCGCTCGTAAAAGGCCGGAACGACGAGGCAGACGGGGGTAATGGTATCGCCCGCGATTTGAACAGGAGCGAAAACGGCTTCTTTAAGATGATGGGTCAGTTGCTCGAATGCCTCGTGGCCCAACTCGTTGCTAAGCACGACGAACTGGGCGTTTCGTGAGCGGAAGACGCGACTCCTGCCGCGGGTGATCGACAACATGCGGCCTGCGTATTCGGCGAGCATGTTGTCGACAGCCTCGGCCCCATAGAGCTCGTTGAGCTTTGCCGTGCCACGAATGCGCACCGCTATAAGCCCCGTCTCGCAACGGTCGCGACGGCAGGCATCGATAGCGTTGATCAGCATACGCTGCGTTCCGAGGCCCGTAGCGGCGTCGACGGTTTCGGCAAGCGAGTGGTTGACGAGCTCGCCGACATAGAGCGAGGGGGTATTTCCGTCGCCGTCGATACGAAACCCGCGAGCGCGGCAAAGGACGTAGTCGCCCGCGGCATTGCGCATACGGTACTGCATGACGCGGCGGTGTTTCGAGCCGTTGTAGATTTGGTCGATATCGCTGGTATAGGCCTCAAGGTCATCGGGATGGACACGCGTTTTCCAGTAATCGTGGCAGTTGTCGATATGCTCGGAAGGAAGAGCGAGGTCGCGCAAGGCGCCTTGTGACCAAAGGGTGCGATGCTTGTCCAAGTTCTCGATAAAGCAATAACGGCCTTCGTTGAGCATCGAAAAGGCATCGAAAACGCGGTCGCTTATTTCGAAGTCGTCGGCGTGGACTTGCACGATATTGCGTCGATCAAGGTGCATGGCATGGCGCAGCTTGTAGTCGTACATGCGATGGTCGGCATCGAGTGTCATGCGATTGGAGGCTTCGCCCAGGGCGGGGTCGGCGTGTGCCACTCCGTAGCTAAACGAATGAGGCATCTCGGAATCGTTGTTTTTGAGCAGGACCGTTCGACAGTGCTCCAGACGCTCGGCGAGGTCGTCCTCGGTCGCAATCGTAGATAGGATGGCAAACTCGTCGCCGCCTATGCGAAACGCCGCCTCGTCCACTTTCATATACAGTTTGAGATAAAGGCTTACCTGCAAGATGTAGCGGTTGCCCTCGTCATGCCCAAAGACGTCGTTGCAGTGCTTGAGATTGTCGATATCGATGAACGCCATGGTAACGGGGATGTCCTGCCCCCAGAGCTCCTCGAGGGAACGGGCAAAGCCGCCGCGGTTGCCAAGTCCGGTAAGCTGGTCGGTAAAGGCGGTCCTAATCAGATCATCCTGACGCTCGAGAAGGTCACGGATGGTCTTTTCGAGCGTTTCGGTGTAATTGCTGACAGTATCCATGTTCTAAGCGGCTTTCTGAGGTCGGGGCGGATTGCGTCGGGCGAGCTCGTTGTGTACACGCGTCGTTGCTCAGCGTATTGCGTGTATCCAGGCCTCCGCCTTGCTGCGTTGTTGGGTTACTTTGCCGGCTAATGTTCGCTGTTGATAACTGCTGAGTAGTATAAACAACAGTACAAAATTATATAGGGGTGCCCATACTATGGGTGACAATTATTTGCCAAGCGGTAACACGACGATGCGATGTTCGATGAAAATGCGACTGAGACGATATATGTTGACGGGTATACTTGTCCCGTTTAAAAACGCAGAAACGGGGATGATCGCATGACGCAGCCAGATACGACGCGCACGGTGGGGCTCGCGCTCGAGGGAGGCGGCTACCGCGGTATGTATACGGCGGGGGTGCTCGACGTATGGATGGAGCGCGGCTTAACTTGCGACCATATGGTGGGTGTCTCAGCGGGCGCGGCGTTTGGCTACAACTTTAAATCGCGGCAGATCGGCCGCGCCATTCGCTACAACAAGGCCTATTGCGCCGACAAGCGCTATGCGAGCGTGACGAGCTGGTTGCGAACCGGCGATATGTTCAATGCCGAGTTTGCCTATCATGAGGTACCCATCGAGCGCGATCCCATCGATCTGGAGGCATATCGCGCCTGCCCCATGCGGTTTACGTGCGTGTGTACCGATATCGAGACGGGCAAGGCCGTCTACCACGACCTGCCCTATGGCAACGAGCGGGATATCGAGTGGATCCGGGCATCGTCGGCGATTCCCGTGGCGACGCGTCCCGTTGCTATTGACGGGCATAAGTATCTGGATGGTGGCGTGGCCGATTCTATTCCCAGTGCATGGCTGTTTGCGCAGGGGTATGACCGCAATATCGTGGTGCTCACGCAGCCGGCGGGCTTTGTGAAGCAGCCCAACAGCGTGATGCCCATGCTGCGTCGCGTGTTCCGTCACTATCCGGAGTTTGTTGCGGCGCTTGAGCATCGGCATGAGGTCTACAATGCCACGCTCGATGACCTGGCACGTCGCGAGGCTGCCGGCGAGGTCTTTGTGGTGCGTCCGAGCGAATCGGTGAAGGTGCCGTCGCTGTGCCGCGAGCCCGATGAGCTCGAGCGCATCTATCAGATCGGCCGCCACGATGCGGAGGCGACTTTGCCGGCATTGGAAGCGTATCTGGCGGAGTAAGGGTCGCATGCGGAAAGCGCATCCCGGAATGGGCGTTTGGAATGGGGTGCGGTTTCCGCGAGAGGCCCGTAGCGGAAAGTTCATCCCGGAATATGCGTTCAGACTGGGATGCAGTTTCCCACTGGTTCTCTATACGGAAAGCGCATCCCAGTTTGGACGTCCATTCTGGGATGCGCTTTCCGTTGCTGAAGATATGAGGCCGCGAATAAGCTGCTCGGCCTATGCCTATGCCTGCTGCCAAGTGTCGACGAGCTCCTTGGCTGCGGCGTAGGGGTCGTCGGCACTGCAGACGGCGCTCACCACAAAGAAGCCGTCAACACCGGTAGCCTTGAGCTGCGGTAGATCGGCCGTCTTGACGCCGCCGCCCACCACGATGGGCACGGGGCTTGCCGCGTGGAGTGCGGCCAGGTCCTCAAAGCTCTTGGTAATGATAGAGCCGTCGGCTGCGCGTCCGCAGTCGCGTTTGGTCTCGGTCTCGTGGAGTGGACCGATGCCCAGGTAGTCGACCAGGCTCATGTCGGCGGTCTTGACGTACTCGAGCATCTCCTCGCAACGGGCCGAAAGGCCCACGATGGCGTCGGGGCCCAACAGTTTACGGCAGACCTCGACGGGAATATCGCTTTGGCCCACGTGCACGCCGTCGACAGCGATGCCCTGCTCGCGCGCGGCGAGTACGCAGTCCAGGCGGTCGTCGATCAGCAAGGCGACCTGACCGGTCTTGCCGGCCTGTGCGATAGCCTGCGCGGCGTCGCCGGTCAGCGCGATGATCTCGCGGGCGCTTGCCACCTTGGAGCGCACCTGGATGCAGGTAAAGCCTGCATCGAGCGCCTGGGCCACCACATCGCCCACGGGACGTCCCAGCGTGTTTTCGGGGCCGAGTACCAGATAGGCCGAGATATCAAGGTTGTCGCGGATACTCATCGTGCTTCCTCCTGCTTTTTGATCTGTGCTTCCATGCGCTCGAGTTTGCCGGTCATGGTGTCGGTAAATCCGGGTCGAATATCGGCTTTGAGCACGACTTCGGTGCGGATGCCCTTGTTCGCCAACACAAAGGTTGCGTCGCGCACGACCTGCATGACCTCGTCCCAGTCGCCCTCGATCTCGGTGAACATCGAGGTGGTGCGGTTGGGAAGGCCGCTCTCGCGAATGACGCGCACGGCCTCGGCGACCTCGGCGGATAGCTCGTCGCCGGTGCCGCACGGGGCGATGGCTACGGCAACGAGCGTGTTCATACCGGCATTGGTTGCGGGCTCGGACATGGCTTATGCCTCCTCGAGCTCGAGTTGGTTGTTGGCGATGTCCTGGGCGGTCGCGCGGTAGAGCTCGTCGATAAAGGCGACCTTAAAGCTTGCCGGGGCATCGGCAACGGCGGCGGCACGCGTGCCGGCAACGTTGTAGACGGCGGTGCCGCAGATGGCTGCCGTAAACGGGTCGGTGGCACAGGCGTACACGGCCAGCACGCCGCCCTGCGAGCAACCGCAGCCGGTGATCTTGGACATGAGCGGGCTGCCGCCGTGGGATTTGGCCACGGTCGTGCCGTCGGTGATCAGGTCGACCTCACCCGAGACCACTACGGCGCCACCGGTGTAGCGGGCGAGCGCCACGGCGGCATCGCGGGCGGCGTCAACCGTATCGGTGGTGTCGACGCCGCGCACGCGGCTCAGATCGGCGACTTCACCCTCAAGACCCCACAGGCCGGCGAGCGCGATAATCTCGGAGGCGTTGCCGCGCACGATGGCGGGTTTGTACTGTTTGAGTTCGTTTACCAGCTGGGTGCGCAGGCTGCCGATGCCCAGGCCCACCGGATCGAGCACCCAGGGCTTGCCGGCGTCGTGTGCCGCCTTGGCTGCGCGGGGAATCGTCTGCTCGTAGATGGGGAAGAGCGTGCCCATGTTGAGATAGATGGCGCCGCCGCCGGCAACGAGTGCCTCGCCCTCGTCGGGCAGATAGACCATAGCGGCCGAACCGCCCACGGCGAGCTGAGCATTGGCGACAAAATCAATCGTCACCGTGTTGGTGATGGAGCCGGCCATGGGATTGGTGGCGCGAATCTCCTCCACGGCCTTGACTACGTTTTGCTTAAGCTGTTCCGAATCGATCACTGCACATGCCTCCTTGGCATAGAAAAGGGGCGCTGTGCATAGACAGCGCCCCTAAAAAGGCGGCATGCTCCCTACGCCAGCATTAACTGACAGGTTCAAAGGATTGGGCCCCATGCCCTCTCAGCCTTGTGGTTTGCACCGCCGGCACTCCCGCATCGAATCTGTTGTTCCCTATACTAGCGCACCTGCCAAAAAGGGACAGGTTTATTTTGGCAGGTAACAACTGCGGCTTTACGTTTTCCCAGATAAAACCTGCCAAAATAAACCTATCCTTTTTTGGCAGGTCGGTACAATAGACGGGATTAAGAATGACCGAGGGGGCCTTATGATTAAACTTGTGCTGACCGATATGGACGATACGCTGATTCCAGCCGGGCATGACGGCGCCAGCGACTACGCCATCGAGGGCATTCATGCCATGCAGGCGGCGGGTCTGCACTTTGGTCCGGTTTCGGGTCGCCAACCGTCCGCGATGGGCTGGATGTTCCGCAATCGCGCCGAGTGCTTCTCGACCGGCGCGTTCTGCAACGGCCAGGTCATGTTTGTGGACGGCGAGGTGGCAGCCTCGCATGCGACCGACAACGCCGCCCTTATGCGCTTGGCTGACTACTTGGAGCAAGAGACCGACGATACGTATCTGAAGGTCTACAGCCTGGGCGATGACTTTTGGAATAACGATGCCTATTGTGTAACGAGCGACCCCGAGCGTGTGCGCCGCGCCATGGAGTCGGGCGGCAACGCATGGCTCAAGGGCGAAGAGGCCCCGTGCCGTCCTGTCGTCGATGACGCGCCGGTGTTCAAGGCGAATATCTGGAGTGCTCGTTCGCGTGAGGAGCTCGCGGAGCTACGCGAGCGCGTTGCCGCTGAGGTGCCGGAACTCTCGCTCGTGTTTCCCAACAATCGTGTGCGCCTGTTCGACATTCTTCCAGCAGGTTGGGACAAGGGTTGCGCTGCGCTGGAGCTGGCGCGCGCTTTGGACCTGACGTCCGACGAGGTGGCCGTATTTGGCGATTCCGATAACGACCTGCCCATGATCGGTGCCGTCCCCAACTCCGTTGCAGTCGCCAATGCCAACGAGGCCGTCACGGCTGCCGCGCGCTGGCATATCGGCGCTGCGGCAGACGATGCGGTTGCCGGGGCTCTGCATCAGATTGCCGCCTGCGCCGCGACGGGGGAGATGCCGTCGTTTATGCGTCAGATGAGCACGACGGGTTTCGACGTCACGAACGTCTAGGGAGAAAGCCATGAAGCTTCAACAGCTCAGGTATGTCGTCAAAGTTGCCGAATGCGGCAGCATCACCGAGGCCTCGCGCCGGCTCTTTGTGTCGCAGCCTTCGATTACCGCGTCGATCCGCGATCTCGAAAACGAGATGGGTGTGCACATCTTTGAGCGCACCAACAAGGGTGTCATTGTGTCCGAGGAGGGCGAGACCTTCTTGGGCTACGCGCGCCAGGTGCTCGATCAGGCGGATCTGCTCGAAGGCAAGTACAAGGGCGCGTCCGAGCAGGTGCCGCACTTTAGTGTGAGCTGCCAGCATTATTCCTTTGCCGTTAACGCGTTTGTTGACGTGATCCGCGAGTTCGATGCTGCGCGTTACGACTTCACCCTGCGCGAGGAGCAGACTCACGAGATTATCGAGGACGTCGCGCACATGAAAAGCGAGCTCGGCATCCTGTATCTGTCGGAGCATAACCGCGAGGTTATCGAGCGCATGCTGGCGGCCAACGAGCTCGTGTTCGAAGGGCTCTTCTGCGCCACGCCGCACGTTTTTGTGTGTGCCGACCACCCGTTGGCTGACCGCTCCAGCGTGACGCTCGAAGACCTCGAGGACTACCCATTCTTGTCCTATGAGCAGGGCAGCTATAACTCGTTTTACTATTCCGAGGAACTGACCTCGACGTTTGAGCGCCGCAAGAACATCCGCGTGCGCGATCGTGCGACGCTGTTCAACCTGGTCATGGGCCTCAACGGCTACACAGTATGCTCAGGCGTGATCAGTCACGAGCTCAACGGCCCCGGCATCATCTCGATTCCGCTCGATGTGGACGAGTACATGGAGATCGGCATCATCACGCGCAAGAACACGACACTCACGCGCTACGGCCAAGCCTATATCGACGCGATCCGCCAGCATATCTAGACTTCTGCGTCTTGCACGGGTCAAATCTCTTTATGGCAGTTCCAACTGATATAGGAAATATCTATATCAAACTGTTAAAAACGAATATTTTACGATGGCCATATGAACGCTCATACTCTGTCCCAGTAAAGCAACCAATGCAAAGGGAGATATCTATGAGCACTTCGACTCAACCGAACGCGCCGTTTCGCGCCGATATCGTCGGCAGCTTTCTTCGTCCGCAGGCTGTTAAGGATGCGCGTGCCGCCTATGCCGTGGGTAAACTCGATGCCGCCGGCCTTAAGGCGGTCGAGGACGATGCCATTCGCGATTTGGTGGCAAAGCAGAAGGCCGCCGGCCTGCAGGTGATTACCGACGGCGAGTTCCGCCGCAGCTACTGGCATCTCGATTTTATGTGGGGACTCAACGGTATTGAGCGGCGTGCCTCGCGTACGGGCTATATGTTCCACGACGAGGAGACCACGGCCGATACCGCCGTGGTGACCGGTCCCATCAGCGGCGAGAATCATCCGTTTGTCGAGCACTTTAAGTTTGTCAAGGCACTTGAGGGCGAAGGCCACGTTGCGCGCCAGACCATCCCGGCGCCGATCCAGACGTTCTCCGAAGTCACGCTCGACCGCTGCGATGGCCAGCAGGAGAGCTTGCGTGCTGTCTATAAGACCGACGAAGATCTCGCCGATGCCATCGCCGCGGCATATCGCACGGTGATCGCCGACCTGTATGCCGCGGGCTGCCGCAACATCCAGTTTGATGACTGCACCTGGGGCATCTATTGCGATGCCGATTTTGTCGCCAAAACCGGCATGAGCCCGGTCGACCTGCAAAAGGTAAGCGAGCTGGGTGTGGCGCTCAACAATGCCGCCATCGCGGACAAGCCCGACGATTTGGCTATCAACACGCACGTATGCCGCGGCAACTACCACTCCACCTACGCTTTTGAAGGCGGCTACGATCCCATCGCTCCATATCTGTTTGCGCATGAGGACGTCGATGCGTTCTATCTGGAGTTCGACACGCCGCGCGCCGGCGGTTTTGAGCCGCTCAAGTACGTTGCCCCGGGCAAGAAGGTCGTGCTGGGCTTGGTAACCACCAAGGCGGCAGAGCTCGAGAACGAGGATGTTATCGTCGAGCGCATCCGCGAAGCCGCAAAGTGCGTGCCGCTCGAGAACCTGTACCTGTCGCCGCAGTGTGGCTTTGCCAGCTGCGAGATTGGCAACAAGCTGACCGAGGACGAGCAGTGGGCAAAGATCGCGCTGGTCAAGCGTATTGCCGAGCGCGTTTGGAAATAGCGGTAACGTTCGCAGGTGACGGCGCGTGCAAGACATGGCGCATCGCGTACAATGGTTCGGATCGTATCGTTCGGGCAGGTAATCCGCTATGCTCGAGCGCCCTTCCATTTTGAAAGGACTCTCATGTCCCAGTCCTCGACGCCCGCCGCCAGCGATGCCATCTACGATGCGTCGTCGCTCGGCCGCCCGCGCATGTTTTTGCTCGGTCTGCAGCACCTGTTTGCTATGTTTGGCGCCACCGTGCTGGTGCCCGTGCTCACCGGTCTCTCGGTTTCGGCAACGCTTTTGTTTGCCGGTTTGGGTACGCTGCTGTTCCACTTCCTGTCGCGTGGTAAGGTGCCGGCATTTTTGGGCTCATCGTTTGCCTTTATTGCGGGTTATGCCGCAATCGCGCCCAACGGCGAGGTCGAGCTTTTGCCCTACGCCTGCCTGGGCGTTGCCTGCGCCGGTCTGCTCTATCCGGTGCTGGCAGCGCTGTTCCGCGCATTTGGCGCCAAGCGCGTCATGCGCTTCTTCCCGCCGGTGGTGACCGGTCCCATCGTCATTTCGATCGGTCTGATCCTGGCGAGCTCCGCCATTGCCAACTGCCAGACCAACTGGTTTGTGGCTGTTATTGCCGTTGCCGTTATCGTCATCTGCAACATTTGGGGTCGCGGCATGGTCAAGATCGTGCCGATTCTGCTGGGCGGTGTTGTGAGCTATGCCGTTGCGGCTGCGCTGGGCGAGGTCGACTTTTCTGGCGTCGCAGCCGCTCCCTGGGTCGGTCTTCCCATCGTGTGGGATGACACCGTGTTTGCGCTCTTTGGGCCGCAGTTCGATAGCGGTCTTGCCACGACGGCCATCATCACCATCATGCCGCTGGCCTTTGCAACTATGATCGAGCATATCGGCGATATCTCTGCTATTGGCTCCACCTGCGAGCGCAACTATATTGCCGATCCCGGTCTGCATCGCACGCTGCTCGGCGATGGTCTCGCCACGATCCTGGCTTCGCTCTTTGGCGCTCCGGCCAACACCACGTATGGTGAGAACACCGGCGTGCTCGCCCTGACGCGCGTGTTCGACCCGCGCGTGATTCGCATTGCCGCGTGCTGCGCCATCGTGCTTTCGTTCTGCCCCAAGTTCGCGGCTATCATTGCGGCCATGCCGGCGTGTGTAATCGGCGGCGTGTCGCTCGTGCTCTATGGCATGATCAGCGCCGTGGGCGTCCGCAACCTCATCGAGAACCAGGTCGATTTCCAAAACAACCGCAACGTGCTGGTGGCCGCTCTGGTGCTCGTGCTTTCGCTCGGCATTGCGTACAGCACCGCCGGCGCCATCGTGCTTGAGCTGGGCGGCGTGACGATTTCGCTTTCCGGCCTTGCCGTGGGCTCGCTGGTGGGCATCGTGCTCAACGCCATCCTGCCGGGTAACGACTTTGAGTTTGATGTCTCCGAGCTCGAGGAGGCTGCTGAGTAGCAGCTGCGTTCAGCTAAACAAGATATGGTGCCCATGCGTATATGCGCGTGGGCACCATTTTTAATGCGTCAGTACCCAGTGGATGCCGCGGGCCATGCGTAAGTCGGTTTGGGCAAAGTGATTGCCGGGGTTGAGCTCCAGCGTTGTTGGAATGCCGCGCTCGACGAGCAACGCTTCCATGGCGCGTGTGTCGTCGAGTACATGCCGCATCATGCGGTTGGGCGTCTTGGTTTCCTTTTTGCCGAGTGACAGGTAGACGGCGTCGGGCGTAACTGCCATCGCGTGCTCGTGCGCATAGTCGATAAAGCCAGGAAACCACAGGGATCCCGATGCGCTTGCGACGCGGTCAAAGGCATCGGTCTGCCAGGGGGCCCAAAGCGAAAAGAGGCCCGCTAGCGAATAACCGGCAATGCCGCGCCAGGTGGGCGGCTGAGGAAGCGACGACTCCACCTGGGGGATTATCTGATTCAGCAGCTCATCAAGAAAACCGGCAGCTTGGCCTCCGAAAGGCTCGGCATCGCGTACGGTCCCGTCGCATGCCCAAGGGCTCAGCTCGCGATTCCAATCGAGCCCGCCAATGGTGACGAGGGCGAATGGCGGACAGTCGAGCTCTCGGCAACACTTATAAACCTCGCTGCCGTCGCCCACGACCACAGGAAGGTAGATGACAGGCGCGCTTTCCGTATGATTCGAATAAACGGTTATCTGCTTTTGATGCGCTTCCATGACGGGCTTCTCTCAGTGTTGTGATATCGGCAGCCCCAATTGTCGCACGCCAGCGTATGCCGGTTGGGCTAGACCAAAGACAATCTCGTGCATCCCCTGCGGACGCATATGGAAAACGTCACCGCCGGAGGGGAGCTCGGCGGTGGCGTTGTTAAACGGTGCTGGGGCTCGGGGCCTTCGCGGGAGCTGCCATGTGCGCAGAGGCGTCTAAGAACGCTTACGGCTCGCCATGGTGCCTGCGGCGATAGCGGCTGTTCCCGCAAGGACGGTTGCCACGATGGCCGCACCCGAGGTGTCGCCGGTTGCCGCGAGCACGCCGGTAGCCTTGGCTTTCGTGGTTGAAGCCGCAACGGCCTTGGTCGGCTTTGAGCCCTCAGGCTTGGGGTTCTGCTTGGACTCCGCGGGCTTGCTTTCTGCGGGCTTGGTCTCGTCGGGTTTGGGGTCTTCCGGCTTGGCTACCTCGGGAGGTGCGATGGTCGTACTTTTGGCGACTGCTTTGATATAGAGGGAGTCGATCGTGGCGTCGCCCGTGCCGATGGCTTGGCCTGCCTCGTAGATGCCGTCACGGAGCTTGCGATAGTCAATGACCTTGCCGCCTTCGGGCGTCTGGATGGCGGCGTTCTCAATCTTGATGGTGCCGATTGTCTTGCCGTCAGCGCTCATGGCACGGGCAAAGATTGCCGCTGTATCTCCTTCGGCCGTTACCTTGCTGTGGATGATCGAGATGACTGCGGGTGTGACGCCCTCGCTGGTCTGGGCGATGATGCCGATGTTCTCGCCTTGGGGTTCGCGCCTCGTCTCGCCATCTTGGTTTTCGCTGTAGGGGATGGGGCCGTCGCCGTTCTCGACATAGCGGGCTATGGCCTTGACAACGGAGTCGCTGATGTAGATGTGGCCGCCCTTCTCGTTGGGTCGATCGTTTCTGGTGGAGAATGCAGCCGAAACCTCGCCTTCCGCAAACGCGTCCACGGTGGAGCCGTTCTTGACGACGATGTCGTCCTGGTAGGTGAAGAGGGCGTTGGCGCCACCGTATCTGCCTTTACTTGCACGGACCGTCACGTTTGCATGATCGAGGGTGATGCCCTTGTGGGCATAGACGCCATATTCAACACCGTTTACGTTGAGGGAGGCGTTTGTGGCTGCGAGGCTGCCCTTGGCCTCGACGGCAGCGTCTTTCTCGGAGCTTGCCTTGACCTGGCCGCCGTCCGAGATGTTGATATTGCCGCCGCTCCAAAGGGCCTCACCATCGGCTGAGCTTGCCTCGACCGTCCCGCCACCCTTGATGGTGAGGTTCTTGTCGGCTCCAATACCCTTGTCCTTGGTAGCCCTGGCGGTGACGGCTCCGCTGTCGTCAATCGTGATATTGCCGTTTGCCCTGATGCTATCCGATGCACCCGTGGCGTTGACGTTGCCCGAACCTTTGATAGCGAGATCACCTCCGGCATTGATGGCATCAAACCCAGCGCTCGTGGCGTTGACGGATCCGGCTCCGTCGATGTTGATATTACCCGTGGAGAGGATAGCGTCCTCAGTAGATGTCACGCTGAGCGTGCCGCCCTCGTCGCCTTGGATATTGAGCTCGGCATTCTCGTTAGTGCCATGAGAAACGTTGATGCTTTCGATCCATTCGGCAGTGACGATGTTGGTTCCCGAGTAATTCACGTTGAGCTTGCCTGCGGCCTGGATCTCGCCGCCGTTATAGTTGTTGAGCTTCAAGTCGTCGGCGCCGTCCCACGACCAGGTACCGGCCTCGTCGCTCGCCGCGGTGTTGTACTTGTTGCCGCCGACCTTGACCCATTCCGCTGCGAGCGAGACGCTCGGCATGAGCAGCGAGCTCACCGTGAGCGCGCACACGGCGCCCGCGACGATGCGGCGCGTCACGCGGCGCCAGCTGCCGTGCGCGAGTCCTATGCGACGGCGAACGTCGGGTTCGGCAACATGGGTTCCGGCGGTAGTGTCATTGCGTTTGGGGGTCGTGAACAAGGCTGCCATGGTTGCTCCCGTTCTCATAGGGCCTATACGACTAGATTCAGCGTATCTGCTGGATGTAGCCGGCGGTAGTGCCGTTTGGAGGGCAAAATGTCCAAAACTTGGGAAGCAAAACATCGCGCGTCTGTGCGTTGCCTGGCTTTAAAAGAAAAGCGCGGAGCCGCTCGATGCGACTCCGCGCTTTGGTGTTCTGTTTTAGCAGACTATGCCGTTACGCTACGAAGAAGTAGACGAGGAAGGCGAGAGCTGCGATCCACATGAGCGGCTTGATCTTGGAGGCCTCGCCCTTAAAGAGCGCGACGATCACGTAGGCGATAAAGCCTAGGCCAATGCCGGCAGAGATGGAGTAGGTGAAGGGCACGCCGGCGACAATCATGAACGCCGGGAAACCCTGCGACACGTCGGACCAGTCGATCTCGGAGGCCTCGCTCATCATGAGGTAGCCGACGTAGACCAGAGCACCGCAGGTGGCGGCGCTGGAAACGATGGTGACGATGGGGGAGAAGAACGCGGCGAGAATGAACAGCACGCCGGTGGTGACGGAGGTGAGGCCCGTGCGGCCACCGTCGGCGGCGCCAGAAGTGGACTCGACGAAGGTGGTGATGGAGGAGACACCCATGAAACCGCCCACAGCGGCGGCGGCGGAGTCGACGATTAGGATCTCCTTGATATTCTCGACGTTGCCGTCGTCGGTGAGGAACTCGCCCTGCTTGGCTACGGCCATCGCGGTGCCCATGGTGTCGAAGAAGTCACTCATGAGCAGCGAGAACGAGATGACGAGGAGCGCGGGGTCGGTAAGGACCTTGACAATGGCGGGCACGCCGCCGGCGTCGGCGATGGGGCCACCGATGCTCGAGAAGTCGAGCGGGGCGATGATACCGGTCGGAGCCTGGGTCACACCTAGGGGGATACCGGCGATGACGGCGACGACGATGCCGATGAGCAGCGAGCCGGGGACGTTGCGGCAGGCGAGGGCGACCGTCACCAGGATGGAGATGATGCCGACGATGAAGGTGGGGGAGGTGATGTCGCCCAGACCGACGAGTGTACCGGCGCCAGCGGTGATAATGCCGGCATCGCACAGGCCAATCATGGCGATGAACAGGCCCAGACCCACCGAGATGGCGTGACGCAGGACAACCGGGATGGCGTCCATGATGGCCTCGCGCAGGCCACAAAGCACGAGCAGCAAGATGACGATACCCTCGAGGAAGATAACGCTCATGGCCACGTGCCAGTCACCGCCGCAGACGGTGGTGGCGATTCCAGCGATCATCGCGTTGACGCCTAAGCCCGACGCGCAGGCGAGCGGGCGGTTGGCGAAGATGCCCATGCAGATGGTCATGATGCCGGCGCCCAAGCAGGTGGCGCAGGCGAGCGCTCCCGCATCGATGCCGGCGCCCGAGAGCACCGCAGGGTTGACGGCGATGATGTAGGCCATCGCCAGGAATGTTGTCAGTCCAGCGCGAAGTTCGGTCCCGATTGTGGACTTGCGCTCACTGACGTGAAAAAGTTCGTCCATGCATACCCTTTCCTTGTTCGGCCCCGAGTTTAGGCCGATTGATACGAACGTTCTCACTATAGCCCCTTTACGACGCTGTTGTTCCTCGCATGTTGATGTTCGGCGCTTTGTAGCAGACGGGCGGTATTTTCCGTATGAAAATGTGTGGGTACCGTATACTTAAGCAGTTACAACGACCCCTATGGAGGAACGTATGATTAAAGAGCTCTGCCACGACGAGGCTATTCTGTCCCAGCGTTGCGAGGTCGCGACCGTCGAGGACGAGTCGGTGGCACAGGACCTGATCGATACCATCAAGTCGCTCGACGATGCCGGCTGCCTTGCCGCCAACCAGATCGGCATCACCAAGAAGGTCTGCGTCTACCTGGACGATGCCGGCGAGCCCCATGTGCTCTACAACCCCCGTCTGGTGTTTGGCCTGGGTGCCAGCAAGATGGAGGAGAGCTGCCTGACGCACGACGAGATCACCAAGTCCACGCGCTACATCAAGTGCAAGGTTGCCTTTGACCAGATCGTCGACGGCAAGATGCGCGAGCGCAAGCAGGACTTCGTCGGCTTCGAGGCACAGATGATCCAGCATATGATCGACCACTGCCTCGGCAAGCTTGTCTAGGGTGACCACAGCACCACACCTCGCCGCTCACTCGTCGCTTGCGTACCATTAGTACGCGGCGCTCCTCGTTCGGGGCGATCTGTGGCACTGTGGCACCCTAGACCGACCTGTTAGGGTGACTTTATTACGTTCATATGTGGTTTTTGGTCCGGGCGTGACATTGTTGTCATGTCCGGGCTTTTGTGTTTAGCGCCTCTTTGATTGGTGACAATGAGATTAGCAAGAACGTGAAGCTAGGAGGCGCTATGTGTACGAGCATTCGATTTACCGATAATTCCGGCCACATGTATCTAGGCCGCAACCTCGACTGGAGCTTTGACTATGGCCAACAGGTTCGCGTGATGCCTCGCGGGTTTCACATTCCGTATTCGTTTATCGACGACGCGACAGCGGCACACGCGGTGATCGGTATGTGCATCGATTACAAGAACTATCCCATGTTCTTCGACTGCGGCAACGATGCGGGCCTCGCCGTGGCGGGTCTCAATTTCCCGGGTTATGCCGAGTATGCCGAGGACCCTGTCGACGGCAAGACCAATATCGCAGCCTATGAGTTTCCCCTGTGGGTGGCAGCGACGTTCTCGACGGTCGATGAGGTCGAGGCCGCGCTGCGCGACACGGTGATTGTCGCCAAATCTGCCGGAGAGGGGCTGGGCGTGTCGCTGCTCCATTGGATTATCGGCGACAGCCAGCGTAGCATCGTGGTCGAGATGATGGCTGACGGCCTGCATGTATACGACGATCCGGTCGACACCCTTGCCAATCAGCCCACCTTCCCGTGGCACATGGAAAACCTGCGCACCTATATCACGGCCACAAGCGATTTTCCGCAGACGGCGACATGGCGTGGCGCCGAGCTCAAGCCCTATGGTGCGGGTGCCGGCATGCGCGGTATTCCGGGTGACTGCTATTCGCCGAGCCGTTTTGTAAAGGCGGCGTACCTCAATGCCAATTACCCGCAAAAGGAGAGCGAGACCGAAAACGTCGTCCGCATGTTCCGCTCGCTCGAGGGCGTGGTGATGATCGAGGGGGCGTCCAGGATGGGCGATGGCAAGTTCGAGAAGACTATCTACACCGGATGCTTTAGCGCGCGCACGGGCAATTATTACTATGCGATGTATGGGGATCCGTCGATTCGCTACGTGAGCCTGATGGATGCCGAGGGCGCGAGCCCCGATAGGCTCGTGGTTCCCGAGCCGCGTCGTTCGTAGCTTGCCGGTCCGTTGCGACATAAAACGGCTCCGCACCTTTTATGAGATGCGGAGCCGTTGTCGTCAATGGCTGGTGGCGTGTTAGAAGTTGGCGTCGTTGAGCTGGGTGCTCTCGAGTCCGTCGAGTTGCTGTTGCTCGGGCGTATCGGCGACGCTCTCGAGCAGCTCGGTGGGATCGACGTTCATACTCTTGCCGGCCTCGTTGCCGTTGACCAAGTCGTCCGAGAAGATATCGACTTCCATTTCCTCGGCCTCTTCGATCTGAACCTCGAGCGGCACCTGGGTGCGCACGAGCTTAACGGCCGGGCGCATGCGGGCAAACAGTGGCACGTACTCGATGATGATGGCCGAGTTCTCGAGACCATACCAACGTGCCGGGCTTCCGCAGGCGCGGCGGACGGCGTACTTGATGGCCATGACGCGATGGTCGTTGCGGTTGATGTCCGTTTCGGGGGCGAGCATCTTGCGCAGCATGCAAAAACGGAAGTCGCCCACGTTGCCGCGCGTCTCGTAGATGGAGTAGGTGTGGTGCTGCGGTGGCAGCTCTCCCGAGGCCATCAGGTCGCCAACGATCTGGCGCAGGTAGGCGTTGATGCGCTGGTTGACCTTAAAACCCAGGTCCAAGCGCACGCGGAACAGGAAGTCTGTGCCAAAGGTCTCAACGGAATACTCGTGCGTATAGGGCTCGTCGGTAACGTGTACGTTGATGAACCAATATGCCTTGGCACGCTTGGGGTGCTTGTCCAAGATGGAGTAGAGCACGTCGCGGTCGAGCGTGAGCGGGTCGGGACTGTTGGTAAGGAACACCAGATTGTCGGCGAGCACGGGGTAGGTCTCGTCGTTGCGCAGGCGGCCGAGCTGGTCAATGTACTTGGAGACGGGCAGCAGGATCGTCTGCGTGCGCTCGATGGCGGTGCCGCGGCGCCACACGTACATAAGGCCAAACAGCAGCGCGGCCAGGAAGATCATGACGTAGCCGCCGTCAAAGAACATGGTGAGGCACGAAGCGAAGAAGCACAGCTCAATGGCACCAAAGAGCAGGGCGAAGACGCAGGCGCCCAGCTTGTGCTTGAGGATGCCGGCGATGTAGCTCGTCAAAAGCGTCGTGGTCATGAGCATGGTCACGGTAATGGCGAGGCCGTAGGCGCTCTCCATGCGCTCGGAGTTTTGGAACAGCAGCACGATGAAGATACAGCCGACCCACATGATGTTGTTGACGAGCGGAATATAGAGTTGGCCCTTGGTGTCGCTGGGGTAGTGGATGCGCAGATGCGGCATAAGGTTGAGGCGCGTTGCCTCCGAAACCAACGAGAACGAGCCGGTGATGAGCGCCTGCGAGGCGATGATGGCCGCCACGGCCGAAAGCACGATGGCAAAGGGGCGCAGGGGCTCGGGGAGCATCATATAGAACGGGTTGACGATATCCATCGCGAGCATCTGGGGATTGGAATTGTTGGCGAGCAGCCAAGCGCCCTGACCCAGATAGTTAAGGATGAGGGCTGCCTTTACGAACGGCCAGGATGCGTAAATGTTAGCCTTGCCCACGTGACCCATGTCCGAATAGAGCGCCTCGGCGCCGGTCGTCGACAGGAAGACGAAGCCGAGCACCATGATGCCCGAGTGGTTGATGGGCGAGAACAGGAACATGATGCCGCGGATGGGGTTGAGCGCGCGTAGGATGGACAGGTTGCCGAGCATGTTGAACAGGCCGGCGCCAGCCAAGAACAGGAACCACAGCGTCATGAGCGGGCCGAACAGCTTGCCGATCGACGAGGTGCCGGCGCGCTGCATGGCAAACAGGCCGCAGATAATGATGATGGTGATGATGATGACGTTGGTCTGGCCGTCACCCAAAAGCGCATGGCCCCACTCGATAGTGCGCAAGCCCTCGATGGCCGTGGTAACCGTGACGGCGGGGGTGAGGATGCCGTCGGCGAGCAGCGCCGCGCCGCCGATCATGGCGGGAAGGATCAGCCACGGCGCCACTTTGCGCACCAAGCTAAACAGGGCGAAGATGCCGCCCTCGTTGTGGTTATCGGCCTTCATGGCGATAACCACGTACTTGACCGTGGTCACGAGCGTCATGGTCCAGATGACGAGCGAAAGCGCTCCTAAGATCATGTCCTCGCTGACGGTACCGATGCCGCCGTTGTTGGCGACGATTGATTTCATGGTGTACATGGGGCTCGTGCCGATGTCGCCGTAGACGACGCCGAGCGTAACGAGCAGCATGCCAGCGGAGAGGGGAATGGCTCCATGCCCGCCTTGACCACGCTGATCTTGGGGGCTTGCCTCCAGTTTGTTATGTGCCACGTGGACTCCCTTGGACATCCGGTTATCCGTCTAGGACAGATAACCTTTATGCCGTCTTTATACATACAAGAGCAGTTTGGCACATCGGGGTATTTTAGACAATAATCCCCAGCTGAGGATTATTTATGTACGCAGGTAGCATTTCAAAGCAGGGGCTTTTAAGCACGTGCTGTCTGGGCTATGCCAGCCTTAGCGCCTGCGCGTTTGCCGGCGAATTCGCAAAAGAGCGCGCCGCCGATGATAAGTGCGGCGCCCATCAGGCGGACCGGTGTTATGACTTCGCCCAAAAGGACGGCCGAGAACACGACGGCCGAAAGCGGCTCGAGGTAGCCGACGACCGCAACGGTCTGGACGGGCAGCTTGACGACGGCACTAAAGTAGAGCAGGCAACCGATGCCGGTGTTGACGACGCCGAGCATGACGACGGCGCGCCAATCAATATTGGCGGCGACGCCGGCGGACAGGAATGAGGGGGCGCCCTGCGTGAGGAGCGTAAGGACCAGCGCGGTCAAAAAGGCGGCGCTCACCTGGAGCGCGGAGTTCTCGAGGCCCTCGATGTGCGGCGCACCCTTGCTGGCGATGACCATCAATGCATAGCAGAAGGCCGAGGCGATGCCGCAAGCGATACCCGCAATGGGCATATTGCCGCCTAGACCTTGTGCCGCAATGAGAAAAGCACCGCAGGCGACGGCGATAAAGCCGGCGATTTTGCTGCCGGTCAGCTTTTCGCCAAAGATGAGCGGGGAGAGCGCCATGACGATGATGGGGCCGCAGTAGTACAGCAGCGAGGATACGCCGACGCCAATCGTCTGGTAGGCGCGGAACAGAAAAATCCAGCTGGCGCCCAGCGCGGCTCCCGAGAGGAGGAGGGTTGCGGCTTCGCGGGGGCGGGATGGCGCCTGCAGCTTATGGCGTTGGGTGACGGCGAGGATGGTGACAAGCGAGAGTGCGCCCAAAAACGTGCGCAGTAGCACGATATCGGAGCTCGGCAGCGCGATGGCGGCGGCGATGATGCCGTTGGAGCCAAACAATAGCAATGCTGCTAAGTACGTAAACAGCCCGTTGTTCATGCGCTTCCATCCCCTCTATATCCGACCATGTTCACTATGGGTGAACTGGCTTTAGAAGAAAAGCGAATATAATGCATTGATAGCATGAGAAAAACTCATGCAAAGGTGGAGGGGTGCTGTGGAAACGAATATTCAAAAGATGCAGGTGCTGCTCGAGACCGTGCACGCCGGCAGTTTTACGCGCGCTGCCGAGCGGCTGAGCTATTCGCAGTCGGGCGTGAGCCGTATGGTGGCCGATCTTGAGGCCGACTGGGGCTTTAAAGTGCTCGATAGAAGCCGCGAGGGCGTAGTGCTTTCTGCCGATGGGCGGCAAGTCATGCCGGCGGTCGAGGCGTTATGCGAGGAATTCGTTCGTTTGCAGCGACGGGTGGATGAGATGCGTGGGCTCATGCGCGGCAAAATATGCATCGGTACGTTTTCGAGCGTGGCGACCCACGTGCTGCCGCCGGTGATTGCGCACTTTCGCGCCGATCACCCGGACGTCGATTACGAGCTGCTGATGGGTGATTACTCCGAGATTGAGCAATGGGTGGCGGAAGGTCGCTGCGACCTGGGCTTTATTCCGCGCGAACCACGCGGCGCCGGCATGGCGTCGCGGCCGTTGGTGCAAGACGAGCTGATGGCCGTGGTGCCAGCGGACTCCTCGCTTGCCACCGCGGAGGTCGTTTCCCTTGCCGATTTGGCCAACGAGCAGTTTATTCTGCTGGAACGCGGTAGCGACGACGAGATTACGCCGCTGTTTCGCCGCGCGGGCCTGGCGGTACGCTCTAAGCTGTCGACCTGGGATGATTATGCGATTATGGCCATGGTCGAGGACGGCCTGGGCGTGAGCGTTCTTCCGGCGCTCATCTTGCGCCGCTGCCAGTTCGATGTCGCCGTGCGCCCTCTCGAGGGACATCCTCATCGGCAGATCAACGCCATATACCGCACCGCTGACGTTTCGCTTGCGGCGGCTCGTTTCCTTGAATATCTCTAAAAGCGCGTACCTGTTGTCTACTTTGGGACAATTCTCGGGGTTCGGTACATTTTCTTATGAAATTGAACTTTCGGATAATGCGCCGCGCTATACTGCTGCCTAAATTGAACTCAGGTTCAATTTGTGTTCTATAAATTGAACTTTGCCAGCAAGGAGGTTCTAATGGCCCAAGAGACGTTTAGCGATCGCCTGCGACAGACCATGTCCGATCGCGACGTTCGCCAGTCGGATGTAATCCGCGCATCGGAGATGCTCGGCAAAAAACTCGGCAAGAGTCAGATGAGCCAATATGTGAGCGGCAAGACGATTCCGCGGCGCGATGTGGCAGAGCTGCTCGCCCGCATTTTGGAGGTCGATGTTACCTGGCTGCTTGCCGGTGACGCCGATCAAGGCGAGACGTCATCGCCTCGCAACGATTCCAAGCTCGAACCCCATCCCTCAGCTCAAATTCCAAGGAGCACTACCATGCGTACTTTTTCTAAATCCACCAAGCTCGAGAACGTCCTGTATGATGTGCGCGGTCCCGTCGTCGACGAGGCCGCCCGTATGGAGGACGAGGGCGAGCGTATTCTCAAGCTCAATATCGGCAACCCGGCGCCCTTCGGTTTCCGCACGCCCGATGAGGTCATTAAGGATATGCGCCAGCAGCTGCCCGACTGCGAAGGCTATTCCAACTCGCGCGGCCTGTTCTCTGCGCGCAAGGCGATCATGCAGTACTCGCAGATCAAGGGCCTGCCCAATGTTCAGATGGAGCACATCTACACGGGCAACGGCGTGTCCGAACTCATTCAGCTTTCAATGAACGCGCTGCTCGACAATGGCGACGAGATTCTGATCCCCAGCCCCGACTACCCGCTGTGGACGGCGTGCGCGACCCTTGCCGGCGGCCATCCCGTGCACTATCTGTGCGACGAGCAAGCCGATTGGTATCCCGACCTACAGGATATGGAGTCCAAGATCACGAGCGCGACCAAGGCCCTCGTCATCATCAACCCCAACAACCCCACGGGCTCGGTCTACCCGCGCGAGGTGCTCGAGGGCATTGTTGAGATTGCGCGCAGGCACCAGCTCATGATTTTTGCCGACGAGATCTATGACCGCCTGTGCATGGACGGCTACGAGCATGTCTCCATTGCATCGCTCGCCCCCGACCTGCCCTGCATTACGTTTAGCGGCCTGTCCAAGTCGCACATGATCGCGGGCTATCGCATTGGCTGGATGGTGCTTTCGGGCAACCAGCGCTGCATGAGCGACTTCATCATGGGCGTCAACATGCTCTCTAACATGCGCCTGTGCTCCAACGTGCCGGCCCAGTCGATCGTCCAGACGGCGCTCGGTGGCCATCAGTCGGTCAACGACTACATCCGTCCCGGCGGTCGTGTCTACGAGCAGCGCAACTTTGTGTATGAGGCACTCAACAAGATCGATGGCATCTCGGTGGTCAAGCCGCGCGCGGCGTTCTATATCTTCCCCAAGATGGATGTTAAGAAGTTCAACATCACCGATGACGAGCAGTTTGCCCTCGACCTGCTGCACGAGAAGAAGATTCTGATCACGCGCGGCGGCGGCTTTAACTGGGCCGAGCCCGATCACTTCCGCATCGTGTACCTGCCGCGCATGGAAGTGCTCAAAGAGTCGCTCGAAGACCTCGCCGACTTCTTCGATCATTACCGTCAAAGCTAAGGGATAGAGGCTCTATACAATCGAAAGCTCCCTGCAGTTGCTTGGCTGCAGGGAGCTTTCTTGAATCGGTGGAACTAAATAACGATTCCGTTGCAGTGGTCGATTTCGTGCTGGATGATCTCGGCGGTGTAGCCCGAGAAGTTTTTGATGCGGCGGACGAAGTTCTCGTCCAAATACTCAACCTTAATGCGGCGATAGCGGGTACAGGGACGCTCGCCGATCAGCGAGAGGCACCCTTCGCTCGTCTGATAGTCATTGACCTGCTCAAGAATTTGAGGGTTGTACATCAGCAGCGCCCTGTTGCCGTCCTTTACGCAGATGATGCGTTTGCGCACGCCGATCATGTTGGCGGCGAGGCCCACGCACTCGTGCTCATGTTCGTTGAGCGTATCCAGGAGGTCCTGCCCGGTCGCGGCGTCGTCGGGTCCCGCGTCTTCGGAAGGAAGGCGCAAAAAGAACTCGGATTTCATGATGGGCTTAATCATGGCGGGCTCCTCATGTCTTATGCTTTCGTGGACTTTTAATAATAGCGCGGAAGGAAAGCTGTGCGTCCGCGTTACAATCTTTCGACGTTGGACCATGTTGTCAGACTCGTCGTGTACGGCGTCTGGCGTAAGTCTAGGGCTCATTTTTCGCCCTGGACTGTTCCTCTGGGGCGATGCGACTGTCGTTCCAAGAGGAAGGAAATGCATGGGGAGCAAATCTCAGCAACAAGTTAGAGTAACGCCATCGGGCACTGCGGCGCTTCTCGTCGTAATGTATATCGCAGCCTTTGTCGCCGCGTTTAACGAGAACATCATTAACGTGGCGTTGCACGACATTATGGCGGCCTTTTCGGTGAGTGCCACCACGGTGCAGTGGCTCGTTTCGGGCTACATGATCGTGACGTCGATCTTTACGGCCATCATGGCCTTCCTGTCCGGCCGTTTCTCGACGCGCAAGCTGCTGTTTTTCGCATGCGGATGCATGGTCGCCGGCGAAGCCCTGTGCCTGGTCGCTCCGTCGTTTAGCGTTTTGCTGCCAAGTCGTATTTTGCAGGCTGCGGGATCGGGCATCTTGTTCCCGCTCATGATGAACGTGGTGCTGTCTTGTGCCCCGCGTGAGAAGCTCGGTTTGTATCTGAGCCTGGGTGGTGCCTGCATTACGCTGGGGCCGGCGTTTGGACCCGTGATCAGCGGTCTTATGTGCACGTTGTTTGGCTGGAGGGCGGTGTTCGTAGTGCCGCTGGTGGGCGGCATTGCGGTCGCAGCGGCGGGCGTTAAGCTTGTTCAGAATGTCGGAGAGCGTTCGAACACCACGCTTGATATTCTGTCGGTTGTTTTGCTCGCGGCCGGCATTACGGCATTTGTGTATTCCGTAGGCGAGTTCTCGACCAATCTGATTGCCAGTATCGTGGCGCTCTTCACCGCCATTGTGCTGCTCGGCCTGTTTGCCGCCCGTCAGCTCAAGCTCGAACATCCGGTGCTTAACGTGCGTCCCATGGCGAGCGTTCGCTTTTGGCCTGCGTGCCTGCTTGTGGTGGTGTCGATGATGACGACGTTCTCGATGAGCGTTTTGTTGCCGCTCTATTTTGAGGGCGCATACGGCATGACCGCACTTATTGCGGGCTTGCTCATTTTGCCGGCGATTGCCTGCAACGCCGTGACCTCGATTGTGGGCGGACGCGTGATGGACGCCCGTGGCGCATGGCCGCTGCTGCCGGTCGGCTTTACCCTGATTGCCGTGGGACAGACTGCCATCTCGATGACGGCGGCAAGCATGAACATCGGCGTCGTCGTGGCGCTGACCGTTGTGGTGTATGCCGGAGTCGGTTTGGTGCTGAGCCCCTCGCAAACGGCCGGCTTGGAGACGCTGCCTGCCGCTGAGCATCCTCACGGAACGGCATTGCTCAACACGTGGAATATGATTGCCGCATCGTTTGGCCCGTCGCTGTTTATCGGTCTGCTCTCGAGTTCTGCAGCGACTGCCGGTGCCGCTGGCGTTGCGACGGACGTTGCCCAGGCAATTGGATTTGCAGCTGCCGTGCGTGTGGCGGCTGTAATTGCCGTGGTCGGGTTCGTGACGTCGCTGGTGTACGCTCGTCGCGAGTCGCACATGTCGCATTAATGTGTGCACATAGATTCTGCAGCTAGATTGGATGGCGACACCATAAACTAATGAACGTTTTGCCGAGAGGCATGAATGTTTAAAGCGCAAAGAGTGCGCGACGGGCCCCGCGAATGGGGCGATGATGCCCGAGAGGGCCAAGAAGGAGTCTCATGTCCGAGAACGAAGAGATCATGAACGAGACCGAGAACGAGACCATGGCTGCCGAGGTCGAGGCAGTCGAGACCGTGGAGACCGAAGCTGCCGAGGTTGAGGCTGCTGACGAGGTTTCCGCCGAGGAGGAGGCCGAGGTTGTCGAGGCCGCCGTTGATTACGATGACGAAGAGCTGATGGACAAGATGCAGAAGGCCGCCCGCCTGCTGCGTAGCCGTCGCTTTGCTATTTCCAAGGAGGAGGAGGCCAAGGCCGAGCGCATGGCGAACATCGAGCGCGCCATCAAGCTTCTTGACCTCAAGCCCAAGATGGAGCAGAAGGAAATGTCCGATCTGCTGGGCATGCGCCTCCGTGAGCTCGATGGCCTGATGGGCGAGGCCGAGGCTGCCGATCTGGTCGGCCGCATCGACGACGCCGAGGGCGATATGCGCAAGATCGTCGTCTTCGCTGCCGAGGATGCCGCTGAGGGCCTGGTCGAGCTTGCCAACAAGAAGGAGAAGCTCCTGCCCGAGCTTTCTTATGAGGAGGCCACCGAGCTGATGGCGGCCCTCGATAAGGTTATCGCTCCGCTCGTCGCCATGGGCCTGGACGAGGACCGCGGTCCTCGCGGCGGCCGTGACGACCGCGGTGGCCGTGGCGGCGACCGTGGCGGTCGCGGCGGCTTTGGCGATCGCGGTGGCCGTGGCGGCGACCGTGGTGGTCGCGGTGGCGATCGCGGTGGCCGCGGCGGCTTTGGTGACCGTGGCGGCGATCGTGGCGGTCGCGGCGGTTTTGGCGGCAACCGTGGTGGCTATGGCGACCGCGGCGGCAATCGTGGCGGCTTCGGCGGCAACCGTGGTAACGACCGCGGCGGTCGCGGTGGCGACCGTGGCGGCCGCAACGGCGGCGGCTTCCGCGGCAATCGTTTTTAGTTACGGCGTTTTACCAAACGCCGTAACGGGCCGACGCTGCGCGGGCCGCATTTGGACAATCTGACGTTCAACTTCAAGGGCGCGACCAGAAGGTCAGCGCCCTTTCGTTTCACGTCACCTTGTCTCAAATGCGACCCGCTCGCTGTCCGTCCTCTAACCGCGGCGTTGTCTTGCTCCGGATGTAGCAGTTAGGGACGCTCCTTTTCTGCCGGCAGTTTGGGACACTCCTTGGGTAGTCGTTGGGGACATTCTTGTTTGACTAGTCGTTTAAGAACGTCCCCAACGACTATCACTCTGTCAAACATGCCCTCGGGTCGCACGTTTCCCTTCGAATCGATCATACAAGCCCCCCAATCTGTTCGGTTTCCCCAGATTGTGAGCCCGCATACCCAAGCCGCACGGCCCGCCGTTCAGCTGAAACCACCTACCAAAAAGGGACAGGTTAATTTGGGCAGCTTTTATCTGGGCAAACGTCCAAACCGCCGCAAGGGAGCTGCCTTCCCTCGTGGCGGTCTTCTAGCAGAAAAACAAAGTGAGTAGGCTTTTTGCAGAAGGCCAAGCACGCCCTAAAACGCCACAGCTCTGACCTGCGGTTTCATCGATCATTTGTCGCAATGTGCTCGGCAGGTTCAAAAAAGTCTACTCACTTGTATCTGAGACGCACCAGATTGGCAAAAACCGCCGCGAAGGGCCCCTGGTCCCTTCGCGGCGGTCATACGCCTCTGATTTTGCGACGGTTTTGCCCGCTTGTTACTCGCTGTAGCGGGTGGCGATGGCGACTTGTACCATGCCGGTGCTCATGAGGTAGGTCACCAGGAAGTAGCCACCGTATGCTGCCAGGAAGATTGCACAGGTGAGGCCCACGGTGCCGCCGATGCTCATATTTCCGAATATGCTCACCAGCTCGATGATCACCTTAAGTGCCACAAAGGAGTGCGCCAAGCCCACCGCCAACGGGAACAGGAAGAACACCGCTTGTTGCGCCATCACCGAATGGCGAATCTGGCGGTCGTCGCAGCCGATCTGTGCCAGCACACGATAGCTGCGGCTGCCGTCGGCCACATTGGAGAGCTGCTGGATCGACAGTATCGCCGCGCATGCAACGACCAGTACAAAGCCGATGTAGATGGCTAGGTAGCTAATAAGACCGTTCATTTGCGCTGCTTGCGTGTACATCTCGGAGCGTGTGATGAAGGTTCCCCACGACCCCGGCTCCTTGCCGTCAACGAGCAAATTGTCGAGCACAGTGTATTTAATGCTCTCGTCTGCCTCGGTCGTATCCATCCCTTGTTTGTAGTTAACGAGCAGGCTACTGGAATACGGCTGCAGATTAAGTTGGGACAGCAGCTCGTCGGCAACGACGACGGTACCCGGATTACTACCCATCGCCGAGTTGGCGATGGCCGCCGTATCTTCGTCCGACTTATCGGTTGCGGGCTTGAGCGTATGCCCGCCCAAGGTAAGGGCATGGCCGCCAGCCATATACTTGGTGTACAGGTCGACCAGCTCGCCGCCCATATCACACGTGAGCAGATACTGGTCGTGACCGATGTGCACCGGCTCCTCGCCCATCATCTGGCGCAGTTTGTTGTACTGGCTCGCCGGCGTCACAAACAGACCCATCGTATCGGCATTGCTACCCCCGAACGCCTTGGGAAGCTTTTCGCCCATGGTCTTGCACATCTCACTTGGGGTCACCGAAGGATTCGAGCCGCCAAACGGGTAACTCAGATACGAATCGATCTGCACATGCTCGCCTGCAACATCGGCGATATTGACCTTCTTGCCGGTCTCGTCGTTGTTGTCCGCCGACTTGCCCTTACGATCGCCGTGCCATGGATCGCCGTGCCATGCGGAGTACAAATCGACCGTTGTATCGGCCAGCACCATGCGATCGGCTTCAGGCGGATTGACGTACTCTTTGTAGTAGTCGAACGTATCGGGCGTGTAATAGACATACGTCTGAGACACGTCTACAGGGTTATAGCGCTCCAGGTTTTCGTTCATCACGTTGGCAATCGACATACCGCACGTCACCGAGGTGATGGCCAAAAACAGGAGCATCGCGATGACGCCCATCGAAAAGCACACCGTGTTGACCTTGGCCGCAAGCTGGCGCACGGTAAACATGTTGAGGCCGCGCCAATACACGCCGCGCAGGCTCTGCAGCAGCTTGATGAGCATGCCCGAGAGTCCCCAGAACAGGGCAAAGGTGCCAACTGTAACCATAGCGGTCGTAATACCAAACTGGTTCATGGCCTCTTGCAGCTTGCTGTCCGTCGCGGTTAGCGGGAACCCATCACGTAGCAGACGGTAATAGGCCACGCCCACCAGCAACACGCCCACGGTAAAGATGGCAATCGCGATCCAGGGGTTGCGTGTCTTGATGCTCTCGTTGCGACGCTCGGCACCCATAAGCTCGATGAGTTTGGTACGACGCACGGCGCGAAGGTTCAGCAGTAGCGTGAGCACAAACATTACGAGCATGCAGGCAAGGGTCAGATTGAACGCATGCACCGAGAAAAAGAAGTGGAAATTGGCGATCTGTGTCTTAAAAAGCGAGGCCGTAAAGAACGTCATGAGCTGGGAGAGTCCCACACCCAGCACAATGCCGGCGACAAAGGCGCCGACCGAGACAATCACCGTCTCGAGCGCCATGATCGTGGCGACGCGCCCGCGCCCCATGCCGAGCACCTGGTACAGGCCAAACTCCTTCTTGCGGCGTTTCATGATGAAGTTATTGGCATACACCATTAAAAAGGCCATGACACCGGCCAAAAAGTACGTCAGGTTGCCGAGCATGCTGCCCATAACCTGCGCCAAGCCCTTTTCATCGATGCCGGCGATGTCGACCTGCATCGAGATGGTGTTAAAGGCATAGAAGACCGTAACGCCCAGGGTGAGCGTCAAAAGGTAGACGAGGTAGTCGCGGCCGGCGCGGCGGACGTTACCCCAAGCGAGTTTACAGAGCATCGGAGCCCTCACCGCCCATCATGGCAACGACCTCCATAATGCGGTCGAAGAACTCTCGGCGGTCGGTGTCGCCGCGGCGCAGCTCGGTGAAGATCTTGCCGTCGCGAATAAACAGCACACGGCTCGTGTAGCTGGCGGCAAAGCTGTCGTGCGTGACCATGAGCACGGTGGCGCGTAGGCGGCGGTTAAGGGCCTCCAGGCTCTCGAGCAGCAGGCGAGCGCTCTTGGAATCGAGGGCGCCGGTGGGCTCGTCGGACATGATCATGGTGGGATCGGTTACGAGCGCGCGAGCCGCGGCAACGCGCTGCTGCTGACCGCCGGACATCTGGTAGGGATACTTGTCGAGCACCTGACTGATGGAGAGGCGCGCTGCCACATCCTGCACGCGGGTTGAGATCTCTGCCGAGTTTGTGCGGGCGATGGTGAGCGGCAGGGCGATGTTCTCGCGTGCCGTGAGCGTATCGAGCAGGTTGGAGTCCTGGAAGATAAAGCCGAGCTCCTCGCGGCGGAACTGCGAAAGCTTAGCCTGCTTCATGCGCGTCACGTCCTGACCGTTGATGCGGATCGTGCCACTTGTGGCGCTATCGATGGTCGACACGCAGTTGAGCAACGTCGACTTGCCCGAGCCCGAAGCGCCCATGATGCCAACAAATTCACCGCGGTTGACGGTAAAGCTGACGTCGTTGAGCGCGCGGGTCACGTTGCCCAGCGCTCCGTATACCTTTTCGAGATGCGCGGCCTCCAGTACCGGGGTCGCCATGTGCGTGGTTTGCATACCGAGTCCTTTCTTGCAATTAGTCTACGGCATCTATAGTCGCAAGAAGACGAGTCGGCTACCATCGATATGGCTTACGCTTGCCTTACCGTTGTGTAAGGTACGGGTAGCTACCCTGCCACGTGTTGATGCTGAGAGAGGACTCCTGTTGAAGACTGTTCATGTTGCCGCTGGGATCATTCGCAAGGAAGGATCTGACGAACTGCTTGCCGTGCAGCGCGGCTACGGCGACATGCAGGGACTTTGGGAGTTTCCCGGCGGCAAGCTCATGCGCGGCGAGTCGCCCGAGGACGCCGTACGCCGCGAGCTCATGGAAGAGCTGCAGGTAAAAGTCACCAACCTGCGCGATTTTTACACCGTTGAGTATGACTACCCCGATTTTCATCTCTCGATGGAGTGCTACTACTGCTCGCTCGCCGATGAATCCGATGGGCCTCAGAAGCACGACCGCCAGCTCGATATCCGCTGGATTCCGCGCACCTCGCTTGCCACGGTGGAATGGATGCCCGCCGACAAGGGGCTTATCGATGCCCTGATTGAGCTGAAGGAAGATCGACTTGAGGCAAGCTCCGCCGATGACGCCGAGGCCACCATGGCCGACGAGTCTGCTGCCAAACCCAAGCGCGCACCTAAGCGCCGCAGCAAAAAGCGCCCCAAGCCCGGCCTGCTCGACGGCATCGATACCTCGGACCTCTCCGCTGACGAGCGCGAACTGGTCCGCCGTCGCGCCGCCATCAAAAAGTCCATGAAGGGCAACAAGCGCGCCAACACCAAACCCGAGCTGCTCGTACGCCAGCGCCTGCGCGCCGCGGGCCTTACGGGCTATCGCTTGGAATGGAAGGTTCCCGGCAAGCCCGACATCGCCTTTCCCGGGCGCAAGATCGCCATCTTCGTCAACGGTTGCTTTTGGCATCGCTGCCCTAAGTGCAACCCGAGCCGGCCCAAGCGCAATGTTGAGTTTTGGGAGGCAAAGTTTCGCCGCAACGTCGAGCGCGACCGAGCCGCCATCTCCGCGCTTACCCAAATGGGCTGGACACCCATAACCATCTGGGAATGCGAGCTCAAAAAAGACCGCATCGACGCCACCATGGAAAAGGTCATCGAGCAGGTGCGGGCCGCAGAGCCGCAGCGCTAGGAACGAGCTGCCCACACGCCCCACACAGGCGAGCCACATCCGTGCCACAAACCTTAGAAAGCCCTTAAGCTCAAAACCTTTCAAGAGTGTTACTCGATACTTCTGACCTGCAGTTTCATCGTAAAACCAAACCAGGTTAAGCCTTTCTTTAGCGCTTCTTTGCAGCAGCCGCGGCATAATACTGCCAGCGCACGGGACCTAGCAGCATACCCCGAGCGCAATCTTTTGGTGGACATCGAGGAGGCCGCATAAGCATGCATTCTTCCAATGACGCAGCACAGCAGCCATCCCTAAAACATGCAGACCTTTTCTCCTTCCCCCCGACACAGAGAAACGGCCTCCTCGACTCCCCCACCACAAAAGCCAAACGCTCAACCGACCAGAGCCACAACTTGCGAGCATCGTTCGAAAAGCTCCAATCATCCCTAAACAAGTCATTCCCCAACCAAGCCAGGGCATACTAATCCCCTCATCAACAAAGTAGCCCTCACGCTCCACCCTTTCCGCCCCAACGCCACAAGGGCGACGACCTCGAGCAGGTCAACTTGGGGGGGGGACGAGGGCTTAGTTCCCCAATCTTTCCGCAGGGGGCAAAAAGCCTCGCCGCACGAAGTGCGCAGCGAGGCTTTTTGCATGCCCGAGGACGATTGGGGAACTAAGCCCTCGTCCCTCCCCGGGATATGTAGCGAGTCGGAGTACCCTTGCTGTTACTCTGCTTTGCCCACGGAGTTGAGGTTGGTCATGCGGATCTTAACCAGCTCGGTGATCTCACGCATACCCTCCTTGGCCGGCTTCTTGGGATCGAAGCAGGCGGGGTTCTCGGCCATGTAGGCCATGAAGCCCTTGGTGTAGGCCTGACGCAGCTCGGTGGCGTAGTTAACCTTGCAGATGCCGTTCTTCACAGCCTCGGCAACCTGCTCATCGGGCACACCAGAGGTGCCGTGCAGAACCAGCGGCACGTCGACGGCGTCGCGGATGGCCTTGACCACGGACTGCTCGATGTGCGGATCGCTCGTGTACACACCGTGGCTGGTGCCAACGCCAATAGCGAGAGAGGTGCAGCCAGTGCGCTCGACGAACTCCTTGGCCTCAGCCGGATCGGTGTAGGGGCTCTCGCCCTCAACCGCGGGACCGTCGTCCTCCTTGCCGCCAACCTTACCAAGCTCAGCCTCGACGGGCACGCCCATGGCGCGGCCAGCGTCGGCGACGGACTTGGTCAGAGCGATGTTGTCCTCGAAGGACTCGTGCGAGCCGTCGATCATGACAGAGGTGTAGCCCGTGCGGAAAGCCTGCATGCAGCGGTCATAGCCATCGCCGTGATCGAGGTGCAGAGCGACGGGCACGGAAGCGCGCTCGGCGGCAGCCTTGACCATGCCGTAGAAGTAGTCCAGACCAGCGGTCTTGATGGTGCCCGGGGTGGTCTGCATGATGACGGGGGACTTGGTCTCCTCGGCAGCGGCCAGAACGGCCATAACAAACTCGAGGTTCTCGACGTTGAACGCGCCGACGGCGTAGTGGCCGGCCTGAGCGTCCTTGAGCATCTTTTCGGTGGTAACAAGTGCCATGAGCGTTTGCTCCTCTCCCTCGCCCGCATCTGGACATCGGGCGTAGTTGTTCACAAGGCGTTTTACCTTGCGTTTTACTGCGCTCATTGTATGAAATTCAGCGGCTTTACACGCGCGAGATATTGAGCCCATGCAGGTCAATACCGTCGTTTTTGAAAAGTAAACGGAAGGAATTGGAGCCGAGTGGGCGTGTTCGATATTGAATTTTGAGCGTTCAGCGTCTTTCTTTTATAGAAAAGATAAGTAATCGAAAGGTGTTTTCTTACTCAAAAAGAAAATGAACGAAAATGAAGTCAACACAATTCCTGCAAATTTAGTCGAGAATGGAGCCACCATGGCCCATGCAACAACCCGTGCTTTTGCCGACGAACGCCGTACCGCCATTATGGAAATGCTCGATCATAACGCCTCGGTGCAGGTAGCAGAAATCGCCCAGACCTTTGGCGTGTCCTCCGTCACCGCCCGCGCCGACCTGGACGCGCTCGCCGAAGCAGGCAAGCTGCGCCGCACACATGGTGGTGCCGTATCGCTCCACAAACGCCTGACCGTCTCCACGCAGGATCGCCGCATCAATGTCAACGTCGCTGCCAAGCAGGCCATCGCGCAAAGCGCCATCGAGCTCGTCAATGACGGCGACACGCTGCTCGTCGACTCGGGCACCACGGCGCTCGAGTTTGTGCGCACGCTCGACCTGCGCTCCGGCATCACGGTCATCACTGCCGACATCACCATCGCCGACTTCATCGACGAGAGCCTACCCTCGGTCGATGTCATTATGCTCGGCGGGGAGCTCCGCAAGGGTCACCGCTACCTCTACGGCCCCCTCACGATGGCCGCACTCGACGCGCTCCATGCCGATCTCGCGATCATATGCCCCGGCTCCTTCGTCTCGAACCGGGGCTTCATGACCGACTATCCCCAAATGGCGGAGATCAAGATGGCCGCCCTCAGATGCGCCGCTCGTTCGGTCGCCCTCATGGACGCCAGCAAGCTCGAGGCGCGCGGAACCTATTGCTTTGCACCGCTCCATTCAGTGAATCACATCGTCATCGATCGAGACGAGAAGGGCATCCTCGCGGACGCCCTCAATGCCTTGCCGGAAGGGGTGAAACACCCCCGGCTCATGATCGCGTGCGAGTAACCCGTGCTGCGGAGGCCATCGCCTCAACGAAACCGTCGCACCACTGGAAAAACTTACATAAAACGTAAAGTTTTCCAGTTGTGCCACCGAATCTGACAGGGAGCAGCGCCGAGGACGGAGGCGGACCGTGAACGGCGTTGAACTAAGCGGATTATTCCATGCAGCGCGGATTTAATGTGTCGCCAACTCGCATGTCAAAAAACGCCCGAGGGCGAAGGCACGGTGCACAGAGGTACAGAAGCGCTCGCGCTCGGGCGAAGATGCCGATGTCGTGGAAAGCCGCTACAGCTCGGTGACCTTGACGGCGTTGTAGACCTCATCCCAACAGTCCATGACCAAATAGCCGGTCATCGGATCCAAGGCGTTGAGCTTACCGCAGGTGTTAGCGGTCTTGAGGACCGTGACGTTGTCGGCACCGGCGGCAATTGCATGGGCGAAGCCCGCGATGGCGGAATCGCCGGAACCGGTGGCGTTCACCGCCGGGATGTCAGGAGTCTTGGCGCGGAACGCGCGGCCATTGCGGAAGCCGACGGAACCGACAGCGCCCATGGAGACGACGACCCATGGGATGTTGACGAAACGCTCGTTCTCAGCGAGAGCGGAGCGCAGGGCATCGACGTCGTCGTGCGGTGAAGCTGGTGCCGAAAAGGCCGTTGATCTCTGTAAGGTTGGGCTTGACGAGCTCGGCCCTCACATCGGAGGCGAGGTCGACATCAAACGAGGCGCTCTCGAGCTCGAGGGCAAGCGTACCCTCACCCTCCCCGACGAGTTTCCATTCCTGCTTGCGCGCGAAGCCATGGCGCCCGAGCTTGGCCTGCTTACCAGGGCGCGTCACTGCCGGCAGATTCGAGCCGCAAAAAAGAAAAAGGAAATGAAAGGGAAGAGAGGTCGGCCAAATACCAGGGGGCGGGGCACAAGACCCCGCCCCCTGAGGACGTCAATAACGTGTGCGCGTCACAACACCTAACCGATCAGCGCAAGCACCGCGTCGACAATCCCCTTCGAGTTCATCATCCCAAAGTCCTGAGGGGGAATGACGTACACCGGAATGGAGCCGGCAACCCTCTCAATCTGGTCTTTCATGAATCGGACGTGGGGACCGAGAATGATCGCCGAAATCTCGTCGCTTATCAAGGACTCGGCTTCGGCGATCGGCACCGCGTCGACCTTAAGGCCAATCCCACGAGACGCGCCCTCCTCCTCAAGCTTCTGAGCGAGAATGCTCGTTGTCATCCCCGCATAGCAGCACAACATCCACTTCACTTTTACTACCTCCCGGTTTCTAGCCTAACAATCTGAGATCGTTAAGCCACCGCTTCCTGCTCGGTTTCTTCCTGCAACTTCTGCTTCTCGTATGCCCTAAAGAACGGATAGTAAACAAGAAGATTCAAGATCACGAGGGCAACGATCAGCAGGAAGGCGCGTATATCCATGGTCGCAAGGAATGCGCCGATAGGAGACGGAACATTCCACCCGGGATACGCGAAGGCGCGATTCACCAAGCCGAAATCCATGCAGAACCAAGTAATCGCTCCGTTGAGCATCATATTCAGGATGGAGGGAATGAACATCATTGGGTTATACATAACCGGGAGTCCGAAAATGATGGGCTCGTTCACACCGAACAGGACCGGAATGATACCGAGCTTTCCAATCGCGCCGATTTGCTTCGAGCGGCTTCTCAGGGCAAGCAGGGCGAGGGCGAGCGTGGCACCATTGCCGCCAATCGTCATGAAATACCACACGAACGGAGGCGTGACGACAAAGGGCAGCGCGGTTGCCGCGGTGCCGGCAGCGAACGCATCCATGTTGGCATAAAGGTTGTTATACAGAAACGGATCGAGCGGACTCGTGAGGACGGAATCGTGAATGCCGAACCAGAACATAAAAGGCATGAGGAAACCGACCAGCAACACACCGCCCAGGCTATTGACCGCGCCGACCAACGGAGAAAAGACGGTCGCAATCAAGTTCGCCAAGGGAGCGCCCGTCACCATAATAGACGCCGTGGCAGCAAGCGCCATGGCAAAGAACACGATAGTGGCAGGGACGAGATTGGTCATCGAGTCGCCCAGCGCAGGGGGAACGGAGCTGGGGAGGGAAATGCGGCCGACTTCATTTTCCGACAGGAAACGGAACAACTCGACAGAAGCGATGCTCACCACGATACCACAGAACAGTCCGGTTCCGCCCAGATTGTCAACCATCAGGGAGGCCTCGGCATTTATGCAGGCAGTGGCTACGAAAGAGGCGGTCGCGGTGGCAACGGGCAAATAGGAGTCCATCTTGTAATGACGACTCAGGAAAAACGCCAAACCAATGGTCACCCATAAGGCAAGGCATCCCGTCGTGATAGTGTTGACCGTAATGAAGGGATAGAACAGGAAGTCGGCAAGAGACTGCCATCCTTGCATGAACGATCTGCCGATTCCCTCCTCCATCGCCGTGTAATCCATCGGAGGGCTAACGATGACGAGTGCAAGACTTCCGATAGTCATAAAGGGCACAAGCGTCAGGAACGTGTTCTGGATCGACTGAATGTAACGATTCGCGCCGAGCTTGCCAGCCACGGGCGCCACATGCTTCTCAATCCATGAGGTGAAGGCTTCCATTATTTCTCCTCCTGTCGTGCAATCATTTCCTTGTACCAGTAATAGCTGTCCTTACAGATACGGCGGCAATCATCGTCGTAATCGACGTAAACCAGTCCGTATCGCTTGTCGTAGCCATTGATCCAGCTATAGACGTCCATGGTCGACCAGACAAAATAGCCGCGGACATCGCAACCCTCTTCTTTTGCCCTGAGCATCCAGTCGACGAAGCCCTGCAAAAACTCGATACGATAGCCGTCGTGAATCCGCCCATCCTCTACAACGTCCTTATAGCCGAGACCGTTCTCGGTAATGATGAATGGGACCGCCGGATACAACGCGTGGAGACGTTTGAGCAAGTTGTACAGGCTCTTGGGATAGATCTCCATATCCCAACTGTTGTGCGGAACGGAATCATCGCGATCGATCTCGAACCAACCCTTGACCAAGGACTGCTTCTTGTCGCCCTTTTTGCCCGTATTGCTTGCCTTAAAGCACGTCTCACCTTGCGTATAGGGCTTCACCAGATAACGGTCATAGGCGTTCACGCCCAGATAATCCACCGTACCAGCAGCAAAAACCTCTGCATCCTCCGGCATGATATAGGAGAGGTCATAACCCTCCTGGGTGAGCACCTCAACCAGGTCCGGACAAAATTCACCCAATATGCAGGTGTCATTCACGCAGCGATCGAAGAACAGTTCTGCACGCTCCCGTGCGAAACGGTATGCTTCGTCATCAACCAGAGTCTCGATGGAGTACGAATCGCTCACGACTCCGATTTGCCCTTCATATCCGCCATTCCTGAAACGACTGATCGCACGCGCACTCGCAAGCATGAGATTGTACATCGCATGCCAGCGTCTTCCCAAGTCCTGAACATTCGGAGGGTAGTTCCCCGCCGCATAACAACATTGAGTCTCGTAGTTCGGCTCGTTGATGCTCGCCCACAACTTGATGCGGTCCCCAAACCGATCAAAGCAGACCTGGGCATAACGCTCATACGCATCAACGGTCTCCCTCGACTCCCAGCCGCCCTTTTCGAATAGCGTTGCGGGAAGATCGTAGTGGTATAGCGTTGCCAGGGGCGTCAGCCCGTGCGTCAGACAGCAATCGATCAGGCGGTCGTAAAACGCGACTCCCTCCTCACATACTTCGCCCGTGCCGTCGGGGATGATACGTGTCCATGAAATCGAGAAGCGATAAGCGTTCTGGCCGCCCTCCGCCATCAACCGTATGTCCTCTTCATACCGATGGTAGTGATCGCATGAAACATCAGCGTTAACGGGATTTACAACATTCTTCTCGCTGTGGCAGAAAACATCCCAGTTGGACAGACCTTTTCCGCCTTCTCGCCAAGCACCTTCGCACTGATATGCCGCGGTAGCTGATCCCCACAGAAAATCGTCAGCCACGATGTACCTCCCTGTAAAGCCTTACAAACTCCTCCGCGAGACGCCCGAACGTAATGGTCGTCATCAAGTGATCCTGAGCGTGCACGAGAAGAAGGCTGAACTCAATCTCCTCTCCAGAGACCTCCGCGCGGAGCAAGTCCGTTTGAGACTCATGTGCACGGACGATGCATTCATTTGCCGAGGTTATTTCCGATTCGGCTTCGTCGAATTCTCCATCTCGCGCATGGTTAATTGCGCTTGAGAAATGCGCGGATGCCTCGCCGACATTCGCAACCAGTTGAAATGAAATCGACTGCAATTCTTGTCTATCCACATCTCCTCCTTTCGTTTGCCAATCCAGTCCGAAAGCATCCAGAAGCCCCGGGGCTCAACTTCTTCAGCCCTCGATTTTTTTCTTTATCCTACTTATTGCACGGGCGGTTATCCAAGCACCCTTTGCGCAGAGCCCCGCAATACCTGACATTGCCCTACAATTCCTTATCTAGCATGATTGCTACTACGGGCCCTGGAAAAAGGATCGAATATGAAGCAACTCAGCAAAAGGCAACGAGATATCGTCAGGCTGATCGGAACGGCAAACTCGCCAACAACCGGTATTGAACTTGCCAATGCGCTTAACGTGTCGCTCCGGACGATTCAGAATGAAATAAAAAGAATCAATTTCGAATCCCCTGTTATTACGAGTTCAAACGAGGGCTATCGTCTTTCCCGTGATTTTGATCCAAGTGACGCTTTCGAACAGCGCCCATTATTCGAGAGGCAAACTGACGAGCATGTTCTGCTTCGACTGATCACCAATCGAAGCGGTCAAATCACTGTTGACGACCTCTCGGAATACCTCTTTATGAGCTCCTCAACTGTTGAAAGAAAGCTTCGTCAAGCCCGAAGTCGCATTGAGACTTTTGACCTCGCGATAATCAAGCGCCAAGGTAAGATTTACCTAGAAGGAACCGAAGTTAATAAGCGCAAGCTCATCTCGGCCCTAGTCGCCGATGAGGTCAACACTTCATTCTCGAATCTCGAGAGCATTGAAGCCTGGATTGGAGATCTCGATCTAGGCAGAATAAGAATCGCCGTCGAACGAGCACTCGGCGAGTACGAGATGCGCATCAAGCGCGGTTACGAGCAAACGGTTCTCACCAACGTCGGAATCGCCGTGTATCGGATGCGCGGCGGATCGTATATCCGCGACTACCCCACCGTCGTAAGCAAGTCGATGATTGAAACGACCATAGCCGAACGGTTCTTCGAGTTATATAAAGAGCATTACAAAATTACTCCAGGTCCGCCAGACATCTCCTATCTTGGCTCCCTGCTCCTTGGCCAAATAGAAGCCCTTGACCAAACAAACAACGGAACCAAAGTCTCCCAATGGTCGAGCCCCAATGAATTTGTGAGCCATGTGCAAAACATTGTGAATGACGTTTTCGAATCGTTTCTCCTTCACCCAGAATCATCTCAGGCCCTCTTCACTTTTGCCATGCATGTGAATGCCTTAATAGACAGATGCCATGGATTCCAGTATGAACAGGCGGAAGCACTTGAAAACATCAAGATGGGCTGTCCCTTCATCTACGAACTGTCCGTCCTGATATCTAGGAAACTTGAAGACGAGTTCCAGATTCAGATATCGAACGGAGAGCTAGGCTTCATCTGCCTTCATGTCGGCATGCTCATCGAAAGTCTCCTCACCGAGGACAAAGCGAAAATCAGGCTTGATTGCAGCGACTACAAAGGGCTGTCCAATCAGCTTCGAGAGCAACTCGAGAGAAGGTTTTTCGACGTCGCAGTCATTCTCGATTCCGGCAGCGCGACAGACAACGCAATAGAGGGGCGCGATGCCGATCTCATCATCACCACTAAGCGAGTCGACAGCCGCGACCCGCGCATCGTCTCCATCTCGCCCTTCTGCACTTCATCTGATTTCCTGAAAATCGAAAGCGCTCTTGGTCAGTGGCATAGCAATTATCACGCAAGAAAAACAGAGAGATTGCTCAAACCATTTTTTGATGAGCAGCTCTTCTTCCTTTCTGACAGTCATCCTGAACTTGTTAACCGAAAGGACGTTATCGAGTTCCTCTCCGAGCAGATGCGGCAAATCGGTTATGTGCAAGGCGATTTTTGTGACTCCGTCTTGCAGCGCGAAAGCCTGTCTTCCACTTGCTTTTTTAACCAGTTCGCCGTTCCCCATTCCATCGAGATGAACTCCAACAAGACGGTCGCTTCGATCTTCGTCAGCCCAAACGGCATCTCGTGGGGTGAGGGACAGGCAAAAATCGTTATCTTGATTGCGGTGTGTAGGGAGGATCGGCAGCGATTCATGGAAATATACAATGCGCTCGTCAAATCCCTCTGCGACGAAATCAAAGCATCAAAAATGGCAAAGGCGCAATCCCTCGAAGAGTTCTTGGAGTTCATCACACTGAGATGATGGGGGCACCGATTTCATCGATGCCCCCATCAAGTTAATCAGCCTTTTTGGCAAATCGCGTCACACGTACTTTCGACGATTGTTCAACACGGCCGCCGAAATGCACTGCAATCTAATCGTGATACTCGCCGCGATCCCACTTCTCGATGAACTCGTCAAAGAAGCGCTGGTCAGCTTGAGCCTCAGCGTCGGCCTTATTGCAGGCATCGATCTTGGCAATCAGGGCATCGCACTCGGGCGTGGACTCATACTCGGCCTCAAGGAACGCGAGCATGATGTCGGTCATCAGGAACTCGCCGGTGATCTTCCCGCCGAAGCCGATGACGTTGGCGTTGAGCTCGCGACGGGCGTACAGGGCGCTCGTCATGTCGCGGACCAAGGCGCAACGGGCGCCGAGAACCTTGTTCACGAGTTGGTGATACCAATGCTGGCGCCGCACAGGGCCACGCCAAAGTCGGCCTTGCCGCTGGCAACAGCCTCGCCCACAGCCCTACCGTAGATGGGATAGTGCGTATGGGTGTGGCCGTAAGGACCGCTCCACAAACGCCTGACCGTCTCCACGCAGGATCGCCGCATCAATGTCAATGTCGCTGCCAAGCAGGCCATCGCGCAAAGCGCCATCAAGCTCGTCAATGACGGCGACACGCTGCTCGTCGACTCGGGCACCACGGCGCTCGAGTTCGTCCGGCTCCTCGATCAGCGCGACGGTATCACCGTCATCACGGCAGACATTACCATTGCCGATTACATCGACGAGAGCATGCCCTCGGTCGATGTCGTCATGCTGGGCGGGGCGCTGCGCAAAGGCCATCGTTATTTGTACGGACCGCTCACCATGCAGGCGCTTCAAATGGTCCATGCCGATCTGGCCGTCATGTGCCCCGGCGCCTTTGTCTCCAGCTGCGGCTTTACGACCGACTTTCCCCAGATGGCCGAGACCAAAACGGCCATGATCGCCGCGGCCCATCAAAGCGTCGCCCTCATGGACGCCAGTAAGGTCAACGGACGTGGCATGTACCGTTTTGCCGAGCTGAGCGATGTCGACGCCATCGTGATGGACCGTGACCCCGATCATTCCGTCGCCACCTCAATCGCCGAGGCCACCGACAGCGCACGTCCAGCCCTCATCATCGCCGGCGCTTAAACAAAAACCACCACAAAGGTGCCTGTCCCCTTTGTGGTGGTTGTGATGGTTGAGCGTCAAAAGTGAACGTGTCGCTACTTGGACAGCTCGTCGGCGAGGACCTCGATCTGAGCGCGCGAGGCGTCGTTGAGCGAGCCCAGCACAGTCACCTTGTTCTGCGTCAGGGTGATGTCCTTCATGCCCTCGAGCTCCTTGGTCATAACCTTGGCAGCTGCGGGCGCCCAGGAACCGGACTCGACAAGCGCTACGGTGCGGTTCTGGTAGGCATGCTCGGCGAGCGTGTGGATAAAGGTGCTCATGCACGGGAAGATCTCGCCCTGATAGGTAATGGAGGCGAGCACCAGACGGTCGTAGCGGAACGCATCCTCAACGGCCTCGGCCATGTCGTCGCGAGCCAGGTCAAAGACGGAGACCTTCTGGCCGCGAGCCTCGAGCGCAGATGCGAGCTCCTCGACGGCAGCCTTCAGATGGCCATACACGCTCGCATAGGCGATCGTGATGCCTTCGTCCTCGGGCTGATAGCTCGACCAGGTGTTATAGGTGTCGAGGTAGTAGCCCAGGTTCTCGGTCAGCACGGGGCCGTGGAGCGGGCAGATGATCTGGATGTCCAGGTCGGCGGCCTTCTTGAGGACGGCCTGCACGAACTTGCCGAACTTACCGACGATGCCAAAGTAGTAACGGCGAGCCTCGCAGGCCCACCCTTCCGGATCCTCGATGTCGTTGGCGCCGAACTTGCCAAAGCCGTCGGCACTAAAGAGCACCTTGTCGGTGGACTCGTAGGAGAAAATCACCTCGGGCCAGTGAACGTTGGGGGCGCCGATAAAGGTCAGGCTGTGGCCGCCCAGATCGAGCACATCGCCCTCTTTGACGACCATTTTGCGCTCGGGGAAGTCGGTGCCAAAGTAGTTGACCATCATGCGGAAGGCGCCCATGCTGGCCACAATCTGTGCCTGGGGATAGCGCTCCATAAAGGCGGCAATACCGGCGGAGTGATCGGGCTCCATGTGATGGACGATCAGGTAGTCAGGCGTACGGCCATCGAGCACGGCCTCGAGGTTGCCGAGCCACTCGTCAACAAAACCGCCGTCGACTGAATCGGCGACAGCGATCTTTTCGCCCAAGATAACGTAGCTGTTGTATGCCATACCGTTCTCGGACACATCGTACTGGCCCTCGAACAAGTCAATGTCGTGATCGTCGACACCGATGTAGCGGATATCCTTGGTGATCTCCATCAGGCAAAGCCTCCTAGATAGACAAAAGAACCCGTCTATCATAGCACTCGCCTTCATAGCCACGGCTATCCGTCAGCATCCATACCGATTGTTATTGAAATGCAATAAATCGCCGTTTACCTGCACAAACTATGCGCGCGGTATCGCCGTGCTATGTCGAATAATGAGCTGACCGGGAATGCGAATGGCAACGGTTTTGCCCGCCGTACCCGCCTCGGGAACCGCATGCTCAAACACCTCGCGTCCGCGCTGATGTAGATCGAATCGCACGGTCGTGAGCTCGTTGTGTGCCACAAAATCATCGAGCGAATCATCGACGCCCACCACACTTACGTCCTCGGGCACGCGCAGACCGCTATCGCGCAGCGCTGCAATCGCGCCATTTGCCATCTGATCGTTTGCCGCGTAAATCGCCGTCATGGTGCGGTCGTGCTCGGCCAGGTACCTGCCGGCCTCGTAGCCGCTGTTGGCAGACCAGTCGCCCTCGAGCGGCTCTGCCGGCTCGATGTGCTTACGCTCGAGCGCATCCTGCCAGCCGGCGCGACGGAACTGTTCGTCAATCGAAAAGGACGGGCCGCCAATATAGCGAATCTGATCGTGCCCCAGCTCAAACAGGTGGTCCATAAGCAATAGCGAGCAGCCGTAATGATCGGAGTCGACCGTGGTCACCCGCGGGTGCGCGTACATGGTAACGATGACCGTGCCAATGCCCGGCAACGGATCGAACGTCTCAAAATCGGGCGCCATGCGGCTCATGCCGATGATGATGCCGTCCACCGGCAATGCGGCCATACGACGCGTGGCCTCGGCAAGCGAAAACTCCTCGGTCTTGGACATCTCGACCAGCGTGATGGCGCAATTATGCTCGCGAGCAGCGCTGGCGATGCCGTCGATCATTGAGAGGTTGCCGAACTTGGTGACATCGTTGACGCACAGGCCGACCGAATGGTAGCGACCGTCGCGCAGCGAGCGACCGGCATAACTCGGACGAAAGCCGAGCTCTTGCATAGCGGCCTGCACACGCTGGCGCGTCTGCTCGTTAACGTTGGGCAAACCGTTGGCGACGCGCGAAACCGTCTGCTGCGAAACGCCAGCAGCGCGGGCGACGTCGGCCATGGAGACCGGACGCGTACCCGTATCGTTGGAAGGGCGCCTTGCCACAAAATCACCTTCGCTCTCGCAGGATCTGAATAGTGCGAATGTCGGCCCGGGCAGAAACACACCCCGCGCCGAAGCCCGCTATCGTCGGACGCATGTTAACGTACTCTACTTTTTCAATCCGCAACTCTTCTGCTTTATAAGTCCATACAGCAGTACCGTTCACGGCTGTATTTCTACCGATTACCAGATTCTCAAAAAGTGACAAGCGTTGTGTTATGAGTACGTTAACATAGCCCGTAACGTGCGGTATCGTGAACACTTGGTTCACGCCGCTTCAAGTTGTTAACGTACTCATAACGACGCAAAACTCGCCCGTGCGCACCAAGGAAAGGACTCCCATGACCACCCCCGACGAAAAGACATTCGCCACGCTCACCAAACTGTTCGAGGAGGAGTTTGGCCCCATCGGCGACCGCCAGGTGCTCTACGTGCACGCGCCCGGCCGTTCCGAGATCAGTGGCAACCACACCGACCACGAGGGCGGCCACGTTATCGCCGGCTCGCTCGATGTCGCCGTCGACGGCATCGCCGTGGCAACCGACTCCAACAAGGTTCGCGTAGCCGACGAGGGCTATCCCACCTTTGAGATCACACTCGATACGCTAGATGTTCAGGAGTCCGAGAAGGGCACCTCCGCAAGCCTCGTCCGCGGTATGGCCCACGAGATTGCAGCTCTTGGCGTTGAGCCCCACGGCTTCGACTTCGCCTTCACCTGCTCCGTCCCCTCGGGCGGCGGCCTTTCCAGCTCTGCCGCCGTCGAGGCCGCATACGGTCGTGCCATGGAAACCCTCTGGGGCGCACCTGCCATCGAGCCCGTCGCGCTCGCCCAGATGAGCCAGCGCACCGAGAACAACTACTACGGCAAGCCCTGCGGTCTGATGGACCAGGCCGCCGTATGTCTGGGCGGCCTTGCCTACATGGACTTTGAGGACCAGGCTCAGCCTAAAACCCAGAAGCTCGAGCTCAACTTTGAGGATCACGGTTATGCGCTCGTGCTCGTTAAGGTCGGTGCCGACCACGTGGCCGCCACCGATGACTACGCCGCCGTTCCGCGCGAGATGCAGGACGTCGCCGCCGAGTTTGGCAAGGCACGCCTGTGCGAGGTAAACGTGGCGGACTTTGACGCCAAGCTCCCCGAGCTGCGCGCCAAGCTGGGCGACCGTGCCTGCCTGCGCGCCGTTCACTACTGGTACGAAAACGGCCTGGTCGACAAGCGCTGGGCAGCCCTGAACGCCGGCGACATCGACCAGTTCCTGGTCCTGACGCGCGAGTCCGGCGCCAGCTCTGCCATGTACCTGCAGAATGTCGTTGCCAAGCTGGGCTCCGAGCAGCCTTCCATGTATGCCCTGGCGCTGGCCGAGCACGTGCTCGACGGCCGCGGCGCCGTCCGTATCCACGGTGGCGGCTTTGGTGGCACCATCCAGGCCTTCGTGCCGCTCGACCTGGTCGACACCTTCATCGCCAAGATGAACGGCTGGCTGGGCGAAGGCTCTGCCCGTCACTACGCCATCTCTGACAAGGGGGCTTACGCGGCATGGCTGTAATGACTGACGTGCGCGAGGCCGCGCAGAACCTGATCGAGTACGCTATCCACCGATCGATGATCGGCCAGGACGATCGCATCTGGGCATACAACACCATTTTGGAGTGCATCGGCGCCACGGGCCCCGCACTCGATATGGCCTGGGCGCTCCAGGTTGAGAAACTCTCGCTCTTGCACCCCGATACCTTGCCCGACTTTGACCTTGAAGGCACGCTTGCCGCGCTTTCCGAGACCGCCGTTGCCAACGGCGCCGCCGAGGACACGGCGTCGGGCCGCGACCGCATCGCCATGCGCATCATGGGCGCGCTCATGCCGAGGCCTTCGGTTGTAAACGAGGAATTCAACGGCCGCATGGGCGTCAACGAGCCCCGCGCCGCGACCGACTGGTTCTACGGCCTGTGCTGTGACACCGGTTACGTGCGCCGCGCCGCCATCGCGCGCAACATCAAATGGAGCACTTCCACCAACTGGGGTGACCTGGAGATCACCATCAACCTGTCCAAGCCCGAGAAGGACCCGCGCGATATCGCCGCGGCAGGTGTAGCCAAGAACACGGGCGAGAAGTATCCCGCCTGCCAGCTCTGCATCGAAAACGAGGGCTATCCCGGACGCTCCGCCGCAGCCGACGGCGGCGCCCACCCCGCCCGCCAGAATCTGCGCGTTATCCCCATCCAGCTCGACGGCGAGCGCTGGGGTTTCCAGTACAGCCCGTACGCGTACTTTAACGAGCACTGCATTGCCATGAGCTCCGAGCATCGTCCGATGCACGTCGACCGCAAGGGGCTGACCTGCCTGCTCGACTTTGTCGACCTGTTCCCGCACTACTTTATTGGCTCCAACGCCGACCTGCCTATCGTGGGCGGCTCGATCTTGTCGCACGACCACTTCCAGGGCGGCGCGCACGAGTTCCCCATGATGCATGCCACCGAAGTCTCGCAGTTTAGCGTGCCCGGCTTTGACCAGGTCGGCGGCACCGTGTTGCAGTGGCCGCTTTCGGTGCTGCGACTGCGCTCGCATGACCGCGCCCAGTTGCTCGACGCTGCCGAGAAGATTATCCTCGCCTGGCGCGAGTGGACCGATGAGTCGGTTGGCGTTATCGCACACACGACCGACGGCGTAGCGCACAACACCGTGACGCCCGTCATCCGCCGCGTCGACTCCCGCGGCAATGCCGGCGGCGAGATCTACGAGGCCTACCTGGCGCTTCGCTGCAATATCACGACCGACGAGCATCCGCTGGGCGTTTTCCACCCGCATGCCGAGTATCACCACATTAAGAAGGAGAACATCGGCCTGATCGAGGTCATGGGCCTGGCCATTTTGCCGCCGCGCTTGGTTCCCGAGCTCGGTGCTGTCCGCGAGCACCTGCTGGCGGCCAAAGCCGATGTCAGCTACGACCTTGCCGGCGCGCTCGAGGGCGATGATCTTTGCCGCAGCCATGCCGCGTGGGCCGAGGATGTCTATGCCCGCCGTGCCGACGAGCTTACGGCGGATAACGCCATCGATATCCTGCACGAGGAGGTCGGCGTGGTGTTCGGCCACGTGCTCGACAACGCCGGCGTCTTTAAGTGGGACGAAGCCGGCCGCGCCGCCCAGCAGCGCTTTATCGACTCGCTGTAATGATCCCCTGGGGACGGAGGAAAACGGATCATTTCGTCTTCAAGACAACGGCGCCCGCCG
>ERZ772871.247-NODE-247-length-71238-cov-7.31354_pt1 | contig 71238 bp, 54 predicted proteins | sample MGYA00511899_ERZ772871 | MGnify/ENA primary metagenome ERZ772871 (study PRJEB29015, sample SAMEA2737693) | human gut metagenome | biome: human gut; feature: human-associated habitat; material: faeces | place: China | collected 2012 ...
ATAAAATCAACCAAAAAAGTAGTACAAACACACTCTTGAGTTCTCAAACCACCACACATCAACAAGCCTCGTTCTCAGGAGGAGAAGTCCGCCGTGCTGAGCAGCAAGAGATAAACATACACGGGATGGGCGAACAACGCAAACCGATGGGCGCAGGAAAGCTAGGAACCGTTGCAATGACGCGGTTCCTTCGGCGTGTCGCAAAAGCCTGTTTTTGGCCTTCTGATACCAGAATAGACCTCGAATACCGCTCCACACGGCACTACACTCACTGTATTTCGGCGTGTCGCGGATTGTTCACCGCCCATTCACCGCGTCCGCGTCGCCGCATGCCGGGTACAGCGCGTCCTAATGTTTCAGTATGAACGAACGAAACATCATCGAAACCCAACCGGAGCGCACGGATCTGCCGCTCATCGTGATTCCCGTGATCATCGAATCAATGATCGAGCCGTTCGCCGCCAACTTCCCCCTGCTGCACGATATCGCCCGCATCCGCATGCATTGCGATTTCACGCTGGACACCGACACCATCCTCGAACGCACCAAGGATGCCGAAGCCGTCATCGTCATCGGCTTCCACATCACCGATGACATATTGGACGCGATGACCGTTCGGGGCCATGTCTCGTGCTTTGCGTTCGGCGGCACCGGCGTCGCCAGCTACATCAATCTTCCCGTCGCGCGCGAGCGTGGCATCCGCGTGTGCAACGTCGTGCATTACGGCGACCATGCCGTGGCCGAGCACGCATTCGCCCTGATCATGGAGCTCGCCCGACAGGTCGGCCGGCTTGACGCGCAGGTGCGTCGCGGCGACTGGGGCGGCATCGACGGCATCGGGCTGCACGGCAAGAAACTCGGTCTGGTCGGATTCGGCGGCATCGGCCGGACCGTCGCCCGCATCGCCAATGGCTTCGGCATGAAGACACTGGTATGGAACAGCCATGTGCACGGCATCGATGGGTTGGACATCACCCTCATTGACGATATGGATGAGGTGTTCGCGCAGTCGGATATCATCAGCCTGCATCTGCCGCTGCTCGACGGCACCGCAGGCATCATCACGTCTCGGCAGCTCGACCGGATGCGCCCCGGTTCGATGATCGTCAATACCGCCCGCGCAGAAATCATTGAACCGGGGGCGTTGACTCGCCGGCTTCAACGAGGCGACGTGCGTGCGGCCATCGACGTGTTCGACCATGAGCCGCTGCCGATGGACGACCCGCTGCGCTCCTTGGACAATGTCGTATTGACGCCGCATGTGGCATGGCGTGACGACGAGGCCTGCGTCAATCTGACCCGACAGGTGATCGACGCGGTGGCCTCGTATTTCACTGGCGGCGACTATAACGCCGTGCCGTAGCACCAGTCAGCTATGGCGGCGCTTGCCGCGGCACCGCTACAGCGAGGCGGCTTCGATAAGACGAACCGTATATTCGGACTTGGGATCGCCCAGAATGCTTGCAGTGGAGCCGACCTCCACCACATGACCGTCGTGCAGCACGAGAATACGGTCCGCTATATGCTGCACGACGCCCAGGTCGTGCGAAACCATGATCAGCGCCGTGGACGGCCTGGCCTGTCGGATCGCGGCGAACGTCTCCAGGATCTGCAGGCGAGCCGGCACATCGATGGCGCTCATCGGCTCATCGGCGAGTATCACGTCCGGCTCGGTGATGATCGCGCGGGCGATGGCGACGCGCTGCGCCTGGCCGCCGGACAGATCCATCGGATATCGGTCGATGAACACGCCGGCATCCAATCCGACCCGTTCCAACGCCGCGTGCACGTTCTCGCGAATGCCTGCGGGGTCGGGCCTGCTCCCCCGCCGCCGCAGGGACAACGGCTCGGCGACGATATCGCCGACCGTCCATCTGGGGTCCAGTGATCCGTAGGGATCCTGATATATCAGTCCGGAATCGTGGCGCAGCCGCCGCAGACCGGAGCCGCCACGCAGCACCGGCGTGCCGCGGTACTCCACAGTGCCGCCATCGGCGTTCTCCAACCCCAGCATGATGCGGGTCAACGTCGACTTGCCGGAGCCGGAGCCGCCGATCACAGCAAGGCACTCCCCCTCATATACGTCCACGTCCACGTCGAACAGCACCTGATGCGCGGCGGCGCGCCGGCCGAACGACTTGCAGATCGACCGCGCGCCCAATACGACGGCGGGCCTGTCGAGTTTCCGCTCGGAACCACTTGTTGACGGTTCCGTCATGGAGGGTGACGCGGCAACTTGGGATATACGGAAATCGCTCACGATGACTGCTCCTTATCCCCGGCATCCCCGGCATGCAATGTCAGTTCCCGGGCAGCCCCGACCAGCCGCCGCGTCCGCTCGTCGCGCGGCGAGGCGAGCACGTCGGCGGTGCGCCCTGACTCCACTATCCGCCCTTCGTCAAGCACATAGCAGTGCGTCGTCGCGTGGGCCAGCACGGCGAAATCATGGGTGATGAACAGCAGTGACGCGCCCATGTCATCGACCAGGGAGACCAGCAGGCGCACGATCTGCCGCTGGGTGATCGAATCAAGCGCGGTCGTCGGCTCGTCGGCGATGATGAAACGCGGAGAGGTAATCAGCGCAGTGGCGATGCCGACGCGCTGCTGCTGCCCGCCGGACAACTCGTGGGGGAATTTGCCGAGGACGTCGTCCGGCAGCCCGACCTTGCGGATCATCGCACGGACACGCTCCCGACGCTCGACGGCGGTCAGGTCATAATGGAGCCGCAGCGGTAGTCCGATCTGCTTCTCCACACTCATCACCGGATTGAGGGATGCGGCCGGATTCTGGAACACCATGCCGGCGTAACGGCCACGGATGTCGGCAAGACGCCTGTCATCCGCACCGACCGTCTCCATGCCGCCCATCCCTACCGAGCCGGACACCACGGCATGCGTCGGCAGCAGGCCGAGCATCGCCTTGGAAATCATCGACTTGCCGGAGCCCGATGCCCCCACCAGGCCGACACGCTGCGCGTCGGCGATATCCAAGTCGACGCCGCGCACGATGGGCGCACCGCCGATGGCAATGTTCAGGTCACGAACCGTCACGCTCATCGCGCACCTCGCAATCGGGGATTCGTCAATGGGTCGGCGGCGTCGCGCAGCGCGTCGCCGAACAGGTTCAACGCGACCACCACGAGCGTGACGATCAGCCCCGGCCACAGCACGGTCAGCGGGTACACGTTGATGAACTTCACGGACGTGGCCAGGGAGTGCCCCCAACTGGGCACGCCCGACGGCACGCCGATGCCAAGGTACGTCAGACCGCTTTCGGCCAACACCGCGGTGCCTGCCGACAGTGACAGCTGCACCGTCAGCACAGGCGAGATATTCGGCAGGATATGGCGCACCAGCACGTTCAGTCCCGAAGCGCCGTTCGACAGCGCCGACTCGACATAGGATGAACGCGCGGCGAGCATCGCCTGAGGGCGGGACACGCGCGCCAGATTCAACCCGTATCCGAATCCGCACGCGATCACGATGACGGCCACGGACGGACCGAGCGGCACGGCGAGAATCAGCGCGATCAGCACCGTGGGAATGGATATCAGCGCGTCGACGACGACCACCGATGCCGCCGAAAGCGCCGCGTGCCTGGACACCATCAACGCCACGATGGCCAGTCCGAACACCGCAGCGACGGCCACGGTCAGCACGACGATCAGCAGGTTGGTGCGGGAGCCGGCCAGCAACCAGCTGAACACGTCGGCACCGGTGCCGTCGGTTCCCAGCCAGTGGTCGCGCGACGGCTTCGCCCACACATGGTAGCCGTCGGTGCTCCACAGCGAATACGGGGTCCAGACCAGCGACACTGCGGATGATGCCAGCCATAGGCCGAGCACGATCAGCGAGAACTTGCCCGCGGCGTGGCCCCACATCGTACTCAGAACGACACGTGCGGCGCGCACGCCGCGGGCAGTGCGGGCACGGTCTTGCGCCGTCGTCGCGCTGTTCCCGGAAGACGGTTTTCCGGCTCCGGCTTGAGTCTTGGCATCGATCGGTCGCGTCATGCGTTCACCTCCGTGACATCGTCGGCCGACTTCAGCCGCGGGTCAAGCACCCGATGCAGCAGGTCGACCAGCAGGCCGATCAGCAGGAAAAAAGCCGCCAGCATGAACAGCTCGCTCTGCACGGCGATGAGATCACGGTTGCCGACATCGGTCACCAGACCGTTGCCGATGCCCGGCAGCGCGAACAGGTTCTCGATGACCATGACGCCGGTGACCATCTCCGCGAACGTCAGTCCGATGACGGAGACCAGTTGCGGCATGGCGAGGCGCAATCCCACGCGCAGCACCGCCTGCCGGCGGGTCATGCCACAGGACATGGCCATGTCGATGTAACCGGAGGATGCCAGTCCGCCCAATGCCGAGCGGGTGTACCGCATCAGCCCGGCCCCCACGATGATGCCCACCGAGCAGGCTGGCAACACCAGCGACATCAGCGCCGAACCGAAATCGGACCACCCGCCTTGGGGGAATCCCTGCGACGGGAACACGCCAATCAGTCCGGTTCCGCGCGAGAACAGCAGGATCAGCAGCAGACCACCCCACAGCGCGGGCACGGCGCCGCCGATGATGGCGACCATGTGAAACATGCCGCGAGCGGCGCGGCTGCGGGCCAGTGTCGCCTCGCATCCCAGCGGAATGCCCAGCCCCATCGCGATAAGCAGCCCGAGGACGATCAGCGGGAACGTCACCGATGCCCGCTCGCCGACCTGGGCGCTGATGGAGCGGCCGGTCAGAATGGAGGTGCCGAAATCACCGTGCAGCAACGCGCCGATCCAGTCGGCATATTGCGCGATCAGCGGCCGGTCCAGACCGAGTTGCGAGCGCAGCGCGGCGACCCGTTCCGGCGGGGAATTCAGCCCGGCCATCACCGAGGCCACGTCGCCGGGCAGCACGCGCAATGCCGCGAACACGACGATGGAGATGCCGAACAGCGCCGCCGCGAACAGCAGCAGACGGCGTATGACGAATCGCAAGTGGACTCCTTCCGGTGAGAGCGCCGCGCATCCCGTCACAGCCCCCGACTCCGACGGCCGGAATCGCCTGTGCCGGGACACGCGGCGATTTCAGCCGTCACTTGGTGTAAGCGACGTTGTACAGCGGCAACAGGGTCTGGTTGAGGTTGATCGGGAAGCCGGTGACGCCCTTCGCGTATGCGGTGGTGACGCGGTAGTTGAACAGCCAGTCGGCGGGGGCGTCTTCGGACACCTTGCGTGCGGCTTCGGCGAGCAGCTTGTCGCGGTCGTCGTCGTTCGTGGCGGCGACGGCCTTGGCGTACAGGGCCTGGACCTCCTTGTTGTCGTAGTTGTAGTAATAGGTCGGGTCGGCCCACTGGTAGAAGTCGTGGCTTTCGTTGTGGTCAACGAGCGAGATGTCGTAATTCCTGTTCGTATACACGTCCTGCAGCCACGTGGAGAATTCGACCACGTTGACCTTCAGGTCGATGCCGATCTTCTTGAGCTGGCTGCGCAGCTGGTCGCCGATCTCGGTGCCGTATATGTTCGCGTAGGTCAGGCTCAGCTGCAGCGGCTTCGATTCGGAGTATCCCGCCTCGGACATCAGCGACTTCGCCTTGTCAAGGTCGTACGGGTAGATGCCGGTCAGGTCCTCGTAGCCGGGGTCGAGGGAGGGGATCGGGCCGCCGAGGGCGGTGTCCGAACCGCCGCGCGAGGCGATGATCTCCTTATGGTTGATGGCGTAGCGAATCGCCTGGCGCACGCGCTTGTCGGAGGTCTTCGCTCCGGTGCCGTTGAACGCGAGCACGTATTTGTCGGTGTCGTCGCCGGCCTTGACCACGTAATGGTCGCTGTCCTTGGTGAACGGTTCGGCCAGGTTCTCGCTGATCGGCGCGAGCACCTGCACGTCGCCGGACTTGAGCGCGTTCACGGCCGCGTTGTCGTCGGTGAAATACCGCACGACGACCGTGTCGGTCTTCGCCTTGTTGGCGCCCCAGTAGTTGGGGTTCGCCTTGAGCGTTATGGACGAGTTGGTGACGAACTTCTCGACGGTGTACGGGCCGGAGCCGATCGCCTGGGTCTTCGCGTCGTATTTCGCGTCCTTGTCGAACACGAGTCCGGGACGGCCGGTCAGCACCCACAGCAGGTTCGCGTACGGCGCGCTGAGCTTGAGTTCGACGGTGTTCGGGTCGCTTGCTTTGACGGAGACGAAGTTGACCAGCGAATCGGCGTCATGGTACTGCTTCGTGACGAGCTCGTTGATGGACCATGCCACGTCGTCGGCGTCGAGCTTGTCTCCGTTCGAGAACGTCATGCCGTCGTTGAGATGGAACGTGTATGTGGTGCCGTCGTCGCTGACATCCCATGTCTTCGCGATGGCTGGTACGACCTGATTGTGCTCGTCGCGCGCCACGAGTCCCTCGTAGACGTTGCCGATGAGTACCTGGTCGATGGCCGATCCGGCGGTGTTGCGGATGTCGAGGTTGGTGGGCGCGAGTTTCAACCCGATGGTGACCGTATCGTTCGCCTTGGCGCCCGTCGTGTCGTTTTTGCGTCCTGCGAACGCTGCGATGCATCCCGCGACGACGGCGACGACCGCGATCACGGCGACGATGGCGACGATCCACCATGTAGCCCGCCGGTGCCCGGCGGCGTTCTTGGCGCGGCTCTCCAGCTGCGCGTCCATGCTGGCCGCGGCGCTCTCGTTCGTCGCAGCGGTTTCCTGTGTGTTCAGATCTTCGTTGTCGGTTGCGCCGGCGTCGCCGTGCGCACCATGGTTTTCAGTCATGATTCCTCTTCATTTGTATTGTGATACTGCGGCTGGCCGCCCTTGCGGGTCGTCCGCCACAGGACATTGTAGCGTCAGGTCGAACCTGACTCGCGCGGATGCCGCGCTGGCGTTCTATCATGGGTGGAGGCATCCGTTCATGATGCGCCCACGCATCACGATTCATAAGGGGATTCGCATGCTCGTAGCGGTCGACATCGGCAACACCAACATCGTTCTCGGCTTTCTGGACGGCGACGACATCATCGGCACCTACCGAATCACGACGAAATCGAACCACACGTCCGACGAGTACGGCCTGATGATCACGCAGTTCCTCGCGCTGAGCGGTCTGCGTCCCTCTGATATCGATGACGTGATCATCGCGTCCGTCGTGCCGAAGGTCATGCACTCGTTCCGTGCAAGCATCATCAAGTTCCTGAACATCAATCCCATGGTGGTCGGCCCCGGAATCAAAACCGGCATCAACATTCGCATCGACGACCCGAAGTCGCTGGGTTCGGACTGCCTCGCCGACTGCGTAGGCGCGTATTACACGTACGGCGGTCCGGTGCTGGTCGCCGATTTCGGCACCGCCACGACGTTCAACTACGTCAATGACGAGGGCGTGATCACCTGCGGCCTGATCACCACGGGCATCCGCACGGCCGCGGCGGCCTTGTGGGGCGAGACGGCCCAGCTGCCCGAGGTGGAAATCACCAAGCCGAAATCCATTCTCGCCACAGGCACGAAAACCGCGATGCAGGCCGGACTCTACTACAACTTCCTCGGCGGCATCGAACGCACGATCCGGCAGTTCCGCATGGAGCTGGACGAGCCGTTCACCGTCGTGGCGACCGGCGGCCTGGGCCGCGTGTTCAAGGATGACACGGAGCTGATCGACGTGTATGACCCCGAGCTGATCTTCAAAGGCATGGCGCTGATCCACAGCCGCAACTCGCATCGCTGAATCGCGCGGGCAGGCAACGGGTTCGCGTGACCGGCTTCGGCATTGGCCACGCCGGCGCAGGTCATTTGATGGTGAAGCCCTGATTGACGCCGTACTCCTTGAGGTCGCGCTGCCATGCGGCGATGCCGCTCATCAGCGTGATCTTCTTGCCGGGTCGGTCCGGCAGTGTAATCGGACCGCCATCGTCATTGGTCAGTCCTGCGTCCTTGCGCGCCTTGGCCCGGTCGTATGCCTGCTTGGCCGCCGACCACGTGTATGCGTCTTCGGTGGCGCTGCGGAAGTCGCTGCGCGCGTACACTTCGAACGGCAGGTACTGGTATCCGACCGACACGGACTCCGCTGCCTCGGACAGCACCTCGTTGAACCGCTGCCCGCCGAAATACTCCACCTCGACGTGATGCTCGCTGGTGACGGTGGTCTTGTTGAGGAATTCGCCGCTGTTCAACGTCGCATTGTCGGCCGGGAAGGCGCCGCCATCGACGCGGGTCCTGATGCCGGATTTGTTGTGGCAGACATAGTCCACGAAACGGAATGCCGCTTCAGGCTTGCGTGTGGTGTGCAGCACGCCCAGCGCGGAGCCGCCGTTCTCGGCATTGGTGACCGTGCCGTCCTGAGTCGGCATGCGCGTGACGCGCCACAGTCCCGATGTGCCCGGCACGTCGGCCAGCAGCAGCGACGGCATCCAGGCTCCGGCGAACACGGAGGCGACCGACCCGTCGCCCAGCGCACGTTTCCAATCCTCGGACCAGACTTTGAGATGGGTGTTGACCAGTCCCTCGTCGATCATGCGCTGCCAGAATTCGGTGAACGTCCTGGTTCCGGCGTCGCCCTTGAGATCGACGGTCACGGTCTTGCCGTCGGATGACGTATGGAAAGGCCGACCGCCCGCGAGCCATATCATCGCATTGTAGAAGCTGGCGTCACCGGCGTCTGCGGCGATGTACACGCCGATGTCTTTCAGCTTTTTCGCGGCCTCGTAATAATCATCCCATGTGGTGATCTTGGTCGCGTCGACACCGGCCTGGCGGAATGCGTCATCGTTGTAGAAGAACGCCATAGGCCCGGAATCCATGGGTAGCGCGTACGTGCGCTGCGCGAGCTGCACCGACGCCCAGGTGCCTGGGGTGAAGAACGAGCTGTAGCTGCCGACACGACCGGTGAGATCCATCAGCTGGCCGCTCACCGCGTACTGCGGCAGGGCATAGTATTCGAGCTGCACCACGTCGGGCGTGCCGTACCCGTCCTGTATAGCGTTGTTGAGGTGGCCGTAGCCGCTGATGTTGTTCAGCTTCACGCGGACGTCTGGATTAGCCTTCTCGAAATCGGCGATCAGCGTCGTCATGCTGGGTTCCCACGACCAGACGGTGATGACGGTGCGCGTGTCCGGCTGCCCGCAGGAGGCGACCGCCAGCGTCATCGCACAGATCGTGAGCAACGCCGAGATACGCAGGCGCAGCCGCCGCAACCGTGCCGATATCGTCATGTCATCTCCTTAGCGTGCTCGATGTATCGGGAAGAATTCGCTCATCGTAGAGTCTACACGCGCGCTGCAACAGGTGAAGATACGTGAAGGCCCCTCCCTGATGAGGGGAAGGGCCTTCACACGAGGAGGGGATGACCGAAGGTCACCGTATTCCGGTCATTACCACGCCAGATTGTTTGACTGCGAAGGTTACTTGACGGTGTAGCCCTGATCCTTCGCGTAGTCCTTCAGAGCCTGTTCCCAAGCGGCGACGCCATCGCTCAGCTTCTGGTTGCCGGTGTAGGACTTGCCCAGGTAGTCGCCGAAGATACCGCGGGCCTTGACCTTCGGGTCGCCAGTGAGGTTGATGGTGACCGTCTCGCTTTCGGTGGAGAACGGCGTCGCACTGGCCAGCCAGGTCATCGAGTCGTAGAAGCCGGCGCCACCGGTGTCGGACGTGATGTAGTAGTTGTCGCCAAGGGTGTGAATCTTCTTGGCGTTCTGATAGAACTCGTCCCAGGTCTTGTTGCCCTGGCCGGTGTTCACCAGGTTGACATTGATGCCGGTCTTCTTTTTTGAAGTCCTTGGCCACCTGAGTCAGCGTGGATCCCAAGCCCACACGGTGATTTCCTTGACGTCGCCTTCCTGCTTCGGAGCGGAGCTGCTGCTTGAGTTGCCGCGCGCGGCGACGCTGACCAGCATCGCCGCAGCCCGGTAAGCGCCAGCGCCTTCTTTCCCATAAGGCGTATGTCGCGTGTCACCGCAAACATACGCCTTTCCTAAGCCCTTACAGCCCAGTGTTTCCAACGATTATCGCCTGAGCACGACAACGCCCGTCGGATCGATGGTGGCCCGCCCGTCGTCGACATGCGCGAGCGAAGCCGCGATGGCCTCCCCTTCAACGTCGACGGTCACCGGTTCATGGGTGCGGTTGAACACGAACTCGAAGTGGCTCGCCGCCGCGGCGTCGGCGCGTTCGACACGCAGCACGCGGCCATCACCGGCGAGGTCCGACAGCCCCATGGAACCCAGCATCGCCGGCAGGCTCTTCGCAAGCCCCTGACGGCCCAGACGGCATCCGACATATACGGTCCGCCCGTCGCCATACCCGTTGGCCACGATGGCCGGCACCTCGTTCATGCCGGTCCAGCGTTCCGCCTTATAGGAGGCCAGTACCGTGGACGTGTCGGCCGTGGACGTGATCACGTCGGCGAAGTCATGCGCCACCGTGCCATTGTCCAGGTCGAGGTGATCCAATGCGCCCGGCATGTCGTTGCCCATCGGGGCGAACTCTTCGACACGCACGCCGACGACGTCACGAATCGAGCCCGGGTAGCCGCCAAGCCAGATGTGGTCGTTCTCGTCGCTCAATCCGGTGTAGTACGTCACGAACAACTTGCCGCCGTTCGCCACGAACTCCCGAACCCTGCGGCTCGTCTCTTCGGACAGCAAATACACGCACGGCAGCACGGCAATCTCGTAGGAATCCCAATCGGACCGCACCGGAACCACGTCGGCGGTGATGCCGTTGTCGGCAAGCGCGCGGAACCAATCCAACGGCTCGGTCCAATGATCGACCTGCTGGGTCGGGTTCGCGGTGTACTCGGTGGCCCACTGGGACTCGTAGTCGAACACGACGGCGACCTTGGACTTGATCGTCTTGGTGCCCATCAGACCCTCGTCGGACAGACGTCCCAGATCGGCGCCCAGCTCGCACACATCACGGAAGATCTGCGAATCCTCGCCCGCATGCGGCACCATCGAGGAGTGCCACTTCTCCGCGCCGGCCTTGGACTGTCGCCACTGGAAATAGCAGATGGCGTCGGCGCCCATGGCGACCTGCGCGAGGGAGTCGCGCACGACCGAGCCCGGCTCCGCACGGTAGTTGATCGGACGCCAATTCACCGCGGAGGTGGAATGCTCCATCTGGAACCACGGTTCCTTGCGTGAAATGCCGTCCATCAGCGACGCGGCGTACGCAACCTCGTCGAAATGGGCCTCGCCCGGCGTGAAGTAGTGGTCGTTGGAAACGAAATCGACCTCCGCACCCCAGTCGTCATAGTCAAGCATCGAGCCGCCGGCGGACACCATGAAATTGGTGGTCAGCGGCAGACCCGGCGTGATGGACTCCAGCACGTCACGTTCGGCGATGTAGAACTCCTTGAGCGCGTCGGAGCTGAACCGCTTGTAGTCGAGCAGCTTGCCCGGGTTCATGAAGCTGCCGTCACCGATGTAGCGAGGCGGGATGATCTCGGAGAAATCGTTCATGTGCTGGGCCCAGAACGCTGTTCCCCAGGCCTCGTTCACCGCGTCGATGGTCTTGTAGCGCTTCTTGCACCACTTCTGGAAGGCGCGCATGGCGTCGTCCGAGTAGTCGAAGCGGTTGTGGCAGCCGTATTCGTTGCTCACGTGCCAGGCCACCACGTATGGGTTGCCCTTGTAGTGCTCGGCCATACGACGGCACAGGTTCAGCGCGTACTCGCGGAACACAGGGCTCGTCGGGCGCCAATGCTCACGGGCGCCCGGCCACACGGTGTCGCCGCGCTCGTCCTTCCACAGCACCTCCGGATGGGCCTGGGTCAGCCACATCGGCGGGGAGGCGGTGGCGGAGGCGAGGTCTACGGCGATGCCCGCCTTGCCGAGCTTATCGATGGCACGGTCCAGCCAGTCGAAATCGTACTTGCCTTCCTCCGGCTCGATCTTCGCCCATGAGAAGATGCCGACTGATACAAGGTTGACGCCGGCCTTCTTCATCAGACGGATATCATCGTCCCAGACCTCCTCCGGCCATTGGTCGGGATTGTAATCACCGCCATACCAGAGACGGGATTCGGCGCCCTTCAGCGGCTGCGGCCAACTGTGCTTTCTGCGTTTACTCATGTTCCGCTCCATTACTTGTTCATTGTCTGACGCCCCGGCCGAACCGTCGCATCGACGAAAAATCAACTGTGACATGCGAGCGGGCTGGTGCCATATCGCGCCAGCCCGCATCGCACACGGTGAGCGTCCCTCCATATCATATACATGTTCCGTATGGAGAGCCAGCCGCTAGGCGCACGTCAAGACCGTCAGACGAACGTGACGCATGCTGCAAGCGGACACCGGCCCTCCCGCGAGATCACTCCTTGACGGCGCCGGCGGCGAGGCCGGACTGCCAGTACTTCTGCAGGCACAGGAACGCGATGACCAGCGGGATGATCGTGATCAGCGAGCCCGTGATGACCAGGCTCTGGATGGCTTGGCCGCCCGCAGTGGACGCTTGGTCCTTCCACTGGTTCAGACCGATGGTCAGCGGGAACCAGTCCGAGTCCTTCAACATGATCAGCGGCAGAAAGCAGTCGTTCCACGTGGCAACGATCGTGAACAGGGCCGCCAGCGCGATGCCCGACACCGAGATCGCGCCGATGATCACCGCGAACACGGCCTTGCGGCCCGGGAAGCGGAACTTCGCCAAAGCGTAGCCGCCCATGATCGCCAGCAGTGTCACACCGCCCTCGCCCACCACCACATAGATCAGCGTGTTGACCAGCCAGCGCGCGAAGATGCCGTCGCCATAGGTGAACACCGTCACGATGTTGTCCCACAGCGCGAACGTCTTGCCGAAGCCCAGGCCGAACGCGCTCGTGAAGTCCGATTGGGTCTTCGTCGCGTTGATGAGCAGGGAGACGAACGGGAACAGGCAGCAGACCGCGAAGATCGGCACGATGAACACGAACACCAACGCGAACGGCCACATGAACTTCCAACCACGCCAATCCCGCTTGTGCTTATTCACACGAGCCAAAGGCGACACTCACTGATGTCATACCCTCTCCTTCGAAGGACTCGAGGCGAAGCACACCGCACAGAACTTGCCACAACGCAACAGCTCATTGAACTTGTTCCGCGAAATGCACCTCTATAAATGTTTGCGTTACCATAGTATCAACATTGTTGGAACTGTCCACTTGAGGGTACGGCAAGCCATCAGGAGATGGTCTATACTGATGGTAACCAAAACATAGAAATGCCAAGAAAAACAAAGCAGGAACCATGGATAATTCGCAACCCGCTTCCATGCAGGACGTGGCGAAAGCCGCCAGCGTGTCGCCCCAGACGGTCTCACGAGTCGCCAACGGAAGCAATGCCGTCCGGCCGGAAACACGGCAGCGTGTGGAAGCCGCCATGGCCAAGCTGGGTTACCGGCCCAACTATGCGGCCAGGGCGCTTAAGCACGGCAAGTTCAAGGATGTCGGCGTCGTGCTGTTCAACATGCTCACCTATGGCAACGCGCGTATCCTCGGCGGCATCACCGACGCGGCGAACAGCAATGGTTACGCCATCACGATGCAGTCCTTCGGACGCAATCGGGAACGCACCCTGCATGCCGCCATCGAACGCATGAAGCAGCTTCCCGTGGACGGCGTCATCGCCGTCATGGAGGAGCATGTGACGGACTTCTCGGAGTTCCGCCCGCCCAAGGAGCTGCCGGTCGTCATCATCTCCGAGGATCCCGCGAACTACTGCCCCACCATCGATGCCGACCAGTACGGCTGCTCAGCCGCCGTCGTGGACTATCTGCTCAGCAAGGGGCACAAGACCGTCTACCACATCGCCGGGCCGTCCTCATCGCGAGCCGCGGAAAGCCGCGCGCAGGGGTGGCACGACACGCTCGACCAACTGGGGCTGCGCATCCCTCCGACCTATATGGGCGACTGGGAGGCGGACAGCGGATATCAGGCCGGACTCGCGCTGGCTCACGACCCCGATTGCACCGCGATCTATGCGGCCAACGACCAGATGGCGTATGGCGCGCTGCTCGGATTGCAGGCCGCCGGCAAACGCGTGCCGGAAGACGTCAGCATCGTCGGAGTGGACGATTCGCTGAGCGGGACGATTCCACGGCTGTCGCTGACCACCATGCGCATGAAATTCAACGACATCGGACGCGAGGCGTTCTTCATGACCAAGCGTCTGTGCGAGGGCCTTCGAGTGCCTTCGGGCGTGAAGACCGTGGTTCCCGCGGAGCTGGTGGAACGCGGGTCGGTGCGCGACCTGGAATCCTAGACGACGAATCTCAAGCGATAATGGCCTCGGCCTCGCCGGTGTCGAACGGGCGAGGCCGAGGCCATTATCCGTTCGGCGCCGGCGATTCGTCAGAGGTTCGCCGACTACATAACGCCTTACGTTCTCCAATGCGATACATCCGGTCGATGCCTTCCGCCGTGCGGGTCGGGTCACGACGCACTCCCAGCGTGTTCGCGCCCATGGCCTTGCATATGCTGGCGAAATGCGAGCCGATGTCCCCGGTGCCGACCACCAGCACCGTGGAGCCGCGCACGCTCAGCGCACGGCCGACATCGTGCCATCGCCGCTCCCCTTGTTGACGGGCATATATCGACATTGTAGGCGCATGGAATATTGCCGCGACGCCGGTGATAAAAATGACGATGCGCCGGCCCGTCTTTTCTAGGAGACGGGCCGGCGCATCAGACGGCCGGAGAACCGATGTTACCGGTTGGACTTACGCTTGGCTTCAAGCGTTACGACCGCACCCGCTACCATCGCGAGTGCAGCGAAGACAACGCCCATTGTGGAGGCGCCGGTCTTTGCGATCACGTCGCCGGGCTTCTTGCCGTCGCCGGGCTTGTTGCCGTCACCGGGCTTTTCACCTTCACCAGGCTTCTCACCTTCACCACCGGGGGTCGTCGGCTTGGTCTTCAGCGCGTCGATCGCCGCAGACAGAGCCGCCTCGGCGGCATCGACATCATCCTGGCTCACCTTGTCGTCGTCATAGACCTTGAGCGCTGCGGCGAGCTTGTCATCAAGCACCTTGAGCGACTCGTCCGTATAGGCGGAACGGTCGATCGCCTGAGCCTTGGTGATCGTGGCGTGCAGCTTGTCCTTGTTGACTTCGGTCGGAGGCTTCTCGCCACCCTTCTTGGTGAACGTCAGCTCATATGTGACTGGGGACGCCACACCATCCGGGAAGCGGTATCCGTCGGCGGGCTCGGCGGTGACCGTGACGGTCACGTCCTCATCGCCCACGTTCACTACGGAACCAGCGGCCAACACCTTGCCGTCGACCTTGTACACGACTCCCTCGATGTCGGGGATGGTGTATGTATCGGCATTATCGTCCACTGTCGGCTTCTGCGGGGTGGCGACCTTGTCCTCCTCTACGGCCGTGGGCAGCAACTCGACATTCATTTCCGCCGCGGAGCCGAAGTTCGATCCGGAATAATCGGTCTTGATGACAAACTTGACATACCGTCCGTTCTTGGGGGTCAGCTTGATGCGCTGCGTGTAGGCGACGTTCTTCAACGTGCCCGAGGCCACAGGGGCTCCAAAATCGTTGGGATCGTCGGAGACATACACCTCGTAATCCTTGGCGGCACCGTTATTGTTGCCGTCGATACGGGCGAGGTAGTCAAAGTAGGCGACGTTCTCACGCGATTTGCCGAGATCGAGAGTCACCCAATGCGGGGCAGACGCGGTGGTCGGGCTGTACTGGGAGTGCCAGCTCGTCGACGAGTCGCCGTCGAGCGCCCTCGCCGCCTCTGCGCCGGAGTTCTGCGACGACTGGGCGTGCACGCTGATCTTATCCTGCGGGACATACACGCGGGAGGCCGGTGCAGTGGCGGAATCGGCCACGACCCAGCCGGCGTCGTCCTTGCCGAGCGCCTTCAGCGCCTGCTTCAGCGTCAGCCCGGCGGTCATGCCGTCGAATCTCGCGGTGGTGGCTTTGTCGCTTTTGCCGTATGTCGTCACGGTGATGGGCTCGTCCTTGGTGCCGTAGCCGAAGACGGCGAAGTCCCCGGTCAGCTCGGTGCCCGCCTTGACGAAGATCACGGAGCCTGGCGCGACGGTCACATCGTGCAGCTGCTCGATCGACGTCATGGGCTTGTCCTTCGTGAATCCATCTCCCGCGGTCTGCGCCGTCGGGTCGATGTAGTAGGCGCGGGCGCCGGTCTGAATCTCGGATTCGGTGTGGAACACCTCAAGACGGCTCAGACGCACCGGACCGCGGGAGGAGTTGACCACCAGACGGATGGCATCGATGTTCTGGGACGTGAAGCGAAGGTCGCGCTGCTGCCCGACCGTCGTCATAGTCGCCAGATTCGTCCATGTTCCATTGACTCGTCCCTGCAGAGTGGCGCTTTCGATCTGCTGGCCGGCATTGCGCACGTCCTCGGAGATCTTCACTGCATCCACGGCGACAGCGCTGCCCAGATCGATGGTGTACGTCGGCGTATTACCCACGGCCTTGTCGGAGGAGAGCTTCGAACCGTCGGTCAGCTTCGGGGCCGCTACCGCGGTGTCGTTCGCGGACGCGGCGACGGTCGCGCTCTTGCCCAGGGCAAGATCGGTGCCGTAGCGTCGGGCGAGCTCCTCGCCCAGCCCCTTAAGCCCCGCGGCATCCGCATCGGCGAGCTTGCCGGTATCGGACGGTGGGACGTTCAGCAGATACTGCGAGTTGCGTCCCGTGGACTGCTCGTAGTACTTCACGACTTCGGCTACGGACGCCGGCGATTGGCTGGCATGGTAGAACCATCCGGGCCGGTTCTTGGCGTCGACTTCGGCCGGATACCAGTGCAGCTGGTTGGCGGCGCCGCTGCGGATCTCGGACAGCACGCTCGACATGCTGCCAAGCTTACCGTCGGCGGCCATCTGGCCAGGCTTGAGCGACACCTTGTCCACGCCGTCGTTGTATGCCGCCTGCGGGCTCCACTCGGTCTGACGGGCCCAGCCGTCCTCGTTGCCCACCCATCGGGCATCGTATGCGGCGTTGGCCTGAATTGCCTGGGGCTGAAGCCGGCGGATCATCTCATAGAACACGCCATAGTCGTAATGCTCAGTGCCTGCGGTGTTGCCTTGGGCACCGTCGAACCAGACCTCGGAGATGTCGCCGTACTCAGTCAGCAGCTCATAGAGCTGGTTGAGCATGTAGGCGCCGTAATCCGTGGCCTTGTACTTGAACGTGGGCAGTTTGCCGGAAGCCACCTTGCCGGCGCGGTCGTCGTTCTCCACCAGCGTGGGGATCGTGCGCTCGACGCGTGCGGAGTTGTTGCCCCAGACGCCCTTCTTCTCCATGTAGGAATCGGCCGGCGAATAGTAGATGCCGACCTTCAGGCCGTACTTCTTCGCCGAGGCGACAATCTTGCGGAACAGGTCCTTCTCCCCCGTGCGCTTGGCGACGGCGGTGTTTGCCCAGTCATGCTCGGTGTTGTACCGCGAGTCGTACAGCTCGAAGCCGTCATGGTGCTTGACCGTCACCATGATCATCTTGAAGCCACCGTCGGCGAAGGACTTCGCCCACTGGTCGGTATCGAGGCCGGTCGGGTTGATGCGGGAGGGATCCTCGTTACCGTGACCCCACTCCTGGTTGTAGTACGTGTTGATGCCGTAATGGAGGAATCCGATCTGACCCCAGTCGATGTAGTCGGCCTGCTCTTCGGTCGGACGCAGCTTGGACAGCTTGGTCTTAAGCGCGGCCTCGCACTCGGCGGGCTTCACGTCGAAGGTATTCGCCTCCTTGATGCCCGACGTGTCGCAGCTGACCTGAGAGTAGACCAGCTTGAATTCGTTGGTGGTGAAGTTCGCGGAGGTTTTGGCCAGGCGGATCTCGCTCAGCGAGCCGACGAAGCCGCGGCTGAGCGCGGCGGAATGCACGTCGTTGCCGAAGCCGACCTTGCCCTTGATGTTCGAATTCAGGTAAGCCAGACCGGTGATGTTCTTGGTCTGGGCGTCACCGCCATCCACGCGCATGACGAGCTTCGCGCCGGTGCCGGCCTCATTGGGCACATACGCCACCGACACGACGTGCTCCGCACCCGTGGCGGCCGCGGACTCGATCTTGTGGTCGGTCCAATTATCGCCGGACTTGGTGGAGGCGCCGAACACGAGCTTGTTCGACTCGTAGCGCAGGAACAGGTTGCCGCCCGCGCCGAACAGGGTCTGGTTGTCGCCGGTCTGCGTCGGGGTGAAGCGCAGCTCCGCGACCAGCGGCGTGGTAATAGCCTCGTTGTCACCGAGGGTGAAGTCCGTGGGCGTGAAATCGAATCCGGCCGTGCCGCCGCCCAGCGTGACGGCGGAGTTCGAGATGGACGGATTGGCTGAGCGCGACACCAGCGAGCCCAGCATCTGCTCGCCGCTCGCCGCGGTATATGAGGTGCCGCTGAACGTGCCGTTGAAATCGACATGCAGTAGCTGGGATGCGTCAAGAATCTCCCACGGGGCGTTCGAATCGGCGACACGCGCGCGGAACACGTCACCGGCAAGACCGCGGCTCGCCGCGCCGGAAGCGGGGTTCACCTCGTAGCCGATCCCGAACTTGTTCTCGACGGAATCGCTGACGGCCGCGAGCTCACCGGCCGCGGAGGTGGCGGTCTCGCCGGCCACGCCATCCACCGACAACTGCAACGTCGAGGCAGTGCCGTCGGCTCCCGGCAGATATGTCAGCTGGATGATGTGCTTCACATTGTTGGAAGGCAGCGTCACGGACTTTGTGTAGTCGTTCCATGTACTGCCGGAAGGGTTCGTGGAGAAGCCGTATTCGAGGTTGCTGCCGTTCGCCCGCACGAAGATGTTGCCCATGGCGGAGAACAATGTGGCGAGGTTGCTGGGCGTCTGCGTCGTACGGTATTCCATTTCGGCGCGGAATCCCTTGTTCACCTTCCCGCTCGCGCTGAAGCTCTCGATCGAGGTGAATGTCACGCCGTTGGTGCCGCCAGCGAGGGTGATGCCGCCGCCGTCAAGCTTGGTCGGTATGCTGCCGTGCTTGGTCACGGAGCCCTTCGCCACCTCGTCGCCACCTGTGGTGTAGGTGTCTGCAGCGAACGTGCCGCCGAACGACACATCGAGGTATTCCATCGGATCCGCCGCCACCGCGACGTTCGGCAATGCCACGAACGCGAGCGCCGAGACCGCTATCAATGCGGTGAGTCTGCGCAGCCACGAACGCGAGCATCCTCTTGATGCTGTGTGTAGCATATTTCAATCCTCTATGATTTTGAACATTCTTGTACTTCTTGCCGGAATCTTTGCCCCGGAGGCACGACATCGTTCCGCCAAGTGTTCAGATTCCCGCAGACAGTCTATCAGATCAGGCTGATTTAAGGTACCCTATGCAGGAGTTCGACATATGACGATGCCGGAGAGCATTGGACTCTCCGGCACCGGTCATGTTCAGCCCCTACGGCGCTTGATGGTCAGCAGCACCGTCGCAGCGCTGGCGAGCGCCATGACCGCGACCGATATCGCGGTCACGTTCACGCCGGTCGCCGACAGCGGAGGCTTGGGTTTGTCGCAGGTCTCATACCCATGATCGCTGGTTCTCGCATAGTACGTCGCACACATTATCATCACCTCGTCAATCGCCCGGTAACGCAAGCATACCGCGGAACAACAAAAGAGGTCCCGCCGTTGAACGGCAGGACCACTTCATGCATTCCACGCGCCCGTGCGTCACGCAGCCGGCACGGTCGGCTCACCACGGCATCACGCCTTGGCGACCTCCACGCCCAGCTCGGCGCCTTCCTTCACCGCGAAGGAGGTGGCCAGCGTCTCATGGGCGATCAGATCGCGGAACCGCTCGACATCGGCCACATTGGCGGACGGCACGGTCAGCACCAGGGCGATGCGATCGGCGATGTCCAGGTCGGCGGCCTTGCGGGCGTCCTGCACGGCGCGAATCACGTCGCGGGCGTAGCCCTCGGCCTCCAGGTCGGCGGTCAGCACGGTATCGAGAATCACGAAACCGCCGATGGGCAGAGCGGCCGACACGGAAGCGTCGGCCTCGGCGGCGTTCTCCTCCTCCACGCGGTTGATTAACTCGTATTCGCCGGCCTCCAGCGCAACCTCGCCGTTCGGCGTCTCGACGACCGGAGCACCGGTCGCGGCATCGACGTGCCAGGCACCGGTCTTGGACGCCTTGATGGCGAACTGGACCTGCTTGCCGAGGCGCGGGCCGGCGGCGCGGGCGTTGACCTTCAGCTCGTGCACGATCTTCAGCCCCTGCGAACCGGCATCCTCCATCGTGCAGAACTCAATATCCTTTATATTAAGCTCTGACTTGAGAATTTCGTCGTACGCCTTGACGGCGTCCACATCCTCGACCACGACGGTGAGCTTGGCGAGCGGCTGGCGCACACGGATCTGGGCGGCCTTGCGCAACGACAGAGTGCCGGAGACGATCTCGCGCACCTTCTCCATCGCGTCCACCAGTGCCGGGTCGTCGACCAGCACACGGCCAAGCTCGGTCGCCTCACCGGTCTTCTCGTCCGCGACGTACGGCCAATCGGCCAGATGCACGGATTCACCGCCGGTCAGGCCACGCCACACGGATTCGGACTCCATCGGGGCGAGCGGCGCGAGAACGCGCATGAACACCTCAAGCACGGTGTACAGCGTGTTGAACGCGTTCGCGTCCTCCTTCCAGAAGCGGTCACGGGTGTTGCGGATGTACCAGTTGGTGAGCACGTCGATGAAGTCACTTGCCGCATCGCACGCGTCAGAAATCGCGAACTCGTCGAGCGACTTCTCTACACGCTCTACGAGCCTGCGGGTGCGGGCCAGCAGGTAACGGTCCATCTCGGGCAGACCCGCCACCTCGTCCGCGCGCAGCTGACGGGCGTCGAAGCCGGCCCCACCATTGGCCGCGTTCGCATACAGCGTGAAGAAGTAGTAGGAGCTCCACACCGGCAGCATGACCTGGCGCACGGTGTCGCGGATGCCCTCAGCGGTAACAATGAGGTTGCCGCCGCGCAGGATTGGCGACGACATAAGGAACCAGCGCATGGCGTCGGAACCGTACTTGTCGAACACGCCGTTCACGTCCGGGTAGTTGCGCAGGTGCTTCGACATCTTCTGGCCGTCGGAACCGAGCACGATGCCGTGGCAGATCACGTTCTTGAACGCCGGGCGGTCGAACAGCGCGGTGGCCATCACGTGCAGCAGGTAGAACCAGCCGCGAGTCTGGCCGATGTATTCGACAATGTAATCGGCCGGGAAGTGCTGCTCGAACTTCTCCTTGTTCTCGAACGGGTAGTGGAACTGCGCGAACGACATCGAACCGGATTCGAACCAGCAGTCGAGCACGTCGCTGATACGGTGCATGTGGCTCTTGCCGGTCGGGTCGTCCGGGTTGACGCGCGTGAGGTTGTCGATCCACGGACGGTGCATGTTGACGTTGCCGTCCTTGTCGCGCGGGTAGTCGCCGAAGTCGGCCTTGAGCTCCTCCAACGAACCGTACACGTCGACGCGCGGGTACTTCGGGTCATCGCTCACCCACACCGGGATCGGCGAACCCCAGAAGCGGTTGCGGGAGATCGACCAGTCGCGCGCGTTGGCGAGCCACTTACCGAACTGACCATCCTTGACATTCTCAGGAATCCAGTTGATCTGCTGATTGAGCTCCAACAGGCGCGGCTTGATCTTCGTCACCGACACGAACCAGGAGCTCACAGGCTTGTAGATCAGCGGCGTGGCGCAACGCCAGCAATGCGGGTAGGAGTGCACATAGCTCTTCTCCTGGAACAGGATCGCGCGATGCTCGGCCGGGATCTCGGCCAGCGGGCCGTCTCCGTTGCGCAGGTTGCGCAGGATCGGCTTGTTCGCGTCGAACACATACATGCCCTCGTAATCGGGGCACTGCGCGGTGAAGCGGCAGCCGGCGTCGAGCACGTCAGTGCTCTTGATGCCGTGCGCGTTCAGCGTGTTCATATCGTCCTCACCATAGGGAGCCTGGTGAACCAGGCCGGTACCCTCGACGGTGTCGACGTAGTCCGCGGTAAAGATTTGGTAGCCTTCGGGCCCCGGCACGTTGCCCTCAGACTCGGCTTTGTCGCCAGCGAAGTACGGGAACACCGGCCAGTAACGCCAACCGGCCATCTCGGAGCCCTTGAGCTCGCGCACGACCTCGTAATCCTCGCCGAGCTCCTTCTCGTACTTGGAGAGCAGGGGCTTGCCGAAGTAGAACTTCTTGCCGGCGTACTTGCCCTGCGTCGGGCGCACCTCGACATAGTCGATGTCAGCGCCGACGACGATCGCGAAGTTGGTGGGCACGGTCCACGGCGTGGTGGTCCAGAAGACCGCGTAGGCATCCTCCTCGTCGCGCAGCTTCACGGCCACCGACACGGTGGTGTCCTGACGATCCTGATACACGTCGGCGTCCATGCGCAGCTCGTGCGCCGAAAGCGGCGTCTGATCCTTCGGGCAGTACGGCAGCACGCGGTAGCCCTGGTACGCCAGGCCCTTCTCGTACAGCTGCTTGAACGCCCACATCACCGACTCCATGTACGGGATGTTCAGCGTCTTGTACCCGTGCTCGAAGTCGACCCAGCGGGCCTGACGATGCACGTAATCCTGCCATTCGTGCGTGTACTTCAGGACAGAGGCGCGACAGGCGTCATTGAACTTGTCGATGCCCATCTTCTCGATCTGGTCGACCGAGTCGATGCCGAGCTCCTTCTGCGCCTCCAGCTCGGCGGGCAGACCGTGCGTGTCCCAGCCGAACACGCGGTTGACCTTGCGGCCCTTCATGGTCTGGTAGCGCGGGATCACGTCCTTCGCGTAACCGGTCAGCAGGTGGCCGTAGTGCGGCAGGCCGTTCGCGAACGGCGGGCCGTCGAAGAACACGAACTCGTTCTGGCTATGGTCGCCGGAAGGGTTGCGTTCAACGGACTTGTTGAAGGTGTCGTCCTTGTCCCAATACTTCAGGACGGTTTCCTCCATGTTGGGGAAACTCGGGTTCGGCGCGACGCTGGCGGTCTCGCCGCCCTCGTTCGCCTTGGGATACACGTGGGAATTGGTGGTTTCGCTCACCATTGCTCTCCTCGATGTCGCATTGCACTGGTCCTACGGGAGCTGGCTATAGCGAACCATTCACGGGAAGAACAGGGATTGAGACGGCCGTTCGCCACACCGGCGGCATATATGCGCCGGCGATGTCCTCGCGGCCGGAACCCTTGTTCCGCCCGGAACGGCCGTCATGGCCATTCCCGCCTACGAGGACGATGATCGGCGGCATGCCCTCAGGCTGCCGACCGCCACCGCGGTACCACCTCGCTTGTCGCTCGCATCCGGCCATCCTAAGACGGCGAAAACTCGCGACCGCTTGTGTTCGGCTGTGACGGGCCGATCCCGTCGGTTCTACTCAGCTTCGTGCCGTCGACGTTCGATCGACCGTCATGAAGCTTTTCTTCCGAAGACTCCCCGCTGATAACGGATCATCGCCTTGACTTCGGTGCATATCCTAGCACGGTGTGTGGCCGACGGAACCGGAGTGTCCGCGAACGCCGTCGGCTCGCGGCCAGGCAATCATGCGAGGCCCGAAATCCGACCATCATGCCGGATGTACGCCGACGCTCAATCGCGCACGATGCTGCCGACGATCCCCGAGACAATGGACATGATGAGAGAGCCGAGCACCGCCCACCAGAACCCGTGCACCAGCACGCCAACACCGAACAGACTGATTGCCAACCATGAGGCGAGCCGCATGAACAGCCAGTTGATGACCAGATACAGCAGCCCGAACGTGAGAATCGAAAACGGCAGCGCGATCAGCTGCGTCACCGGCTTGATCGAGGCGTTGATCAGCGCCATGAACAGCGCGAACACTGCGATTCCCAAAATCGGAGGCTGCCCCACCGCGGTCATGCCGGGCAGAAGCACCACCATCACCGCGGCCGCAACCGTCAGCACCAGCCATCGTATCAGAAAATCCTTCATGGCATCCATCTTATGCCATCCAGGCCGTCACCGATCAGTTGCGATGTGCCGGTTCGGTGCATTCATCATATGTCGGGCACGATCATCGAGAACAATTGCGCTTAAGGGCACAATCGCCACCTAAAGACCCAGACCACCCTCAGTCGGCTCCGCCGACAGCTCCCGCCAGCAGGAGCCAGCATGCAACTCCAATACGACGTCAGGGCGGAAATCGTCGATTACGTTCCGCGGATTCTTCGGCTACCATGCAAACAGGAGGACGACGATGACTACAAAGGAAACGGCGGCGGCGACCACGACGAAGCAGGCGGCCGCCCGGCAACGGGCGTTCGCGCAACTGGACGCGACCTTCCGCTCAGGAGTCACCCGGCCACTGCGCTGGCGAAAGGCGCAACTCGACGCGATGGCCCGAATGCTGAGGCAGAATGCCACCGTCATCGCCCGTGCGGTACGCGCCGACCTGGGCAAACCCGCCGCGGAGACCGCGCTGATGGAAATCGGGCTGGTGCTCGATGAGATTCGCTTCATCAAGCCACGCCTCGGCAGGTGGGCGGCGCGGCATCCCAAGCCGATGCATTACCTGCTGCAGCCCGCAGTCGGCTGGACAGTCGCCGAGCCGAAAGGCGTGGCGCTCATCATCTCGCCGTGGAACTATCCGGTGCTGCTCAGTTTCGAGCCTATGGCGGACGCGATCGCCGCAGGCAATTGCGTGTGCATGAAACCATCGGAGCTGTCTCCGCACACCAGCGGCGTGATGGCGGACCTCATCGCACGGTACATGGACCCGCAGGCGTTCCTCGTGGTTCAGGGAGGGCAGCAGGAGACGACAAAGCTGCTGGAGCAGCCGTTCAATCACATCTTCTACACCGGCGGAGGAAAAGTCGGTTCGATAGTCATGGCCGCCGCCGCGAAGCATCTCACACCGGTCACTTTGGAGCTCGGAGGCAAGTCGCCGGTGTTCGTCGACCGTACCGCGAACCTCGACGTCGCCGCGCGGCGCATCGCCTGGGGGCGGTTCATCAACGCCGGGCAGACCTGCGTGGCACCCGACTATGTGCTCGCAACGTCCGACGTCATCGAGCCGCTGGCAGGAAAGATCGCCGAGGCCGTCACGCGGTTCTTCGGCTCAGACCCGCAACATTCCGACAGTTTCGGACGCATCATCAACGCCCGGCATTTCGACCGGCTGACTGCGCTGCTACCCGATCCGAAGAGCCCCGCCACCGGACGCACGGTATGCGGGGGCAATACCAGACGCGATGACCTCTACATCGCACCGACCGTGCTATTGGGCGTCAAACCCGATGCGCCGGTGATGCAGGAGGAGATATTCGGCCCGATTCTGCCCATTCTGGAAGTCGCCGACGCGAAAGCCGCAGTGGAATTCATCAACGCCCGGCCACGCCCGCTGGCGGCCTACGCGTTCACGGGCAGCAAGAGGGTACGGCGGATGTTCGAGCGCGAAGTCAGTTGCGGAGCGCTGGGATTCAACCTGCCACTTGGCCATCTGATCTCCAGTTGGCTGCCGTTCGGCGGCGTGGGAGCTTCGGGCATGGGCTCATATCACGGCAAGGCCGGGTTCCTGGAGTTCAGTCATGTCAAGACCGTGGTCGGCAAGCCCGCGGTGCCGGATACGCTTTCGTTGGTGTATCCGCCGTATGACGGCTTGAAGAAGATACTGATTTCGGCAGTCAGCCATACGCCGAGAGTGCGGTAGCGGGACACGGCGCACCTCCCGCTGACGGGAGGTGACGCGCAGCGCCAGCGGGTGGTGACCACCCCAGTCGGCTCAGCCGACAGCCCCCGTCAGCGGGGGGGGCGTTACAGTGTTCCAGTCAGCTCCGCCGACAGCCCTTCGGGCCCTGCAATTATGGACGGGCTAAGCATGATTGTTCCGCTGGCTCACTATCGTTCGCTCTTCGCCTACAAACCGCACCGCTGTTTGCTTGACGGCTCAGCCCGTCAACGGGGACATAATGTAAAAGCCCCTCGCGATGAGGGGCTTTATCGATGAGTAGGACTTGTTACTTGGCTTCGTTGGTGGTGAGCATGGCCTTGGTGACCTGTTGGTAGAGATCCTCGTAGCCGCCGGGCGTGGAAGCGGGCAGCACGACGGTCTTGGTGTTGTTCGACTCGGACAGCGAGCGCATCACATCAAGGTACTGGTTGAACAGCACGACGTTGTTGACGTCGTTGATGTCCATGCCCACGGCCTGCAGGCTCTTGATCTGGTCGACGATGCCGTTTGCGATCTCACGACGGTAGTTGGCCTGACCCTCACCCTGGAGTCGGGTCTTCTCGGCGTCCGCAGCGGCCTGCGTCTCGATCTGGATGCGCTGCGCCTCGGCACGCTGGCGGGTGGCCTCCTTCTCACGCTGCGCGGCGTTGATGGAGTCCATCGCGCTCTTGACCTGCGGGCTCGGGTCAATGGCGGTGATCAGCGTCTTGACGACGGTGAAGCCGAAGCGCGCCATCTCGGCGCCGACCGTCTTCTGCACGTCGAAGGCGACGTCGTCCTTGCGGGCGAAGGCGTCATCGAGGCTGAGCGCCGGGATCGCGGAACGCAGCGCGTCCTCCATGTAGCTCCTGAGCTGTCCGGCTGGATCGCGCAGCTCATAGTATGCGGTGGCGACGTTCTCAGGATTGACACGGAACTGCGTCGAAGCGACGACCGTGACGAACACGTTGTCGAGCGTCTTGGTTTCCAGCTGCACGTTCAGCTGGGAGACTCGCATGTTCGTCTTCGTCGAGATGCGGTCGACGAACGGGATCTTGGCGTGGATGCCGGCGAACTGGACCTTATTGTATTTGCCGAACCGTTCGATGATGTATGCCTGCTGTTGCGGCACGATGAAAATCGAGGCGCACAGCACGGCGAGGACGATGACGACGATGACGCCCAATATGATCAGAACATCCATCATTCCCACCAGAACACCCATCATTCCTCCTTGCCTGGTGTTGCCGCACCCTACCTCGGGCGCGATGTCTATTCCATCCTATCCGAAAACGACGGGCTTTCAGTGAAAGCTCACATAGAATTCAAGAGTTGTTCGCCGTGTGGCCCTTCTTCGTCTCACCATACGGGACGGCGGCATGCCCGCGTCTACTCCCCGTATGCGCCGGCTATGGCCCGGTCAAGGTCGGCCATCAGGTCTCCCGCGTCCTCAAGACCGATGGACAGACGAATCAGATCGTCGCTCACACCGGCGGCCTTGCGATACGATTCCGGCACCTCGCGGTGAGTGATGTTCGCGGGGTCGACGATCAGCGACCTTGCGTCGCCGATATTTGGCACGTATGAGAACAGCTTCACGCCGTCGAGGATGCGGCGCACACGGTCCGCGCCGCCTTCCACCTTGAACGAGAGGATCTGGCCGACGCCTCGGGGGAAGTATTTCCCGGCGAGCGCATGATACGGCGAGTCCGGCAACCCTGAATAATTCACCGACACGACATGCGGCGTGTGTTCGAGGTGCCCGGCGATGGCCGTCGCCGTTTCGACCTGGCGGGCGACCCGCTGCGGCAGCGTCTCCAGTCCGATCAGCTGCAGGTATGCGTTGAACGGGCTTTGCACGGCACCGAACGTGCGCAGGTATTTGACGCGGATGCGCCTGATGAACGCTTCGGAGCCAAACGCCCCGGAGAAGCTGCGCCGGTTGCCGTCGATGTCGGCGATGACCTGCTCAGGCCGCGTGAATTGCAGGAAACGACCGTTCGCCCAGTCGAACTGTCCGGCGTCGACGATCACGCCGCCGATGGCGTTGCCATGCCCGGTGATGCCCTTGGTGGTCGAATGCACAACGATGTCGGCGCCGAATTCGATCGGGCGCAGCAGGTACGGCGTCGGCACGGTGTTGTCGAGAATCAGCGCCAGCCCGTGCCGGTGCGCCAGATCGGCCAGCGGACGAATATCGGTGATGGCGGTGTTCGGGTTGGCGACCGTCTCGGCGAAGATGGCACGGGTTGCGGGACCGATCAGAGACTCGATCTCATGCAGGTCGTTGATGTCCTTGACGAAATCAGCGTGGATGCCGAACTGCGGCAGGAAGTCGCCGAGCGCATCGACTGACGCCCCATACAGGTTCGTCGGCGCGATGATGCGGCCACCGCCCTCCCCCGCGCACATCAGCGCGTATGACACCGCGGCCATGCCCGACGACACCGCCACCGCGCCGACGCCACCCTCCAGGGCGGCAAGCCGGCGTTCGAGCGCATCGACGGTCGGATTGGCGACTCTGGAATACTCGAACCCGGATATCTCACCGGCGGCCAGATCACGGCCACGAGCGGCGTTCTCCAAATCGAAGGCGGCGGAGGCGTAGATGGGCACGCTGACCGCATCGTCGTTGCGGTTCGCATTATACCCGCCATGAACCGCAAGCGTGCTGAAATCAGTCATTTCCAAATCCCTTTCATCCGCATGACCGCCAAAACAACGAACACCGACCGCCATATTTCTTCAAGACACGACAGTGCGGGCGTCATCGCCATGAACGTCGACGCCCGCACGGCCCGCACCGCATGATAGGCACGGTACGCGACCCTATGCGGCCACTTCCGTCGTCAGCCGGTCGAGCACCTGACCGCTTACGCCGTCGATGTCCAGCGCCTCGAACGCCTTGTCGAAGCCCTGCCCCAGATCCTCGATCAGGTCGGACACGTCCTCGATGCCCACCGACAGACGCACCAGCTCGTCGGTGATGCCCACCTTGAGACGCTCCTCGCGAGGCAGCTCGAAATGCGTCATGCGGCATGGCAGCTCGGCGAGGCTTTCCACCGCGCCCAGACTGACGGCGAGATGGAACACGTGCAGGTTGTCGAGCACGATGGACGGGTCGACCCCCGGCACCACTTCGAAGGACAGCACGCCGCCGAACCCCTTGAGTCCATTCTCGGCGAGCAGACGGTTGCGGTCGCCATACACGCCCGGGTAATGCACGGCCCGAACGAGCGGATGCGCCAGCAGGTATTCCGTCACAGCCTGCGCGTTGCGCTGCTGACACTCCATGCGCAGCGCCAACGTCTGGATGCCACGGCGCACGTCGTTGCATTCGGTCGGGGCGAGCACGCCGCCGAACCGGTTCTGCGCGAAGTAGATGCCATTGCCGACCTCATCGTCCAACACCACCACAAGGCCGGCGTTCACCTCGGAATGGCCTGCCAGGTATTTGGTGGCCGAATGGATGACGATATCCGCGCCCAAATCGAGCGGCTGCTGCAGGTACGGGGTGACGAACGTGTTGTCGACGATGGACAGCGCGCCGTATCGGTGCGCGATGGCCGAGATGCGGTTGACGTTGTTGATCTGCAGCAGCGGGTTGGTCAGCGTCTCAAAATATACGGCGCTGGCCGCGCGGCCGCCTCTGTCGCGCCCGCTGATCGCGGCGTCGAGCGCCTCGTAGTCGGCGGTGTCGACGCTGTCGAACTCCAGCCCGCGCTCGGCGAAGTACTCGTTGAACAGCGAATACGTGCCGCCGTAGATGTTCTTGCCGACCACGATGCGGTCCCCGGGTTTGAAGATGGACAGCACCGCGTGAATCGCGGCGAGTCCGGACGCGAACGCGAAGCCACGAGTCCCGTGCTCCAGCTGGGCGATCTGCTTTTCCAGAAAGTCGCGGGTCGGGTTGCCGCTGCGCGCATAATCCCAGCGGGGCATGGCGTTGACCGATTCGACAGCGTATGTGGATGAGTTGTAGATGGGCGGGTTGACGGCTCCGGTGTTGTTGTCGTTGACCGGCAATCCGTGGACCAGCTGAGTGTTGAACCTCGTCATGAGCACCCCCTGCGGTTTTTTCTTGGCGGGTTTCCCGATGAACCCCGCGTGACCCTTATGAAGGTAGTCAGCGGCCGGCGGCCTCGCAACCCGGACGGCATACACATTATTTATAGGATGCTCAAAACCTTTGCAAACACTGGATTTTCACGACTTGCACGGCATCTTTGACGACCGGCAAGAGCCACTTGCGACACGCACGGAATGTTCTGGCGGCAACCAAGGCGCGACTAAGTGCGACATGGCTTCGCGCAGAAACCGACGCTACGACCCATCGGCCATCGTGATGTTCGTCACATCCGGGCCCTGTAGGGCATTTGGCCTCACCCTGGCAGCGGAACCGGGCGATATGCTGGAGTGACGCCGGCGGGATTCACGCGCCGGAGGGACCCAAGCAAAGGAGCTCGCCCATGACCACCGTAGCCATCGTCGGATGCACTCACGCGGGAACGTTCGCCGCCACATCCATTCTCAAGCAGCATCCCGACTGGACGGTCCACGTATTCGAACGCAACGACTCGCTGTCGTTCCTTTCCTGCGGCATCGCGCTGTGGGTCGGCGACCACGTGTCCGATCCGAAGCGCATGTTCTATTCGTCGCCGAAGGCCCTCGCCGAAGCCGGCGCCACGATGCATATGCGCCACGACGTGCTCGATGTGGATGTCGCCGGCAAGGTGTTGCGCGCCCGTGACATGAACACCGGGGAAGTCGGCGAATACCGATACGACAAGCTGGTGATCACCACCGGTTCCGCGCCCGTGGTGCCGCCGATCGACGGGCTGGACGAGGCGCTCGAATCGGGACGCGTGCTGCTGTGCAAGAACTGGGACCATGCGATGGCGATCAAGGAGCGCGCGGGCAGCGCGAAATCGACCGTCGTGATCGGCGCGGGGTACATCGGCGCGGAGATCGCCGAGCAGTTCAGCGAAATCGGCGTGAAGACCACGCTGGTGGATGCGCTGGACCGCGTGCTGGCGAACAATTTCGACGCGACCATCACCGATGACGTGGAGCAGGCGTTCGACGAGCATGGCGTGACCCTGGCGCTCGGCCAGAAGGTGACGGCGTTCCGGCCGGCGGCCGGCAGCGACGGGATCGAGGGCTCCGGCGTGACCGTGGTCACCGAGAAGGGCGAGTACACGGCTGATGTGGCGATCCTGGGCGCCGGATTCCGCCCGAACACCGCGTTGTTCGCGGATCAGCTGCGTATGCTGAAGAACGGGGCGATCGTCATCGACGACTACATGCGCGCCTCATTGCCGGACAACACGGTGCTCGACGACGTGTTCGCGGCGGGCGACAGCGCCACGGTCCGATACAACCCGACCGGCGCGGACGATTACATCCCGCTCGCCACCAATGCGGTGCGGCAGGGGCTGCTCATCGGCGAGAACATCGTCGCCGCAACGAAGCGGTATCCCGGCACGCAGGCCACCAGCGCAGTGCAGTTGTACGATCTGGCGATGTCCGCCACGGGACTCACCGCCGGCGGCGCGAAACGCCGAGGCATCGCCGCGAAATCGACGACGATCACGCAGGATTACCGCCCCGATTTCATGCTCACCACCACGCCGGTGACGACCACGCTGGTGTGGAGCCCGGTCACCCGGCGCATCCTGGGTGCGCAGTTCCTGTCGAAGCATGACATCTCGCAGGCGGCGAACGTCGTGTCCGTGGCCATTCAGGCGGGGTTCACGATCGATCAGCTCGCCGGCGCCGACCTGTTCTTCCAGCCGAACTTCAGCCAGCCGATCAATTTCGTCGGAGCCGTGGCCATTCAGGCAGTGGCCGAAAGCTGACCCCAATCGTTGACTCGCGCTCAACGCGGACGCGAAAGCCCCGATCATTGGGAAACAGCCATTCCGGTTCTCGTATCCGCGGCTAATGCGAGCACACGATTCGCATCAGCCGCGTGACCTGTTCGGCGGTGCGGGCCACGTTCGCACGGGCGTCGCGCAGCAGCTCATCGAGGCTCGCGGCACCCGGCGCGGCACCGAAGACCGCATCGATGCCGCGCCCGTGCAGACACTCGATGCCGTCGCCGACGTGGCCGGCGATGGCAATCACCGGTTTGCCGTGCCGCTTCGCCACGGAGGCGACCCCGACCGGCGTCTTGCCGAACATGGTCTGCGCGTCAATCGAACCTTCGCCGGTGAACACGATGTCCGCCCATTGCGCGGCGGCATCCAGCCCGGACTGCTCGATCACCAAGTCGATGCCCGGGCGAAAATCGGCGTGCAGCACGGCGAGCAGCGCCATGCCGATGCCGCCCGCCGCCCCGGCTCCGGGATGATCGGCGATGGGCGTGCGGGTACGGTGGTCAGGACGGGAACGGTGGCCAGGAGACGATGATTCAGCCACGGCCGCTTCGACTTTTCCGCCATCGCCATTCCGTTCGGCGGGCACCTGTTCAGCGAGCGCACGTTCGATGACCGACGAGACGTGCCGCAGGGCGCCGTCCAACAGCGTCACGTCTTCGCGACTCGCGCCCTTCTGCGGGCCGAACACCGCGCTGGCGCCCTCGGGGCCGGTCAGCGGATTGGTCACATCGCAGGCGGCGATGACATGCACGTCGCCAAGCCGTCTGTCCAGGCCGCTCAGGTCAACGCGCTCCACTTCGGCGAGCGCCGCCCCGCCCGGCCGCACGTCACGCCCGTCATGGTCAAGCGGCAGCACCCCCAACGCCTGCAGGAGACCGCAGCCCGCGTCGTTGGTGGCGCTGCCGCCGAGCCCGACGATGATCGTCTCGGCGCCGGCGTCGAGCGCGGCCCGGATCAGTTCGCCCGTGCCGTATGACGTCGTGGCCTTCGGGTCGCGTTCGGATGGGCGCAGCAGCGCCAGTCCGCTGGCGGCGGCGGTCTCCACGACCGCGGTGCGGCCGTCGCCGAGCAGCGCGAACCCGGCCTGCACCGGGCGTCCGAGGGGATCGTGCGCGCCGGCCGTCAGCATCGTGCCGCCGGTGGCGTCGGCCAGCGCCCGCGCGGTTCCCTCTCCCCCGTCAGCCATGGGCAGGCATCGTATTTCGGCGTCGGGGTCGCCGCGGCGGATGCCTTCGGCCATGGCCCGTGCCGCCTCGGCGGCGGTCAGGCTCTCCTTGAAGGAATCAGGCGCACATAGGTATCGCATCGCCGGATCACACCTGCTATTCGGTGCGCAGCGCGGTGGCCGGGTCCTGCTTGGCGGCCTTGCGCGACGGAATCAGGCCGCCGATAAGGGTGAGCACCATGCTGAGCACCACCAGGATCACCGCTCCGGCCACCGGCAGCGCGGCGTTCACGTCGTTGGTGCCGATGAAATGGTGCAGCACCTGGTTGCCCGGTATGAGCAGCAGCAGCGTCACGCCTATGCCGATCAGGCCGGCGCACAGGCCGATGAGTCCGGTCTCCGCGTTGAACACCTGCGACACATTGCGCTTCGAGGCGCCCATCGCGCGCAGGATGCCGATCTCCTTGGTGCGTTCCAGCACCGAGATGTACGTGATGATGCCGATCATGATCGACGACACCACCAGCGACACGGACACGAACGCGATCAGCACATAGGAGATCACGTTGATGATCGTCGTCACCGAGCTCATCATCAGGCCGACGTAATCGGTGTAGACGATCTTGTCGGCCTTGGGCACGGTCTTGTTGTAGTCGGTGATGGCCTTGGACACGTGGTCCTTGTTCTCGAAGCTGTCGGTGTAGATGTTGATCGTCGAGGGCACGTCCCGGCTCACCACGCCGAACGCGGCGAGGTTGTCGTCATACGTGCCGGTCGAGACGTACTGGTCGTAGATCTTGACCAGCACGTCCTGCGAGGCGGTGGCGATGTACTGGTCGAAGCTGTCGGCGAGCTGCTGCTCGCTCATCGCCGCCGTCCGCTGCCCGCCCGCGGCTGACTGCCCGGCCTGCCCGGGCTGAGCCGACTGCGCTGACTGCGACTGCGACTGCATCACGGCCTTGGCCATGTTCGCCTTGTCGCTCACGCCGAGCGAGGCCACATAGGTCTTGGCATCAGCGGCCTTCGCCGCGTCGTCCGACGGCGAGAACGCCAGGCCGTTGAGCACGTCGCGGGTCTTGTCCTTCTCCTGGTCGGTGACGATGGCGCTGGAGTTCGCATGGTCGATCAGCTCGTCGGTCAGTGCGCGGGTGTAGCCGATTCCGGTGGCCAGCGGCGTGGCAGAGGCATCCTTGATCGGCTTGACCACGCCCACGATCTTCAGCTGCTCCGCCGAGTCGAAGCGCTCTGCGATGGCGTCCGCGTCGTCGCCGATGTACGTGTAGTCGCCGTTCGCGTCCTTCACGTACTGGTCTGCGGCGGGTATCATGGCCAGCTTCTGCCCCATCGCCGTCGCGTAGTCGATCTTGCCGGTGGGTGTCTTGACCGTCTCGCCGTCGTTGAGCTTGTTCATCATGTCGGTGTAGTCGCTGGCCTTGAGCAGGCCCAGCTCATACAGCGTGGTGAGCGGTACCTTGTTGTCGTCGTCAAGCACGAGCACGACCTGGTCCTTGCCGGTCGGCCATGCGCCCTTGACCACGCGGTAGTTGTCGGTGATGACCTTGCTGATGAGCTGATCGTCCTTCGCCCCCGGCATGATTTCATGGAACGAGTTGGGCGACGCGCTCGTGTCGGTCTTGCCGGTCAGCACCGTCATCTGCATGCTCGTCATGTCGGACATGCTCGACGACTGGCCCATCGAGCTCATCCGCGCAGCGTTCGATGTCGAATCGGACTTGGCACCGATGGTGACGCCGTTCGCGGTGACCAGCGTGCCGTCGGGATCGTGGCTGAACACGGAGAACTTCACGTCGTACGTGTATTGGATGCCGGTTTCGCCGACATATTGGCGAGCCTCGCTGTTGGGGTCGTCCAGATACTTCTTGAAATTGGCGAGGTTGTTCTTCGTGATGCTGCTCGTCAGGCTGGAGGTCTGCTTGATGCTGCGGTCGTCCGGGTAGATGCCGTCGTTCTTCGACGATTTGCCTCCGATCTCCTTGCCGCCCGCCTGGGCGCCCATGATGCTGGTCATGTCGAAGGTCTGCGAATCGATGGTGATCGGATAGGCGGTCATCGTGTCGCGCTGGATGCTGTCGATGTACGCGTTAACGCCGGTGGAAACCGACAGGATCAGGGCGATGCCGATGATGCCGATAGACCCGGCAAACGAGGTGAGCAGCGTACGGCCCTTCTTGGTCCTCAGATTGTTGAAGCTCAGCGCGATGGACGTGGCGAGCGACATCGAGGCCTTGCCCAGCCTCTTGTGTACGGGTGCCTCGGACGCGCCCTCCTCGACCTCGTACGGGTCGGAATCGCTGCGGATCACGCCGTCGCGCAGCTGGACGGTTCTGGTGGCGTACTGCTCGGCGAGCTCGGGATTATGTGTGACCATGACCACCAGACGGTCCTTCGCCACCTCCTTGAGCAGGTTCATGATCTGCACGGACGTGTCGGAGTCGAGCGCTCCGGTCGGCTCGTCGGCCAGCACGATGTCCGGGTCGTTGACCAGGGCGCGGGCGATGGCGACGCGCTGCATCTGCCCGCCGGACAGCTGGTTCGGCTTCTTGTTGATGTGGTCGCCCAGCCCGACCTGTTCGAGGGCCTTGCGGGCACGCTCCCGCCGTTCGGTACGGGATACGCCGGAGATCGTCAGCGCGAGCTCCACGTTCGACAGAATCGTCTGGTGCGGAATCAGGTTGTAGCTTTGGAACACGAAGCCGATCGTGTGGTTGCGGTACGAATTCCAGTCACGGTCCTTGTACCGTTTGGTGGAGACCCCGTTGATGATCAGGTCGCCGCTGTCGTACCGGTCCAAGCCGCCGATAATGTTGAGCAGCGTGGTCTTGCCGGAACCCGACGGGCCCAATATCGCCACGAATTCGCTGTCGCGCAGGTTCAGGCTGACGTCATCCAACGCCTTCTGCACGAAATCGCCGGTCTTGTATTGTTTGGAAATCGACTTGATCTGCAGCACGATACTCCCCTTATTACCCATGGGTGGTTCGTCGTATGTCTCCATGATTTGCGGTATGACACCACTGTATCCGACCCGTTCCCCCAGCGCCTCGTGATTCACCGCAAGCATGGGGAGTAAAACCGACAACAAACGACTTTGCGTCGCTTTGGCATGACGGAACCGTGACGGCCCTCGCGCGTCAAGTGTGTGCATCAAGCATGCTTTGCGTTTTTTTAGCGCCCCCTCAGCAGTTTTCCCATACAGTCGAAACCATGACAGGACTCACTACATCTGAAGTCGAAGAACGCCGCGCGCGAGGCGAGGGCGAAACCGGGGCGCGAAGCGTCACCAAATCGACAGGCGCGATACTGCGCGAGAACATCTGCACGCTGTTCAACGCACTGAACTTCGCTATAGCGATACTGCTGTTCGCGGTCGGCGCGTACTCCAACATGCTGTTCATCGCGATCATCATCCTCAACATCGTCATCGGCATCGTGCAGGAATTCAAGGCGAAGAAACTCGTCGACGAGCTGACGATCCTCAACCAGCCGCACGCGGTGGTGCTGCGCGACGGCAAGGAGACGACCATCGAGGCCGGCGACATCGTCAAGGACGATGTCATGGTGCTGGATTCCGGCAAGCAGATCTGCAACGACGCCGTGGTCATCGACGGCCGTCTGGAAGTCAACGAATCGCTGCTGACCGGCGAAAGCGACTCCATCGACAAGACCGCCGGCAGCGAGCTGTATTCCGGCAGCTCGGTGATTTCCGGCCGCGCGTACGCCCGTGTGACGCACGTCGGCGACGAGAACTACACGAATTCGCTGATCAACGAGGTGCGTCAGGAGAAGCGCGTGCACTCCGAGCTGCTGGATTCGATGCGCAAGGTCACCCGGTTCACCAGCTTCCTGATCATCCCGCTGGGCGTGCTGCTGTTCGTCGAGGCGATGTTCCTGCGGCACTCCGGCACGTACGACGCCGTGGTGTCGTCCGCCGCGGCGCTGCTCGGCATGCTGCCGAAGGGACTGGTGCTGCTGATCTCCGTGTCGCTGGCCACCGGCGTGATCCGCCTCGCGAAGGCCAAGATCCTCGTGCAGAACATCTATTCGCTGGAGACGCTGGCGCATGTGGACGTGCTGTGCCTCGACAAGACCGGCACGCTGACGGACGGCAACATGAGCGTGGACCGGATCGTGCCGCTCGGCGAGCGCGGTGCCGCCGAGGATTCCGACGCGCTGCTGCGCGCCTACCTGGACGCCAGCGAGGACAACAACGTGACCATCGCGGCGCTGCGCGCCCATTTCGGTGCCGACGGCTCCACCGCCGATGCCAGGCAGCCCGCGGCGCCCGCCGGCGACGGCCGTTTCGCCGCGCAGGCCATCATCCCGTTCTCGTCGAAGCGCAAATGGGGCGCCATCACGATGCGCGCAGCGGCTGGTGCGGCAGACGCGCCTCGCCACGCGCAGGAGGGCGAGTCGGCCGCGGCGGCGACCGGAACCGTGTTCCTGGGCGCCCCGGAGCGCATCCTTGGCGCGAACCTGCCCGATGAGGCGGCCGCGCTGATGGGTCAGGGACTGCGTCTGATCGCCGTCGGATACCTGCCCGGCGCGTGGACGGACGAGGAGCGTCTGCCGGATGCGCTGCAGCCGATGTTCCTGATCGCGCTGCGCGACAACATCCGCCCGCGGGCCAAGGAGACGCTGGCGTACTTCCGCGACCAGGGCGTCGACGTGAAGGTCATCTCCGGCGACCATCCCGACACCGTCGCCGCCGTCGCCCGGCAGGCCGGCCTGGAGCGTTGGCGTGACGTCATCGACATGACCTCGGTGCCGGCGGACGCCCCGGATTCCACGTTCGACGACGTCGCCGGCCGATACACGGTGTTCTCTCGCGTCACCCCCAAGCAGAAGCGCCAGCTGGTGCAGGCGATGCAGCGGGCCGGGCATCAGGTCGCGATGACCGGCGACGGCGTGAATGACCTGCTCGCCCTGCGCGAGGCCGACTGCTCGATCGCCATCGCCTCCGGGTCGGACGCCGCGCGCCAGATCTCGCAGGTCGTGCTGCTCGACTCCGATTTCACCTACCTGCCGCAGGTGGTGCTGGAGGGCCGCAAGGTCGTCAACAACGTGACCCGCACGGCCGCCGTGTTCTTCATCAAGACGATCTACTCGGTGCTGGTGTCGTTCTTCTGCCTGGCTTTGAACATCCCGTTCCCGTTCATTCCGATCCAGATCACGCTTGTCGACGCCTGCATCGAGGCGTGGCCGTCGTTCCTGACGATATTCGAATCGGACACGCGACGCATCCGCGGCCGGTTCCTGCCCACTGCGCTCGGCAAGGCGGCGCCGTTCGCGATCGCCGTCACCGGCATGATCATCGCATTCAGCCTCATCGCTCCGTTCGGCGAGACGCAGAACCGCACGGTCATGTTCGCGCTGCTGGTCGCCGCGTCGATGGTCGCCGTGATCAAGAGCTGCGTGCCGTTCACGAAGATCCGCGTGTTCGTCTGCGTGACGATGGTGCTGGGCGCCCCGTTCGCGCTGCTCATCCTGCCGCACCTGTTCGAGGTGGTCGCGATGACCGGCCCGATGTGGGCATGGTTCGCGGTGGCGTTCGTGGTGATGACGGCCGTCACCGCCGCGATCATCGCGGCGCAGCGGGCATGGCTGCGGTCCCGGCGCTGACCGGCGAGCGATTCCCCGTGATACCGGTGTGGGCCCGGCCCGGAGCGATTCGGACATTCATGTTCGATGCGTTCCGGGCCGGGCCCATGTGTTTTCCCTGACTGCGCGGTCACGGCAGAGAGCTGTTACAGTGAAGCCATGCAGATGATACGACACGCCGATATGAGCGATCTGGATGCGCTGGCAGCGCTCGAATCCGAATGCTTTCCGCCGGCGGAGGCGGCGAGCCGCGACGCCATCGCCGACCGGTTGCGCACATACGCCGACCATTTCTGGCTGCTGTTCGACGACGACCGGCTGACGGCGGCCATCAACGGCATGGTCACCGACGAGCCGGATCTGGTCGATGCCATGTATGCGGACACGTCCATGCATGACGAGCGCGGCGCGTGGCAGATGCTGTTCAGCGTGTGCACCGACCCCGGGAGCCGACGGGAGAGGCGGGCGAGCCGCCTCATGCGCTCCGTCATCGAAGACGCGCGCGGTGCCGGGCGAGACGGCCTGGTGCTGACGTGCAAGGAACCCCTGATTGGCTTCTATGAGCGTTTCGGGTACCGGGACGAGGGCGTTTGCGGTTCCCGTCACGGCGGCGTGGCTTGGCATCAGATGCGTCTGGACTTTCGGCGGGAGCGGCAGCAGTCGTGTTGTCCACAGGGACGATAGACAGTATGCGGTTTCATTGTTTTTCCGTGAATCCCCGCAGGGGCTGTGTCACCGAACGGCCGCAGCGGCGGCCTGGCAGCGGCAGCCGAGATCGGCCGGATCCCGTAATAATGCAGCTTGCGCAGCACGTGTGCATAGGCCTCGTCCAGCGTCCTGCGCCGCTCCTCGATGGCGGCGCGCCGGTCCTCAAGCAGCGCGACGATGTCGTCGATATGCTCCGGCTCGTCGGCCTCGAACGCGAAGAACCGCTTGAGGTCCTCGATGGACATGTCGGCGACCTCGCGGATTGTGTATCGTTCCATGCTCGACATCGTAGCCGCGAGGATGACACGCCGGCGCCCTTGCGCTCAAGCCAACTTGAAGCGTGACAATGGAGACATCGGACCGATCGACGACACCTGGAGGCACCCATGTTCGAACCCACCGGCACCTACGCGCCCGCCACGACGCGCTACGACACCATGCTGTACAAGCGCTGCGGCGCCAGCGGCCTGAAGCTCCCGGCCATATCGCTGGGCTTCTGGCACAACTTCGGCGACATCACGCCCTACGACCAGATGAAGGCCCTGGTGCTCACCGCATTCGACCACGGCATCACGCACTTCGACCTGGCCAACAACTACGGCCCCGAACCCGGCGCCGCGGAGAAGAACGCGGGACGGCTGATCCGGCAATACCTCGCCGCCCACCGCGACGAACTGGTCGTCAGCACCAAGGCCGGCTACGAGATGTGGTCGGGCCCGTACGGTGATTGGGGCAGCCGCAAATACCTGCTCGCCTCACTCGACCAGAGCCTGGAACGACTGGGACTCGACTACGTCGACATCTTCTACCATCACCGTCCGGACCCCGAGACCCCTCTGGAGGAAACGATGGGCGCGCTCGCCCAGGCCGTCGCCAGCGGCAAGGCGCTCTATGTGGGCCTGTCGAACTACGACGGGCCACAGCTGGAGCGGGCGGCGACGATCCTCGATGAACTGCACGTGCCGTTCATCATCAGCCAGAACAAATACAACATCTTCGACCGTACCGTCGAGCGCAACGGGCTCAAGGACACCGCCAAGCACCTGGGCAAGGGTCTCATCACGTTCTGCCCGCTCGCGCAGGGTCTGCTGACCGACCGGTATCTCAACGGCATCCCCGCGGATTCGCGCGTGGCGCACGATCCGCGCTTCCTGCACGCCGACGACGTGACGCGCGTCCACGGCCAGATCATGGCCCTGAACGAGATCGCCAAGCAGCGCGGGCAGACGCTCGCCGAGATGTCGCTCGCCTGGCTGCTGCACGACGACGCCGTGACCAGCGTGCTCGCCGGCGCATCCAAGCCGCAGCAGATCATCGACAACATCGGGGCGCTGAAGAACACGGACTTCAGCGACGAGGAGCTGAAAGCCATCGACGAGATCTCCATGCAGTGACGAATACCGCTGGAAGTCGCATCCGGAAACGGCTCCCAGCGTACCGGAAGGAAACGTACCGGCATATATTCATGCCAATCACAGCACAGCTTCCAAGATGGTGGAGTGATATGGAGGTTGTCGGCAAGAGCCGGCGAGGTCACTCAAGGTAACCCCACAATTGAAACCCCCTTCTCTCTTCCCCTTCTCCCCCGGCCCTTTTGGGCCGGGTTTCCTTTTCTTCGGAGCCTGCGACACCGGAAAGCCGACGACGGCGAATCGTATCGCAATGGTGATGTACAGTAGTGAGTTCGCCACGACCATTACGAGGCGGCTTCATGCCGCCGGGAGGAGACACCGATGCTGCCCGACGGGACACTGCCCGACGATTATGTCGTACTGGATCTGGAAACCACCGGTGTCAGCTGGTATCGGGACACCATCATCGAGTTCGGAGCGGTGAAGGTCGTCGACCGCAAGCCCGTCGACACCTATCAGCAGTTGGTCAATCCGATGCGCAACCTCAATCCGTTCATCACGCAGCTGACCGGCATCACGCCGGACATGCTCGAACCGGCGCCGACGCTGGACACCGTGCTGCCCGACTTCCTGCGCTGGTGCGGCGACAACGCGATGATCGGGCACAACATCCTGCGGTTCGACATCAAGTTCATCGATCTGGCGGCGCAGCGCATCCTGCACCATGCGGTGCCGAACCGCATCATCGATACGTTGCAGATGAGCCGGAGCATGTACCCGCAGTACAACCGACACCGGCTGGTCGACCTGATCCAGCGTTTCGACATCGCCGACGTCGAGGAGCACCGCGCGCTGTCGGACGCCGAGCAGACGCAGATGTGCTTCGAATACATGCGCGACGAGCAGCGTCGCAGAGACTGCTGAGAGCGGAGCGAGCTGACTGATGGCATTGGGCGTTGGCGCGCGGTCTCTGACGCCACCCGCCAACGCCCAATGCCATCGGCGCAGTTTTCTGCTTCCGTCAGCGCTGATTCAGGGGGATGTAGGCGCGCTCCATCTCGCCGGTGTACACCTGACGCGGACGACCGATCTTCGTGTTCGGGTCGGCGAGCATCTCGCGGTACTGGGCGATCCATCCGGGGATGCGGCCAAGCGCGAACAGCGTGGTGAACATCGCCGGATCGAAACCGATCGCGCGGTATATCAGGCCGGTGTAGAAGTCGACATTCGGATACAAGTGACGCGACACGAAATACTCGTCGTTGAGCGCGATGTCCTCAAGCTCGACCGCGACGTCGAACAGGGCGCGCTCGTCGGCGGGAAGCTTGCGGGTGTCCTCACGCGCGATGATCTTCTCCAGATACAGGCGCGCGATCGCGGCACGCGGATCATACGACTTGTACACGCGATGCCCCAGGCCTGAGATGCGATGCCCCTCGGCCTTCGCGTCCTCCACGAACTGGCGGACGGACTTGCCGGAGTCGCGGATCGCCTTCAACTGACGCAACACGGCCTCGTTCGCGCCGCCATGCAACGGCCCGGACAGCGCGTTGATGCCGGCGGAGATCGCCGCATACAGGTTCGCGTGGGCGGAGCCGGCGATGCGGACCACCGACGTGGAGCAATTCTGCTCATGGTCGGCATGGATGATGAGCAGACGGCCGAGCGCGTGCACGTACAGCGGGTCGGAATCGAACCGCTCGTATGGCACGGCGAAGCACATGCGCAGGAAATCGTCGACGTAGCCGCGGGCGAGGTCCGGGTAGAGCATCGGCTCATCGCGGCGGCGCCGGAAAATGTAGCTGACCACCGTGCGCGCCTTCGCCATGATGATCTTCGCGGCCTCATCCAGCTGGTCGGAGTCGGTGATGTCGGTGGTGTCGGGGTAGAACGCCGCAAGCGCGTTCACCGCCGCAGCGAGCACGCTCATCGGATGGGCGGCACGGGGGAACGAGCCCATGAACGTGCGGAAATCCTCGCCCACCATGGTCTTGTGGTTGATGTCGGTGCAGAACCGGTCGTATTCCGCCTGCGTCGGCAGGTCGCCGTGTCGCAGCAGCCACGCGACCTCAAGGAAATCGGAATGCTCGCACAGCTGCTCGATGGGGTAGCCCCGGTAGCGCAGGATCGACCGATTGCCGTCTATGAACGTGATCTTCGATTCGCACTGCGCCGTGGTCAGGAAGCCGGGATCAAGCGTGACCCAGCCGTCGTTGCGCAGCTTGGAGACCACGATGCCATCCGGGCCGGCCGAAGCCTTGACGACCGGCAGCGTGTACTGATTCGAATCCACATGAAGTTCAGCTGTCGCCATGCACGCTCCTTAATCCCTTGATTGAGTCGTTCGAATTGTCAAGTCGTCGAAATTATCGAATTCGTCGTCCCGGTGCCTTGTATTGGACACACTATATTGCGTGCATGTTTCCACCAAAAACGCCGCTCCAGCACGTGGACATCATCACATGCCAAAGCGGCGACGGCATCGCCCGATACAGGCCGTGGGCGATGGACGACCGGTTGCCGGTCAGTCGCGGGTGGTCAGGATGACCGGACCGTTCTCGGTGATGGCGATCGTGTGCTCGCTGTGGGCGCCACGCGACCCGTCCTCGGAACGCAGCGTCCAGCCGTCCTTGGGGTCCTGGTAGATCTCGTCGGTGGTCTTGAGGAACCACGGTTCGATGGCGATGACCAGACCCGGGCGCAGGCGGTAGCCGTGGCCGGCCTTGCCGTCGTTGGCGACGTGCGGGTCGCCGTGCATGATGTGGCCGACGCCATGGCCGCCGAATTCCAAGTTGATCGGGTAGCCGTACGAACGGGCGATGTCGCCGATGGTGGAGGACACGTCGCCCAGACGGTTGCCCGGACGGGCCGCGTCAATGCCGGCGGCGAGCGCCTCCTCGGTGCACTTGATGAGCTTGAGGTCGCTCGGGTCGGGGTCGTTGCCGACCACGAAGCTGATGGCGGAGTCGCCGACCCAGCCGTTGACGCTGATGGCCAGATCAAGGCTGACGAGGTCCCCGTCCTTGAGGTTGTAGTCGAACGGGATGCCATGCAGCACCGCGTCGTTGACCGACGTGCAGATGTAGTGTGCGAACGGGCCGGTGCCGAAGTCCGGCGCATAATCCACGTAGCACGATTCGGCGCCCTTGCGGTCGACGATCTTCTTGTGCACGTACTCGTCGATCTCCAGCAGGTTGGTGCCGACCTTCGTCATGGCCTTGAGTTCCTTGAGAATCTCGCCGACGAAACGACCGGCCGGCTTCATCTCCTCGATTTCCTTAGCGGTTTTCAGTTCGATCATGCAACCCAGCCTACTGTGCGGGGGTTACTTACGCCTCGGACGGCCGAACTTGAACGCGCGGACCATCGAGGAAACACCCATGACGATCAGCGCACATCCGCAGAAAATCACCAGGAACAGCATCGACGAGACCGGCGAGACCAGTACGACGAGACCGGCGATAATCGAGATGATCGCGTACAGCACCGCCCAGCCGGAGCTCGGCAGGCGCCATGATTCGGCGAGCGCCATCACGCCTTCCATCATCCAGCCGAGGCCAACCACCATCGTGATGAACACTGCGAGCGCCTGTCCGGACAGGGCCGCGTTCTTCAGCATGAGTACGCCGCCGACCGACAGCATTATGCCGATGAGGATGTCCAGGATGCGCCATCCGGCCGGCAGTCCCAATGTGACGATGGCGCTGACGATGCGGATCACGCCGGAGACCACGAAGTAGATGCCGAGTGCGACGGCCGCGACGCCGAGCGTCTTGCCGGGCCAGATCAGCAGCGCGACGCCGAGCACGATCGCCGCGACGCCGATGATGCCGTACAGGCCGCGGATCGCATTCTTCGCCTTCTGCGGCAGCATCTCCTCGATCAGCCGGAACGGGCTGAAGTCCTCCCAGCCGCCCTGCCCTTGCTGCTGGCCGGGCTGCTGTTGGCCGAACGGCGGCTGGTAAGCGTAGGGCTGGCCGTACGGGCGGCCTGGCTGGCCGGATGCGACGCCTGGCTGCGTCTGGTATTGGCCGGATGCGGCGCCGTCCTGCGGCGCTCCCCCGTACGGGTATTGCCGGCCCGCAGGCTGGCCTTGAGGCGCGTAGGCTCCGTATTCCGGCTCTCCGGCACGGCCGGCCTGTTCGTTCCCGCCGGGCTGTCCGCCGTCACCGCGCCCGTTGTCGCCATGTCCGTCGCTGTGCGGGAAAGGCCCGCCATCGTATGTGCTCATCATGACTCCTTCACCGTTCATGCGGCCTGCCGTCAACCGTGTGCGGGCATCCGAAGCGGGCCATTTCGATATCGTCACCGTCACCACCATATTCTAGACAAGTTGTCCAATTCATGCCATCAACACAACCCGCCGTTCCGTCCAATACCTTGCGTGTCGTTCGCTATGGGAAAAGACGGGCCGCGGAAGGTCAGAGGGAACGTCACCGAACCCGGATAGTATGAGATCATGACCACAGATTTGACGTCCGGCCTCGATACGGCCGCTTTTTCCTCTGTTATCAAACCATCCGACGATCTGTTCCGTTTCGTCAACGGCCCTTGGATCGACACGTACCGGCTGCCTGACGACAAGGCGCGCTACGGTTCCTTCGACAAGCTCGCGGAAGACGCCGAGAGCCAGATCCGCGACATCCTGGAGGACGAGGACTGCCCCGCAGCCAAGTCGCAGGCGCTGTACCGCTCGTTCATGGACACCGACGCCATCGAGGCGGCCGGTGCCACGCCGATCAGGCCCGCCCTTGACGCCATCGACCACGCCGCCGACAAGGCGGCGCTGACCCGCGCCATCGGAGCCCTCAAGCCCATTGACATGGGGCCGGACGTCTTCGACATCGCCGTATTCGGCGACCCCAAGAACCCCGACACGAACGTCGTGCACCTCGAACAGTCCGGCATCGGCCTGCCCGACGAAGCCTACTACCGCGAGGACCACTACGCCCCGATCCGCGAGGCCTACGTCGACATGGTCGCCAAGCAGCTGCGTCTGGCCGGCTACGGCGACGAGGAGACCACCCGCGCACAGGCGGACCGCTTCCTCGATGTCGAGACCCGCATCGCCGCGAACCACTGGGACAACGTCGCCACGCGCGACTCGCAGAAGACCTACAACCCGACCGATTTCGCCACGCTGAGCGACGAATTGGCCCACTTCGACATCGCAGCGTGGGCCGACGCCTGGCAGGGCGCCTACGACGCCACGCCGGCGGCGAAGACCCAGCCGGTGGACCTGACGGCCGCGCTGCAGCACACCATCATCCACGAGCCCAGCTTCCTCAAGGGCTTCGACGCCTTCTGGAACAACGCTGACCTTGACGACCTCAAGCTGTGGGCCCGCGTGCACGTCATCATCGGCACCGCGAGCCTGCTCAGCCACGACTACGACGCCGCCAACTTCGACTTCTACGGCAAAGTGCTGTCCGGCACCACCCAGCAGCGCGACCGCTGGCGTCGCGGTGTCTCCCTGGTCAACGGCGTTTGCGGCGAGGACGTCGGCCGCGAATACGTCAAGCGTCACTTCCCCGAAAGCTCCAAGCAGCGTATGGGGCAGCTGGTCGACAACCTGATCGACGCCTACCGCGTGTCGATCACCAACAGCGACTGGCTCGGCGAGGAGACCAAGGCCAAGGCGCTGGAGAAGCTGTCGAAGTTCACGCCGATGATCGGCTACACCGAGCGTTGGCGCGACTACACCGCGTTCGACGTGCATGCCGACGCCGGCCTGGTGGCGAACATGCAGGCCGCGGCGCTCTACGAATGGGGCTTCCAGCTGTCCAAGGCCGGCAAGCCGGTCGACAAGGGCGAGTGGCTGATGAACCCGCAGACCGTGAACGCCTACTACGAGCCGAGCATGAACGTCATCGTGTTCCCGGCGGCCATTCTGCAGCCTCCTTTCTTCAACCCGGATGCCGAGGACGCCGCGAACTACGGCGGCATCGGCGCGGTGATCGGTCACGAGATCGGCCACGGCTTCGACGACCAGGGCGCACAGTACGACGGTGACGGCGTGCTCAACGACTGGTGGACGGCCGACGACAAGGCCAACTTCGAGAAGCGCACGAAGGTGCTCATCGAGCAGTACAACGCCTTCGTGCCTACGCAACTGGACGAGAAGTACGCCGACGAGCCGGACAAGGCGCCGCACGTCAACGGAGCGCTGACCATCGGCGAGAACATCGGCGACCTCGGCGGCGTGAACATCGCGCTGAAGGCCTACGCGTTCGCGCTCGACGAGGCCGCGGGACGCGACAAGGACGGCTCCGCGAAGGCTATCGAGGAGTCGCTGTCCGCGGCCCCGGTGATGGACGGATGGACCGGCCTGCAGCGTTTCTTCCTGAGCTACGCCTCGATCTGGCGCTCGAAGAACCGTGACGAGCTCGCCGAGAAATACCTGCAGATCGACCCGCACTCCCCCGCCGAATGCCGCACGAACGGCATCGTGCGCAACGTGGACCTGTTCTACCGTGCGTTTGATGTGACGCCCGACAGCGCCATGTGGCTCGACCCCGATAAGCGCGTACGCATCTGGTAATCCGTTGCCGGCAGGCAGGCTGAACCGCGCCTGCCTGCCGGCAGATCATCAGAATTCGGCTTCTCCCGCCGGCCGCATGTCCCCGGTCGTCGACTCATCGAGCGGCGATTCGGCGAATCCCGAACCGAACTCCTGCGCCTGTGAGGTCTCCTGCGTCTGTGAGGCCTGCGGATTATCGGTTGGGGTTTCTTCGCCCAGATTATCGAACATCACCGGCGTTGGATGCACCGGGCGCGCATCCGCCTGCTGTCCCGCGCCCGCCGTTGCCGTGCCACCGCCCGGCGATGGCGGCAGGCCGGGATTCGCCGGCGTGCCGTTCCCCTGCGCCGGGGCGTCACGATCCGATTTCTGGAACTTCTTCAGTTCCGACACCCCGTAATTGATGTCATGGCCGATGTTGGTGGCCTCCACAACGATGCGGGAGCGCCTCTCATCGTTCTGGGTCGTCCATTCCTCCGTGCTGAGCACACCGGTCACGATCGCCGCCTCCCCCACGTGCAATGACATGCGAGCGTTGGACGCGAGCGTCCTGAACGCCTTCACGGTAATCCATGTGGTCGGCAGGTTGCGCCATTCGCCGGTTCCGCCGTCCCGGTACCGCCGCGTGCTGCCCATCCGGAACGAGCATCCCTCGACTCCCCCGCTGCGCCCGAACGGCACCGGCATCGATCCGACGAACCCGGTGATGGTCACCGCCCCCTGTTGTATGGCCATGTCGGACTCCTTTCCTTCCCTGTACTGACGTTGGACCGCCGATCCCCCTTCGGCGGTGTACTCACTATCGCAGATTTTCCGCCGGCATCACATGGTTTTCGGACAATGTGGTCGAAGGCTACCCCTTTGGCGTGTTGTGGACAGCATGTGGATAGAAAACCGGTTATCCACAATCACGCCGTCAATGCCCGGCTCATTCATGACCGGCTATGCTGGGTTCGGTATCGCAGACGAACAGCAGGGGGGAATATCATGGGCAAACCGCCATGAATGCGACAGACCCGTGACAGCGCGAGGATGGGGGAATGGTATCTGCACATGTTCGGCATCACCCTGGCGGGCGACTGGTGGCCGATCACGATTCTGCCCATCCTGTTCGGCCCCGGGGGGCATAATGCCATGGATATTGGGCGGCGCCTTCAATAATCGGCCCTGGATCGTCGCCATCACTAATGTTCTCATCCTGCAATTCATCATCATCAGCGCATTGGGCGCTTCCATCGGACACTTCGCCATGTATCTGACGTTCGGTCCGCATGTGCCGGGACTGACCGATTCGACCACCGGCCGCGCAGCAGAGCAGCTGTATGTCTCCAGCTCACCGCAGACATGGATTCCAGGTCTCATCACCGCCGGTATCGCCCTGACGCTTGCCGTAATCATGGCCGCTGTCACTGGGGCGAGCAGCGCAAGGCAGAACGGCACGGCGATGAATCGTCTGCGCATCGCGTACGTCTTATCCTGCCTGGGATTCGTCGCATTGCTCATAGCGATCTGCATAATGCTTGCATCTCTGCGCAACAAGCAGACCAATATCCTGCTGGCGGTATTGGCGTTCCTGACACTGGTCGTTTGGATTCCCGGGATAAAACGCAGAAGTGGGGTCTTTCGCATGAAAGACCCCACTTCGAGCGATCAGGAAAGCTGTCGGACTACTTGCCGAGCAGCGTGTCCAGACGCGACGCCAGCGTCGGCGCAGCGTCGGCGACCGGCACGGCGACGGAATCGGAGCCGTCGCGGTTGCGGATCTCGATTGTTCCGTCATTCACGGTGTCACGGCCGGCGACTGCAATCAGCGGCACGCCGATCAGCTCGGCGTCCTTGAACTTGACGCCCGGGGAGACCTTCTTGCGGTCGTCGTAGATGACCTCGATGCCGCGCTCCTCCAGTTCTGCGACCAGCTTCTCGGCCGCGTCGAACGCCGCCGCATCCTTGCCGGTGGCGACGACGTGCACCTGGGCGGGCGCGATGACGGCCGGCCATGCCAGACCGCGCTCGTCATGATGCGTCTCAGCGATGCAGGCGAGCACGCGGGAGACACCGATGCCGTAGCAGCCCATCCACACGGGCACAGTCTTGCCGTTCTGGTCGAGCACCTTGAGGTCAAGCGCCTTGGAGTACTTGAGGCCAAGCTGGAACACCTGGCCAATCTCCACGCCGCGCTCGAAGCTCAGCGGGCCGGAACCATCCGGGCTCATGTCGCCATGACGCACCTCGACCGCCTCGACGGTGCCGTCGGCCTTGAAATCACGGCCGTACACGGCGTGGAAGCGGTGCTTGCCCGCCTCGTCGCCGCCGATGATCCACTCAGTGCCCTCAGCCACGTGCGCGTCGATGAAGAAGCGCACCGGTTCGGCGACGCCCGCGGCCTCGCCCTGCTTGCCGAAGACCATCGGTCCCATGTAGCCGACCACCATCTCGGGATGGGCCTTGAGATCGTCCTCGGTGGATTCCTCCAGCTCGGCGGGCGCGAACTGCGCCTCAAGACGCTTCATATCGACCTGACGGTCACCGGGCAGCGCCACGGCGATGACCTCGCGCCACGGCCCCTCATGATCATCGTCCTCGGGGTGCAGCACAGTCACGGCCACGGTCTTCAACGTGTCGGAGGCAGTCCATTCGCGACCGTCCTCACGCGGGTACAGACGGTTGGCGGTGGCGACCAGATCCTCGATGGTCTTGGAATCCGGGGTTTCACGGCTTTCCATCGCGGGCACGGCGGAGCTGTCCACGGCCGGCAGCTCTGGGGTGGTCAGCGCCTCGACGTTCCACGCCTTGCCGGAGGGCGCCAGCGCGAACGTGTCCTCTCCAATCGCCATGGGGGCCAGGAACTCCTCGGACGCGGAACCACCCATCGGGCCGGACATCGCGAACACGGGCACGTACTTCAGGTCGAGACGCTGGAAGATGCGCTCGTAGGCGCCGCGCTCGTCGTAGTACGCCTTCTTCATGCCCTCCTCGTCGATGGTGAACGAGTAAGCGTCCTTCATGATGAACTCACGGCCGCGGATCAGGCCCGCGCGCGGGCGGAACTCGTCGCGGTACTTGGTCTGGATCTGGTAGAGCGTGACCGGCAGGTCCTTGTACGAGGAGTACATATCCTTGACCAGCAGCGTGAACATTTCCTCATGCGTGGGGGCGAGCAGGTAGTCGGCCTCGTGACGGTCCTTCAGACGGAACAGGTTCTCGCCGTATTCCTCCCAGCGGTGGGTGGCCTCATACGGCTCGCGCGGCAGCAGCGCCGGGAAGTGGACCTCCTGGGCGCCGATGCCGTCGATCTCCTCGCGGACGATGGCCTCGATCTTGTTGAGGACCTTCAGACCCAGCGGCAGCCAGGTCCAGATACCGGGAGCCGCCTTGCGCACATAGCCGGCGCGCAGCAGCAGTTTCGCCGAATCGGTGTCGGTGTCGGCGGGATCCTCGCGCAGCGTGCGCAGGAACATGGTGGACATTCGAAGTGCTTTGGAACTCATGGGTTCCAAGGTATTCGCGTTCGGGGACATTGCGGGCCCGGTTCAGTTCGGCAAACCCGCAATATTGAAAAAGGCCACCCACCCGGAGTGAACTGCGCGCATGGTCCCTGTACGTCTCTTTCTCTTTGCCCGTGTCGCTGATGCTGTGCGACCTGCCGATGCTGCCGAGATACATGCCCGAAGCCGTCAGCGTGGCTGTCTTCACTATGCTCGCGGAAGCCGCCTGTCTTATCGGCCCGGGCAATATGTCGCCGAGCGCATCATCGTCGCCTTCATCAGCGCTTTGAGCCTTACCGTCATCGCGATCGCCGATTTCAGCAATCGCATGGTTGAGAAAAACCTCGTGGCGATTGCCGCATATGTGCTGCTGCTGGCATTGGCCGCCACCGCATGGCTGCGTACATGCCATCCGATGGCCGACAGCGCGACCCGCAACCTGCGCTGGATATTCGGTGCCGCCGCGCTACGAGGCAAGCCTCAAATCGGTGCAATCGCTCGGAATCGCATCTCACAGCTGCGCTAGCGCACCGCTACCCGGCGAAAGTCCCATCAGCACCATCTCAAATGGGACTTTCGCGGGATTGATGTCTTCCTCCGCCCAATAACAGTCCCATATCCGAAAGCAGCCACCGCTAGAACAGCTCGGCTTGTTCGAATTCGCCAGCAGGCTCGTCCTCGTGAGGCGTTTGCGGCCGGAACGCAGCCACGCCCTCGTCGCCCAGCCGCGCGCTGGCGGCCTGTGACCTGCCGCGCAAATCGCCGTCGAGCATCACTGCATCCGCCGAAACCGCGAACATGCGCTCGTTGACGCCGGCAAGATACAATCCGCCCATGCGTTCCACACGCGAGAGCGCCACATATCCCATGCCGGGCGCGAACGTGCGGCTCAGATCCATCACCGCCCGGTCGAGGGTCATCCCCTGCGACTTGTGGATGGTGATCGCCCATGCGCATCGCAACGGCACCTGCGCCACGGACGCCATCACCGTGTCGCCGTCCATCATCTCCCACGTGGCCTGCTTCATCGTGACGATGTTGCCGTTCTCGAATTCCACGATGGGCCAGCCGCCCTTGTTCTCGTTGGCGAAGCCGCGCACGGTACCGAGCGAACCGTTGACATACTGGTGGTCGGCGTCGTTGCGCAGTGCCATGACGGCGGCACCGGTCTTGAGCACGAGGCACTCCGGCGCCAGCATGTTGCGTTTGAGCCGTTCGACCAGGTGGGCCGGCCCCATCTGCTCGGCATGGAACTCGTGCGGCTCCTCGCCTATCCGCGCGAGCCTGGAATCGTTGAGATTATCGGCCTGCCGGTTGACGGGGAACAGGTGGACCGCCACCTCGCCAGGCTTCGGTGTCACACCGAGCCGCGTGACGAGCGCGTCACGGTCATCCTGATCCACGCATCCGGCGCGGATGTCGGTGAGCACGTGCAGCAGCCGGCCGTCGTCCTGACGATGCTGCTCGGTCAGATAGCAGATGACCGGCGCGAGTTCGCCCCACACCAGCGATTCGGTGACGAATCCTTCCGGATTGAGTCCGGCCTTCGCATACCGTTCGCGGGACGCCACGAAATCCGGGCCGGGCGGCAGCATGTCGCGGTCGCGCCCGGACACGGAGACCGGCGGCAGCTGGAAGAAGTCGCCGGACAGTACCACTTGCAATCCGCCGAACGGCCGAGGATCATGCCGCACTTCACGGCACACCTGATCGACCATGTCGAACAGCCAAGCGTGCATCATCGACACCTCGTCGATGATGAGCACGTCGGCCGCCTGTATCTTGCGCCGACGACGGGTCTTGATGGTCTTCAGCAGATTTGGCGTCAGCACGTTGGCGAGTCCGACGCCGCTCCACGAGTGGATGGTCTGGCCGTCGATATGCGTGGCGGCGATGCCCGTTGACGCGGTGACGGCCACGTTCGCGCCGTCTGCGCGCGCCTGCCGGATGAACTCGTTCAGCACGTACGTCTTTCCTGCGCCGGGCGCACCCGTCAGGAACACGTTCGCGCCGGCGTTCAGAATCGCGAGCGCCTCAGACTGCCGCATATGCCCTCCTTAAGCTCATGCATCACGCACGATCCGCGCGCCCTGGCGTATGACATCGCTCGCCCGCGGGCTCAGACCAGCCGTCGGACCACCTGCAGCACGCCGTGCTCGGTGTTGGCCGGCGCGATGTACCGCGCCGCGCGTTTCAGATCCGGATGCGCGTTGGCCATGGCGAACGACCATTCGCCGGCGTCGAGCATCTGCAAATCGTTGAGATAGTCGCCGAACACCGCCGTCTGCGCGAGCGTGACGCCGAGATGCCGCTGCAGCGCGACGACACCCTGCCGCTTGTCGGTTCCGGGATTCATGATATCGACCCAGTGCGCTCCGGATACCACCACCTGATGGGTGCGTTCCACATCGCCCAGCAGGTTCGCGGCCATGCCTTGCGCGTCGCCGAAATCGAAGATCGCCAGTTTGAGCACGGTTTCGTCCTCGGTCTCCAGCACCTCGTGCAGGTCGTCCACGATGCGCAGCGCCTTGTAGTATTTGGAGCATTCCTCGACGAACGGCCTGTCCTGCCGCTGGATGTACGCCGTGTTCAGACCGCATATCACGAGTCCGATGTCATGCGAGCCCGACGCCACCGCGGCGTCCACCAGATCGATCAGCGTACGCGTGATGTCCCAACTCACCCCGTGCACGTCGATGACGTTGTCGTCGGCGACCACGACGTTGCCGTTCTCCGCGATATACGACATGGCGCCGTCGACGCGGTCCGCGAACATGGAGCGCAGCGTGGCGAGCTGGCGGCCGGAAGCCGGCACGAACTCGACACCCTTGGCGTGCAGCTCGTCGAGCAGCGGCCAGAAGTCATCGGGGATGTTGCTGTCGCCGTCCAGCAGCGTGCCATCCATGTCCGCCACGATCAGGCGGATGTCGTGCGGCTTGTCGCAGATGGCGGTCCAATCGTTCGCGGTCATGGTGTCGTTCCTCTCAGTCGTGTGCGTGACGTTTTCTGTTTTTCAAGACCGGCCGGCTACTTATTCAGCAGGCTGGTGGCGACGATCTGGTCGGCGATGGCCTTCGACTCGGCCTCGTTCGGGCCGGGAGCCGGCGCCATGAACGCCTGACGGTAGTATCGAAGCTCGTCCAGCGACTCGATGATGTCGGCGAGGGCGCGGTGCCCGCCGTTCTTGGCGGGGCGGTTCTCATACACCGCGGGGTACCAGCGGCGCGCGAGCTCCTTCAGCGTGCTCACGTCCACGCTGCGGTAGTGCAGATGGCTCATGAGACCCGGCATGTAATGGTCGAGGAATTTCTTGTCGGAGCCGATGGTGTTGCCCGCGAGCAGCGGCCTGACTCCGTCCGGCGTGAACCGCAGCACGTATTCGGTGACCTTGCGTTCCGCCTCTTCGAGGCTCAGGCCGTGCTCCCATTCGTTGATGAGCCCGGAACGGGTGTGCATGGCGCGCACGAAGTCGTTCATGTGCGCGACAGCGGCGTCGGACGGCTTGATGACGTAGTCCACGCCTTCGTCCAACACGTTGAGGTCGAAATCGGTAGGCACCACTGACACCTCGACGAGCTCGTCGCCACCGAAGATGTCAAGTCCCGTCATCTCGCAATCAATCCAGATCAGGCGCGAATCCTTCGCGCTGTACGTTTCCGCATCATGGCTGTCGACCATCGCAAGCCGCCTTTCCTGCTGTGTTTTCCTAGGGAACGTTACAGGCTATAGCAGACCGGGGACGCACCGTCAGGCCAGCGGGAAAGAGAGCAGCATCGTGGTGCCGGACGGGGACGAGGACTCCACCGCGACCGAGCCCCCATACCGGTTCGCCACGTCACGGGCGAGCGCGAGGCCGAGCCCGTACCCTTGGTGCGCGGTGCCGTCATCGTCCCGGGCGAAGCGGCGAAACAGTCGTTCGGGATCGCCGCCGATGCCCGGCCCATGGTCGGACACGCGGATCTGCGCCCATTGGCGATGACGCGCGCACCCGAGCGACACGGCCACCGTCGCTCCCTCAGGCGAGTCGATGCGGTATCCGCGGCCGCGTACCGTTTCGATGATCGTCCGCGTGGTCTTGCCGCGCAGATACGACACGTATACATCGACGGTTCCCATATCGCTGCCGTCAGAGAACACCTGCGACAGCAGCTCCTCGCGAGAAAAGACATGATCCGGTGCGGCGGCGAGCACCGACAGCAACCTCATCTCGGCATCGGTGAGCGACACCGCCCTACCGGGGACGGATATAATCTTGGACATTCGGGACGCGGCCGGCCGCGCGCCATTACGGCAGCGCAGGAACGGCGGCGGTACATGCATACGGCCAGGAGGACTACATGGCAGAGGAAACGCAATCTATCACGACGCGGCACGACGCCGAGATCGACCCGGCACTGTGGTGGCGGCAGGCCGTGGTCTACCAGGTCTACCCGCGCAGCTTCCAGGACACCACCGGCTCCGGTCTGGGCGACATCAATGGCATCACCGGGCGGATCCCCTATCTGCGGCAGCTGGGCGTCGACGCGATCTGGCTGTCGCCCTTCTACCCGAGCAAACTCGCGGACGGCGGCTACGACGTGGCCGACTACCGTGACGTGGATCCGAAGCTCGGCTCGATGGACGACTTCGACCGGCTGGCCGCCGCCGCGCATGCGGCAGACATCAAAGTGGTGGTGGACATCGTGCCCAACCACAGCTCCCACCTGCACCCCTGGTTCCGTCAGGCGCTGGCGGACGGCCCCGGCTCCCCTGCGCGCGACCGGTACATCTTCCGCGACGGCAAGGGCCCGAACGGTGACGAGCCGCCGACCCGCTGGCAGAACCATTTCGGAGGTCCGGCATGGACGCGCGTGGACGACGGCCAATGGTACCTGCACATGTTCACCAAGGAGCAGCCCGACTGGAACTGGAGGAACCCGGACGTGTGCGCCGATTTCCTTGAGACGCTGCGTTTCTGGTGCGATCACGGCGTGGACGGGTTCCGCATCGATGTGGCGCACGGGCTCGCCAAGGACCTCGACCGCGACGACCTCGACGACTACGTGGTGATGAGCACGAACGACATGCCCGCGGACGGATCCCACCCAGTGCTCGACCGCGACAAGGTGCACGACATCTACCGTGAGTGGCGCCGCGAGGTGTTCAACCGCTACGATCCCCCGCGCTTCGCGGTCGCCGAGGCATGGGTCCGGCCGGAACGCCAGTACCTGTACGCGTCACCGGATGAACTGGGGCAGGTGTTCAACTTCGAGTTCGCCAAGGCGGATTGGACCTTCGACGCGATGAGCAAAGCCATCGACGAGGGGCTGGCGTGCGCCGAGAGGTCGGGCTCGACGTCCACCTGGGTGATGAGCAACCATGATGTGCCGCGCCACGCCACGCGTTACGCGCTGCCGCAAGTGCCGACCGGCGAATACCATCAGATCGCCAACGACTGGCTGCTGCGTGACGGCACCACCTATATTGAGGATCGCCAGGCCGGCGCATTGCGGGCACGCGCCGCACTGATGCTCGAAATGGCGCTGCCCGGCTCGGCCTACGTGTATCAGGGCGAGGAGCTGGGCCTGTTCGAGGTGGCGGATATTCCATGGGACCGCATCGAGGATCCCTCCGGCCTGCGCACCTCGCGGGCGCAGTCCACCAAGGGCCGTGACGGCTGCCGCGTGCCGCTGCCCTGGGTCGCGTCCGACGTGCCCGAGACGTACACGTCCGACAAGAGGCACGTCCATGCCGGCTCGTTCGGGTTCTCCCCTGCCGTCAGTGACGCCGAACCACACCTCCCGCAGCCCGCGTGGTTCAAGGATTTCGCCATGGACATCCAGGACGCCGACGACGGCTCCATGCTGAACTTCTATCGTCGCGTGCTGCGGCTGCGTCACGAGATGCAGACTCCGGACACCAGTTGCACGTTGCTTCCCGAGAACCGTCCGAGCGGCATGCGCGACGGCGCCGACGGCCAGCCCGGCGGCGTGATCGCCTACCGTCGTGCCAACGGTTGGGCGAATCTGACGAATTTCGGCGCCACACCGGTTTCGCTGCCCAACGGCGAGGTGCTGCTCTCGTCCGCGCCGCTCACCGATGACGGCCGGCTGCCGCAGGATACGTCCGTCTGGATGCGGCTGCGGTAGGCCTGCCCGCGCCCGCCACGACGCGGGCGGCGGAGCCGATTCGACGCGGTCGGGCCTATATGCAAGATGACGGGCTCCCCTCGCAAATCGTGAGGGGAGCCCGCCATCATATTCATATGAGCCGAATCCTATGAACCGATCGGCATCGGCCTATCAGTTGTGGAAGCCGGTGTAGTTCGGCGCTTCGGTGGTCATCACGATGTCGTGCGGATGCGACTCGCGCAGGCCGGCGTCGGTGATGCGAATGAAGCGGCCCTTCTCCTGCAGTTCGGCGATGTTGTGCGCGCCCACATAGAACATGGACTGGTGCAGGCCGCCGATCAGCTGGTACAGCACGGCGTTCAGCGGCCCGCGGTACGGCACCTCGCCCTCGACGCCTTCCGGAACGACCTTGTCGTTGGAGGTGACGTCGGCCTGGAAGTAACGGTCCTTGGAGTAGGACTTCTTGCCGCGCGGGGCCATGGCACCCAGCGAGCCCATGCCGCGGTACAGCTTGTACTGCTTGCCGTGCAGCAGGACCTTCTCGCCCGGAGCCTCCTCGCAGCCGGCCAGCGTGCCGCCGAGCATGACGGTGTTGGCACCGGCGACGAGCGCCTTGGCGATGTCTCCGGAGTAGTGGATGCCACCGTCGGCGATGCACGGCACGCCGGCGGCCTTGCAGGCCTGGGCGGCGTCATAGACGGCGGTGAGCTGCGGGACGCCGACACCGGCGACCACGCGGGTGGTGCAGATGGAGCCGGGGCCGACACCGATCTTGACGGCGTCGACGCCCGCGTCGATCATGGCCTGGGCGCCGGAACGGGTGGCGATGTTGCCGCCGATGACCTGCACGCCGCGGAAGGCGGGGTCGCGCTTGATGCGGCTGATCATGTCGAGCGCCAGACGGGCCTCGCCGTTGGCGGTGTCGACGACGAGCACATCGACGCCGGCCTCCATCAGAGCGGAGGCGCGCTGCCAGGCGTCGCCGAGGAAGCCGATGCCGGCGGCCACGCGCAGACGTCCCTGCTCGTCCTTGGTGGCATCCGGGTACTGCTCGGTCTTGACGAAGTCCTTGACGGTAATCAGGCCGGCGAGCTTGCCGTTGTCGTCGATCAGCGGCAGCTTCTCGACCTTGTGCTGGGCGAGCAGACGGTGGGCGTCATCCTTGGAGATGTTCGCCGGACCAGTGATGAGGTTCTCCTTGGTCATCACGTCCTTGACCTTGAGGTGGTCGTAGTCTTCGGACGGGATGAAGCGCATGTCGCGGTTGGTGATGATGCCGACGAGGCGGTTCTCCTTGTCAACGACCGGCAGGCCGGAGATGTGGAACTTGCCGCACAGCTTGTCGAGGTCGGCGAGCGTGACGTCCGGGTTGACGGTCAGCGGGTCGGTGATCATACCGGACTCGGAGCGCTTGACCACATCGACCTGGGCCGCCTGGTCGTCGATCGACAGGTTGCGGTGCAGCACGCCGATACCGCCGTTGCGGGCCATGGCGATGGCCATCTCGGATTCGGTGACGGTATCCATCGCCGCGGAGATCGTCGGAACCTTCATGGTGATCTCACGGGTCAGATGGGTGGTGGTGTCGACTTCGGAGGGAATCACGTCCGTCTCGTTCGGCAGCAGCAGCACATCGTCATACGCGAGGCCCAGCTTGGAGAAAATCGGGGGGACAGGAGCATAGGATTGCATATTCGCTTCAGAATTTGTAGCCATGTATTCACTATATGAGCGTAATGCGACGAATGCGACACGAACATGGTCTCGAACATCATCATCGGCAGGTCACGGGCGCCGTTTTTTCCCGTCACCGCTTTCGTCAAACGAATGACGTGCCCGTCGCCGCGCGGATGCATACGACTGGTTCTCCGCGGCAATCTCCGGCAGGCGACGCTTCAGATACGGGTACATCGTCGCCACCGTCAGCAACACCACGGCGATGACGAAGCCGATGAGCACATAATGGACCTTGAAGAACAACGTCATGATCGAGCCGACCGCGATCAGAGCCGCCCACCCCCACAGAATCAGCACCGCTCCCTGCACGGTGTGGCCGATGCGCAGCATGCGGTGATGCAGATGCATACGGTCCGGGTGCATCGGCGACTGCCCGTGGCTGAGTCGGCGCACGATCGCCAGACACATGTCCAGCACTGGCAGGAACAGCACCAGAATCGGCAGCAGGATCGGCATGAACACCGGCAGGTACACGCTGGCATGAATCGACGCCGGATCCAGACGGCCGGTCATCACGATTGACGCGCAGGTGATGAGATACCCGAGCAGCATCGAGCCGGAGTCGCCCATGAACAGCTTGGCCGGATGCCAGTTGTGCAGGATGAACCCGATGCAGATGCCGACCATCGCCACGTCGATCAGCGTCGCCATCGAGGCGTAGGACGGCGAATTGCGCGCGATGATGTAGGAGTACGCGGCGAACGCGACGCCGCCGATGGCGACGATGCCCGCCGCGAGGCCGTCCAGGCCGTCGACGAAATTGACCGCGTTGATCGACGCGACGATCAGTATCGCGGTGATCGTCACCGAGATACTGGGGCTGGCGGTGATCAGGGAGCCGAGCGGCAGCGATATGATCTGCAGGCCGCCCCACGCCACGAACACCGAGATCAGCAGCTGCCCGGCCATCTTCAGCATCCAGTCCAGATCCCACAGGTCGTCGGCCATGCCCAGCAGGCATATCAGCACCGCGCCGGCGAGGATCACCCACTCCTGGTTGTTGTTCTCGAACAGTCCGGTCGTGAATGCGATGCGACTGGAGTAGATCATTGCGAACGCGAATCCGATCAGCATGCCCAGTCCGCCCATGCGCGGCGTCGGGATGGTGTGCACGTCGCGCGCACGAACCTCTCCGACCGCGCCGATATGGATGGCGACATGGCGAATCAGCGGCGTGACCAGCCAGGTGACGCCGCCTGCGATGGCGGCGATCAGCAGATATATCCTCATGCGCCCAGACCACCACCGTTCATGTGCACGGCCTTGCGCACGACGGGCTGAGGGATGACACCCTCTCGCAGGATGACGATGCCGTCGCGCTCATGAGGGTCGGCGGCGACCACCGTGCTGGCGACATGGCCTTGCGTCGGCCCGCCGTCAAGATACAGCTGCACATCGTCGCCGAACGCCTGCACAGCCTCTTCGACCGTCTGCGCGCTTTCGTCGCCGGAACGGTTCGCGCTCGACGCGGCAAGAGGACCGAGCTCATTCAATATGCGCAGGGTCAAGGCCGAATTCGGCACGCGGATGCCCTGCGTACGCCTGCCCTGCGGGGTGGCACTGACCGTGGCGAGCGTGCAGTCCTCGCGGGCCACCGCGATCGGCGAGAACGCACCAGGCAGGAACTGCGCGGCCAGCCGGTTCAGCGGCGACGGCAAGTCGAGCCCGAGCCCGTCCAACTGGTCGACGGATGCCAGCAGCACCTGCAGCGCTTTGAAGCGCGGGCGGCTCTTGACCTGATAGATGCGGTCGATTGCGGCCTCGTTGCGCGGGTCGCAGGCCACGCCATACACCGTGTCGGTGGGAATGACCACCAAGCCTCCGCCTGCGATGACCGACGCCGCCTCGGCGAGGGATTCCTCATTCACCTTGCGAACCGCACTCATCAGACCTCCCGTATCGCGTATCACGCCCATCGCGGCGGTCACATGCCGCCACGCGTATCCGAATACCGCTATCCAAGTATTATGGCACGTCCTGCCACACCGATGGTAGGCCGGTGCATGGCCCGACGCCACGGGTTCGCTCTCCCCCGCGTCGCGCGGGCCGGCCTGGACACGGCTTCCCATTGCACCATTGCGCCACGACTTGGCGCTGGCCGGCGCCGGCGACGACGGGCCTCATGTGACGGTACGGCGGAGAGACACGACCGTATCCGCCCGAAATCCCGCTGACCCCGAGCTCTCCGCTATGCGAGAGCGCGCAGGCGACTTGTGCACCCGGTTCAACGCGCTGCCTCGGGGAGACCATGCCGGCCGAGCCGCGGTACTGGACGAGCTGCTGCCGCCGATGCATCCGATCCGGTTCCAGGACCGCAACGTGCGGCGTGCGGCTGACGGGTCGTATTACGACTACGAGTATGGCAAGCCGATCGTGATCGGGTCGAACTGCTGGTTCGGCGGCAATGTGACGGTGGTCGGCGGCGTGACGATCGGCGAGGGCTGCGTGATCGGCGCCGGCTCGGCCCGGCCACGGCATCAGATCCTGGGTCAGGATCTGACCGCGAACAGGTACCGGGGCCGGCCGGTCCAGTCGTCGCCGGTATGAGCCTGGCCGAACCCGTTGGCCTGTGCGAAGGAGACCATCCGCGGCCCCTGAGAGATGTCATGCTCCATCACCAGCACGCCGCCGGGGCGCAGCAATCCCGCCGCTCGCATCACGATCCGCTCCGGTATCAGCGTGCCGTCGGCGGAGCCGCCATACAGCGCCGCCTTCGGATCATGGTCGCGCACTTCGGGCTGTTCGGGGATCTGCGCTTCGGGGATGTACGGCGGATTCGTGACCACCATGTCGATGGTGCCGTCAAACTGGGTCAGCGTCGTGCCGCTGGTGGCGTCGCCGAGCTCGAGATGATAATTATCGGCGGCCAGCGGGTCGAGACGTGATATCCTCCGCCAGTTGCGCATCGTCCAGTCATAGGTGCGCGGCACCTTCTCGACCGCCCACACCTGCGCGCCGCGCACCTCGGTGACCAGGGACAGTCCGATGGCGCCGCTGCCCGCGCACAAATCCACGATACGCGGGGTGGACAGCCGTTCGCGCGTGAGCCAGTCGATGCCGGCCTGCACCACGGTCTCGGTTTCCGGGCGCGGGATGAACACGCCCGGACCGACTTCCAGATCGAGGTAGCGGAACGGGGCATGGCCTGTGATGTACTGCAACGGTTCACGTGCGGCCCGCCGAGCGATCATGGCGTGGAATCGGGCGAGCGCCGTGGTGACGGCATCGCCCACAGTGTCGGAGCTGTCGGAGCTCGCGGCGCCGGCATCCGGGGCATCAAAACTCGCATGCTCGTGTGGCAGGCCGTCCAGAGGCTCCCCCATCAACATCGCCTTGTCTATGTCGCGCAGGTCGCGGCCGCACGCCTCGGCGAGCAACAACTTGGCATCATGCTCGGGCGTGTCGATGTCGGCGTCATGCAGCGTCCGCGCCGCGGAGCGTATCACGTCTGTCACGTCATGGATGGATTCGGATGTCATGGTGTCCTTCCGCTCGTTGGTGGCTCATCGTCTCAGGGCGTTCATATCACGGCGTTTCGCACCGGGGCGTCTGCCGGCATATTCGCCGTTGCGTCGCTAAGTGCGCGCCGAAACGAAGTACGCGCGCACATAGCGACGCAAACCACGGATTTTCCGTTCCTAAGTGCGCGCACTTGTCGTTTCGGCGCGCACTTAGCGACGCAGAGACATCAATGGGGGTGCGATTCCCCAGGGAACCATCACTCTGACCCCGCCGATGGCCGGTCACTGCTGGTTGGCGAGCCGCTCGGCCTCGTCGGCTTGGATGTCGGAGTCGATCACGGCCTGCAGGTCGCCGTCGAGCACGGCGTCGAGGTTGTACGCCTTGTAGTTGGTGCGGTGGTCGACGATGCGGTTCTCCGGGAAGTTGTAGGTGCGGATGCGCTCGGAACGGTCGAGCGAACGCACCTGCGAGTGGCGCATATCGGCGGCCTCGGCGGCCTCCTGCTCATGCTTCATGGCGAGCAGGCGCGATTTCAGGACCCGCAACGCGGCGGCGCGGTTCTGGATCTGCGACTTCTCATCCTGCATGCTCACCACGATGCCAGTGGGGATGTGCGTCATGCGCACGGCGGAGTACGTGGTGTTCACGGACTGTCCGCCGGGACCGGAGCTCATGAAGATGTCGATTTTCAGGTCCTTCGGATCGATCTCGATCTCGTCGTCGTCCTCGTCGGCCTCGGGGAACACGATTACACCGGCCGCGGAGGTCTGGATGCGGCCCTGCGATTCGGTGACGGGGATGCGCTGCACGCGGTGCACGCCGCCCTCGTATTTCAGGCTCGCCCACACACCGTCCTCCGGCGCGGGCGTGCCCTTGGCGCGAATGGCGATCTGCACGTCCTTGACGCCGCCGAGCTCGGTGGTGTTCTCGGACTGCACGGTGACGGCCCAGCCGCGCTTCTCAGCGTATCGCAGATACATGCGCAGCAGGTCGCCGGCGAACAGCGCCGCCTCCTCGCCGCCCGTACCGGCCTTGATCTCCATGATGACGTCCCGGGCGTCATCGGGGTCGCGCGGGATCAGCGCGTTCCGCAGCTTCTCCTCGGCCGCCGGCAGCTCGGCTTCGAGCCGCTTGGCCTCATCGGCGAATTCGGGATCCTCCCCCGCCATCTCGCGCGCGGCCTCAAGGTCGTCGCGCACGGCCGTGTATGACTGATACGCGGATACAATCGCGCCGAGTTCGGCATGACGACGACCCAGCTTGCGCATCTTGTCGGGGTTCGTCACCACCTCGGGGCTCGCCATCTGCTGTTCGATGGATTGGTATTCCTCCAACGCGGTCTGTGCCGCGGGGAACTGCTCGACTGCCATGTCTGGCTTGTCCTTCCGGATAGTAACAACGGTCGGCACCGCGTCATCATCGCTGTCGCGACGCCATTACAGATACAAAAACGCCAGTCCCCCGAGCGGGTGCGCCGAAGCGCGCCCAACCCGTGCGGGACTGGCGTCAGATACGCTACTTGGTCTTCTTGCCGTAACGCTTCTCGAAGCGAGCGACGCGGCCACCGGTGTCCAGAATCTTCTGCTTGCCGGTGTAGAAGGGGTGGCACTTCGAGCACACGTCGACCGTCATGTGGTCGCCCTTGTAGGTGGAACGAGTGACGAAGGTGTTGCCGCATGAGCACAGGACTTCAACGGCATGATAATCAGGATGGATACCCTGCTGCATGGTTTTGTCTCCTAGGGGATTCGGGGGACCCGGGTCGCCGCGCCCCGATGGCTGGCGTGAACCGGAACCTACGGAAGTATACGCCGAGGCATGGATTTCAGTGGGGCCGCAGGGGCTTGAACCCTGGACCGGCGGATTATGAGTCCGATGCTCTAACCGACTGAGCTACAGCCCCACGTTGGCGAATAGGCCAACCGTACTATTGTATAGCAGACCATCGGACTTGCGACACCCTCCCAACCGCCCATCGTCTGCCACGGCTATCATGTCGGCAGGGCCGGCAATCGGGCCGGGACACGCGGAAAGGAACGCACATGCGCATTGCGGTACCGCTGCCCGGCACGATGTGGGCGTTCGATGTCATCTCCATCATCCAGATCTTCGACGACGATTCCGTCATGTACGGCTCGTCCGACCGTCCGGTCATCGACTTCATCGCGAATGCAAGCTCCAAGGCACTCGACCACGGCATGTCCATCGCCACCACCGCGCTGCGCGACTACCACGAGAAACCTGATCTGATCATCATCCCCGGTTTCGCCAACCCGCATGAGATCGCCACCGACAGGCGCACCAGGGACGCCAAGGCACGGCTGTTCACAGCCGATCCCGCCGACGCGCTCGCCATCCGCGACTGGCTGGTCGCGTCCCACCGCGAGGGCGTGGAGATCGCGGCCATGTGCACGGGCATGTTCGCGCTGGCATGGACCGGTCTGCTCGACGGCGTGGAATGCACCACGCACCTGCCGTTCCTCGACGATTTGGCCGCGCAGTTTCCCAAGGCGCTGGTGCAGAAGGACCGTCTGCTGACGCACAACGCGAAGCAGCGCATCTGGACGTCCGCCGGCGGCAGCATCTGTCTCGACCTGTGCATCGCGCTACTCGCCGAACATGCCGGGCAGTCCCTGGCGACGGCGGAGGCGAACATGCTGATGATGCATTACCCCCGTTCGGTGGCCACCCGGCGCAGCGACGGCGCTCCATCCGTCTTGCCGCGACCGTCCCGGCAGAGTGACGAGATCATCGCGCTGACCCGCAGAGTCCGCGAGCATCTCAGTTATGACTGGACGCTGACGACGCTTGCGCAGACCTCCCACTCCTCCACGCGCTCGTTCCAGCGCCGGTTCAGCGAGGTCATGGGGGTGCCGCCGAGCACCTGGCTGCTGACGGAGCGTCTGAACGCCGCCAAGGAACTGCTGGAGCTCACCGATCTGCCGATGCAGCAGATTGCACTGAGAACGGGACTGCGCAACGCGGATTCGCTGCGCAAGCATTTCTCCGCCGCGTTCGGAGTCAGTCCGAGTCGGTATCGTCAGGATTTTCTGCGCACCGAATTGCGTCCGACGGAAAACGTGTGAGCCCGCTGGCCGGCGAAACGAACATGAGGAGTCGGATATCGGCCACATGACGCGGATTTCTCTGTGTTCGTTTTGTTCGGTACTGTGCGCATTCCTCACACTTTTCTTATTGAGAATGATTCGCTGAACCATCGGCGGGGCAAAGTGGCGCGTTCTTACCGATATTTGGCGCGAACCGACCGCATCGGCACCCGGTTTTCCCGCGACCGACGCTTAGACTCGGACTTGAAACAATGTTGTTAACGCCATCATGACAGACACGGATGTGTGTCATGCCGGCGCGATGAAAGGATACGAACATGTGGCCTATCCTCTTGGCCCTGGTCCCCGCATTCGGCTGGGGTTTTCAGGGCATTGTCATGCAGAAGGTCGGCGGCACCACCGCCAACAAGCAGATGGGCATGGTGCTCACCACGCTGCTGTTCGGTATCGTGGTGCTGATCTTCCACCCGATCAACTGGTCGTGGACGCTGATCGCGGCCGCGGCCATCAACGGCATCCCGTGGAGCATCGCGCAGATACTGCAGATCAAGTCCTTCGACTATCTGGGCGTGGCCCGCGCCATGCCGCTGTCCACTGGCATGCAGCTGGTGTTCACCACCCTGCTCGGCGCGCTGTTCTTCCATGAATGGACGCACGGCTGGCAGTTCGGCTTCGGCATCTGCGCGCTCGTCGTCATCATCGTCGGCGTCGCCTGCACCGCCTTCCAGGAGAAGAGCGAGGACAAGGGTCCATCGAACCTGAAGCGCGGCCTGCTCATCACCCTGATCTCCTCACTGCTGTATACCAGCTACGCCGCCGCCGGCAAGTTCTTCTCGGTCTCCAGCTGGGACATGCTGTTCCCGCAGGCCGTGTTCATGGTGCTCGGCACGACAATCATCTCCTTCTGCATGAGCGGCAAGGACGCGATGGACCCCGAAATCGGCGTGTTCGGCAAGAAGAGCTGGATGAACATGAGCACCGGCGCCCTGTTCGCCACCGCGAACCTCACCGTGATGCTGTCCAATGAGATGAACGGTCTGGCGGTCGGCTGGACGCTGTCGCAGATGAACGTCATCGTCGCCACGCTGGGCGGCCTGTTCATTCTCAAGGAGAAGAAGACCAAGAAGGAGATGGCGTTCGTCATCGCCGGCGTGATTCTCATCGCGCTCGGCGGCATCCTGATCGGCATCACGAAGAACGCATGACCGCCGCCCGCGCATCATCAACCATCAACCATCAACAAGTCAACAAGGGAGTATCAACCATGATCAATGTCGGTTTCATCGGATGCGGCGCCATGGGCCGCGACCACGTGCGTCGGATCACGGACAAGTGCGGCAACGCGCAGGTCGTCGGCGTATACGACACCGTGCTCGGCAACGCGAAGCAGGTCATCGAAGACAACCGCCTCGACGCGACGATCTACGATTCGGCCGATGCACTGATCGACGATCCGAACGTCGACGCCGTCGTCATCGCCAGCCGCAACGACGTGCATCTCGACCCGCTGCTGCACACTATCGCGATCGGCAAGCCGACGTTCACCGAAAAGCCGATGACCATCAACGGCTCCGACAGCTGGAAGGTCGTCGAAGCCGAGGTGGCCAAGGGCCGCAAAACCATTCAGGTCGGTTTCAACTGGCGCTTCGACCCCGGCTACGACGCGATGAAGACCTTCGTCGGCGACGGACAGATCGGCGCCCTGCTGATGGCCGGCATGCGTCACTACAACGCGCAGGCATCCACGAGCTACTACGGCACCGACAACGTCATCAACGACACGCTCATCCACAACTTCGACATGCTGCATTACATGTTCGACGGCGACATCACCAGCGTTGAGATGAAGTTCGCCCGGATGAACACGCTCAACCCGAACGGGGAGTCCTTGCGCGAACCGCAGCTGGCCATCGTCGAGTTCTCCGACGGAGCCCTCGCCACAGCCGAGGCGAACGTCAACTGCCAGTATGGCTACGACATCCAATGCCGCCTGGTCGGCGAGTCCGGCATCATCTCGCTGCCGGATGTCGCCACGCCGGAGGTGCGCAAGGCCGGTCAGATCAGCCACGCGATCTCGTCCGCCTGGTTCGACCGATTCATCGAGGCATACGACCGCGAGTTCGACCGGTTCTTCGCGAATATCGAGGCCGACCGGCAGCCGGGCGGCAAGGAGGCGACCGCATGGGACGGCTATGTGGCGAACGTGGTTGCCGACGCCGCGCTGGACAGCCTGCACCACGGCGGGCGCATCCCCGTGACGCTCAACGAGCAGCCGGCGCTGTACCGGTAATCCGCCGTTTGTTCAACGGCTCAGGCCGCCCACCACGGACGCAGCGGGTACCAGTTGCCCTTCGGAAGCCTCTCCTTGTCGGGCTTGACGGCGAGGAACTGGTGCACCTGGATGCCGTTGAGCTCGAAGTTCAACTCGCACGCGGCCAGATACAGGCCGTACACCTTCGCCCGCTCGTAGCCGACCTGCTTGACGGCGTCGGCCCAGTTGGCCTTGAGATTGGCGTTCCAATGATGCAGCGTCAGCGCGTAATGCTGCCGCAGGTTCTCCTGGTTGACGACCTCGAAGCCGGCGTCGTGCAGCGCCGACTCGATGAACCCGGGCGAGGCGAGGTCGCCGTCGGGGAAGATGTATCGGTCGAGGAACTCGTCCGTTCCGGGCCGGTTGTTCGGCTTGTCCTTGGAGATCGTGATCTGGTGGTTGAGCAGGCGGCCGGCCGGCTTGAGCAGCTTGAACATCTCATCGAAGTAGTGGCGGTAGTTCTTCGCGCCCACATGTTCCATCATGCCCACCGAGGTGATGCCGTCGAAGTCTCGTTCCGGCACTTCGCGGTAGTCCATCACGCGCAGCTCGGCCAGATCCTCCAGCCCTTCGCGCCTGATCCACTCCTGACCGTACTCGATCTGCTCGTGCGACAGCGATACGCCCAGTGCCTTGATGCCACGCTTGGCTGCGGCGATGACCAGAGCGCCCCAGCCGCATCCGATGTCGAGCATGCGGTCGCCGGGCTTGAGGTCCAGCTTGTCGAGCACCAGGTCGATTTTGTTGCGCTGCGCGTCATCCAGGCTCATGTCGGGCGTGTCGAACACCGCGCACGTGTACGTCATCGACGGTCCGATGAAGTCGGCGTAGAACTCGTTCGACAGGTCATAATGGAAGCTGACGGTCTCGGAGTCGGCCTTTTCGGTGTGCGGGAACAGACCGGACTTGATGCGTTCGAATTTCGAGGGGCCTTCGGACTGCGGCACCTCCACCTTGTGGTAACCGTGGCTGAGAACGGCCGCCCCCATGCGCGCCAGTTCGAGCGGAGATGGCTTTCGGATGTACGATGCCAGTTCGACGAGCTTGCGCAGCTGCGGATACGGGTCGGCCACGTCCAGTCCTTCGATGTCGAAGTAGCCCAGGATGTATGCGCGGGCCAAACCGATCTCGTTCAGGTTGCTCGCCAACTGATAGATGGCCTTAGGACTGGTGACCCGGACCTGCAGGTCGGCGTCTTCCGGCCCGAACGTCGATCCGTCGAAGGCTTCGATGCACACCGGCGCGTCCTCTTTGAGGACCGCCTGCGCCATTTCACTTACCAACATGGTTTTTCCACTGCCCATGTTTCGCCTCTTTTCCCAACGACTGTGACTTGCCGGGTATGGCAATCACCGTGTCACTGTAGTCCCGCGTCGTCATTTTTCGCGCTGCGAGGAAACAAAAATCGCTCACTATGCATGCATCGGGCAACCACTATGTGACCGGTCACTCTGAAAGCGAACATTTGGCGGATATATATGGACAGCGCGGCCGCGCCAGTCGCATTCCGCATGTGAATCGGAACGCGGCCAGCGGGACCGCGGTTTTCAGGATGATCCCGGACCAGCCGTCATGAGACGGCGTTCGTGTACTCCTTCAGGGATTCGCCGATGCCGCCGGACTCGCCAGACGACTTCAACGCGGTGACGTGCCCGTCGGTATCGACGCCAAGCACTCCGGAGATTGGGTTGATGGCATTGTAGGCGACGTCATATTCGTTGAGTAGCAGCGGGAACTCGGCGGTGCCACTCGCCTTCGCCTCGTTCAGCAGCGTGGTTGACGTCTCGCGTCGAACGATGCCGCTCTTGTCGGTGCCGCCCACCTGCGCGACCTCAATGATGTCGCCGACTTTCGCGTCGCCCTTGATGACTTTGGTGACACGCACCCGGGTGACGGTCTCCGGCACGCCCAGCGAGTCCATGTCGATGTCGTCCTCCGTCAGCCCGTATTGCGGGTTCGTTTCAGGCGTTCCGGCCGGTACGGCTGGTAGGACTCGTTCTCGTTGGACGGGAACCACGTGTTGCGTTTGACCTCCCTGCTGACCGTCGAGGCGTTGCGGCCGGGCATCAGACCGATCCCGCGGATGCTGGTGCCGTTGCCGATCTCGATCCGGATGACCTGGCGTTCCTCTTCCGACAGGCGCGAACATGCTTCTCCCATAGGTGCAACATCCCTTCGGACTGGTTATCTGGACAATCTCCAATCTAACGGGTGTTGCACTTTCATTTAGACAAGGTAAGTATTTTCAAAGGCCGGCATCGGCATATACTGTGATCTATGATTACTACGTTTACTATTCGCAACGTCGCCAATGAAGACGGTGCCGCGCAGATCAGCGATTTCGGCGCTCACGTGCTCTCCTGGACGCCCGCGGGCGGCCATCCCGCCGTATGGCAGCCCAAGGCCGTCTATCTGGGCAAACCGATCCGCGGAGGCGTGCCCGTGGTACTGCCATGGTTCGCACTCGGTTTCGAGCATGGCGAAATCGCCGGTAAGAAGCCGAAGCACGGGTTCGCCCGCACCACTGTCTGGCATGTGGACGAGGACGCGACCGACGACCGACGCATCCGATACACGCTGTCCGACGCCGACGCGACGCCCGAACTGCTCGCCCAGCTGCATTCCGGGGCCTCCCCGCGGTTCCATGCGGTCTACGACATCGAAGTCGGCAAGGAGCTGACCATGACGCTGACCGTCACCAACGACGGTACCGAGCCGCTGCGCTATGAGACCGCGCTGCATACGCACTTCCATGTCGGCGACCTGACCCAGGTGAGCCTACACGGATTGGAGGGCTCCGACTATCTCGACGCCACGGTCGCCGGGTACCCTCCCCGCGTGCAGCCCGATGAGCCGGTGACCTTCGACGGCACCACGGTCGACCGCATCTACTACTCCACCGACACGTTGCGTCTGGATGACCCGGCATGGGATCGCGTCATCGTCATCGAGGCCCATGGCACGAAGCAGACCGTCACATGGAACCCGGGAACCGCGGCCGACACCGAAATCGGCGACATGCAGCCCGGCGAATGGCGCGATTTCGTAGCCATCGAGGCAGCCGCCTGCCGCGAGTATGCCATCGAGCTCGCTCCCGGCGAATCGCACGCGCTCACGCAGCGCATCAGCGTCGAGAACCGCTGAAAAACCGATTCATTCATACGGCCGCCGCATCTGCCGGCGGCCGTCACCATCTCCGGCGGCAACCGTTCACAGCAGCTGATACAGCGCAGCGCTGGCGTTGGCTATCGCCGTCCACGACGAGCCGGAAGTCATGATGACGAACGCATAGTCGCCCTTGCCGGAATATACGATGCCCGCATCATGCAGGTACGAGTCGCGGAATCCGACCTTGTCGGCAACGGTTCCGTTGCCGCCGATGCCGGCCGGTATGCCGCTGCGGTACTGCTGCCGTTTCATCAGGCCGATCACCATGTCCCGGTCGTCGTCGTTCCAAATCTCGCCCCGATACAGTTTGGTCAGGATCAGCGCCAGATCGGCCGATGTCGTGCGCACGTCCAGATAATGCAATGTCGTGTTCTTCGCGCCGAGCGCGTTCGCCTGCTGCGTTACTTTGTCGTAGCCGGCTCCGTTATCGCGCATCAGCCATGCCTTGGGGCATTCGTTGTCGGAATCAACGATCATCGTGGTCAGGCACTGCTGCAGCGTCATGCCGTTGAGCGGCGAATCCCATGTCATTTCGCCTAATTCCACGGCCGTCACCATCGAATGCGCCACGAACAGCTTGTACGTGCTCGCCGATGCGAACACCTGGGAGGAGTCGATGTCGACGAGTGTGCCGGCATTACTCAGATCGACCACGGAGACGGAATATCTCGCGCCGGAAAACACACCGGCCAGCGCGGCGGATGCCTGGGCAGTCAGGTCGCGTTCGGGCTGGGCCGGAGCCGGCACGGCCGCCTTGAACATGCTCCGAGACGCCGATTGGGAATGAACCCTGTCGGGCCCCGACTTGTCGGAGAAACTTTCGTCGGAGGAGCCGTCATCGGCGACACTGCCGTCGGTGGGGTCGACCGTGGCACCGGACCGGGCCGCACCGGCTGATGAAACGCTGCCGGACGAGCCATCGCCATCGTTCGAGCACCCGCGCACGGACAATAGCACCACCATCGTCACCACGGAGAACATCGCGATCAGCACCGTCAGACGGCGGCGCACATACGTCAGCTCACGGATGGATATTATTCGGCCGCCAGGCGGGTTCGC
>ERZ772871.296-NODE-296-length-58965-cov-4.32417_pt1 | contig 58965 bp, 49 predicted proteins | sample MGYA00511899_ERZ772871 | MGnify/ENA primary metagenome ERZ772871 (study PRJEB29015, sample SAMEA2737693) | human gut metagenome | biome: human gut; feature: human-associated habitat; material: faeces | place: China | collected 2012 ...
TGGATTTATTATATCTTATTAGCCACTACTGTTACAACGTTAGTATAGCACTTCAACTGATAAACAGTGGCTATTATGATTTAGCCACAGCCTACCAGTCTGTGCACGTCAACTATTGAAAGCGCCGTATACCGAACGGTACGTACGGTGCTGTGAGAGGACGGCGGTTAGCCACCGCCTCCTACTCGATTTTATTGTCAAAGAAGGAAAAACTAGCATAGAGGGAGATTTCTGATGAAGATATGGAAAAGGCTTTTAATGGCTGTATGTCTCTGTGCGATCTGGTCATTTACCGCATTGGCGGCAGAGAGCGATCCGGTGAAGATCGAACGTGTAAAGTTGAAATTTGAGTCGTTTCGTCCGAAAGATGGATATGTGAAGATCACGAATCTTGGAACCGGATATTCTGTGGTAGATTGCGAGATTATCAACGACAGTGATATCGACAACTGGAATTCTTCCTACTGTGCCCGCCTCCAGATCGAACTGACGGCTGATGACGGTTACGAATTCCGCAAAAAAGGAAAATCGTATTTTGACTTCAAAGGTTCCGATTTTTACCGTTATGAGTCCAGCGATTACGACGATAAAGAAGTGATCTGACTCTGCGTGGATATGGCTCCGCTAAACCGCAGCATCGGTGTTCCATTAGACCCTGTGTGGACTGCGGATGGAACCGCGAAGTGGACTGTGGCATATAAGGCGGAATCTGGTACCGGTTTGACAAAGGTGGATATATGATCACCGGCTGGTATCAGGATGCAGGCACAGGCAGATGGTATTATCTCGACGCCTCCGGAGCGATGGTGACAGGAGAGCGGAAGATAGATGGAACGACGTACCGTTTCGCAGAGGGACCTGCGGATATGGCCGGAGTTATGATTCAGTAAAACGAAATTTAAAAGATCCCTGGAATCACACACACTGGTGGCGAAATTCCAGGGATCTTTTTGACTATATGCACCTGATGGCTTTGCCCGCAGCAGACTTTTCAAAATTTTGCTGGAACAGGATATGCCTTATTTTGGCGGGAACTGTCCGGCAAGGCGACGGATCATTTCTGCCTTCTTTCTGCCATCCGGCGACAGATTTTCTGTCAGGATGGAAAAGAGCAGATCCCGCTCCTCGCTGGAAAAAACCAGATTGGACTGCCGCATCTTCCGGTGCAGATCTAAAAATAGATTCATTCTTTGAGCTTCTGGGGCTGCGGCCAGTTCATCGGCGAAGGAAGCCAGTAAAGCGATCTTTTTCGCATCCATGTGATGGAGCCGCGGATCTGATTTCCAGGATCTTTCCTGATCATGTTGTTCCATGGGCAGATCCTCCTGGGGCAAAACTCTGCATGACTAACTGCAGGGTTTCGTATTGTGCCTGCATATCCGGGGGAAGAATGGAAAACAGCTGTTCCGGAGTGAGCCCGGAACCGGATCGTCCGCGGCGGCTGGCAAGAAAGCGAGAGATCATATCGATGGTATCCTGTTCCGCCTTATTTGCATATGGGCGGACTGCACTCAGCATGTCTTCGACGGATGGGTTCGGGGACTCCAGGGAACATACGCTCATCATCCCGTCATCGTTCTCCCGGAAAAATTCCATGGTGTGCATCATCTCCCTGGCACGGATGAACATGGAGAGAGACCGCTGCCGTCTGATATCCAGATAGGGAAGAGCGGCCTTCATCATCTGTAAGTGATGATCACCTGTGGCATAGTCCAGGTCGGTCAGCTTTAAATCTTTTTCACTCATATTGGGACCTCCTGCATGTGACAATATATGAGAGGACCGGCGGATTCATGCGAAAAATGCACGGAAAAGAGGACAGGGGAATAAAATATAGGGAAAGGGGCTCCAGCCCAGGGAGGAGAAAACGTGGGAAGACTTGTCATAGATGGAAATACTGTCTACGAGATCGATGAGGAGTGCGAGAGGAGAAAAAAGGAAAACAGACCTCAGAAAGGAGAAAATACAGAGAGAACGAACAGAAAGGGCGGCCGTTAGCCGCCCCGCAGTCTTTTGAGATGCCGGTTCGGTCAGCAGCCGAAACCGCATCCATTTCCCCATCCGCCGCAGCAGCAGAGAAGGAGAATGATCCAGATACAGCTGTTGTCGCAGCCGTTGCCGCATCCGCATCCACCGCCGTTATGTCCGTATCCGCCGCAGCAGCACAGGAGCAGGATGATCCAGATCATGTTGTTGCCGCATCCGCCGCATCCTGATGCCGGAGCATCGCATCCACATCCACAGTTTGTAGCAGCTAAATCACTCATGTTAATTCCTCCGGAATTATCTTTACACTTCCAGTATATGCATCATGGCATGTCAGACTTTCACTCTGAAGATGAAAAATGTTGCAGTTCATTCCCGGCAGAAGCAGTTTCTGAAGGAAAAATTCTATATGGACCGAACGTGAGTGTACTTTTGCTGCTTCATGTGGTATGATGGGAAAGTGAAAAGTCAGCAAAGATACCCGCAGCAATTTTTATAAGAGATGGGAAGAAAAATGGCATCCTGCTGACCAACACGGTGACTCCGGATGGATATCGTGTGGACGGCAGCGGCGCCTGGGTACACTAGCAGAAATATAAGAGGAGAAACGAATTATGAAAAAACTATTCTATGATTCCGCATATATCCGAACATTCGAGGCGAAAGTACTTTCCTGCGAAAAAGGGAAAAAGGGATATGAGGTGGTTCTGGACCAGACCGCATTCTATCCGGAAGGCGGCGGACAGCCGTATGATATGGGAATTCTTGGCGGAGCGCATGTAACGGCAGTCCATGATGTAAAGGGAGAGATCGTCCACTATACGGATGCGCCGCTTGCGGTCGGTGAGACTGTGACAGGTGAGATCAACTGGGACAGAAGATTCCAGAATATGCAGGGACATTCCGGCGAACATCTTGTGTCCGGGCTGATTCACGCGAAGTATGGATATGACAATGTAGGATTCCATATGGGGACTGAGGAGATCACCATCGATCTCAATGGCCTGTTAGAGTGGGAAGATCTCATGGAGATTGAGAAGAAGGCAAACAGAATTATCTGGGAGGACCGGGAGATCTATGCGGGATTCCCGTCTGCTGAGGAACTTGCCCATATGGATTACCGGAGCAAAAAAGAACTCACCGGTGCTATCCGTATTGTCAGCATCCCTGGCGGTGATACCTGTGCCTGCTGTGGTACCCATGTGAAGACGACGGGGGAGATCGGACTTGTAAAGTTCCTGACCATGATCCACTACAAGGGCGGCGTGAGAATTTCCCTGCTCTGTGGTGAGGCTGCAGTTATGGATTATGAGAAGAAGAGAGAAGAGCTTCAGAAGATCTCTGTTCTTTTATCCGCAAAGGCTGGAAAGACTGCGGATGCTGTGGAAAAGGTAAAAAATGAGCTGACGATGACGCAGGCAAAGTGCTCGGAGATGTCAAGAAAACTCATGAAGATCTATGCGGATCAGTTAAACGGTGGAAATAGCAAGATCTGCTGGATAGAAGACGGACTCGATATGACGGAACTCCGCCATTTTGTGAATTTCGCGCTGGAAGATAAGAAGGGGGGGATTGTCCTCGCTCTGTCAGAAAGTGTGAATGGGGGATTCTCTTATGTTCTGGGGAGCCAGAGCGAGGACATGCGCGCTCTCTCGAAGGAATTAAATGGGGAACTCTCCGGGAGAGGCGGGGGCAGCAGCCAGATGGCACAGGGAACTTTCTTTGCAAGGAAGGAAGAACTGCTCTCCAGTCTGGCCGCCAGAGGGTTTGTTATGGCCGACTAGCGGCGGGCGAAACCTGCCGCTGCCTTTTGGCGCGGTGGGGACAGCTTTATTGTGATCTGCTTAGCAGCCCTGAACCATGTACTGGATCAGGCGCTTGGAATCTTCATCGTTGTGAGTGGTGAGGCTTAACTCCTTGATACTGCCGTTAGAAAATACGGTAGCCATTGAGAAGTACTGGCTGAGCTTGGATTTTAAGTTTACGCTTCCGCCCTCCGGAAGACTTAACTCAACAGCGCCGTCACACTGGTTGATGACTTTGAAAAATGTATCAAGATTGGAAATGTTTCTCATTTTTAATTTCATAATTCGTTACCTCCTTAAAAGGTGATTGTAACTAGCTGTAACTTCTTAGTGCCATTGCCTGTGAAAGCTGTCTCCGACAGTTCTCCGGGCGGATACATGGCAGCTGTTACGAATCCTGTTTTCATTCCAGTTACGCTTGTTTTGCTTTGTCACTTCGTTTTTCTTTTAACGATTTGAATTCTACCAGATGGGTAAGGAAAAAACAATCGACGGAATAGATAAAATTTTAACAATCTAAACTGAATTTTTATGGAATTTATGGGAAAGATCTGGCGGAGGCAGGGCGGACTGTCGAAAATGTACCAAAAACTGGGAAAGGATCGAAAAAATGGCATATTTTCCATTGTTTGTGGACCTTGAGGGGCGGCAAGTGCTTGTAGTCGGCGGCGGAAAGATCGCGATGAGGAGGGTGCGGACGCTTTTGGAGTTCGGGTGCGAGATCACTGTTGTATCTCCGGAAGTATGTGAGGAACTGCGGGAAAAGGTTCTCTGGAAGAAAAAACGATATGATGAGACGGACCTTGAAAGTCTGGGAAATGTGGGAGAAGCTTCTCGATTTGTATTTGTTCTTGCAGCAGCAGCCCCGGAGGTAAATGAAAAGATAGTCTGTGACTGCCGCAAAAAAAAGATCCCGGTAAACAATGCGTCAAACCGGGATCAATGTGATTTTTATTTTCCGGGAATCGCGAAAGACGGCGATACGGTTGTCGGAATAACTTCCGGCGGGGGAGATCATAGGCTGGCGGCGAAGATCTCTGCGGCGGTACGGCAAATGTTGAGAACAATAGCTGTTTAGCTTCTGCCCATTCCAGCCATGAACATAGAAAGTTTGATATCATCCAGGTAAAGCGCCGAAACCCGAAGCCCGCCGCGGCCGGAACCGATCTCGATATCGGGTTTTGCGGCACCGTGAAAGTCAGAGCCGCCAGTGAGGGCGAGGGAGTATTTTTTTGCGAGTTTGCGGAGCTTTCCGCTCTCATCCTGGTTATTGGAAGAGTGGAAACACTCGAGACCGCGGAGACCATGGTCAGTGAGCATGGAGACGAGTTCCTCCGTGCCGGTCCAGCCGAGCTTATACTGGAGCGGATGGGCGAGAACCGGGAAACCGCCGGCGCCGAGAAGTGTCGCGAGAACTTCCTCCGGGGTGATAAGTTCCCTGGAGCGGTAATATGGGCGGTCCGGGTTTAAATATTTTTTAAAAGCCTGGTCAACGGAAGTTACATATCCGTTCTTTAAGAGCGCTCTCGCAAAATGAGCACGGGTGATGACGGTTCCGGGATTTCCGCAGAGGAGATCTTCCTCAGTGATCTCAAATCCATCCTTATTAAATGCGGCCAACATTTCCATATTGCGGTCATAGCGTTTTCTGGACGCTTCCTTTAGAAAGGAGAGCAGCTTCGGATCCTTATGATCAATGTAGAGCCCCAGGATATGGATCTCTTTTCCCTTATAGATACAGGAGACCTCAATTCCCGGGATGACCTCCATGTCAAGATCTTTTGCGGCTTCAAGGGCCTCGTCGATTCCTGTGACGGTATCATGGTCCGTGAGGGCCATTGCGGTGAGACCGAGATCGTTGGCGCGGTTTACGACCTCCGTGGGAGTTAAGGAGCCGTCGGAGGCGGTGGAGTGTATGTGAAGATCTATTAATTTCATAATAAATATCCTTTCCGAAATAATTTCCAACTGTTACCTAGTTTAACATATTTGAGACAAAATTGTGAATAAAATTTAAGATTTCTGTTATTCCATTTTCTATAAATTATGCTATACTAGTACCTGCATATCTGCACCCTTGAAATACTGAACTGACGGAGCAGAGAACATCAATGGTTTAAGATAAAAGGTGAGAAGAAATGAGTGACACATACAGAAACAGCAGAGCGGGCGGAAGACGTTCCCGCCAGTCAAGCAGCGCGGACCGCATCATGGCAGTCCAGAATGCGAGAAGCCGGGGAACCGGATCCAGAAGAGGAGGTTCCGGAAGACGACGCGGAAGACGCCAGGGACCGGATATGGCAAAGATCGTACTGATCGTGATCGGAGTTCTGATCTTACTGATCTGTGCGGCGGTGGGCTTCCAGAGCTGCGTGCGGTCCGAAGACGATAAAACCAGCGTGGAAAGTGAATCGGAGACAGAGACGACAGAGCCTGAGACAGAGATGGCAGCGGAGATCACTGTGAACGGAGTCCAGGTCCATGGTCTGACAAAAACAGAGGCGATCAAGAAGGTCCTGGAAGATATGGGCTGGGAGATGAAGGTCTCCTTCGGCGATGAGACCGCGGATCTCCCGAACCTGATGGAAGCGAATGTGGACGCTGTAATCGAAAAAGCATTTGCGAAGAAGGAATCCGGGGATTATACCGTGGAGACTGACGGTCTCGATGACGCGGTTCAGGTGGAAGTAAAAGCGCTTGCCGCAAAATGGGATGTGGAGCCGAAGAATGGATCGATCTCTACTTATGATAAGGCATCCGATAAATTCACATTTGCCGGTGCCCAGACCGGAAAGAAGATCGATCAGGAGAAACTCACATCCGATATTCTCTCTGCTATGAAGGCGGGAGAGTACAATAAGACGATCACGGCGACAGCAGACGAGGTCCAGCCGGAGATCACGGAGGCCCAGGCGCGGGAAAATTTTAAGCGCATCGGAACCTACACGACAAAGACAACGACAAACAAGGACAGAAATGAGAATATCCGTCTTGCCTGCGCGGCGATCAACGGAACGATCATTAAGCCAGGCGAGGAATTCTCCTTCAATAAGATGACGGGAAACCGTACAACGGAAAAAGGTTACAAACCGGCGGGCGCCTACTCAAACGGCGTTGTGGTACAGGAACCGGGCGGCGGTGTCTGCCAGGTGTCCTCGACTCTTTACAATGCGGTCGTATTCGCAGGTCTCAAGACCACTGAGCGCCATGCCCATACCTACGAGCCGTCCTATGTAACTCCCGGTGAGGATGCAATGGTCAGCTACGACGGCTATGCCGGTCCGGATCTGCGGTTTGTAAACAACTCAAAGACTGCAGTGGGAATCAAGGCGGCATACTCCAACCAGACACTGACGGTATCCATCTACGGAAATCCGATTCTGGAGGACGGCGTGACTGTTTCCATGCATTCTGAGAAGATCAAGGAGCTGGATCCGCCGACACCGACCTACGTCGAGGATCCAACACTGGAGCCGGGTGTAGAGGTCGTTGCGAAAGCGGCAACTCCGGGCAGCAGATGGCAGACAAAGCTGATCACGAAGAAGAACGGACAGGTTGTGAGCGATGTGCTTCTCCACAACAGCACCTACACCGGAAAGGCGGCGACCATCAAGCGCAACACTTCCGGTACTGTGGCAGCAACAGAATCTGCATCTGCCGATGCATCGGCTGCGTCCTCTGAGGCAGCGGGAGAGACAACGGCAGCAGCACCTGCAGAGACAACGGCGGCGACGACGGCACTGGAGACAACAGCTGCGCCGACAACGGCAGTGCCATCCCCGGGCGAGAATTATGGTCCAGGATATATGAACGAGGCCACGACGGCGGCTGCGGCGGAGACGAACCAGGCACCATCTGACATGGGGCTGATTTCTCCGAATGGACAGTAAGAGACAGAAGAGGATTTCACTTGCCGGTAAGAGACCGGGTCTGTCACATAGAACGGATTATCCGTGGCTGAAAAAACTGGTCAGCTGAGTGCATGGAAAATTAAATCCTTACTTTATATAAAAAAGTGGTGAACAGGAATAAAATACATTTCCTGGATCGCCACTTTTTATTTAAAGGAAATACATATCAAAATGAAAAGTCTTTATTGATGTATTGGTTTGCCAAAGCTAACTCGGAGCTGAAATATTAGTTTCTTAGAACTAACCAAATAACTATTCTCACAATGCGGATGATATTCCATAATGTGGAAAGATGGTGCGGAAATTTTAATATTGTTTATGATTTGGTACATGATTCCAGCGTTTTTGATTTGCATTTTAGGGAAAAATTGCTATAATAATCTATAGATGTTCTGTGTATGCAGGACACAAGCTAGTTAAATAAATATTTACATATTTATACACTTTATAGGAGGAAATCAACTATGGCAAGAAAAATGAAAACCATGGATGGTAACCATGCAGCCGCTCATGCTTCCTATGCATTTACGGATGTAGCAGCCATCTACCCGATTACCCCTTCTTCTCCGATGGCGGAAGCTACCGATGAATGGGCAACCGATGGAAGAACAAACATGTTCGGACAGCCGGTACAGATTACTGAGATGCAGTCCGAGGCAGGTGCTGCCGGTGCCGTACATGGCTCCCTTGCAGCAGGTGCATTAACAACAACTTATACAGCTTCTCAGGGTCTTCTTCTTATGATCCCGGATCTCTATAAGATCGCTGGTGAGCAGCTTCCGGGCGTATTCAACGTATCCGCTCGTTGTGTAGCAACTCACGCATTAAATATTTTCGGTGACCACTCCGACGTTTATGCCTGTCGTCAGACCGGATGCGCAATGCTCTGCGAATCCAGCGTGCAGGAAGTTATGGATTTAACACCGGTTGCACACCTTGCAGCATTAAAGGGTAAAGTTCCGTTCATCAACTTCTTCGACGGTTTCCGTACTTCCCACGAGATTCAGAAGATTGAGACATGGGATTACGAAGATTTAAAAGAAATGGCTGATATGGACGCCATTGATGCATTCCGTAAGAACGCTCTGAACCCGAACCATCCGGTACAGAGAGGTTCCGCTCAGAACCCGGATATCTTCTTCCAGGCAAGAGAGGCATGTAACCCGTACTACGATGCTCTTCCGGCAATCGTACAGGAGTACATGGATAAAGTAAATGCTAAGATCGGCACAGATTACAAGCTGTTCAACTACTACGGAGCTGCTGACGCTGAGCATGTTATCATCGCTATGGGTTCCGTTAACGATACAATCGAGGAGACAATCGACTACCTTGCAAAACAGGGCAAGAAGGTCGGCGTTGTCAAAGTTCGTCTGTACAGACCGTTCTGCACAGAAGCCCTGATCGAGGCAATTCCGGATACTGTTAAGCAGATTTCCGTACTCGACAGAACAAAAGAGCCGGGTTCCATCGGCGAGCCGTTATACCTTGATGTTGTTGCAGCATTAAAGGGCTCCAAGTTCGATAAGGTTCCGGTATTCACAGGCCGTTACGGTCTTGGTTCCAAGGATACAACACCGGCACAGATCGTTGCTGTATACGAGAACACAGAGAAGAAGAGATTCACAATCGGTATCAACGATGATGTGACACACCTTTCCTTACAGTTAGGCGCTCCGCTTGTTACAACTCCGGAAGGAACTACAAACTGTAAGTTCTGGGGTCTTGGCGCAGACGGTACTGTAGGTGCTAACAAGAACTCCATCAAGATCATCGGTGACAACACAGACATGTACGCTCAGGCTTACTTTGATTATGACTCCAAGAAGTCCGGCGGTGTTACAATGTCCCACTTACGTTTCGGACATACTCCGATCAAGTCCACATACCTGATCCACAAAGCAAACTTTGTTGCATGCCACAACCCGGCATACATCCGCAAGTACAACATGGTTCAGGAACTTGTTGACGGCGGTACATTCCTTCTCAACTGCCCGTGGGATGCTGAGGGCCTTGAGAAACACTTACCGGGACAGGTTAAGAAGTTCATCGCTGATCACAACATCAAATTCTACACCATCGACGGTGTTAAACTTGGTATTGAGACAGGCATGGGTCCGACCCGTATCAACACAATCCTTCAGTCCGCATTCTTCGAATTAACAAAGATTATTCCGGCTGATAAGGCTAACGAGCTTATGAAAGCAGCTGCAAAGGCTACTTACGGCCGTAAGGGTGAAGACGTTGTTATGAAGAACTGGGCAGCGATCGACGCCGGCGCTAAGGGACTTGTAGAAGTTCAGGTTCCGGAGAGCTGGAAGAACTGCGCAGACGAAGGTCTTGACATGGTTCACGCTACAGAGGGCCGTGAGGATGTTATCAATTTCGTTAACAACATCCAGGCTGCTGTAAACGCTCAGGAAGGTAACAATCTCCCGGTATCCGCATTCAAGGATTATGTTGACGGTACAACTCCGTCCGGTTCCGCTGCATACGAGAAACGTGGTATCGCAGTTAACGTACCGGTTTGGAATCCGGACAACTGTATCCAGTGTAACTTCTGTTCCTATGTCTGCCCGCACGCAGTTATCCGTCCGGTAGCTATGACAGAGGAAGAGGCTGCTAAGGCACCGGCTGGCACAAAGACCATCCCGATGACTGGTATGCCGGAGTACAAGTTCGCTATGACAATTTCCGCTCTTGACTGTACCGGATGTGGTTCCTGTGCGAACGTATGCCCGGGCAAGAAGGGTGAGAAGGCTCTTACAATGGTTCCGCTTGAAGGAAACGCTGCAGAGCAGGAAGTATTCAACTACGGCCAGACACTTGACATCAAGCAGGATGTAATCGATAAATTCAAAGAGACAACTGTAAAGGGCAGCCAGTTCAAACAGCCGCTCCTTGAGTTCTCCGGCGCATGCGCAGGCTGTGGTGAGCCGCCGTACGCTAAATTAATCACACAGTTATTCGGTGACAGAATGTACATCGCAAACGCAACTGGTTGTACTTCTATCTGGGGTAACTCTTCACCGTCCACACCTTACACAGCTAACAAGGCAGGCAAGGGACCGGCTTGGTCTAACTCCCTGTTCGAGGATAACGCAGAGTTTGGTTATGGTATGTTACTCGCCCAGCAGGCAATCCGCGATGGCTTAAAGGCTAAAGTTGAGGAAGTTGCTGCAAACGAGAACGCAACAGCAGAAGTTAAGGCTGCTTGCCAGGAGTGGTTAGACACATTCAGTGTTGGCACTACAAACGGCGTTGCAACTGACAAACTCGTAGCTGCTCTTGAGAACGTTGACTGCCCGACATGCAAGGACATTGTCAAGAACAAAGATTTCCTGGCTAAGAAGTCCCAGTGGATCTTCGGTGGTGACGGTTGGGCTTACGATATCGGATTCAACGGCGTTGACCACGTACTTGCAAGCGGCAAAGATATCAACATCATGGTATTCAACACTGAGGTTTACTCCAACACAGGCGGACAGTCCTCCAAGGCTACTCCGACAGGTGCTGTTGCTCAGTTCGCTGCAGGCGGTAAAGAAGTTAAGCAGAAAGACCTTGCTGCAATCGCTATGAGCTATGGCTACGTATACGTTGCACAGATCTCCATGGGTGCTGATATGAACCAGACCATCAAGGCAATCGCTGAGGCTGAGGCATATCCGGGACCGTCCCTGATCATTGCATACGCTCCGTGTATCAACCATGGTATCAAGAAGGGTATGGCAAAGGCTCAGACAGAGGAGAAGCTTGCTGTTCAGTCCGGTTACTGGAATCTCTTCAGATTCAACCCGGCAGCTGAGGGCAAGAAGTTCAGCCTTGACTGCAAGCCGGCTACAGTTGACTACCAGGAGTTCATCAAGGGTGAGGTTCGTTACACATCCCTCGCACTTAAGAACCCGGCAAGAGCTGAGAAGCTGTTTGCTAAGGCAGAGCAGAATGCTAAGGATAAGTACGCTTACCTTGAGAAGTTAGTTACACTCTACGATGAGAAATAATTAACAGAATCATGAAAGACCCCGGAACAGCTTCAGCTGTGGCCGGGGTCTTTTTGCGCTGCGGTGTGCCCGGAAGAAACTGCCGGTGGGCAGCTGGTGAAAATTTGTGCATGTACGAGACTGTACTGTATCGTAAGAATTCCGTAAGAGAAAAGACCGGTGATGTTCATTGACATTACGGGTCTTTTTTACTATATTAAGTGTATTAAGAGTATTCATACAGCTGAGACGCGAACAGACATGTGCGAAAAAGTGTGTTGTAAGCTTGCTTGCATAAGCGCTTTTTGTACAGGGCTGCGCATCAAAGTCGCAAGCTGCATAGAAAGGAGGATGCCTATGATTCTATTAGATTACAAAGACCGCCGCCCGATCTACGAACAGGTGGTTTCAAAGTTCGAGGAGCTGATGCTGCTCGGCGCTATGAAAGAGAATGAACCGCTGCCGTCGGTAAGAAGTCTTGCGATGGAGCTGTCCATCAATCCGAATACGATCCAGCGCGCCTATGTGGAATTAGAGCGGCAGGGATATATTTACACAGTGAAGGGGAAGGGAAGTTTTGTGGCAGATAATACAGCGATGAAGGAAAACAGGAAGAAGGAAGTTCTCCTTCAGGTGAGTGATATGATCGATGAGGCGATCCGGGTGGGAATTCCCGGCGATGAGATCAAAAATATGGTAGAGATCCAGTATAAAGCGGCAAAGAGGAACGGAGGTGGAGAAGCATGATTGAGACAAGTGGATTGACAAAACGGTTTGATGATATTCTGGCGGTCGATCACATCAGCGCAAAGATCAGGGACGGCAGTGTGTTCGGACTGATCGGAACGAACGGTGCCGGAAAAAGTACATTTCTGCGCATGGTCAGCGGAATCTTAAAACCGGACGAGGGAGAGGTGCTGATCGACGGTGAAAACGTGTACGAGAACCCGGCGGTGAAATCTAGATTCTTTTATATCTCAGATGACCAGTATTTTTTCGCTAACGGAACCCCGTTGGAGCTTATGAAATTTTATAAGTCTATCTACCCGGCTTTTGATGAGCCAAGATTTTTCCATCTCTTACAGTCCTTTGATCTGGACAAAAAGAGAAAGATCTCCACATTCTCAAAGGGAATGAAAAAGCAGCTTTCCATTCTTTACGGAATCTGCGCGGGGACGGACTATATCTTCTGCGACGAGACCTTTGACGGTCTTGATCCGGTGATGCGTCAGGCGGTAAAGAGCCTGTTTGCAAGTGATATGGCGGAGCGGAATCTGACTCCGATCATTGCGTCCCACAACCTGAGAGAGCTGGAGGATATCTGTGATCATGTCGGCCTTTTACACAAAGGCGGGATCCTGCTCTCCAAGGATCTGGACGATATGAAGTTAAACATTCACAAGATCCAGTGTGTCTTAAAACCAGGCATAAAAGTGGAAGATCTTACAGAGCTTGATATCTTAAAGACAGAATACAGGGGAAGTCTCGCGACGATCACTGTCCGCGGCGCGAGGGAGAATGTAGAACGGCAGATGGCGGCGTGCGAACCGCTGTTCTTCGAGCTGATCCCGCTGTCTTTGGAAGAAATCTTTATTAGTGAAACGGAGGTGGCAGGATATGACATCAAGAAACTTATTTTTTAAACTTATGAAGGAGGATCTGAAGCGGAGACTCTGGGCCATCGGTTTTTCGGTTCTGGCGCTGTTTTTTGCGATGCCGATGGCGGCAGCCATGGGGATCGGAGAGATCGGAAACCAGTACAAGCAATGGCTGATCTCCGGAACCGGATACGAGAATATGGTGCCGGAGACACTGCGCCAGACGAAGATCCTGCGGCTTGCCGGTGAGATCCTGGGCTTTGAAAATTATGCCCTGTTTATGGTGGTTGGAGCCGCGGCGATGATCCTCGGACTCACAGGATTTTTGTATCTCCACTCAAAGAAACAGATCGATTTTTACAACAGCCTCCCCGTGAAGAGGGAGATGCTGTTTACAGTGAAATTCCTTGACGGATTCCTGATCATTCTGGCCGCTTACCTGATCAACATGTTCGCGGCGTTTGGAATTTTCTGCGGAAACGGGATCGCGGCGGGCGATCTTTTCAAGATGATGTTTGCTTCCTTCGCGGTCAATATGATCGGATTTCTCCTGATCTATGTGGTGATGGTGATTGCGGTACTTCTCACAGGGAATCTCTTTATCTCGATCCTCGGCGCAGGCGTTCTGTACGGATATTTGCCGGCGGTCTCCCTGCTGATCGAGGGCTTAAAATCCCTGTTCTTTGTGACACGGGGAAGAGAAGGCGATGTGTATTGGCTTGCAAAATACGGTTCCCCCATCGGCTATTTCACAAAACTGGCAGGCGCGGGGCTTGATGCGTTCCACTCAGACCAGTTTTATGACGATATCGACTATGGATTTTCCAGGATCCAGATGGAGCTGCAGAGTACCGCTGACAGCGGCGCAGACCTCTTAAAGCTTTGCGGGCTCGGGATCTTTGCGGCGGTGATCCTCACCGGGATCGCACTGGTCCTCTATAGGATCCGACCGTCGGAGGCGGCGGGAAAGGCCATGTCATTTAAGAAGACTCAGGCGCCGATCAAGATCCTGCTTCTCATTCCGATGACCGTGACCACGACGGTATTCTTATGGAGCATCTACTACAGCGGCGTATGGGCAGCGGTCGGCTTTGTACTTGGACTTGTACTTACGAGCTGCCTCATCGAGATCATTTATCATTTTGATTTCACGAAGCTTTTTGCAAATCCGGTCCAGACGGTGATCGGAGGTGCCATAGCTATTCTGGTGGTGGGGGTCTTCTGGATGGACGTTTTTGGATATGATTCCTATATTCCGGATGAAAAGGACTTCGTATCCGCATCCATCGACCTGAACCTTGACAATGAGCCGGACTGCGGGCTTCCGTACCGGAGCGGTGATTCGTATCGTTGGCGCTATATGAATTCAAGTGATTACGCGGACGCAAATATGAAGCTTACCGATTACGCTGTAGTCCGTGCCTTTGCGGAAAAGGCGGTAGAGAACGCGAAGCAGCAGAGAAACCAGCAGATAAAAGGCGACAGCTCCTACAGCTACCGTGATGACGGCGGCTATATGATCTATATTCAGGCAGGCTACCGGCAGAAAAACGGAAAGACGGTTTATCGTTCTTACCGGATCACCCGTTCCGTTCTTGGCAGTACCCTGGATGAGATCTATGCGACGAAGGAGTACAAGGATGGCACATATCCGGTGATGTCCTATCAGCCGGAGAATATCACGGGGATCTACTGGCTGTCAGACCGTGGTATCCTTGAGGTGAGTGCGGATGACACACTCCGCGCGGAGATCCTTGCGGCGTATCAGGAGGAACTGGCAGGTCTCACCATCAATGAGAGAGCCGTCGAAGCTCCGGTGGCAGCACTGAGATTTCTCACAAAGGCGGAGAATGAGTATCTAGGCGCGATCAGCACCCAGAGAGGCTATACTTCCCAGGGATTCCAGATGGAAGATATGCAGATAGTGAACTTTGTTCCGGTCTATCCGTCCTTTACAAAGACGATTGCCCTCTTAAAGCAGGCGGGCACGGATGTGACAGCGAAGCTCTATGCGGATGATGTCACACAGGTAAAGATCCTGTATCCGACGGAGTATGAGAGTACTGCAGCCGGGGAGAATGCGGTCACAGGAGAGGACGTCCCGATCAGCGAAAAAAGCGGGGGAGTGACGGCAGAAACGGAATTGAAGGCTGTTTCTTATGGTGGTCAGAAGATGATCACCATTGTAAATGACGGGTCAGAGGAGAACCGAAGGAAGATCGAGGAGATTCTTTCCGCCAGTGCGCCGGAGATCATGCTTGACAGAAACCGCCTCTGCACCTATGAGATGGGAATCGAGATCGATGTGTCCATAAAACCCGACAGCGCCTTTTCCTCCGGAAATGGAACTGTGGATGAACGGGTCTACCGGATCATGGGAGATACGGTTCCGGAGTGTATTGAGAAAGCGTTAAATTACAGTAAAATCAGTACAAAATATGTTAGAAAAGGCATCGGAGTGATGAAAAACGATTGATAGATCAACGAATATCATGTATAATCGAACAAGTCTGAATAGGAGAGGAAAAACCTGGCAGGGAACTGCCGGGTTTTGCCGTTTCCTGAATCTGGAATATGGATAGAAAAATCGGAGGTTTATCATGGAATTTTTTGGAAATATCATAAAAGGGATCATGATCGGCATCGCGAACATCATTCCGGGCGTTTCCGGAGGAACAATGGCGGTGTCTCTCGGTATCTATGACCGGCTCATCGGCTCGATCTCCGGCCTGTTTCGGGAATTCAAAAAGAGTATCCTGTTTCTGATCCCGATCATTATCGGCGCCGGAATCGGCATTGTGGGTTTTACCTACGCCATCGAATACCTGCTCGATAAGCATACCTTCGTTACCTGTATGGCATTTGTGGGCCTGATTCTCGGTGGACTTCCGGCGATCTTTTCGTCCATGAGGGCAAAGGTATCTTCGGGCGGAGTCGGTGTGTTTGGAATCCTTGCCTTTGTGATCGCCTTTGCGATCTCCGGCGGCATGCCGCTTTTAAAGGAGAGCAAGGATGCCCTCACGGTGATCGCGGTGACTCCGGGGAATATGGTGATCTTATTTATCCTCGGTATTGTGGCTTCTGCCACAATGGTAATTCCGGGTGTTTCCGGCTCCATGATGCTGATGATCTTCGGCTATTATTACGCGATCATCAATACGATCAAGACATTCCTTGACAATCTCCGCGCCTTTGACCTTGCGGGCATGAAGGACGGGATCCTGCTCCTGGCGCCGTTTGGGATCGGAGTGGCTTTGGGAATCTTTCTGATCGCAAAGCTGATCACGTTCCTCTTTGAGAAGTACGGCGTGCAGACATTCTGCGCGATCTTAGGCCTCGTGATCTCGTCCCCGATCGCAATCTTTATCAACACGGGACTTGTATCGAAGCTCGGCTCCCTGTCACTGTGGGAGATATTATTTGGAATCGTCCTCATGGCTGCCGGGGCTTTCGTTACGGTATTTGTGGGTGAGCGGTAAATAAAAAAGACCGTCTGCGGGAAATGATAGGAAAGATATCCTATGCCCACAGACGGTCTTTTTACTCGATTTATTTAGTCCCGGTCCCACAGGACCGGTCCCGCCATTGCGAAATAGCTTATTCCTGATCCTCTGTAACGTTCACAGTTGTCTCAGCAGCTTCGGTCTCAAACTTCTCATCCGGTACTGTCTCGCAGGTGCAGGTCTCATCCGTCTTTTCTTCTCCGGCGGTTTCGGACGCTTCGGCTGTATCGACAACATCGATATCGTCATCCTCCGGCTTTGTCTCCGCGATCTTTGCGCCGCATTTGCTGCAGAAAGCAGAGGTCTTTTCAATCTTTGCACCGCATTCCGGACAGTGGATAAATCCTTCTAAGGTGGAGAGCTTGTCCTGAAGCTCGTCGATGGTCTTTAAGCTTTCGCGGATCAGGGTGAATTCTGCGGTGTAGGCCTCCTCATCTGCTTCATTTGCGGCTTCGAATACCTTTTTGCCGATCTGCGCATACTGGCGGTTCAGCGCCTCCTTCTCCCTTGAGAGCTGCGCCTTTAACTGGACAGTGTCAGAAAGCTCCTTTGTCTTCTGGGCAACCTGTTTCCCGGTTTCGGTGAGGCTGCGTTTCATATCTGTAAAAAATGCCATTGCAATAAACTCCTTTCGAAAGTAGATTGGTACGGCCGCCTTAAAAGGCGGCTATATATTGTCTCTATTTTAATCTTTTTAGAAGAAAAAGTCAATTTCCAATGCCAGATTCATGAAACGGCGGAAAAATCCAATGCCACCGCTGTATTGTACAGAATTTTCAGATCGGAAAATTCCTGCCCGCATACAGTAACCGCAGAACAATTATAGGACTTTAGTAGGTTGATGTGGAAGATAAAGTGTGCTATGATGGAAGCATTCAGCAGGTCTGCGCTTCCTGCGCAGTCCATATGTCAGACATAATGGAGGAAACGATCATGGGAGAAAAGAGAAAACCGGCAACGATCTGCATCCAGAGCGGATGGAAACCAAAGAACGGAGAGCCGAGAGTTCTTCCGATTTATCAGAGCACAACTTTTAAATATGAGACGAGCGAACAGATGGGAAGACTGTTCGATCTGGAGGAAGATGGGTATTTCTATACAAGACTTGCGAACCCGACGAATGATGCGGTAGCGGAAAAGATCTGTGAGCTGGAAGGCGGAGTGGCTGCGATGCTCACATCTTCCGGACAGGCGGCGAACTACTATGCGGCCTTCAATATCTGCAATGCGGGTGACCATATTATCAGCGCAGCGACGATCTACGGCGGAACCTCCAACCTGTTTACAGTGACAATGAAGAAACAGGGGATCGATGTGACACTGGTGGATCCGGACGCACCGGAGGAGGAGATCGAGAAGGCGTTCCGCCCGAATACAAAAATGGTATTCGGTGAGACGATCGCGAACCCTGCTCTTGTCGTTCTCGATATTGAGAAATTTGCACGGCTTGCCCACAGACATGGGGTGCCGCTTATCGTGGATAATACGTTCGCGACACCGATCAACTGCCGGCCGTTCGAGTGGGGCGCGGATATTGTGACCCATTCTACCACAAAATATATGGACGGACATGCGATGACTGTCGGCGGCTGCATCGTTGACAGCGGAAACTTCGACTGGAATGCCCATGCGGATAAATTCCCGGGACTTACCACACCGGATGAATCCTATCACGGAATCGTGTATACCGAGCGCTTCGGTAAGAAAGCCTATATCACAAAGGCGACCGCGCAGCTTATGCGTGATCTGGGTTCGATCCCGTCCCCGATGAACTCCTTCCTTTTAAATGTTGGTCTTGAGACCCTGCACCTGAGAATGCCGAAGCATTGCGAGAACGCCCAGAGGGTTGCGGAGTGGCTGCTTGCGAGAGAGGACGTGGCATGGGTCAATTATCCAGGGTTAAAGGAGAATAAGTACCATGCTCTGGCTGAAAAATATATGCCGGACGGAAGCTGCGGCGTGATCTCTTTTGGATTAAAGGGCGGAAGACAGGCGGCAGGAGAGTTCATGGACAAACTGAAATTCGTTGCTATCGTCACACATGTTGCCGATGCAAGAACCTGCATTCTCCATCCGGCAAGCCATACCCACCGCCAGCTCACCGATGAGCAGCTCGTGGAGGCGGGAGTTGATCCGTCCCTGATCCGGCTCAGCGTTGGAATTGAGGATGCGGATGATATTATTGAAGATTTAAGACAGGCACTGGAAGATTAAATGCTCCTGATGCACAGGCTGCGTTGAGGAGCAGATGAAAAGAAGCCGCCGGGGAAACAGTCTCCGGCGGTTTAACAGAAGATATGAGGCATAATTTATGATCGAAATGGATGAAATGAAGGGAAGAGGAAAGCGTGGCCTTTTAAGGGTCGTATTTGGACGAACCATGTTCTTCCTGCTGTTTATCGCGCTGCAGCTGGCGTTTTTCTTCTGGATCTATGTATGGCTGGATAACAAATATCAGGCCTGGGGATACGGCTCCTTCGCGTTGATCAGCGCGATTCTCACGATCCATATCCTGAACGAAAAGCAGAACGCCAGCTTTAAAATGGCGTGGCTGATCCCTGTCCTGCTGTTTCCGGTATTCGGAACCTTGTTCTACGTGTTTGTCCAGCTTCAGATGGAGACGAAGATCTTCGCCAAACGGATCGCCGAGGTTCAGAAGAGGACGGACCACTTTCTGGAGCAGGACACGGCTGTCTATGAACGGCTTAGCCGCAGGAGCCGGAGAAATGCGAATCTCAGCCTTTATATGAAGAAAAGCGGCGGCTATCCTACCTGGGACCGCACGAACTTCAAATATTTTCCACTGGGAGATGAGTTCTATACGGATGTCCTTCAGGAGCTCCAAAAGGCCAGAAGATATATTTTTGTCGAATATTTCATTATTTCAAAAGGGATCCTGTGGGATTCGATCCTGAAGATCCTTGAGCAGAAGGCGAAAGAGGGCGTGGAGGTAAGAATCCTCTATGATGGCATGAACTCCTTTTCCAACCTGCCCCACGACTATCCGAAGGAGCTGGAGGCAAAGGGAATCCGCTGCCGGATCTTCAATCCGATCCGCCCGGCGATCTCTACAAGCCAGAATAACCGTGATCACAGAAAGATCCTTGTGATCGATGGCCATACCGCCTACACCGGCGGCGTGAACCTCGCGGATGAGTATATCAACCGGAAAGTCCGGTTTGGCCACTGGAAAGACAATGCGATCCGCCTGAAGGGAGAAGCCGTGAGGAACTTTACGGTGATGTTCCTCCAGATGTGGGATGTCTGCTCAAAAAAGCCGGATTCGGATTTTGATTACAGCCCATATCTTGATACCGGGGATTATTTCCATTCTCCGGAGCTTGACATGGACGGATTTTCGATCCCGTTTTCTGACAGCCCGATCGACGGGGAACCGGTGGGACACCAGCTTTATCTGGATATTATCTATCAGGCAAAAAAATATGTGTACATTATGACCCCTTATCTGGTGCTCGATGATGATATGATCACAGCCCTGACCTATGCGGCAAAGCGCGGGGTGGACACGGTCATCATCATGCCTCATATTCCCGATAAAAAGTCAGCGTTCATGCTGGCCCATTCTTACTATACGGAGCTGATAGAGGCGGGGGTAAAGATTTACGAGTACCTGCCGGGGTTTGTCCACTCAAAGACGTTTGTCAGCGATGGGGAGAAAGCTGTGGTTGGATCCGTCAATATGGATTTCAGAAGCCAGTATCTGAATTTTGAGTGCGGGGTTTATATTTATGAGAATCCGGTGGTGGAGCAGATCAAAAAAGATTTTGATGAGACGCTGCCGAAATGCGTGCGTATGACAGAAGAGAGCGTTGAGGCGCTTCCGGCACTGCATAAGTTCTGTGGAAAGGCGATGCGTCTGATCGCACCGTTGATGTAGGGAGAATGCAGGAGAAGGACAGCCGTGCCGGGAGAAAATTCCCGGATGGCATCATACAGAAAAAGAAAAGGAAGCGGGAAGAGGATGATCCTCTACTCGCTTCCTTCTTTCTCGTTTAGCGGGTCGGCAGCGGCCGTGTTGACAGATGATTCTGCGCGTTCCCGTAAAGAGGTTGCGCCAATCTCCTTTTTGTAGGCTGCGATCGCGTCCGCGATCCGTTCTTTGATGTACTGGTCTTTTTCTAATTTTCTTTCCTGCTCATCCGGATTATCCAGAATGGGTACGAAGAGAAACCTGCGGACAGCGAAGAGGATCGCAACGGCAACACAGCCGATAAGAGCTTCTTTGATGGCAAGGTGGTCGATGACCATCTGTCTTGCCACGGAGAAGAGAAGGACTTCGACGATGGAGTCGATGTCATGGCGGCAGAACATTTTTAAAAGCTCTACGCCAATGACGAGATCGAAGCTTTTCTTCATGAAATCGGAAAGATCGAAGCCATTGTCGAGATACAGGCTGTACAGGTTTTGGGGAACCGGTATAAATGCGATACAGATCGCGACGATCAGGACCAGGGCACAGGCGATCTCCAGATAGGAGGAGACTTTCATAAGGAATAGCTGCGCTCTCTGGATGCGGGGACTTGTGTAGTGCTTCATGAGCTGGTACCTCCCGGGGTATAGAGAAGTCTTGATGACTTATGCAGAGGTGGACGGGTTGCTGCTTTGTCTTGAAACGTGCTGCAGGTGGTGGAAAACTACAGCAATATGGACAAATATTTAAAAATATTATACAGAAAACCGGCAATATTATCAATTATGAATTGAAATTGTGTTAAATAAAATACAAAATCGCCCCGGCTCTGTTCATACTTTTTTAATAGAAAAAATTTTGATTTTTTATTACAAATATGTTACACTATTGTTCGTATGTATCGTACAGGAAGACGGAAAACAGTAATGGAGATAAACACATGAATGATGATAAAGATACAGTAAACTATATGGATTCTATCAACAAGGCGAGCAGAAAGCGGAGAAGGAAACCGTCTTTCTGGGAACAGTACGGAATCCTTGTGATCGGAGCGGCTGTTCTTGCAGTGATCGTTGTGGCGGTGGTATTTGGCGGAAAGGCCGTGAACGCCGTAAAAGGAAAAATGGCGGCGGCGCAGGCTGCATCTGAGTCCGCCTCGGAAAGCGAGAGTGCGGAGGAAGCTTCTCTTCAGGCAGAGGAGGAGAGCCGTGCAGAGATCGAATCCGAGTCGGCGGAAACGGATGCAAAGATTAAAGAAGTGATCGATTCCTACTCGAATCTTGGTATCGCGAAGGTCACAGGCTACTTAAATATCCGGAAAGACCCGAATGAGGCAGCGAATGTGATCGGAACACTTTCCGATGGAAGTGCCTGCGAGATCCTGGAGACCCTGGAGGGCTGGTATAAGATCAGCTCCGGCGAGGTCGAAGGATATGCCAGCGCGGAATATATCCTGACCGGGGATGAAGCAAAGACCGCGGCGAAAGACCTTGTAAAGGAACGTGCATATATTACCGCAGACAATTTAAATATCCGTGAGACACCGTCTATGGATGGAAACATCGTTGGTAAGTGCCTTCAGGGTGAACTTCATGAACTTCTCGGGGAGACAGATGGCTGGTATCAGATCTCCGGCGGCTATATCTCTGCGGATTACGCGGAAAAACGGTTTTGTATGAATGAGGCAAACAAGCTGGATATGAAGGCGATGGTCTTAAATTTCTATGACCGTCCGGGCGTATCCAACGTTTCCAATTACTTAAATATCCGTGCGGGCGCAGGTGAGAGCGAAAAGATCATCGGAAAGCTCCCGAGCTATGCCGGATGTGAGATCTTAGAGGATGCCAACGGCTGGTATAAGATCAGTTCCGGTGGAATTACCGGATATGTAAAGAGTGAGTATATTCTTACCGGTGACGCTGCGAAAGAGGCGGCGATGAGTCATGCGGAGCTTATGGCGATCGTCCATGCGGACCGCTTAAACGCGAGAACAGAGCCGTCCACCGACGCGAAGATCTGGACCCAGATCTCCGAGAATGAGCGGTATCATGTAGCGGAGCAGCTCGACGGCTGGGTAAAGATCGAATTTGATGAAGGCGGAGAAGGCGATGGAAACGATGAAATTTCTTCCGCTTATGTCTCCTCAGAATTTGTGGAAGTACGATATGCCCTGTCTGAGGCGATCAAATTCTCACCGACGGAAGAAAGTGCTTCCTTAAGAAGCCGGATCGTAAACTACGCGATGAAGTTCCTGGGCAATCCATATGTCTGGGGTGGTACGAGCCTTACAAGAGGCGCTGACTGTTCCGGATTTACCATGTCGGTTATGAAAAACTTCGGGATTTCCCTTCCGCATTACTCCGGTTCCCAGGCGAACAGCGGAAAACGGATCAAGTCGAGCCAGATGAAGCCGGGCGACCTGATCTTCTACGGAAGCAGCCGCGGAAGGATCAACCATGTTGCCATGTACATCGGCAATGGACAGATCATCCACGCAGCGAGCCGAAGAAGCGGAATCAAGATCTCTACCTGGAACTACAGAACTCCGGTGTGCATCGTGGATGTAATTGGAAACAGGTCATGATCGGGTAAATTGTGATAAAAATGGATATGAGAACTCCTTTCTGGACATACTGGGTGTACCTGGTGTGTCAGAAAGGAGTTTTTTGTTATGAATGAAAAGGAACAGAAGGAGACAAAGGCGGAGGAGGAGCGGATCCGGGAGAACGGGCAGGTGACGCTGGAGGAGAACGGGAAGAGGATCCATCTCTTATCTATCATCGGGGAGATCGAAGGGCATGACAATCTATCCGGGAGTACGAAGACCACAAAGTATGAACATATTCTGCCGGAACTTGCGAAGGTGGAGAGCGATGAGAAGATCGGAGGGGTCCTGATCCTTGTGAATACCATCGGCGGGGATGTGAGCTGCGGGCTTGCACTGGCGGAGATGATCGCCTCCCTCAGCAAGCCGACGGTTTCCTTAGTCATCGGGGACAGCCACTCCATCGGTGTGCCATTGGCGGTGGCGTCAGATTATTCCTTTATCGTGCCGACCGGGACCATGCTGGTGCACCCGGTGCGCATGAGCGGGATGGTGATCGGGACGGCACAGACCTACGAATATTTTGAAATGATCGAGGAACGGATCATAAGCTTTGTATCAGAGCACAGCAGGATCGATCGGGAAAAAATGAAACGGCTCATGCACAATACGAAGATGCTGACGAAGGATCTCGGGACGGTTCTGGTCGGAAAAGAGGCGGTGGAGTGCGGACTGATCGACGGAGAAGGCGGAATCAGGGACGCCATCGAAAAGCTGAATGCGCTGATAAAAAACGACTGACCGAAAATATGTTCGATTTATAATTTCTTACGGTTGCATTTTGGCATTTTTTTTTGTATACTATATTTTGGGGTACTTGCCCCGTAAAGTTAAATGTGCTGATCAGTTGAAAAATGTCGCTGTTATCATAAAAAGTGTCAAAGATTCTAAGGAAACTTAGAATCTTTTTTTATTATAAACTGCTGCTGCCACTGATCTGCCCATGAAAAGCCTCTGAAAGAGATTTGCGAGGTTTTAGATTAAGAAATACAGAAACGGCCGCAGAGGCATTAAAACTCTTATAAAACGGAAAGCAGAAGCTGAAATAGCCAGAGAAGCTAAAGCAATGAAGATCAAAATAAGAATAGCTGCATGTCACAGACATAACAGATGACAGAGCAAGTGGCAGAAGCAGGAGAGAGCATTCTCTAACTAATATCGGGATTGCATATGATATACATCAAAATTGCAAAAATGATTTTATTGAAAACCCGTTAATTATGGGTGAAATGAATTGATTTTCTATCTATAACTCATTAGAAAACCAAATCTATAACTGAAATTTTATAAAAATATGTTTTATAAGCTTTAGAATTGTAATGAAATATTTTTTCTTTATGATATAATCAGAAACAGACGCAGAAGGAGGGATACCCATGAAGAAAAAGTATTTAGTTACAGTTGATGGAGATCGATATATTTGGCAAAAAATCAGTGATAACTCAAACATAACTCCAAAAGAACCTTCTTTGATTGAGGTTATAAAAAAACTGCCTAAAATATTCAGACATATGGGCGCTGACCGATGGCTTGCGATGCTTGCAGTATTAGGAGAAACATGTCTTATTGCTGGATTGTCTTGTTATATGTTCCAAAACATAGCAATTATTGCAGCATTTGTTGCGCTTGTATTTACTGTTGTCCTTGGCCCGCTGAGCCGTTGGATTGGAAATTTAAACAACAAGTTATGTAGCTTTCTTATAATATATCCTGTGTGTATGATATGCTATATTGTTTTTTATGACCGAGCTTCGCAAATCAAACTCTTAAGCAGCGATAACATAGGCAATACACTGACAGCTGTTTCATTAATTATTACGATAGTTTATGAACTATTTAAAATGTTTTCAAATTTATCATTAGAGGTTTAATTCTCTAATGGTTCCAAATATCCAGATGATACTTAAATGGATTGCTCCATAGAATATATATAGTTTTCCTATAAAATGATTGTTTTTTAAGCCTATATTTTCAATAATCCAAATAGCTGTACATCCAAATAGTAGCTGCCATATGAGAATGCATTTTGAAGAAAACAATAAATCACAAATTCTTTTAATATATGGATACTCATAGAGTTCTTTTAAATAACATCTGAATTTAAGGCAATAATGGCTTAATAAGGGCAGTGCAACACAATTAATTAGAATAAGAATAATCGATACAATAATCATATAATTCTCCTTTTTATTTAGTATGTGCGTTTTACGAAAAATGGAACTGGCCGTTTGATGTTTTCCGCCTCTGCATCTGAAATCAATCACAGCTGCAGCTAGAGCAGGACTAAAATCATGATCAAGAGCTGATCCGCAGTTCAGAAGAAGTGACAGCCGCAGAGGCAGCAGGAATGCCTACGATTTGACCAGACAGTTGCCTATTTCCGTTGAAATGTCTCTGCATTTGAACTATATGATTTAAAGCAATTGCAGTTAAAATTCAGTCGCATTCGCATCCTTAAATATTAAAATACTTGAAATAAGAGAGAAATACTGCTATGATTACCTATAAAACATGAAAATAGAAAAAGTTAAATATGCCAGAATACTAAATATAGTATATAAATAGATTTTATAGAAAAACAGGTTAAACAAGGAAACGAAAATGAATAAGAATACATAAATATGAATATTATACACAAATAATCGAGTTAAATATAGAAAAAATAGCTTAGAATCTTTTTTTTATTATAAACTGCTGCTGCACTGATCTGTCACTGAACTGCATCTGAAAGAGATAAAAAAAGGCAAATAAAGGCCGAAAAGAAAACGATAAAGTAGATTATGAAGCAATATTGGGATTCGTGTATGTTTAAAATTAGATGCAGTTAATGACTGCTCCAGACGCAGAGATCTATTGAAAGGCGAAATCTGCTTCTGGCATTGTATAAGTTTCACGACTGCTTTGACATTTTTTCAGATACATTGACATTTTTTGACAGATGCAGACATTAAAGGGGGAAAAGCACTTGGCTGGAACCAGAAAACAAAAAGAAACGACAAAACAATCACAGGTGTCTGCAAGAACAAAAACCACATCAAAGACAACGCAGAAATCTGCACAGACGCCTAAGAATAAGACAACAAGGACAGGGGCGAGAGCTTCCGAAAAGAGAAGAGAAACGAAACCGCAGTATGAGGAAGATACCGGATTCTTACAGTCTGAGGCAGTGATCCTCGGCACCTTCGCGGTATGTGTGCTGTTATTCTTGAGCAACTTCCATATCTGCGGATTCCTCGGTGACTTTTTCAGCCGGATCATGCTGGGCGTGTTCGGCTGTATCGGTTATCTGGCTCCGTTATTGTTGTTCGCAGAACTGTTATTCTACGCTTCGAATAAGGGAAATATCCGGGCAGTCTACAAGATGATCGCGGTGGAAGTCCTTCTGATCGTGCTCTGTGGTCTTGCGCAGCTTGTGTTCGGCGGCGGATACCGGGAAGGTCAGACGATCCTTGATATCTATAAGTCCGCCGGAGTAAGTGGACTTGGCGGCGGCGTGATCGGCGGTGTTCTTGTTATGGTTCTCCACACAGCGGTGGGAACCATCGGGGCCTATGTGGTCCTTCTCGTATTTATGATCATCTCACTGGTGTGCATCACGGAAAAATCCTTCGTGTCCGCGGTTAAGAGCGGAAGTGGAAAGGCATATCGGTATGCAAAGGAAGATTACAGCAGAAGAAAAGAACTCCACGAGGAACGTCAGGAGGAAAAACGCAGACTCCGGGAAGAGCAGCGCGTTCAGGGCGTGGATCTTGCTGCGACAGATCTCTCGAGAACTCCGGATTTCGGTGGAATTGCCGGTGGCTATATGGGCGTTGTGGATGCTGAGGCTGTGTCCGAGGCAGATGAGACGAAACAGGAAATAGATGTTTCCGATACATATAAAGAAGAAACGGCGGATCCGAAGGCGGAGACAGGAAGTATGCAGCCGGATCCTGCAGATATCTTTAAAGGAAAGATCACGATGGGAGGCAGGCCGGTAGAAAATCCGGAGTCTTCCAGTGAGGATCAGAGTAAGGAAGGCCGATCCGGAGAAGACGCGATGAAGGATGTGGAACGCGTTCCGTTTGAGGAAGATGCTGTCCCGGCCGGAATCCATGAGGATGAGGACGTGTTTATCAGTCATGGGGAAAGTGCCTTTGATGATGAGGATATGTTCCCGGACGAAAAGAAAAGGGAGACAAAGGCCTGGGAGAAAAAACCGAAGGTGTCCGTCTTATCCAATCTCCCGGATATCCCGTTAGATGAGCCCGCGGCGGACGATGACGAGATCTTTGCGTCCATGAGAAGGGACACGGAGAGAAGAGCGGACGGACTCCGTGCAGAGAATGCCAAACCAGACGAAATTGCAGAGACTTCGAAGACGGCAGAGGAGGAAAAAAACGAGTTCCCGGAGACGGAAGAAAATGAAAAGACGGCCGGAATTCCTGACTCCGGAGAAGAATCCATGAGCGTTCTTTCAGATGACGAATTTCTCGACACAGAGCCTTATGTGGAAAATGAGGACTACTGGATTCAGGCAGCAGAGCCGGGAAGCCGTGCATATGTGGCAGCACACGGCAGCAGCGAGAAATCCCCTGAACGCCCGGCCGCTAAGGAACCGTCCGAAGAACACCGTCAGGTCGTGACCGCGTCCGGAAAAGTCATTGAAACGGATACAGAAGAGATCATAAAGAAAAAGGCGGAAGTAAGAAAGCGGGAAGCAGCCGAGAGGGAAGAGGCAGGAAACGAGGTATTAAAGGAGATCCGGCAGACGGAAGAAAAACCAAAGAAACCTTATATGATCCCACCGCTTGACCTCTTAAAGAAAGGCTCTCCCGTGACGGGGCAGTCGGAACAGGAATTTAAGGATACGGCAATCAAGCTCCAGCAGACATTAAGAAACTTTGGTGTCGGAGTCACCGTGACGAATATCAGCTGTGGGCCGACCGTTACCCGGTACGAACTTCACCCGGAGCAGGGGGTAAAAGTGAGCCGGATCCTGTCGCTGGCGGACGATATCAAGTTAAACCTTGCGGCGGCAGATATCCGTATTGAGGCGCCGATCCCCGGAAAAGCAGCCGTGGGAATCGAGGTGCCGAACAAGGTCAACAGCATGGTCTATCTGCGTGACCTTTTAGAGAGCCCGGAATTTAAAAATCATAAATCGACACTGGCTTTTGCGGTGGGTAAGGACATCGGCGGACAGGTAGTCATTGCAGACCTCGCAAAGATGCCGCACCTTCTGATCGCTGGGCAGACTGGTTCCGGTAAATCAGTAGGAATCAACACGATGATCATGAGCCTGATCTACCGCTCATCCCCGGATGATGTGAAGCTCATTATGATCGATCCGAAGGTGGTTGAACTTTCCGTCTATAACGGAATCCCACATCTGCTGATCCCGGTAGTCACCGACCCGAAGAAGGCGGCCGGTGCCCTCAACTGGGCAGTTGCGGAGATGATGGAACGATACAATAAGTTCGCTTCCTCGAATGTCCGAGACCTGAAAGGGTATAACGCGAAGGTACAGACTCTGGCGGAGAGCGGGGATATCCCTGCAGACCAGATTCCGAAGAAACTGCCGCAGCTCGTGATCATTATCGACGAGCTGGCGGATCTCATGATGGTTGCCTCAAACGAGGTGGAGGACGCGATCTGCCGTCTGGCACAGCTTGCCCGGGCAGCGGGAATTCATCTTGTTATCGCGACCCAGCGTCCGTCCGTCAATGTCATCACAGGTGTGATCAAAGCGAACGTGCCGTCACGGATCGCGTTCTCTGTTGCGTCCGGCGTGGATTCGAGAACGATCCTCGACATGAACGGCGCAGAGAAACTGTTAGGAAACGGCGATATGCTGTTTTACCCGTCCGGTTATCCGAAGCCGCTCCGCGTGCAGGGCGCTTTTGTATCGGACGGCGAGGTGTCAAATGTAACCGAGTTCTTAAAAGAACAGAACGAGGATACAGGATATAACACGGAAATCGAGAAAAAACTGACCCAGTCCTCCTTAGCCGGAGGAGCGGGCGGACAGAATGAGCGGGACGCATTGTTTACCGATGCGGGCAAGTTCATTATCGAGAAGGATAAAGCGTCGATCGGCATGCTTCAGAGAATGTTCAAGATCGGCTTTAACCGTGCTGCCCGGATCATGGATCAGCTTGCCGAGGCCGGTGTTGTAGGGGAAGAGGAAGGAACGAAGCCAAGGAAGATCCTGATGTCCATGGAAGAGTTCGAAGAATTCCTGGAAGCGGGGTACTAAAGCCTGCGGCTGTTGAAATTGAAATGGCTGCCTGCTGCGGAAGCCGCAGATCCACAGAAATGATATGCTACTACAAAAGGAGGATACCGATTATGAAGACCGATATCGAGATTGCACAGGAGACGAAGATGCTCCCGATTACCACCGTTGCGTCCCAGTATGGAATTACTGAGGACGATCTGGAACTTTACGGAAAGTACAAGGCAAAGATCTCCAATGAGCTCTGGCAGGAGATCAAGGACAGACCGGATGGAAAACTCGTTCTGGTGACAGCGATCAACCCGACTCCGGCAGGAGAGGGAAAGACCACAACCAGTATCGGACTTGCACAGGCGATGACAAAGTGCGGAAAGAAAGCGATGCTTGCTCTCCGTGAGCCATCCCTCGGGCCGTGCTTTGGAATCAAGGGCGGAGCAGCCGGCGGCGGATATGCCCAGGTCGTTCCGATGGAGGACTTAAACCTTCATTTTACCGGTGATTTCCATGCGATCACGACAGCGAACAACCTGTTGGCAGCACTTCTTGACAACCATATTCAGCAGGGAAATACTCTTGGAATCGACCCGAGACAGATCCTCTGGAAGAGATGTCTTGACATGAACGACCGTGTGCTGAGAAACATTGTAGTGGGACTCGGCGCAAAGGCAGACGGTTTCGTCCGCGAAGACCATTTTGTGATCACGGTTGCCTCCGAGATCATGGCGATCCTCTGTCTGGCAACGGATATGAAAGACTTGAAGGAGCGCCTCGGAAGAATCATTGTAGCGTATAATTTTGCGGGTGAGCCGGTGACAGCGAAGGATCTCAACGCGGTCGGCTCCATGGCAGCTCTCTTAAAGGATGCCATCAAACCGAATCTGGTACAGACCTTAGAGCACACGGGAGCTCTTGTACATGGCGGACCGTTTGCGAATATCGCCCACGGCTGCAACAGCGTTATGGCGACAAGAACCGCATTAAAGCTTGCGGATGTGGCGATCACAGAGGCAGGATTCGGCGCAGATCTCGGCGCAGAGAAATTCTTTGATATTAAGTGCCGCAAGGCGGGGATCCGTCCGGATGCCGTTGTTCTCGTGGCTACTGTCCGCGCGTTAAAGTACAACGGCGGTGTTCCGAAGGACCAGCTCTCCGAGGAGAATCTTGAGGCATTGAAGAAAGGTATCGTAAACCTTGAGAAACACATCGAGAACATCCAGAAATACCATGTGCCGGTTGTCGTTACTTTAAACTCCTTCCTCACGGACACAGAGGCAGAGTATGAATTTATCCGGAACTTCTGCGAGGAGAGAGGCTGTGAGTTTGCGCTGTCCGAGGTATGGGCAAAAGGCGGAGACGGCGGAATTGAACTCGCAGAGAAGGTAATAAACACCCTGGAGAAAAAGACGAGTGGTTTCGCTCCGTTATATCCGGATGAGATGGGAATCTCCGATAAGATCGAGACCATTGCGAAGGAGATCTACGGCGCGGGCAGCGTAAGCTACTCACCGGCGGCAAAAAAGGCGATCGCGAAGATCACAGAGATGGGCTTTGGCGATCTTCCGGTCTGCATGGCGAAGACCCAGTATTCCTTATCCGATGACCAGAAGAAGCTTGGCCGTCCGGAAGGATTTGACCTGACTGTGCGCGATGCGTATGTGTGCGCGGGCGCAGGCTTTGTGGTTGCGCTTACCGGTTCCATCATGACTATGCCGGGACTTCCGAAGAAACCGGCAGCGGACAATATTGACGTGGACGAGAACGGAAAGATCATAGGATTATTCTAAAAAAGCAGTAAGAAAACTCACAGGCGGGCGCATATGTTTCCGCCTGTGTGGGTTATGAGAAAGGATGACGACAGTGGTAATTGGAGATTGGTTAAAACGCATGAAATACGATCTGGTTTGCGGCAGTCTGGACCAGAACGTAGATGAAGTGATCTATGATTCGAGAAAGGCAAGACCGGATTCCGTATTCGTGTGCATTCAGGGCAGCACCAGGGATTCCCACGAGTTTATTCCGGACGTATTAAGGGCTGGCTGTAAAGTTCTTGTGGTAGAAAAAGAAGTGGAAGTACCGGCGGATGTGACTGTGATCCGGGTCGAGAGCGGACGACTCGCGCTGGCGGAGCTTTCTGCGGCGAGATTCGGTTATCCGGCAGAGAAACTGATCACCATCGGGATCACCGGCACGAAGGGAAAGACCACGACGAGCTATATGATCAAGGCGGTCCTTGAGGCAGCCGGAAAGAAGACCGGTCTCATCGGAACGAATGGCGCAGTCATCGGGGATGTGAAATTCCCGACCTCCAATACGACACCGGAATCCTATGTGGTGCAGGATTATTTCCATAAAATGGTGGAAGCTGGCTGTGAGTGCTGTGTGATGGAGGTCTCCTCTCAGGCCTTAATGCTTCACAGGGTCGGCGGGATCATGTTCGACTACGGTCTGTTCACAAATATTTCTCCGGACCATATCGGGCCGAAGGAACACAAGAGCTTTGAAGAGTATCTTTTTTATAAGTCAAGGCTTCTTACTGTCTGCAAAACGGGGATCGTGAATCGTCTGACAGACCACTACGATGAGGTCGTAAAGGATGCGACCTGCAGACTTCTTACATATGCCCTGAATGGAAACGCGGATTTCATGGGTGATGACATTCACTATGCATCAAATCACGATTTTGTGGGAATTGAATTCTCAATCCACGGCATGCTTGACGGAAGAGTCCGCGTAGGGATGCCGGGAAAATTCAACGCGGATAATGCTCTGGCGGCGTTGGCGGTCTGCACTCTGGCGCTTTCCGGTGGAAGCGGGGTGCTTGATGATCATACAAAACAGGCAATCCTTGGATCCCTCGTGAAGGTCCGCGTGGATGGTCGCATGGAGATCGCGCACGTATCGAAAAAGTGCAGTGTGATCGTGGATTATGCCCACAATGCGGTCAGCATGGAAAGTCTTCTGACAACACTCCGGGATTATCATCCGAAGCGTCTCGTATGTGTATTCGGCTGTGGTGGAAACCGCGCCAGAGATCGCAGATATTCAATGGGGGAGATCGGTGGAAAGATGGCGGATCTCTGCATCATTACGGCCGACAATCCGCGTTTTGAGAAAAACGAGGACATCATCAAGGACATCGAGGTGGGCCTTGCGAAGACGGACGGAACATATCTTGTGATCCCGGACAGACGGGAAGCAATCTTTTACGCGATCAGGAACGCCGAGGAGGGTGACATGATCGCCATTATCGGAAAAGGCCATGAGGATTATCAGGAGATCGAAGGTGTGAAACATCATTTCCTGGATCGGGAAGTCGTGGAAGAGGCGGTAAAAGGATAATGTATGATCGTCCGCAGAGGGACGCAGACTGCAGCAGTAAAGGAGATTGGAAAGGAATGGAGAACGTAAGCGTTCAGGATATCGTCCTTGCCACCGGAGGCGTACTGCTCTCCGGAGATGACGGTGTCATGTTAAACAAGATCCGCCTGGATTCCAGACAGGTTGAGACCGGAGATCTTTTCGTGCCGATCATCGGCGAGAAAGTAGATGCACATAAATTTCTGGAACAGGTTGCTGAAAAAGGAGCCGGTGCGGTGCTTACAAGTGAGCATAAGGAAAAAACGGAAGAAATGGCGGAGACCTCCTGTGCCTGGATCGCTGTGGATGACACGAAAAAGGCACTTCAGGCCGTAGGCCGTTACCTCAGAAAACGTCTGACACTGCCCATTGTCGGTGTCACAGGGAGCGTCGGAAAGACCACAACGCGGGAAATGATCGCGGCGGCACTCTCCGCGCGGTTTCATGTATACAAGACTCCGGGCAACAGCAATAGTCAGGTAGGAGTTCCGATTACCGTGTCCGAGATCACAAAAGAAGATGAAGTGGGTGTTCTGGAGCTTGGAATGAGCGAGCCGGGTGAACTTACCGTGATCGCACGGATCGCGAAGCCGGATGTGGCAGTGATCACAAACATCGGGATCACCCACATCGAGCAGCTTGGATCCCGCGAGAATATTTACAGAGAGAAGCTGACGATCCAGGACGGACTTTCCGATGGCGGCATCCTCATCTTAAACGGCGACGATGATATGCTTTGCAGGACCAGAGGAAAGGCCGGTGTGAAGACAGTCTACTATGGCACCTGGGAAACCTGTGATTACCGCGCGGTGGACATCGTCCTCATGGACGGAAAGACGGAGTTTACGGCTGTTCATGCGGGAAAAACCCAGAAAGTCCTCTTGAACGTCATGGGCACACACAATGTGATGAACGCTCTGGCAGCTATTGCGGTCTGCTGTGAACGCGGTATGACGATGGAAGAAGCCGCGGAGGGTCTTCTGACTTTCCACGGGTTCAAACACCGCCAGCAGGTCTATGCCGACGGAAGATTTACGGTGATGGATGACTCTTACAACGCGAGTCCGGCATCCATGAAGGCGGCTCTCGATGTGTTTCAGGGACTCACGGGAAAACGCCATATTGCTGTCCTTGCGGATATGAAGGAGCTTGGCGGGAATTATCTGGCCTACCACAGGGAGGTGGGCGAGTACGCGGCAAATTCCGGCGTGGATCTTGTTGTTACATTGGGCGAGGCATGCAGGAGTCTGGCAGAAGGCGTTCGTGCGGTGAAGGAGATTCCGGTGGTGGAATTTTCAGACTGCGGGGAGATGGTGAAATATCTGGAAGCGGAGATCCGGGACGGAGACTGCGTTCTCTTTAAGGGATCCAACTCCATGGGACTGTCTGCTGTGGCAGATCAATTCGTGGAGATGGCCGGAAGGTAGGAATGGCCGGAAGTTTTGAGAAGGGAGGGATCCGAAATGGAACCGTATGCGGATGTCATCATTGATCTTTCCGTAAAAAATGTGGACCGGATCTTCCAATACCGGATCCCTGACCATCTGAAAGAGCTTGTAAAGCCCGGAGTTCAGGTGAACATCCCTTTCGGAAAGGGAAATACCGAACGGAAAGGGATCGTGGTAGGTCTCTCAAAAGAGACAGATTATGACCCTGAAAAAATGAAAGAGCTCCTGGATGTGGAGACAGGCGCTGTCCCGATCCGTACTCAGATGATCTGCCTCGCCTTCTGGATGAAGGACCGCTATTCCACCACGATGAATCAGGCACTGAAGACGGTTCTTCCCGTAAAGGCGAAGGTGATGCCGAGGGAAGAACGTGTGATCGTTTCCTTAAAACCGAAGAATGAGATCGAAACGCTGCTTATAGAAGCGGAAAAGAAGAAATACCGGGCACGGATAAGGCTTTACCGGGCACTTCTTGAAAACGGGGAGCTGCCTTTGAAGCTGACTTCCGAAAAGCTCGGCATCACGGCTGCGATGCTGAAACCGTTAGTAGAAAAAGAGATCGTGGACCTGAAAACAGTCAAAAAAGAACCGGGAGCAGGAAACAGATTTCCAGAGACCGGACCTGTTGCCCTGAATCAGGAACAGAAGAACGCGGCGGAGACCGTGATCCGGGACTATGATTCCGGACAGCGTAATACCTATCTGCTCTACGGAATCACGGGAAGCGGTAAGACGGAGGTCTACATGGAGCTCATCGACCACGTCCTCCGGAAAGGGCGGCAGGCCATCGTCCTGATCCCGGAGATCGCCCTGACTTACCAGACCGTGATGCGTTTTTACCGGCGATTTGGAAACCGGGTTGGTATCATGAATTCCAGACTTTCGGCGGGAGAGCGCTATGAGCAGTCGGAGAGGGCGGCAAATGGGGAGATCGATATTATGATCGGTCCGCGTTCCGCTCTTTTCACACCGTTTCCGGATCTGGGGCTTATCATCATCGACGAGGAACATGAGGGAGCTTACAAGAGTGAGACAGCACCGCGGTACGATGCCAGGGAGGTTGCAAAGGTCCGGGCAGATATGAGCCGGGCAGCCGTAGTCTTAGGCTCTGCGACACCGTCCGTGGAGAGCTATTATCTGGCAGAACAGGGCGAGTATAAGCTTTTGACCCTCACAAAGAGGGCAAAGGAGAACAGCCGTCTGGCGGGGGTCCATATTGTGGATCTTAGAGAAGAACTCGCAGAGGGAAACCGCTCGATCTTCAGCCGGAGATTAAAAGGGCTGATCGAGGACCGGCTGGCGAACAGGCAGCAGGTGATGCTGTTCATGAACCGGCGGGGATATGCGGGCTTTGTGTCCTGCCGCTCCTGCGGAAAGGCTATGAAATGCCCACACTGTGATGTGAGTCTTACATACCACAAAAACGGACGGTTAAAATGCCACTACTGCGGATTTGAACGGCCGCTGCCGGATCGATGTCCGGCCTGCGGTTCCCCGTTTATCGCGCCCTTTGGGACGGGGACCCAGAAACTGGAAGAATTTACAAAGAGGGAATTTCCAAAGGCCCGGATCTTAAGGATGGATGCGGACACCACGGCAAAAAAAGGGGCTCATGAAGAAATCCTCGCTACCTTCGCAGAGGGCGGGGCGGATATTCTCATTGGGACCCAGATGATCGTAAAGGGTCATGACTTCGCGAATGTGACCCTTGTGGGTGTCATGGCAGCGGATCTCTCCCTCTATGCACCGGACTATAAGAGCGCAGAGCGTACCTTTGAGCTCCTGACTCAGGCATCCGGGCGGGCCGGGCGCGGGGAGCTTCAGGGAGATGTGGTGATCCAGACATATGCGCCGGACCATTATGCAGTATCCTCCGCGGCAGAGCAGGACTATCTGCAGTTTTACCGGCAGGAGCTTCTGTACCGGAAGATGATGGGATATCCGCCCCTTGTAAGACTTTTGACCATCGGACTTTCCTCAAAGCGGGAGGCGGATGTGATCCGTGCGTCAGAGGATATGAAACGGGTCATTCTGAGGGAATATGCACTGGATGGACTGAAGGTCATCGGTCCGGTGGAGGATTCCCCCTACAAACTTAATGATAATTACAGAAAAATTTTATATATGAAACATGAAAGTTATGATATACTATTAAAAGTCAGAAATTGCGCCCGGAAGCGGGAGAACATCCCGGATCTTTTCCGGAATGTGTTCGTCCAGTACGATCTGACTTAGTAGTTTTCGATAAAAAATTGAGAGGAAATAAGATAAAATGGCAATCAGACAGATCAGAACCATCGGAGATGAGATCCTTACAAAAGAGTGTAAGCCGGTAAAGGAAATGAATGAGAGGACCCTTGAGCTCATCGAAGATATGTTTGAGACAATGTATGAGAATAACGGCGTCGGCCTTGCCGCACCGCAGGTGGGTGTCCGCAAGCGCGTCGTGGTTATCGATGTGGAGGACGGAAACCAGTATGTGCTGATCAATCCGGAGATCCTCGAGACGAGCGGAAGTCAGACCGGTCAGGAAGGCTGCTTAAGTGTTCCGGGAAAATGCGGACAGGTGACCCGCGCGGATCATGTAAAGGCAAAAGCTCTCAATGAGAATATGGAAGAGTATGTGATCGAGGCAGACGGACTTCTCGCGAGATGCATTCTCCACGAGTGCGACCATCTGGATGGAAAACTTTACGTCGATCTCGTAGAAGGCGAACTTCAGGATACAGCCGGAGAGGATGAGGAATAGTATGCGTATTGTTTTTATGGGAACGCCGGACTTTGCGGTTCCGACGCTGACTGCTCTCATTGAGGGCGGACATGAAGTTGTGGCTGTGGTGACACAGCCGGATAAGCCGAAGGGGCGCGGAAAAGCCGTCCTTATGACTCCTGTAAAGGAAAAAGCGATCGAGTATGAAATCCCGGTATACCAGCCGGTAAAGGTGCGGGATCCGGAATTTGTGGAGCTTTTAAAAACGATGGCACCGGATGCCATCGTTGTTGTCGCATTTGGCCAGATCCTCCCGAAGTCCATTCTGGATCTTCCGAAATACGGCTGCGTGAATGTACACGCGTCCCTGCTTCCGAAATACCGCGGGGCTGCCCCGATCCAGTGGGCGGTCATTGACGGTGAGAAGGAGAGCGGAGTGACGACCATGATGATGGATGTGGGGCTGGATACCGGCGATATGCTGGAACAGAAAGCGATCCCGTTAGATGAGAAAGAGACTGGCGGAAGCCTGTTTGACAAGCTCTCTGCCCTCGGTGGATCCATGATCTTATCCACTTTAAAGGGACTGGAAAACGGAACGATCACGAGAACTCCACAGGGAGAGTCCGGTACTTCCTACGCGAAGATGCTCACGAAAGAAATGGGACATATCGACTGGACGAAGGACGCGGTGTCCATTGAGCGTCTTGTCCGCGGTTTAAATCCGTGGCCAAGCGCATATACATTATATGCCGGAAAGACGATGAAAATCTGGTCAGCAGAGGTTACGGATCTTCCGGGAGAAAGAACTCCGGGAAAGATTCATGTGACAAAGGACCGGCTTTTTTTGGAGACCGGAGAGGGTGTCCTTGATGTAAAGGAACTTCAGCTTGAGGGAAAGAAGCGGATGGATACAGCTTCCTTCCTGCGCGGTTTCCAGATGGAAGACGGAAGTTTCTGCGGGTAAGCTTCGCGGGTGATGCCGCGGGCGGTCCTGAAAATTCCGGCCGAAAAGCCGGCTGCCGGGACGACAGAAACGAGATCGAAAGGAGAGATGTTTTATGTACGGAATGTATGGTTACGGTTATGGCTATGGCCTTGACCCGACGATCATCCTTGTATTGATCGGTGTTGCCCTTTCTCTCTGGGCTCAGGGGCGTGTGAATTCCACGTTCTCGAGATATTCCAGAGTCCGCAGCATGACTGGCATGACAGGGGCAGAGGCGGCGAGACGCCTTTTAAATGCGCAGGGAATCTACGATGTGACGGTCCAGCAGATCGCCGGTGAACTTACTGACCACTATGATCCGCGGACGAAGACCGTAAACCTGTCCCAGTCCGTTTACGGAGCGACTTCTGTTGCGGCTATCGGTGTTGCCGCCCACGAATGCGGCCACGCGATGCAGGACAATGAGGGATACGCGCCGTTACGGTTCAGGAGTGCTCTGGTTCCGGTGGCAAACTTCGGCTCCAGTCTTTCCTGGCCGCTGATCCTTTTAGGACTTGTATTCGGCGGACTTGGTTCTCCGCTGGTGGAGATCGGAATCTTAATGTTCTCTCTGGCGGTGCTGTTCCAGCTTGTGACACTTCCGGTAGAGTACAATGCGTCTGCCCGTGCGGTAAGACTTCTGGATGCACAGGGCATTCTCGCGGGCGAGGAAGTAAACGGGACGAGAAAAGTACTGAACGCGGCGGCACTGACCTATGTGGCGGCAGCAGCGACTTCGATCCTACAGCTTCTCCGTCTCATAATTCTCTTTGGAGGAAGAAACAGACGTGACAGATAATACGACAAATATCCGGGAGGTCGTCCTTGACGTCCTTCTGGAAGTCCTCGAAAACCATAATTTGAGCCATATTGTTTTAAAACAGGCACTGGAAAAGTACCTGTTTCTGGAGCGTCAGGACCGCGCGTTTATCACAAGATGCGTGGAGGGAACTCTGGAGTACCGGATCCAGATCGATGCGGTGCTTGACCGTTTTTCGAAGGTGAAGACCGCGAAAATGAAACCGGTGATCCGGGAGATCCTCAGAATGTCGGTCTACCAGATTCTGTATATGGAGCGTGTGCCGGATTCTGCAGTCTGCAATGAGGCGGTAAAGCTCGCAAAGAAACGAAAATTCCAGGGGCTTTCCGGCTTTGTGAACGGTGTCCTGCGGACGGTCTCCAGAGAAAAAGGGAAACTTGTCTGGAAGGACGCTTCGGAGCGCTATTCGATCCCCCGGTGGATGTTATCCATGTGGGAGGAGATGTATGGAAAAGAGACTTCTGAAACCATTGCTGCGTCATTTTTAGAGGAACGCCCCCTTACGGTGCGCTTTAACGAGAGCATCTCCCCGGCGGAGAAAACGATCGGAGAGTTGAGAGATCAGGGCATTACGGTGGAAAAGTCCGGGACATTTCCGGGGATCGCTTCGATCCGTGGCTTCGACTACTTAGACCGGGTGTGCGCGTTCACGGAAGGAAAGATCACAGTTCAGGATCCAAGCTCCTCCCTTGCGGCACAGATGGCATCTATTGCCCCGGGAGATTTCGTTCTTGACGTGTGCGGAGCTCCGGGAGGAAAGGCCATGCATGCGGCAGATCTTTTAAAAGGTACCGGCATGGTGGAAGCGAGAGATGTGAGCGGGAGAAAGACGGATCTTATTGAGGAGAACATCATGCGCTGCGGCTTCCGGAACATTCGCACGAACGTCTGGGACGCGACAGTTCTGGATCCGTCTATGGTGGAACAGGCAGATGTGGTTCTGGCAGATCTCCCATGTTCCGGTCTCGGAATTATCGGAAAGAAACCGGATATCAAAGAGCGGATGACGAGAGATGAGATCAAAAATCTCGCGAAGCTGCAGAGGGAGATCCTTTCTGTGGTGACTCAGTATGTAAAACCTGGTGGAACGCTTGTTTACAGTACCTGTACGATCACTGAGGAAGAGAATGAAGAAAACGCGGATTGGATCGAGAAGCATCTGGCGTTTGAAAAGAAGAGGATCGCAGATCTCTTGCCGGAGGCACTTAAGAGTTCCTGCGAGGAGAACAGGATCCAACTTCTTCCGGGCCTCCATCCCTGTGACGGCTTCTTTATCTCTGTGTTCAAAAAGAAGAAATAATACTGCGCAGGTTCTGAATCCGCGGACATGACTGCCTGCGGATCCGTTAAAAACGGATTTATGTGGAAACATGACAGAACCAAGGCTTTTGGAGAATCGAGAATGGAAAAGAAAGACCTGAAATCAATGACACTGGAAGAACTGACAGAGTTCGTGAAGGAACTGGGTGAAAAACCGTTCCGGGCAAAACAGTTATACCAGTGGATGCATGTAAAATTAGCCGAGTCTTTAGACGAATGTACGAACCTTCCGAAGTCGCTTAAGGAAAAGCTTTCGGAATACAGTACATACACGTCCCTTAAGACCGTAAAGATGCTGGAATCGGGGATCGACGGGACAAGAAAGTATCTGTTCGGTCTCGATGACGGAAACGTCATCGAGAGCGTCCTGATGAAATATCACCACGGAAATTCTGTGTGTATTTCCTCTCAGGTGGGCTGCCGCATGGGCTGCCGGTTCTGTGCGTCCACTCTGGACGGACTCACAAGAAACTTACGTCCTTCGGAGATGCTGGATCAGATCTACCGGATCCAGAGATCCACGGGAGAGCGTGTCTCCAACGTTGTGGTCATGGGAAGTGGTGAGCCGATGGATAACTATGATAACCTGATCCGGTTTATCAGGCTTCTTTCCGATGAAAACGGTCTGAATATCAGTCAGAGAAACATCACGGTATCCACCTGCGGGATCGTACCAAAGATCTTAAAGCTTGCGGAGGAAGGTCTTTCCATTACTCTGGCACTTTCCCTTCATGCGCCGGACGATGAGACGAGAAAGACGTTGATGCCCATCGCCAACAGCTACTCCTTATCGGAGGTGCTTCCGGCATGTAAGGAATATTATAAAAAGACAGGAAGACGCCTGACCTTTGAGTACAGTCTTGTGCAGGGCGTCAATGATAACCTTGACGAGGCAAAGCGCCTGACTGCGCTTTTAAAGGATATGCAGGGACACGTGAACCTGATCCCGGTAAACCCAATCAAGGAACGCGACTTCAAACAGTCCAATCGGGATGCCATTGACGCGTTCAGGGGTTATCTTGAAAAACACGGCATCAACGTTACGATCCGCAGGGAGATGGGCCGCGATATCGGCGGTGCCTGCGGACAGCTTAGAAAGAGCTATCTGAGTGAGGAGGAATCGTCATGATCTCTTACGCGAAGACAGACACCGGTCTTGTGAGAAGATCCAATCAGGATTTCCTGTTTGCAGCGGATCAGCCGGTGGGACCGCTTCCGAATCTGTTCATCGTGGCAGACGGAATGGGCGGACATAAGGCCGGGGATTTCGCGTCCCGGTATGTCGTGGAACATATGAAAGAATATATTGAAAATTCTGATCCGGCCAGTCCTGTGATGATCCTCAGAAAAGCTCTGGAGAAGACGAATCAGGGGCTCTTTGAGGAAGCTCAGGGAAACCCGGACCGGGAAGGAATGGGGTCCACTCTGGTTGCCGCTACGATCGAGGACGACATGATGTACGTGGCAAATGTGGGGGACAGCAGACTTTATCTTTTGCGGGACAGTCTTGCACAGATCACGAGAGACCATTCCCTTGTGGAAGAGATGGTCGCGAGAGGAAAAATGGAGCGGGACAGCGAGTCCTACCGAAGTCAGAAGAACATCATTACCCGCGCCATGGGAATCGGAAACCGGGTGGAGGCGGATTTCTTTGAAGTGCCGCTTCTTGAGTGTGACTGTATTCTGCTCTGCTCTGACGGATTGACGAACATGGTGGATGATGCCGAGATCAGCCGGGTCTTAAAGACAACGGATACGCTGAAAGAGAAGACGGAAGCGCTGGTTGACGAGGCAAACCGGAACGGAGGAAAGGACAACATTGCGATTGTCCTTGTAGAACCTCAGATAAGTGAGGTGAAGCTATGATTTTATACCCTGGAACGATGCTGCAGGACCGATATGAGATTCTGGAAAAGATAGGTTCCGGCGGAATGTCAGAGGTCTATAAAGCAAAATGCCATAAATTAAACCGTCTGGTCGCGATCAAGGTACTGAAATCGGAGTTTACTTCCGACGCGACCTTTGTCAGTAAATTTAAGATGGAAGCTCAGGCAGCGGCCGGACTTTCACACCCGAATATTGTCAATATATATGATGTCGTGGATGAGGGAGACATCCACTTTATCGTTATGGAGCTCGTAGAGGGAATCACCTTAAAGAGCTATATCACGAAAAAAGGTCATCTGGATGTAAAGGAAGCCATCGGGATCGCGATCCAGGTAGCCTCCGGAATCGAAGCAGCCCATGAACAGCATATCATTCACCGTGATATCAAGCCTCAGAATATGCTGATCTCCATGGATGGAAAGGTGAAGGTAGCGGACTTCGGAATTGCGAGAGCTGTGTCGTCCCAGACCATGAATGCGGCGACAGTTGTGGGATCTGTCCACTATATCTCCCCCGAACAGGCGAGAGGCGGATACAGCGATGAGCGGAGCGACCTGTATTCCTTAGGTATCACCATGTTTGAGATGGTCACCGGCCATGTTCCGTTTGAGGGGGACAACACGGTGACGGTCGCGCTGGCACATCTGGAAGAACCGATGCCGGATCCCAGAATGTTGAATCCGGATGTGTCCCCAAGTCTTGCGAGGATCATCTTAAAATGTACGGAAAAGAGACCGGAGCGCCGATACCCGAACGCGGCGGCCGTGATCAGTGACCTGAGAAGAGCACTCTTAAATGATGACGACCCGACTATCGGCGCCGTTAAAGAGGAAGACCACAGCTCCGATACCATCGTCATCAGCCCAAAAGAACTGAATCTGATCAAGACGAGAAGTGGGGAACGGATCCGGGAGTCAAAGCCGGTAAAAGAGATCCGTGAGCGCAGGGAACGGCGGGATCTGGAAAAGCGGTATGATCAGACGGACAACGCGAAGAAGGAACCGAAAAAGAATAAAGTGGATGATGAAGCCACAGGACTGGAAAAGATCCTGACAGGCCTGGGCGTGGCGGCAGCCATCATCATTGTCGCGGTTGTGATTGTGTTTGTTCTGAAGCTTGGCGGTCTGTTCAGAAGCAGCACGCCAGAGGATCCGACAAAGACTGTTTCTGAGGAAGCTACGACTGAAGAAGCGAAGACTACTGCGGGATCGGAGACTGCTATCAGCCAGAAGGAAGTCTATATGCCGAAGCTTGTGGGCCACTCCGAGGAGGAAGCCGAGAAGATTTTACAGGGACTCGATCTCACCATGCAGGTAGAGCAGAAAAACTCGGATGAAGTGGAAAAAGGCATAGTCATCTCACAGAAGGAAGAGCCCGATACCGTGATTCCGCGTTTTTCCAAGGTAACCGTTGTCATCAGCGCGGGTTCTGATAAGGTTGATCTCTCAGAACTTGGCCTTTCCGGAATGACACTGGAAACGGCGGTCCGCCTGTTGGAGGGAAAGAATTTAAAAGCAGATGTTCGGGAGGAAGCCAGCGAGGAGGTGGCTTCCGGAACGATCATCCGCTATGAACCGGAGGAAAAAGTGGCCCTCGGAAGTACCGTAACCTTATATGTGAGTACGGGACCGGAGGAGGAATTCGTTCCTGTACCGAATCTTTATGGAAAGACGGACGCGGAGGCGGCAGCACTTCTTTCCGCGGCAGGACTTGTGACCGGAGAGGTTTCAAAGGAGTACGACAGCACGATCTCGGCCGGTCACGTCATCAGTCAGGGCGTTGAGGCAGGAACTCAGGTAGCACCTGGGGATACCGTGGATTACACTCTGAGCCTTGGGCCGGAAGCTCCGAAAAAACAGTTTATCGCGTCTCTGGATGCAAGCTATCCGCTTCAGGTCTCCTATGGACCGGGGGCAGCATCCTCCGAGATCCAGATCCTGATCCGTTTAAAGCAGACGGTGAACGGCAAAGTGACCTATACGAAGCTTGCGGAGCCAAAGTCTTACAGCGCGGACACAACCCTGAATATCAAGTTAGACAGGATCCGCGGCGCGGACGGCGTACAGACCGGTGAGGTGGAGATCGTGGACCTCACGAACAACGTGGTACTGACATCCTATAATGTGACATTTACGGAGGTTGACGGTTGACTGGAAAGATCATAAAGGGAATTGCCGGATTCTATTACGTACATGACGGCGTTTCCAAAGTATACGAGTGTAAGGCAAAGGGCGTATTCCGGAACCGGAAGATCAAGCCCCTTGTGGGCGACAATGTGGAGTTCGACGTGCTTTCTGAGGAGCAGAGCCTCGGAAACATCGTGGAGATCCTTCCGAGGGAGAACTCCCTGATCCGTCCGGCAGTGGCGAACATCGATCAGGCAATGATCGTGTTTGCCGTCGCTGACCCGGAACCGAATTTAAACCTTCTGGACCGCTTTCTGGTTACGATGGAAGCCCAGAATGTTCCGGTGGTGATTTGCTTTAATAAGACAGACCTCGGAAAAGAGGGTGAGGCAGAACGACTTGCTGGAATCTATCGGGACGCCGGATATGATGTCCATCTGTCCTGTGCCCTGGCGGGGGAAGGGATCGAGGCGATCCATGACCTCTTAAGGGGGAAGACAACGGCACTTGCCGGCCCGTCCGGTGTTGGAAAATCATCCCTGACAAACAGGATCCAGCCGGAGGCGGAGATGGAGACGGGGGCCGTCAGTGAGAAGATCCGCAGGGGTCGCCATACCACAAGACATTCGGAGCTGTTCTTCGTCGAGAAGGAGACCTTCGTGATGGACACGCCGGGCTTCAGCTCCATCTTTGTCGACAATATGAAGCCGGAAGAGTTAAAGGATTTCTTTCCGGAATTTGAGGCCTACGAGCCGGAATGCCGGTTTTTGGGCTGTGTCCATGTGGGAGAACGGGAGTGCGGCGTCAAGGAGGCCGTAAAAGCAGGAAAGATTGCGGATTCCCGGTATGAAAATTACCGGCTGATCTATGAAGAACTGAAGAGTAAAAGGAGATATTAAGATCATGTATATATTAGCGCCATCGATTCTTTCAGCAGACTTTTCAAAACTTGGTGAAGATGTAAAGACAGTTTCTGACGCGGGAGCGCAGTACATCCATCTGGATGTGATGGACGGAGCGTTTGTCCCGAGCATTTCCTTCGGTATGCCGGTGATCTCATCCCTCAGAAAGACAACAGACCGTGTGTTTGATGTCCATATGATGGTGGAGGAGCCGGGAAGATATGTAAATGATGTCAGAAAGGCCGGCGCGGATATCATCTGTGTCCATCAGGAGGCCTGTCTTCATCTGGACCGTACCATCAACCAGATCAAGGAGACCGGTGCCAGAGCAGCTGTTGCGTTAAACCCGGCAACTCCGGTCGAGACACTTTCCTGTATCTTAAAAGAGGCAGATATGTTTCTGATCATGTCCGTAAATCCGGGATTCGGAGGACAGAAGTTTATCCCGTATACCTTAGAGAAGATCAAAAAGCTCCGTGGCATGTTGAATGAGGCCGGACTCAGCACAGATATCGAGGTGGACGGCGGCGTGAATGCGGCAAATGTCAGAGAGGTTCTCGACGCAGGCGCGAACGTGATCGTTGCGGGTTCCGCGGTGTTTAAGAACGATGCGGCAGCGAATACGAAGGAGTTCCTGAAGATCTTTGAGGAGTATTCCGCAAGATAAGGGGCCGCACCCGGCGTGAGGATGTGCCATGGATAGGGGAGAGGCAGATAATATGAATGCAGACAGAAGAGAAATGACGGATACCTGCCTGATCGTGTCGGGCGGACCGACGGACCGGAAATTTGCTGCGGAATTCGTGAAAAATCGGAAATATCCCTATGTGATCGCAGTGGACGCGGGTCTTGCCGTCTGCGAGGAGCTGGGGCTTGTGCCGGACCTTGCGGTGGGCGATTTTGATACCTTCGGGCTGGAACGGATGGAAGAACTCAGAAAGAAAGAGGGATGGGCGACGGATGTCCATAAGCCGGAGAAGGATGAGACGGACACGGATCTTGCGGTCCGCTCCGCACTCCGGGCAGGGTTTCATACCGCCCATGTTCTGGGAGCCACAGGGGGCAGGCTGGATCATGAGCTTTCCAATATCCATCTGATGCGGGCGGCGAAGGATGCAGGACTTTTCATGGAGATCTATGATGCAAAAAACCGTATCTTTCTCCTGACACCGGATGATGAGGAACATTCCGTTTTTTTGAAAGACCGGATCTACGGGAAATATGTCTCCTTTCTTCCGCTTACGGAGACCGTTCTTGGAATCACGCTGGATGGATTTAAATATCCGCTGCACAATAAGGACATCTCGATCTTAGAGGATCCCAGTCTCTGTGTCAGCAATGAGATTCCAGGGGAGCGGGCAAAGATCACGTTCCGGAAAGGGATCCTGATCTGCGTAGAGTCAAGAGATTAAAGAGAACACCGCGTGAAAATATCAGCGTGAAAAAGCAAAAAAGAAGGATGATATACGTTGCAGTCTGCAATGTTGCGGCGAGGAAAACAGACTGGACTGTATAAAAAAAACAAAACTGGACATTTCATACAATCCACTCGCATGCTACCATGGGTATCAGGATGACAGAAAGGCTTTCCGGATGATCCATTCAGAAATCCTTGAACCGATTATGAAAATATGAACGGTTCTGCCTGTCAATAACACACGAGGGGAGATTTTACTTATGAAAGAAAAGAATGGGCAGTTAATGAAAATTGCGCAGGCTGGCCTGATGGCGGCGCTCTGCTATATCGGATATGCCGTGTTCCCGGCGATCTCAGCCAGCGGAACGAAGATCCATATCGGAAACGCATTTGTTGTGCTTTCCGCATATCTTCTCGGCGGCGTTTACGGTGGACTTTCCGGTGCTGTTGGCTTATCCATTGCTGATATCATTGGCGGCTATGCGGCATCTGCACCGAGAACTTTTATCACAAAGCTTGTGATCGGTCTCATCGTAGGCTTCGTTGCCCACAGGATCGCAAAGCTTTCCGATGAACATGACCATGCCTATGTGATCCGCTGGTCTGCGATCGCGGCTGTCTGTGGTCTCGGTTTTAACTGCTTCTTTGAGCCGGCATTAAAGTATGTATGGTATACCTTATTATTCCCGAACGCTGATAAAGCAGCATCTGCGATCAAAGCGCTGATAGCGATCACAACGTACACCACGATCATCAACGCGGTGATCAACTCCGTGATCGCAGTCGTCCTTTATGCGGCGCTTCGCCCGGCGTTAAAACGAGCTGGTTTTTTAGCTGCTCAGTAGGTCTGCACACTTGTTGCGCTGACCGTAAAAAAGAATAGGCTGGAAGTCAAAAATCTCATCGACGCAGTCGATTTGGGATGGATTTTAAAACTAAGAAAAATAAATTCTGCAGTGTAACATAGATGTTGCTGTATCGGATGTGGACAATAAAAAATTCTACTTGCGAGCAGCAAATATACTGCGGAAGCAGGAAGATTGGAAGATAAATTCATGCAGAAGAAGATTGCTGTGATCAATGATCTTTCAGGTTATGGCCGCTGTTCATTAACAGTGGCTATTCCTGTTTTATCCGCGATGGGTCATCAGTGCTGTCCGATACCGACGGCGATCCTTTCAAACCATACGGAATTTCCGGTTTACTTTTTCGATGACTATACGGAAAAAATGACCACATATACGGACAAATGGAAAGAACTTGGACTTTCCTTTGACGCGATCGCAACGGGATTTCTTGGGTCGGAGGCCCAGATCGGGATCGTCATGGAGATCGTTCAGAAATTAAAGGCAGAGAAAACGTTTGTTGTTGTGGATCCGGTGATGGGAGACCATGGACATGCCTATGAGACTTATACACCGGAGATGTGCGAGCAGATGAAGGAACTTGTCTGCATGGCGGATGTTGTTCTTCCGAATGTGACGGAGTGCTGTATCCTCACGGATACTCCATACAGGGAGGAAAACTGGGCGAGAAAAGAACTCTTAAATATGGCGATGATGCTGCGGCTCATGGGCGCGAAATCTGTGGTCATCACAGGAGTGCGGGAGGGAAGCTGCTACACCAATGTGGTTCTGGAGCAGGGACAGTACGATGCAAAATTTATCCGGACAAGGTCCTCCGGTGGAGAGCGTCCGGGAACCGGAGATGTATTTTCCTCTGTTGTGGCGGGCGCGTTATTAAACGGGAAGTCTCTCCCGGAGGCGGTGAGCCAGGCAGCAGGATTCGTAAAAGAGTGCATAAAAGTCTCCGATGAGGAGCAGATCCCTCACGCGAACGGTGTTTGTTTTGAGAAGATTCTTGGTAAACTGATAAAAAAGTAGGAGAAATCCCCTTCCTTTTCTCAGCAAAATATGATATATTTTTACCAAAGCGTGTTTTTACACGGCAATAAGGAGAAAAGCTCATGTTAGATTTAAGATTTGTAAGAGAAAATCCGGAAATCGTAAAGCAGAATATCCGGAATAAATTCCAGGACGCGAAGCTTCCGTTAGTAGACGAAGTGATCGAACTGGACGAGGAGAACAGAAAAGTAAAGAAGGAGGCTGATGACCTCCGCGCGAGCAGAAATAAGATCTCCAAGCAGATCGGCGCATTGATGGGACAGGGTAAGAAGGAAGAAGCTGAGGAAGTTAAGAAACAGGTTACAGCAGCTTCCGACCACCTTGCTGAGTTGGAGGAGAAAGAAAAAGATCTCGAGGAGCGCATCAAGAAGATCATGATGACGATCCCGAATATCATCGACCCGTCCGTACCGATCGGTAAAGATGACAGCGAGAACGTAGAAGTTCAGAAGTACGGTGATCCGGTCGTTCCGGATTTTGAGATCCCGTACCACACAGAGATCATGGAGAAATTTAACGGCATCGACCTCGACTCCGCAAGAAGAGTTGCCGGAAACGGTTTCTACTACTTAATGGGCGATATCGCGAGACTTCACTCCGCAGTGATCGCATACGCAAGAGACTTTATGATCGACCGTGGATTCACATACTGTGTACCGCCGTTCATGATCCGCAGTGACGTTGTCACAGGCGTTATGAGCTTCGCTGAGATGGACGCTATGATGTACAAGATCGAGGGCGAGGATCTCTACCTCATCGGTACAAGTGAGCACTCCATGATCGGTAAATTCATCGACCAGATCATTCCGGAAGAGGAACTTCCGAAGACCTTAACAAGCTATTCTCCGTGCTTCCGTAAGGAGAAGGGTGCGCACGGCATCGAGGAGCGCGGCGTATACCGTATCCATCAGTTCGAGAAGCAGGAGATGATCGTTGTCTGCAAGCCGGAAGAATCCAAGATGTGGTTCGACAAGTTATGGCAGAACACCGTAGATCTGTTCCGTTCCATGGACATCCCGGTTCGTACCTTAGAGTGCTGCTCCGGTGACCTTGCTGACCTGAAGGTAAAATCTATCGATGTTGAGGCATGGTCCCCGAGACAGAAAAAGTACTTCGAGGTAGGAAGCTGTTCCAACCTTGGTGACGCTCAGGCAAGACGTTTAAGAATCCGCGTAAACGGACCGGATGGAAAGAAATATTTCGCACATACCTTAAATAACACAGTTGTAGCTCCGCCGAGAATGTTAATCGCTTTCCTTGAGAACAACTTACAGGCAGACGGCTCTGTAAGAATTCCGGAAGTATTAAGACCGTATATGGGCGGAAAGACAGAGATCAAATAAATAAGGATTTGTAAAGCTGTGGCGATTCATTTTGTCACAGCTTTTTCAGTTGCAGGACAGACCCGGGAACTGTCAGAAGCATCGGGGATTTTGTCACGCAGAGCATATTACGAAGGAGATGAGATCCATGCCGGCAGCATTTGCGCATGATCTATACGGGAGAAAAGTATATATGGAGGCCGATCCGGTCATTAAACGGATCATAAAGAAGGAGCGGTACTGCTTCCTTTTAGGGGTCCACGGGCCAGATATCCTGTTCTTTTACAAGGCACTTGGAAAAAACAAGGTAAACCAGAAAGGTGTGCGGATGCACGGCGAACCCGCTGCAAAGCTCATGGAACGTGGCCGGATGCTGGTACGAGAGGCCGAAACAAAGGAAGAGAGAGATGAGATGATCGCGTATCTCATGGGTGTTGCCTGCCATTTCTGTCTCGACAACCGCGTCCACGCTTACGTGAACGCAGAGGAGAAGCGGACCGGAATCACCCACGCGGAGATCGAGACGGAGTTAGAACGGAGACTTTTGGAGCGGGAACATATGCGCCCGCTGCACTCGAACCTCACCTGCCATTTAAAGATCACAGCCCAGACCGTGCGGGCCTCATCAAGGCTTTTCGATGAGGATCCCATCAAGGTGGCAAAGGCGATCATGAGTTTTCGGACCATGAACCGTCTGTTTATCAACTCGAGTGAGAGGACGAAAAGGCTCTGCTGCTTCCTCCTGCGTTTTACAGGAAGCTATGGGGTCATTCACGGCATGTTTATGAGGAAACAGCCAACGCCGGGCTGTGAGGCCATCACAGACTATCTGGAGCGTGAATTTCATGAGGCAGTCCCTAAAGGGGCAGAGCTTTTGAGCGATCTGCTTACATACCTGAGGGGAAAAGGACCGATGCCGGAAATCTTTCAGGGGAATTTTAACGGCGAATAGAGATGTGGCAGAAATTGAAGGCAGATTGCATGTCAGCCGGAAAGACTGGAAAGGTTGCACAGAATTGAAGAAACAGGACATAAAGGAGAAGAACATGCAGGGAATGATCTATGGGATCGGAGTGGGACCGGGGGACCCGGAACTCATGACATTAAAGGCAGCGTGCCTGCTCCGGGAGGCGGATGCGATCGCGATTCCGGGAAAAGAAAAAGAGACATGTACCGCATATCAGATCGCTCTGGGGGCGGTTCCGGAGATCGAGGAGAAGGAGATCATCCCTGTGGTGTTCCCGATGACGAAGGACGAGGCGGTGCTGAAGGAGAGCCATGAGGCAGCGGTGAAGAGTCTGGCTGCCCTCATGGATCAGGGAAAGACCGTGGCGTTTTTGACACTGGGGGATGTGACGGTCTATTCCACATATGGCTATGTCCATAAAAAGCTTCTGGCTCTGGGATACGAGTCTGTCCTGATTAACGGAGTCCCGTCTTTCTGCGCGGCGGCGGCAAAGCTCGGGATCTCCCTTGGGGAGAAGGCGGAGTCCATCCATATCCTGCCGGGCTCCTATCCGGTGAAGGATGGGCTGAAGCTTTCAGGGACAAAGATCTTGATGAAATCCGGGAAAAAGATCGCGGATGTGAAGCGGGAGCTTCTTCTCACGGAGTGTCCTGCCTGGATGGTGGAAAACTGCGGGATGGAGGGTGAGCGGCTGATACGAAGTGCAGCCGACATCCCGGAAGACGCGGGATATTATTCCCTTATTATCGCAAAAGACAGGGAGGAACAGTAAAGGATGGGAGCAATAAAACGCCGGACGGTCCGGATCGGAACGCGAAAGAGCAGGCTGGCGCTTGTGCAGACAAACATGGTGGCGGAGGCAATCGAGGCCGTATGTCCGGAGGTGAAGTGTGAGCTGGTTCCCCTGATGACAAAGGGCGATAAGATCTTAAAGACCTCTCTTGTTGCTTTTGGAGGAAAAGGGGCCTTTGTGGAGGAGTTTGAGCAGTCCATTTTAAACGGGGATATTGATCTCGCGGTCCACAGCGCGAAGGACATGCCGATGGATCTGAGCGACGGGCTCTGTATCGGTGCCGTCTTAAAGCGGGAAGATCCGAGGGATGTCTTTGTGACGGTAAAGGGTCGTACTCCGGAGCGGAGTCCCAGGATCATCGGAACGGGAAGTCCGAGACGTCAGGTGCAGATCATGGAGCACGGGGATGTGGAATGCCGCCTGCTCCGCGGAAACGTCGACACGAGACTGGAAAAACTGTACCAGAAGGAGTACGACGGGATCATCCTGGCTGCGGCGGGACTATCGAGGCTGGGACTTTTTGAGGATCCGAGATTTTCCTTTGAGTTTCTTGAACCGGAGACTTTCATCCCGGCGGGAGGCCAGGGAATTATCGCCGTGGAGGCGAAAAAAGGCAGCGATGTCCTAAAAATCCTGGAAAAATTAAATGACAAAGAAGCGGAACGAGCACTGTTCGCGGAGAGAAAAGTGCTGCGCCTTTTAGGTGCCGGCTGTACTGCGGCGGTTGGCGTGTACGCGAAGGAAGAGAACGGGGCGTTCCGGATGGACCTTATGCGGGAGACAAAGAGCGGAGTGATCCGCACAAAGGTCTCCGGAGCGCCGGAGGATTCCATGAAGCTTGCGGAACTTCTCGTGAAACAGGGAACTGCGGAGGATATTCCCGCTGGAAGGGCATATCTTGTGGGAGCCGGTCCTGGAAACGGCGGCCTTATCACGGTGAAGGGCCAGCAGACGCTAAAGGCAGCGGAGGTCCTTGTCTATGACCGGCTTGGCTCCGAGGAACTGCTCTCTCTGGTGCCGGAGGACTGCGAGCGGATTTATGTGGGAAAAGAGGCAGGACACCATATCAAAAAGCAGTCGGAGATCAACCGGATCCTGGTGGAGAAGGCACTGGAGGGAAAACGCGTTGTCCGGTTAAAGGGTGGAGATCCCTTTGTGTTCGGGCGCGGCGGAGAGGAGATCCAGGCGCTCACAGAAGCAGGAATCCCCTATGAAGTGATCCCCGGCGTTACCTCAGCCATCGGGGCACTGGAGGCGGCTGGAATCCCTGTCACCCACCGGAATATCGCGAGAGATTTCCATGTCTTTACGGGACATATCTCCCACGAAGGCGGTGAGGGACTCTCCGGGGATTACAGCCTGTACGCGAAGCTTCCGGGAACTCTGATCTTCCTTATGGGACTCTCAAACCTTGAGGAGATCGTGAAACGTCTCATAGATGGCGGAAAAAACGGGGAGACGCCTGCAGCCGTTGTGACGGACGGAACACTGTCCCGAATGCGCGTTGTCCGGGCATCCTTAAAGGATCTGCCTGAGGCTGTAAGAAAAGCGGGACTTACGCCTCCCGGAATCATCGCTGTGGGTGAGGTCTGTGCCTTCCACTTTACATCTATGGTGCCGGGCGTGCTTACTGGAATCACGGTGGGAGTCACCGGAACAGAGGCCGTTAGAGGACGGATCATAAGCCGCCTGTCCGATGAGGGTGCGAAGACGGTCCGCGCGGGGGAATCCCTTGTGGTACGGGAGTCCATGGAACGGCTGGATCAGGCGTTTGCGGACCTTTCCCGTTACAGATGGGTGATTTTTACGAGCCGGAATGCAGTCCGGATCTTCTTTGACCGGATGCGGGAGAAACATGTAGATATCAGAAAACTTGGCGGATTAAAATTTGCGGTTGTCGGGCGCGGAACAGGGGAGTATCTGGAGAGCGTCGGAATCACGCCGGACTTTATCCCGGAGGAATATACAACGAAGGCGCTGGCAGATGGACTTGTCAAATACCTGAAGGAGAATGGAGAGACTTCTGGGGCAAAAACTGCTGCCGCCAATGTAGCCTACAGCATTTCCAGTTCAGAAAATGTCTGTCCGTGTGCTGAGGCAGGAAAACTTCTGATCCCGAGGGCAAAGCTGGGCTCGGAGGTCCTCACGGAGACACTGGCGGAACAGGGATATGCGTTTGATGATATTCCAATCTATGATATCCTGGTGGAGCAGACGGAGCTTGCGAGGCTTAAAACTGCCGACTATATCACGTTTGAGAGCGGCTCCGGCGTCCGAGGATTCTTCGCGGGACGTGAGGCGGAAGCGGCATCTCTGTTTGAGACGGTGAGACCAGTCTGCATCGGAAAGGTGACAGCGGCAGTCCTTGCGGAATACGGAGTGAAGAATGCCCTGACAGCTTCCGACTATACAGCGGACGGAATTTTAGAGGTGCTGCTGGCGGACAGAAACGAGATCGCGAGGTAAACATGGATACCTTTGTATACAAAGACCATAAAAAGTTAAGATGCGGATACACCACAGGAACCTGCGCGGCTCTGGCGGCTCAGGGGGCGGTGCGATTTCTGCTCACAGGATCCTGGAAGGAGACGGAGGAGATCATGACCCCGAAGGGGATTCCGGTGTGCGTATCGCTGGAAGAGAAAACTTCCGGGGATAGTTGGGCGGAGTGCGCGGTCAGGAAGGACGCAGGGGACGATTATGATGTGACGAACGGGATCCTGGTGTATGCGCGGGCGGAGTTTGTGAAAGATAAAAACTTTTATGAAAAGGTTCAGATGTCACATCTGGAAAGTTCCGGGTTCGGAGCTACAGGAGAAAAACCTGGTCTGAGTCCAGAAAACCAGAAACAACAGAAAAAAGCGAATGCCGCTCATCAGAAAGAGGCACTTCCTGAGTCGCTTGTCAGAATCGACGGCGGCATCGGCATCGGTCGCATCACAAAATCCGGTCTGGATCAGCCAATAGGCGCTGCAGCGATCAATTCTGTGCCGCGTAAGATGATCCGGGACGCTGTCTACGAGCTTTTGGAGGAAGCCGGAGAGCTTCGCCTGGTATCGATCACAATATCGGTTCCTGCAGGCGTAGAAGCCGCGAAGAAGACCTTCAACCCGGTCCTGGGAATCGAGGGCGGGATCTCCGTTCTCGGGACCAGCGGGATTGTGGAGCCCATGAGTGAGGAAGCGCTTGTCGAGACGATCCGTACCCATCTAAATGTCTTAAAGGCAGAGGGCAGAAAATGGGTGATCGCAGTGCCTGGAAATATGGGCGCGGGATTTTTAGAGAGGTATCTCGTAGAACATGGTAAATTCTGTACCGATGCTCATCAAGGGAGTAACGCGGCGGACACGGATGCTGCTGTTGAGGCAGAACAGATGGCTTATGGAGAATTATCAACGGGAACAGAACCATCACTTCTGGAAGGATTTATGAATTCCCTCGTCACCATGAGCAACTTCGTCGGCAAGACCATTGACCTTGCCGCGGAACTGGGCTTTTCCGGTATCCTGATCGCCGGTCACATGGGAAAACTCGTGAAGATCGGAAACGGGATCATGAACACCCACTCCAGGGAGGCGGATGGTCGCATGGACACGATGCTGTCCTGCGCGTTATCTGCCGGAACCGAGGACCTGGAACTCCTTAGAAAGATCCAGAGATCCAACACAACGGATGAGGCGATGGATCACTTAAAACAGGCGGGAATCATAGAGGACACGATAAACGTATTCTTAAAGCGTGCCGATTGGCACCTTACCCATCGATCTAGGGACGAGGTGAGGACGGGAATGATCGTCTTCGGGACAAAGGGGGAGTATCTGGGAGAGACGGAAGGCGCGGACGCGATTCTGCGGTCAGCGTTGAAAGAGCTGGATCAATAAGCTTCCACTTAGCGCTGAAAGAACTGAAACAATAAGTTTTGGAACAACGCATGAAAGTTACGGTCTCTGATCATTCATCGAAATTAAAGGAAACACTATGGAAAACAGGCAGAAAAATTACGGGAGCGTCCATGACACAAAGGCATCCATGATGTATAACCGCTTCCTGAAACAATACAACGAGTGGCTTTCCGGCGGACCGATCCCGGATACCGGAAATCAGGATACAAAGTATTTTCTGGGCCAGCAGCGGAAGCGGTTGGAAAAACGCGGACTTCACAGAGATTCATCCATAGAACTCCGGGGTCTTCTGGCCTCAGCCGGCGCGATCCCACCGAAGGTCGGAAAGAAATATACGAATGTGACAGAATTCCGCACGGCGCAGAGAAATACGACATATTCCAGGGGTGGACGGATCATCGGAAAATTCCGGAAGAAAGAGATCTTATACCAGACGATCACCTTCGCGAATGAGGCGACGGTAGACGGAACGGAGCCATGTACCTGCCCGTCCTGCGGAGCGGTGAGCCAGATCAAGGCGCTGTTTGAAGGCTGCCCATACTGCCACACAAGATTTCTGATGCAGGATCTGTATCCGAAGGTCGCGAATTTTTATTCCATTGAAGACCTCAGCTATTCCAAGGAAGAGATCAAAAGAACATTAACTCCCTGGTGCGGCGGAGGTGCAGTCATCTTCACGGTGTTCATGCTGGCATACCTGGCATGGGAGAGGGCAAAGACCGGTGATCCTCTGACACTATATTCCATGATCTGCCCGCTGATCGGGTATCCATTAATCGGAGCCTTCGGCGGATATATGCTGTTTGCCTTAAAAACACTTGGGTATATTTTCTGGCGGGCGATGCAGAGCCTTGGACTTCTGTTTGCCACTTCTGGCAGCAAAAACAGGCTGATCCGGTTCATGAAGAATTACGAGCCGGATTTTGGCTATGAAAACTTTGCAAACCAGGTCATTGCTCTGGCAAAAAATATTATCTTTTCCGAGCCGGGAGAGGACCTTTCTATTATCCGCGGTCCCTGGGATGGGGAAAGTTTCCAGAACATCACGGACATTGTATACAGGGGAGCTATGTCGGTGGGGAACTGCTGGCAGGAAGGCCCGTATGTGTATGCGGATATCGATCTGTACTTCTGCGATACATATGACAGGGGAAGTTCGATGAAGGAGAAAAACGACAGGATCCGGATGATCGTCGGAAAGAATATCCAGATCCCGCAGGACCCGGGATACTCGATCCATCAGGTCTCCTGTGAAAGCTGCGGGGCAAGCTTTGACGCGATGAAGATCCGTCACTGCCCGTACTGCAAGCGGGAGTATGACATGAGAGACCATGCATGGACGGTCATGAAGATTCGAAAAACAGGAGGAAAACCATCATGATACATTTTGTGGGAGCCGGAAGCGGAGCGCCGGACTTGATCACGGTCCGGGGACAGAAATTCCTTCGGGAGGCGGACGTGGTGATCTATGCGGGATCCCTTGTGAATCCGGAGCTTTTAAAGGAGACGAAGCCGGGGTGTGAGATCTTAAACAGTGCCTACATGACTCTTGACGAGGTGATCCGTGCCATGGAGAAAGCGGAGCGTGAGGGAAAAATGACGGTGCGGCTTCATACCGGTGATCCGGCGATCTACGGCGCGATCCGGGAGCAGATGGACCGGCTGGATGAGAAAAAGATTGCTTACGATGTATGCCCGGGGGTCAGCTCCTTCTGCGGCGCTGCATCGAGTCTCCATGCGGAACTCACGCTGCCTGGCGTATCCCAGTCCGTGATCATCACGAGAATGGCGGGGCGGACCGGAGTCCCGGAGCGGGAGAGTTTCCGTTCCCTGGCGGCTCACCATGCGACCATGGCGGTGTTCTTAAGCACGGGACTGTTGTCACAGATGGAAAAGGAACTTGCGGAAGTCGGATATGAGTCGGACACTCCGGCGGTGATCATCTACAAGGCAACATGGCCGGAGGAGAAGATTGTCCGCTGCACCGTCTCTACGCTGGCGAAGTCCGCAGAGGAGAACGGAATTAAGAAGACGGCAATGATCTTTATCGGTGATGTATTCGGCACGAGAGAGGCAAACGGTTACGAGGAGTCAAGACTCTATGCGCCGGACTTCTCCACGGAATTCAGAAAGGGGACGGACATATGAAGAAGCTGACAGTGGTCGGCATGGGACCTGGAGAATATGAATCCATGACGCTCCGTGCCGTAAAGGCGCTTAACACCTGCGATGTGATCGTGGGATACACGGTCTATGTGGATCTTGCGAAGCCGTACTTTCCAGATAAGGAATTTCTGACGACCCCCATGAAACGGGAGATCGAGCGCTGCGAGATGGCTTTTGCGGAGGCGGAAAAAGGAAGATCTGTCGTGATGATCTGCAGCGGGGACGCAGGAATCTACGGAATGGCGGGACCGATCCTGGAACTCGGGGAGAAGCACCCGGAGGTGGAGATCGAGGTGATCCCGGGGATCACGGCGGCTCTCTCCGGCGGCGCTGTCCTCGGGGCACCGCTGATGCATGATTTTGCGGTGATAAGTTTAAGTGATCTTTTAACACCCTGGGAGACCATTGAGAATCGCCTGGACGCGGCGGCGAAGACTGATTTTTCCATCTGCCTCTATAATCCGTCCAGCAGGAAGCGGGCGGACTATTTAAAGCGTGCGTGTGAGATCTTTTTACGGTACAAGAGCTCGGATACCGTCTGCGGCATTGTAAAGAACATCGGAAGAGATGGTGAGACGAAGAAGGTCATGACGTTAGCGGAATTAAGAGATTACGAGGCGGACATGTTCACCACCGTGTTTATTGGAAACAGCCGGACCGAAAAGTCCGTCCTTGGCGGACAGAACTGGATGGTCACACCGAGAGGATACCGGATATGAAGATAGCGGAAGGGAAAATTGCGGTTTTTGCGGGGACAACGGAAGGACGGGTTCTGGCATCCCGCCTTGCCGGAAGTCAGGTAGCGGCTGATGTGTTTGTTGCGACGGAATATGGAAAAGAGGAGATCCCGAAGGCTGAGAATCTTCAGGTCCATGACGGGCGTGTCGATGAGAACCAGATGGAGAAACTGTTTCAGGAAAAGAAGTATGACTTGATCCTTGATGCAACCCATCCTTTTGCGGTGGTGGTCACGGCAAATATCAGGGAGGCGGCAGAAAAGACAGGGACCCCGCTTTTAAGGATCCTGCGGGATAAGATTTCAGACGGTTCAGACTGCCGGATCATCACGGTGGAGAATATTCAGTCGGCAGTGGACTTTTTAAAGACCACGGAAGGTCCGGTATTCGTCACGACGGGAAGTAAGGAGCTCTCCGCATTTTTAGCTCTCCCGGACTGGGAGACGAGAATCTACGCGAGAGTCCTTTCCATGCCGGAGGTGGTAAAGACCTGCGCCGATATGGGTTTTTACGGCAGCCATCTGATCGCAATGCAGGGACCCTTTGCGGAAGACTTAAATGTTGCAATGATGAAAGCGGTCCATGCGAAGTGGATGGTGACGAAGGAGTCCGGGAAGGCGGGCGGATTCGAGGAAAAGGTCAGTGCGGCGAAAAAAGCAGGTG
>ERZ772871.304-NODE-304-length-58340-cov-3.72115_pt1 | contig 58340 bp, 54 predicted proteins | sample MGYA00511899_ERZ772871 | MGnify/ENA primary metagenome ERZ772871 (study PRJEB29015, sample SAMEA2737693) | human gut metagenome | biome: human gut; feature: human-associated habitat; material: faeces | place: China | collected 2012 ...
TCCTCAAAAGGTACTTTTTGTCTGCTCGAAGGACTATGACAGATATGGCTATCGTAAAGCCCTTGATGAAATTAATATTAAAAGTGTAAGCTTTACTTCGTTTGAGCCGTGTCCGGAGGTAAGCTCTGTAGAAAATGGAATTGAAGCATATAAATCAAATGAATGCGATTTTGTTGTTGCAGTAGGCGGCGGAAGTGCGATTGATACTGCTAAGGGAATTAAATATTATTCAAAACTTGATTTTGATATTTTGGCAGTGCCAACCACGGCAGGAACGGGAGCAGAGGTCACTCGCTTTTCCGTTTTGTATAGAAATAAGGATAAGGAGTCTGTCAGTGATTATTCCATAATCCCGAATTTTCAAATATTTGATTATACCACGCTTAAATCTTTGCCTTATGAGCAAAAGGTTGTCACCTCACTTGATGCATTTTGCCACAGCGTCGAGGCTTTTTGGTCGGTTGATGCAACGAACGAAAGCAGAAAATACAGCAAAAAAGCACTTTCCCTTTTTAATGATAATTTTGCAAGGTATATTGAAAATGATGACAGCACATTTAAGCCTATGCTGGAGTGCAGTATGCTTGCAGGAAAGGCAATTAATCTTGCAAGAACCACTGCGCCGCACGCTTTCAGCTATAAGCTTCATAAATTAAAAGGGTTTCATCACGGCAGAGCAGTAGCAGTCAGTCTTGCGTATATTTGGAAATTTATGGAAGAAAGCAACAAACTTAACGAATTAATGAAAGAAACAAGAGAAATCACAGGTTTTGATGCTGACAGCTTTATTGATTTTCTTTCAAAATTGGGGCTTTTCGATGATTTAACTATGACTAAAGCACAGTTCGACGAAACAATCCACGGCGTTAATATCCAAAGGCTTCAAAATTTTCCGCTGAAATTAACAGAAGAAGATATCAAAAATATCTATTGTTCATTTATTGATGTGAAATAAAAATCAGAATCAAATATATTTGTTTTGTATAAATTAAATAATAATAATGAGCATATACGTCTAATATTCTCTCTATTGCACTTTGAAAAAAACGCTTTTATGTGGTAAAATAAATTATATTTGAAAATATGGAGGAAATATAATGCTTTATTCTGAAATGACAAAGGAACAGCTCCTTGATGAAAAAAAGGCGCTTGATGAAAGATACAATGCTTTTAAGGCTAAGAATCTCAAACTTGATATGAGCCGTGGTAAGCCGTGCAAAGAACAGCTTGACCTTTCTATGGGTATGCTTGATTGCAAGGATTATGTTGTTGACGGTGTTGATTACAGAAACTATGGCATTCTTGACGGTATTCCAAGCTGTAAAGCTCTTTTTGCAGAGTTAATGGGCGTTGACGCAAAGAATGTTGTTATAGGCCCTTCGGCAAGTCTTAATCTTATGTTTGATTATATTGCTCAGTGCTATGTTAAGGGGGCAGGTTCAACTCCTTGGTCAAAGCTTGACGAGGTTAAGTTTTTGTGTCCTGTTCCGGGATATGACAGGCATTTCACAATTTGCGAGCATTTCGGAATCAAAATGATTAATGTTCCTATGCTTGAAAACGGCCCTGATATGGATGTTATTGAGGAACTTATTGAGGATGAAAGCGTTAAGGGTATGTTTTGCGTGCCTAAGTATTCAAACCCTCAGGGTATTACCTACAGCGATGAGGTTGTTGAGCGTATTGCAGCATTAAATCCTGCCGCTGAGGATTTTAGAATTATTTGGGATAATGCTTATTGCGTTCACGAGCTTACCGATAACGGCGATAAACTTTTAAATATTTTTGACGTTCTTCCTAAATATAATAACGAGGATATGGTTATTGAAGTTTGCTCAACTTCTAAAATCACATTCCCTGGTGCAGGTGTTTCTGCTATTATTGCAAGCGACAACAATATTGCCGCAATTAAGAAAAGACTTAATGTTGAAACAATCAGCTATGATAAAATGAACCAACAGCGCCACGTTGCTTTCTTTAAGAATGCAGACGGTATTCTTTCTCATATGAAAAAGCACGCTGCAATTCTTAAGCCGAAGTTTGATATGGTATTGAATCATCTTGAAAAAGAACTTGGCGGCAAGGGTATTGCTTCTTGGTTTAATCCAAAGGGCGGCTACTTCATCAGCCTTGATGTTATGCCGGGCTGCGCTAAAAGAGTAGGCGAACTTTGCAAGCAGGCAGGTGTTACGCTTACAAGCGTAGGTGCAACATATCCGTACGGTTTCGACCCGAGTGACAGTAATATTCGTATTGCACCGTCGTTCCCTCCTATCGATGAATTAGATATGGCGGCAGAGCTTCTTTGCATTTGTACTCAAATTGCTTGCATTGAAAAGCTTGTGGGTTAACGATATGAAATTTGGTGCGTCAACAGCGTGCTTTTATCCGCTTGAAACGGAAAAGGCACTGAAAAAGGTATGCGAGCTTGGGTATAAATATGCCGAGGTGTTTATGAACGCACCCTCAGAGCTTGAAGAGCCTTTTTTAAAACAACTTAACACCATTGCTAAAGACGGAGGAACAGATATTGTGTCTGTTCATCCGTTTTCGAGCTTTATGGAAAGTTCTTGCATTTTTACCGATTATCAAAGACGGTTTGATGACTTTATTTCTATTTATGATAAAACGTGTCATGCTGCCGCAGTTTTAGGCGCTGAATATGTTGTTATTCACGGTGCGGTTGCACACCCTAAGATTCCTATTCCGGATGAAAGATATTTTGACAGGTTTAACAAGCTTATTGAAATCGGAAAGCGTGAGGGTGTAACAGTCTGCCAAGAAAATGTAAACAGATTTAAAAGTGAGAGCATTGATTTTTGCAAGAAAATGAGGGCTGCTCTCGGCGATGACTTCCATATGGTTTTTGATATTAAACAGACTGTAAGAGCAGGGCAGAACACTTTTGAATTTTTAGAGGAGTTTAAAAATCAAATTGTTCATATGCATATAAGTGATAATAATGCGCAGCGTGATTGCTTGCCTCCGGGGAAGGGCACGTTCGATTATAATAAAATGAAAAATATCCTTGAAAGCGCAAATTATCAGGGCGTTTATATGACGGAAATATATTCTCTCGGCTTTGACGTTGAAAAGGAATTAAGAGAAAGTAAGGCTTATTTGGAAACGATATGAAAAAAACTAATAATACTGCAAAGGGTATAATGTGTATACTTTTTTCCGCATTAAGCTTCAGCGGAATGAGTATTTTTATCAATATGTCAGGTGATGTTCCTGTTATGCAAAAGGTCTTTTTCAGAAACCTTGTTGCACTTGCTATTGCCACTGTTACTCTTGCAAAAAGTAAGCAGTCATTTAAGCCGCATAAGGGCTGTATTAAATATCACATTTTACGCTCATCGCTCGGTCTTTCCGGTATGATAGGCAATTTCTATGCAACAACTAAGATGTTATCAACCTCCGATGCGGCTATGCTTAATAAAATGAGCCCTTTTTTCACGCTCATTTTTTCATATATATTTCTTAAAGAAAAATTCAAGCCTAAGCAGGCGCTTGCTATTGCGATTGCATTTGCAGGTTCGCTTTTTGTAATTAAACCTACTCTTTCAAATGTCGAGCTTTTACCGAGTGTCGCCGGATTTTTGGGCGGAGTCGGTGCAGGTGCGGCTTATACTTGTGTAAGGCACATGGCAAATAAGGGCGAAAACGGAACGTTTACTGTGTTTTTCTTTTCGCTTTTCTCCGTGATTTGCACGGCGCCGTTTTTGATTTTCAGTTTTACTCCCATGACGGCAAAGCAGTGGATATGCTTAATTCTTGTGGGTGTGTGCGCAGCAGGAGGACAGTTTGGCATCACCTCCGCTTATACTTTTGCTCCAAGCAGTAAAATCAGTGTTTATGATTATTCAAATGTTATCTTTACGGCAATAGGCGGCTATTTTTTGCTCGACCATCAGCTTCCTGACTTGTGGTCGATTTTGGGCTATATAATTATTTGCTCAATGGCGATTTGGATGTTCTTATACAATAAAAAGGAAGATGAGTTAAAAAACGCTAACCATTAACTATATATTGGTGTAAAGTTAAAATACTTGCAATTATCTATATATTGTGTTATAATTAATTATCATCAAATATGGAGGATGATTAATTATGAGATGTCCGTTTTGTGGCTATGAGGAAAGCAAGGTTATTGATTCCCGCCCGACTGATGAAAACGAGCGAATCAGAAGAAGAAGAGAATGTCTCAGATGCTCTAAGCGTTTTACAACTTATGAGGTTATTGAGGATGTTCCTATTATCGTAATTAAAAAGGATAAAAGCCGTGAGGTATTTGACAGAAACAAGATTTTAAAGGGTATGCTTCGTGCGTGCGAAAAAAGGTCTGTCACTATCAACGAGCTTGAAACCGCTATATCTGAGATTGAGGCTACGCTTCAGTCTGCTATCGACCGTGAGGTTACTTCGGCAAGAATAGGCGAGCTTATTATGGAAAAGCTTAAAAATATTGACGAGGTTGCCTATGTTCGTTTTGCGTCCGTTTATAAGGCTTTCGACAGCGTTGAGGCTTTTAGGGACGAAATTTCAAAGATGTAATATAATGAGTTGGGGCGATTATCTGTTTTGGCAGTAGTCGCCTAATATTATATAAAGGAGAATGAAATGAAAAAGCTGATTAGTATATTTTTATCACTTGTCATGGCGTTGAGCGTTTGCTCCGTTGCTTTTGTATCAAATGCTCAAACTATCGCTCAGCCGCTTAAGTATGATTATACTCTTGAAAAAATTGCCATGCAAAGAGCCTGTGAACTTGTATATCTTTATGAGCACAAAAGGCCTAACGGCTCAAGCGTATTCACCGCTTACAGCGATTACGGCTATAATTCAAACGGCAAAGGTGAAAATATTGCTCAAATTACTTATCAAGGTCAAAATACAGTTGATAATGCCGCTGCTGTTCACAACGCTTGGCGTGAAGACAATGAACATTATGCCGGTCAGGGTCACAGACGTGCAATGCTTGACCCTCGCTATACCGCAGTAGGCATTGCTCATATTTATTATTTTGACGGAGCAAAGTATATCCATTTTTGGGCAGAGGAGTTCGGCACAACCGTAAGCAATACAAATGCAACGGCGGCTAATGATTCTAACGCTTCTGTTTCGTTAATGTCGGATAACAGCGTTGTTGTTTCTAATCTTACACCTAATATAACTTCAACGAGTGTTAAAGCAAGCGTTAATGTTAAGTTTGAACAAACAAACGCAAGAACTGTTCTTGCTATGATTAATGATTTTAGAGCAAGTAAAGATGCTTGGTATTGGAACAGTGATAATGTAACTAAAACTTATGTAAACGGATATCAAGAGCCTACAAAGACGGTAGTTAATTCAGTTACTCCAAATGGTAATTCCTCATCCTCAACTTCCACTCTTAAAAGCGCTTCCAAGCCTAAGAAGCCGACAATTAAGTCGCTTAAAAAAGGCAAAAAGTCTTTTATACTTAAATGGAAGAAGATAAAAGATGTAAAAGGATATCAGGTTCAGTATTCAACAAGCAAGAAGTTTAAAAAAGCAAAGAAAGTAAATATAAAAAAATCAAGCACAACGAAACTTACGGTTAAAAAGCTTAAGAAAAAGAAAAAATATTATGTTCGTATGCGTTCTTATAAGATGGTAAACGGTAAAAAAGTTTATTCCTCTTGGTCAAAAACCAAAACAGTTAAAACAAAATAGTTATAATTTAAGCGCCTTGTGGTATAGCATTCAGCTTTTACAATAGGGCGCTTTTGATATTGTATCGGGCGATTGATAATCGCCCCTACGTCGAAAGAAATTCATTCAAACACGTAGTTTCTGTCATTCGTCTAAAATACAAAATCTGACGCACTACCGTACGACAGATTTTGAGAGGAGAATGGAACGGAGTACGTTTAAAATACAGAAACTGCCGCACTACTGTACGGCAGTTTCTGAGAGGAGAATAATTCGGAGTGTTTACTATGAATTTTGCGAAGCAAAATTTATTCAAACACGGAGTGTTATTCGACGATGTCCCACGGCCACGGGTCCTTAAGCCATTCGTCACTGTTAAAGCCGTTTAAAGTCAGCGGGCCGTACTGCTTTTCAAATTCTGCCTTAACTGCCTCATACTTGCTCTTGTAATCATTGAGCATTTGGAGTGCTTCGGTGTCGTTTGGGTGGGTGTCGCAGTAAAGTCGGCATTCATACATTGCAAAGCCAAGGGCTGAAAGTCTTTTTAAAAGCTTTTTCTTTTCCATTATTTTGCCCTCCTGCCTAAAAACGGTTTATCAAGAGTTGGAAAGAGCGTACCTGTGTTGAGCGCTTTGTCTGTTTCATAACTCATTAAATCAAGCTGGAGCGGTATATATGCCATGGTCGGAGTTGCGTCAACAGGAATAGCCGGACGCATTTCGTTTTTTAAAAAAGAGGGCTTGAAAAGCTCTGTATATTTTTCCATAAAATTCACCTTTCTGTATAGATTTACTCTTTATTCTATGTTTAATATTCTTTTTTGCCATAATATTTTTATTTACATATAATGGAATGTGATGTTTAAAAATGATTAAATCAGGTAATCATAATAACGTAAGGTAAAGCCTTAAAGATATTTAACAGTACAAAGGTGTGATTATTTTGCTTATTAAACGAGGCGAAATTTACTATGCAGACCTTAGTCCCGTTGTAGGCAGTGAACAGGGCGGAGTAAGACCTGTTTTGATAGTTCAAAATGACGTGGGAAATAAGTTTTCACCGACCGTTATTGCCGCTGCTATTACATCGCAAAAGGATAAAAATGCACTTCCAACGCATATTGAGGTTGATGCTGGCAATTGCGGACTTGCAAAGGACAGCGTTGTGCTTTTGGAACAAGTGAGAACAATAGATAAAAGGCGACTTAAGGAAAAAATGGGAAGCCTTGATAATACGGATATGGGCAAGGTTGACCACGCATTAACAGTAAGCTTCGGATTATAAACAGTATTATTGAATATAACAATAAAAATACTTGATTTTTCAAACAATCTTATTAATTTCTTATTTTTTTAAAAAGAGAATGAAAATAAGATTGTTTTATTTTTTTATATGTGTTAAGATATTTAAAAAGCATATAAAGGATTGATAATAAATGATGAAGATAGCTAAATTTGAAAAGGTTTCCTTTGAGCAGTTTGAAAAAGATTGGCTTAAAAATTTCCCTGATACAAATGACGTAAAGGCTGTGTATGACAGCATTAAGCTTCCTAAAAGAGCAACAACAGGCTCGGCAGGATATGACTTTTATGCTCCGGCAAACATTTGCTTTGAAAAAGGAAAATCGACTCTTGTTCCGACAGGTATTCGCTCAAAAATTGACGAGGGCTGGGTTCTTTCAATTTATCCACGCTCAGGTCTCGGTTTTAAGCATCGCTGTCAGCTTGACAATACAGTCGGAATTATTGATTCTGATTATTATAATTCCTCAAACGAGGGCCATATTATGATTAAAATAAGCTGCGACGCCCACGATGACGGTCATAAGGCTGAGGTTGCGGCAGGCGATGGATTTGCTCAGGGTATTTTTACTCAGTTCGGTATTACCGTTGATGATGAGGCCGACGGTGTTCGTGACGGCGGCTTCGGAAGCACAACAAAATAAATCTTAACAAAAAGGCGGACATTTGTCGTCGATAAATAAATTTGAAATTTTAAAGGCATAATAAAATGAAAAAAATATTTACTAAAAAAATAAATGTTGCGCTTGCCGCAATGCTCTGCTGTGCATTGTGGGGAAGTGCATTTCCTGTTATTAAAATAGGATACAATTTTCTGAATATAGCCGGCAGCGATACATCATCGCAAATTCTTTTTGCCGGCATCAGATTTTTTCTGGCAGGCTTTTTCACAATTCTTTTGGGCAGCATTTTTGCCGATAAATTTATTGTGATTAAGAAAAAGAAAAATTGGAAAAATGTGGCAGTTCTTGCCGTTTTCCAAACAGTTATGCAATATGTATTTTTCTATATAGGATTGGCGCACACTACCGGCTCAAAAAGCTCGATTTTAGATTCTACAAGCGTATTCTTTGCCGTGCTTATTTCCTGCCTTATTTTCAAGCAGGAGAAGCTGACAATAAATAAAATCATCGGCTGTATAATAGGATTTGTCGGCGTTGTGCTTATAAATATTACCTCCGGTTCTCAGGTCGGCTCATTTGCATTTAACGGAGAGGGATTTATTATTCTATCTGCGCTTTCTTATGCTTTTTCAAGTGTGCTTGTCAGCAGATATTCAAAAAGCGAAAGCCCAGTTGCCTTGAGCGGATATCAGTTTATGCTCGGTGGCGCTGTTATGATTTTGGCAGGCCTTATTTTTGGAGGCAGGTTTAAGGTTACTTCTCTTCCGGCTTTCGGCGTTGTAATTTATCTTGCGCTTCTTTCTGCTTGCGCATATACAATTTGGGGAATTTTGCTTAAATATAATGATGTTTCAAGTGTTTCCGTTTTCGGTTTTATGACTCCTGTTTTTGGATTTGTATTGTCGTCAATTATTCTTAAGGAACATCTTTCACAGCAATTATGGCTTACAATTATAGCACTTGTTCTTGTTTGCCTCGGTATTTTATGTGTAAATTTGAATATGGATAAGCTTAAAAAACACAAAAATATTGAAAAGGAGAAAAATTAATGAAGGCGAAAATTACTCTTGCAAAGGAGTTTAAAATAGGCGAGATTGACAAAAGAATTTACGGCTCATTTATTGAGCATCTCGGCCGTGCCGTTTATGGCGGAATATATGAACCTGATCACCCGACAGCGGATGAGGATGGCTTTAGAGGTGACGTTATAGACCTTGTTAAAAAGCTTAACGTGCCTATCGTTCGCTATCCCGGCGGTAACTTCGTTTCAGGCTATAATTGGGAGGACGGTGTCGGCCCAGTTGAAAAAAGACCTAAACGTCTTGACCTTGCTTGGGGCACTACTGAGCCTAACTATTTCGGAACAAACGAGTTTATGAAATGGTGTAAAAAGGCGAATACCGAATGTATGATGGCAGTAAACCTTGGCACTCGAGGTGCTGACGAAGCGAGAAATCTTGTGGAATATACTAATCATAAATCAGGCTCTGCGTGGTCGGATTTAAGAAAGAAGCACGGATATGACGAGCCTTGGGATGTCAAACTTTGGTGTCTTGGCAACGAGATGGACGGCGCTTGGCAGATGGGAGCTAAGACTGCGACTGAATATGGCAGGGTTGCTCTTGAAACTTCAAAAATGATGAAGTGGACCGACCCTACCATTGAAACCGTGCTTTGCGGCTCTTCGAGCGTTAATTCCAAGACTTTCGGTCAGTGGGAGGCTGAATCACTCGATATTGCTTATGACAGCGTCGACTATGTTTCGCTTCACCAATATTACGGCAACCACGACGGCGATACTATGAGTTATCTTTCATACACTCTCCAGCTTGAGGAATTTATACATACTGTCACCTGCGTTTGCGATTATATTAAGGCAAAGAAACATTCTAAAAAGACTATGATGCTTTCCTTTGATGAATGGAATGTTTGGTATCATTCAAATAATGCACCTTATGAAAGATGGTCAATTGCGCCGCCAAGGCTTGAAGATATTTATAATTTTGAGGATGCACTTCTTGTCGGTTCAATGCTTATAACATTTCTTCGCCATTGCGATAGGATTAAAATTGCTTGCCTTGCTCAGCTTGTTAATGTTATTGCTCCTATTTTCACCCAAACAGGCGGAGGAATATTTGCGCAAACAATTTTTTATCCTTTTGAGCATTTAAGCAATTTCGGCAGAGGCGTTGCGCTTAATCCTATTATTTCAAGCCCTAAGTATGACTGCAAGGCTTACACCGACGTACCTTTCCTTGAGTCAATTGCGACCTTTGATGAGGAAAACGAGGAAATGACTGTTTTCTGCGTTAATAAGTCAATGAACGAAGGTATGACGCTTGATGTGAATCTTCTTGATTTTGACGGATATAAGCCTTTTGAATTTATTTCAATGGACGGATATGATAAAAACGACGTCAATTCGTTTGAAAATCCTTTTGTTAAACCGCACAACAATCCATTGCCTGAGCTTGACGATAAAACGCTTACAGCCCAAATTAAGCCGTTTAGCTGGAATGTTATCAGATTGAAAAAAATGTGATTTTATTTAAAAACAAAAGAAATGCCGAAAACGGCATTTCTGAAAAAATATCATTCGGGCAATGCGAACGAGATTTGCGTTGCCCGAATAGTAACAATAATATATTTCTGCCCGTAGCACAGTGGCTAATGCATTAGATTCCGATTCTAAAGACCGAGAGTTCGAATCTCTCCGGGCAGACCACGTCGTCGCAAGTTACATATCGCTTGCGGCGACTTTCTTTTTATATTTAATCAGAAAGTCACCTCGCACTCATTCCACTGCTCCTCCTTTCCGAAACGAGTCACGCTCAAGTCGCCTGCTCGGTTGTAAACGTCCTCGCAACGGCTTAGTATCGCTACCAACTCGTTTCGGTTAAATTAATATAGTGAAGCGCAAGTTACATATCGCTTTTAGACATTCGATAAAGTGGCTAAAACGCGCCTAATAAAAATAAATAACCCTTTTTGCCTCCCTTGTGTAAAGGGAGGTGGGTGCAACTTGTTGCACTCGGATGGATTGGAAAAATTGCAAGGACATCGAGTCCTTGCAATTTTTGGCGCTTTCCGTCTTTTGCTCGGGGGCAGTACCCACGTACAGCACCCACTCGCAAAATACGAAATTTATCTCGCTTTCTCGAAGTCTGTCGGCGTATAGAAAAAGCCTTGCATACGCAAGGCTTTTTGCTATCTTTGTTTAATTTTATGAATTATTGCATAAATAGCTCTTATTCGTTATGTATCGCTGTAAGTGCGCTTACCTTAATGCTCTTGTTAGCAGGGGAAAGACCTGCAAGCACACCCACTCCGACTGAAAAGGCAATGCCTAAAACTGCAAGCCATAACGGAATTGACGATACGCAAATTTTTGCACCCATACTTGTGTCAATCATACCACTCATTACCTTTTTGGCAACAAGGTTTGCAATAATTGAAATGATATAACTTATGATTATTCCTATCGTTCCGCCGAAAAGCCCGATAATTCCTGCTTCATAAAGGAACATATCCTTGATATCCTTAATGTCACAGCCGAGAACCTTCATAATGCCGATTTCCTTTGTACGCTCAAAAACACTCATAACCATAGTGTTGCTGATGCCGAATGCCGCAACAAACATTGAAACCGCACCGATAGCACCTAAGATGAGCTGAACAACTCGCATTACCTTTTTTTGCTCTTGCAATCCTTCGTCGTCTGTTGAACAACTGTAGCCTTTATCTTGGATTTCCTTTTTTACCGCCGCAACATCCTTTGAGTCATTGCAATAAACGTTAATTGAGGAATATGTTAATTTGTAGTTTCTTATATTGCTTAATCTGATGCTTTCATTGACAATTTGCTTTGCCAAATCAAGGTCAATATAAATTGCCGTTGCTGCCTCAGAGTCGTTGCTTGCCTTTTTTAATGTACCTATAACATTAAACCTTTGCGTGCCGCCGTTTGACGGCTGAGATGATGAACCGTTTGACGGCTGAGATGATGAACCGGTTGAACTTTCGTCATTGCCGTTTTCTTGAGTGAGAGAATAGTTGCCGCCTTCGGAGTCACTGTTTTGATTTTTTGCGCAGAAGGTAAAGGTGTCCTTCATAAAATCAAACTCACTCTCGCTGATGTTATAGTTTTCATCATATTTGTATTTCGGATTGTTGCCCTGACTGTCCGAAAAAAATTGTATTATTTGATTTCCGAATAAGGCCGCATTCTTTTCCCTGTACTTATCAAAACCGCCTTGGTCGGTTTTATAGCCAAGCATTTCCATTTCTTTAAGCGGAATACCGTATACAGAGCTGTTATATGTATATTTTCCGTGTGAAATGTTGATGTATGAGCTTACTTCAAGAGTTGGTACAACCGTTTTAACATTATTAAGCTTGGAAAAGTAATTTACTGCGCTGTCGTCAAACGGCATTTCCTTTTGTACCTCTCCCGAATCGTTCGTATAATCTCCCATTGGGTAAACGGTAATTTTGTTAAGCGTTGAATCAGACTGATACTGTGAGGTAATCATTTTATCAATGCCTACGCCGATTGAAACCATTATTATAATTGCACAAGTGCCTACAACCACGCCTGCGATTGTGAGCCTTGTTCTCGTTCTTCGATTTCGCAGGTTTTCCCAAGCCATTGCAAAGAGGTCAGATTTTTTCATCGAACTTTACACTGCCTTTCTTGTGCTTTTTCTTTTTAATAACAATTGTGCTTACAATTGCGGCAATTAAGGCAACACCGCCGATAACCGAGCCTAAAATAACTTTTTTTGTATTGCTGTGGTCTTCTTCATCTTTGCCGTTATCTTCAGGATTTTCACCCGTTTTGTCAAATGGGTCTTCCTCTTTTTGAACTGTTACCTTGAATTCCTGTTCAATAGATTTTTTGTCCATATTCTCATTTTCATATTCAAAAACAAGAGTGAGTTTGTAATCTCCTGTTTCATCAAATGTAACAGGAAGGGTATAGTTACTTACAAACTGTCCGCCTGCATCAATGTTGCCTATGTAAGCGCTGTTTATCTCCTTGCCTTTTTCGTTGAGAAGTTTGACTGTACCGTTTGAAAGTTTTGTTTGACCCATATTTATTACTTGGAATGCACAATCGTTTTCTTCGCTGACATTTATTGTTTTGTCGGCAAGAGCGATTTGCTGAAATTGCACTTTGTCAGGCTGAACAACCGGTATACTCATTGTTAAATCGCTAGAACCGCTTTGCTTGCCGCCTTCTATATATTCATATGATACAGTAGCGGTAATAGGATAAACGCCTGATGTAGCCGTGCTTAAGCAATTGAATTTTTTGCTGACATTTACTGTTGCATTCGGCTTAATTGATTTAATTGAAATTGTATCTGTTCCGTCTGCAACAACAAAACTGTCACCGCCTGCAAGCTTAATAAGAACGTTTTGCGCCTTTATTGATGATGAATTATTTTTGATATTAAAACTTAAAGTGAATTCTTTACCGCCTGAAACTGACTCCTTGCCATAGCTAAAACTTGAAACAATAAGTTGAGGAGTTAATTCACTTGCTTTTTTAGATCTTTTCTTTGAATTGACTTTGATGCTGAAGGTGAATTCCGCCGTGCCTTGCTGCTTTTCTCCGTTTACGACATATTCGTATGTCACACTTGCCGTGATAGGATACATTCCGCCTGGAATTCCTTTGTTACAAATAAACTGCTTAGAAAAATTTGCACTTGAAGCCTTATTGATTTTTGATTTATAAATTGTGTCAACATCGCTTGCAATTGAAAATGCATCACCGCCTGCAAGCTTGATGTTTACGTTATTGACGTTGTACTGTGCACTCTTGTTTGAAAGCTTGAAATTAAGCTTGAAATTATCGCCTGCCGTTAAATTAGCCTTGCTTACGCCAAAACTTGCCACAAGACTTGGGCTGCTGCCGGCACTATGAGTTGTGCCTTGTAAAACCTGAACGGTGTATGAAAATTCCGCTGTGCCGCTCGTTGTTTCTCCGTCCTCGGTATACTCGTATGTTGCGCTGATTGTGATAGGGTACATACCTGCGCTTGCACCTGCACTTACATAAAAGTTCTTGCTAAACTGTGCGCTTGCACCTTTTGAAAGTGAAGGGGAATAAATGGTATCCACGTCGTTTGCAACGGTAAATGTATCTCCGCCCGATAAGCGCATATTAAGATTTTTAACGTCTAATTTTGTATTTGTATTCTTTATTGTATATTTAAGTTTAAATGTATCTCCTGCATAAATCGCCTTTTTGTCAACGGAAAAACCGTCGGAAATAAGGCTTACAGCCGATGCCTGAGAGCTGTCATCTGCCGCAAGCGCAATGCTTTGCGGTGCAATAATCATTAATAATGTTAATATGATTGAAGTTAATAACTGAATTTTTTTCATTACTTTTCTCCTTTAACTGTTATATTTTTTTGATGTTATTCTGCCGTCGGAAATATTGACTGTTATGTCAGAATATTTTGCAACGTTTGCATCGTGAGTTACCATAACAAGCGTTTGCTTTTTTGTATAAACAAGTTGCTTTATAAGGTCCATAACCTCAATAGTTGTTTTGCTGTCAAGGTTACCTGTAGGCTCGTCTGCAAACACTACACTTGGGTCTGTTACAAATGCTCTTGCTATGCCGACTCTTTGCTGTTGACCGCCACTCATTTCCTTTGGCTTGTGCGTATATCTGTTGTCAATTCCGACAAGTTTGAGCATTTCCATAGCCTTTGCTTCTCGTTCTTCCTTGCCGACGCCTTTAAACATAAGCGGTAATGCCACATTTTCAAGTGCTGTCATAGTCGGCATAAGGTTATATGATTGAAAAATAAAGCCTGTAAACTTTTGCCTGAATTTTGCCAAATCCGCTTCACTTAAATTATCTATTCTGTATTTGCCGATATAGACCTCGCCTCCGCTCGGTCGCTCAATGCCGGCAAGCATATTTAAAAGCGTCGATTTGCCTGAACCTGATGTGCCCAAAATTGCGCATATCTTGTTTCTTTCTATTTCAAGATTGACCTTGTCAAGTGCGATAACCTCTTCCTCGCCGACTTTGTAATGACGGGAAAGGTCAACTGTTTTAATCAATATATCACTTTCCATAGCGCCCTCCTGTAATTTTATTTTACAAGCAACTGTGCCAAATGAGATATCACAGTTGTTTACGGCTTAAGTATAGCATTAAGAAATAGACTTGTCAACAATTTTTTGCCTATTTCTAAAACTTTATTTTCTATTGAATTTAATATAAATAGGTGTATAATAATTATTGTAAATATATGTTTGGAGGATTAATTATGTTAGATAAACGCAAGGTAGTAATTATCGGTGCAGGTCACGTCGGCTCTCACGTTGCAATGGCACTTTGCTTTCAGGGCACTTGCGATGAGATTGCTTTTATTGATATCGACCACGAAAAGGCAGTTGCAAACTGCTACGATGTTGCAGACGCATGTCTTTTTTTAGGCTCAACAACTAAAATTAAGGTAGGGGACTATGAAGATTGCAGGGATGCCGATATTATTATCAATTCAATCGGTATGCCTCGTAAGCCGGGACAAACAAGGCTCGATATGCTCGACGATTCAATCAGAATGTTAAAGGATGTTGTTGAAAATCTTAAGCCTATTGATTTTAAGGGCATTTTTGTTTCAATTACAAATCCTGCCGACGTTATTGCAAATTATGCAAGAGTTCATCTCGGACTTCCGAGGGAAAGATGCTTTTCAACAGGTACTTCTCTTGATACCGCAAGGCTTAAAAGAACAGTCAGCGAGCTTGCAAATATAGACAGAAAAAGCGTTACAACCTGTGCTATCGGCGAGCACGGCGACTCTTCATTCGTTCCTTTTTCAACTCTTACTCTCGGCGGAAAAAACTATAAAGAGCTTCAAGAGGCGAAGCCTGAAAAATACAGTAAGCTTACAGAGGATTTCGTGTTAGAGAGAACCCGTTATATCGGCTATGATATTATCAACGGAAAAGGTTCAACCGAATTTGGAATCGGCGCTGCTTGTGCAGATATTTGCAAAGCAATTTTCCACGATGAAAAGAGAGTTATTCCTGCTTCTGTTTTGCTTGAAGGAGAGTATGGTATTGATGGCGTAGCTTGTGGTGTTCCTTGCGTAATCGGCAGAAACGGAATTGAGGATATTATTGAACTCGAACTTAACGATAAAGAAAAGGAGCAAATGGCGCACACTTGCTCGGTAATTAAGGATTACTGCGAACGTGCAGAGAAAGTAAAATAAGGTTGTGGCGACCAACGGTCGCCTCAGACTGTTTTTGTAATTTTCATAAAATATAAAACAAAAAAGCAAGACGAATTTTCGCCTTGCTTTTTGTTTATGATTATTCTGTTTTATGCTTATTTTGTTGTGCTTTGGGCTGTTTGACCTTTAGCACTGTAGTCCTGATAGCGGTTTTCAAGCTTTTTATACTTGCCGCTTTTAAGGTCTTTCATAAGCACCTCATCGCCGTCAAACGAGATATAATATTCGCCGACAGGGGTGAGGGAATATGTTTGCTTGCCGTCTTTTGAAGTTGTATCATTCTTCTTCATAATGTTAGCGGCAACTTTTACATATTGCTTTTTGCCGATTTTAACGCCGTTTTGACTAATCATAAAGTCATATTTTTCTTTTACTTTATCAAGCCCAAGCTCTTTTTTAGTATAGGATGTCTTAATAAAGTTGATTGCGTCGGAGTCTTTAATCTTTGCCTTGTCCGTAGCATTTTCTACAGAAGCTGTTGTGCTTTGCGTAGTGTTTTTATCGTCAGCCTTTGAGCAGGCAACAAACATACAAGCAACAGTAACTGCCGCCAGCAATACTGCTAAAAACTTTTTCATTGTAAAAGCCTTTCAATATTAATTATTCAGCGTCCTCGTCGTCTGCTTCTTCAACCTCAAATTCAAGCATTTCGCCGCAATTTGGGCAAGGAACAGAACCGTTAAGTGCTGTTTCGGCGTCTACTGTGAAAGGAGTGTTGCAAAGAGGACATTCAACCTCAAATTCTTCCTCATCGTCGTCGCAGCAATCGTCGCAATCGCACTCGTCATCGTAATCGTCGTATACATATTCCTCAAGGTCTGCTAAATCCTCGTCAACAGCGTCAACCTGGTCTGCAAGCATTTCAACGCCGTCTGTCATATCGTCAATATCCTCAACAAGATTTGAAAGAACGTCAACGATTGCAGAGAAAACCTTTGTTTCCTTCTTGTTGTCACCAAGGTCAAGACCTTCGATTAAACCTTTAAGATAGCCTAAGCTTTCAGTTGTATCCATAGTGTTATATCCTCTCTAAATAAATTATGCAAAAATTATTTCTTTTTTAAATTTGCTGTGTTATACGTGCCGAGCTTATGCTCTTTCCATATATTCGCAGGTTCTTGTGTCAATTCTAATCATATCGCCTTCGTTAATGAAAAGAGGAACACGAATTTCTGCGCCTGTTTCAACCTTTGCAGGTTTAAGTGTGTTAGTAGCTGTGTTGCCTTTAAGTCCCGGCTCTGTTTCGGTAACTTCAAGAGTAACGAATGTAGGAGGCTCAACACCGAATACCTTGCCCTTGTATGAAAGGATACGGCAAACCTCGTTTTCCTTAACAAACTTAAAATTGTCTGAAAGGTCATCCTGTGAAACAGGAACCATCTCAAATGTATCGTTATCCATAAAGTAGTAAAGACCTTCGTCATTGTATGAGTAAGTCATTTCTTTTCTTTCGATGTAAGCGGTAGGGAACTTAGCTGTTGGGTTGTAACTCTTTTCAACAACTGAGCCTGTGATAACGTTCTTTGTCTTTGTTCTTACGAAAGCAGCGCCCTTGCCCGGCTTAACGTGCTGGAATTCTATAACCTGAAGCACATTGCCGTCCTCTTCAAATGTAACGCCGTTTCTGAAATCGCCTGCTGAAATCATATTTTTACCTCCGAGTAAATGTAATTTTAAAATTAATATAGTCTTATTTTATAATATTTCCATCAATAAATCAATACCCATTTTGTAACTATCCTTGCCATAGCCGCAAATTTGTTTAACACATACGTCGGTTATAACGGAAATCTTGCGAAAATCCTCTCTTTTGTGAATGTCGGACATATGAACCTCAACAAAAGGAGTAAATTCCTGTACCGCCTCAATAGCATCCCTTATTGCATAAGAATAGTGGGTATATGCGCCTGCATTGATGACTACGCCGTCAAATTCATCCTTACTTTCGTGAATAACATCAATAATGTCACCCTCATGATTTGACTGAAAAAATGATACCTTGGCGCCGTTGGCCTTGCCGTAAAGCTTTAATTCTTCGTTAATCTGCTTCAAGGTTTCGCCGCCGTAAACATTCTTTTTTCTTATCCCGGTCATATTAAGATTAGGACCGTTTAGTACAAGTATTTTTTTCATAGTTTTCACCGTGTTTAATGTAAATAAAAAATAATGGGAGCGATATTACCGCTCCCATATATGTATAATTATTTATACTTTCTTTTACGAGCAGCCTCGCTCTTCTTTTTACGAGCAACAGAAGGCTTTTCATAATGCTCTCTTTTGCGAACTTCCTGGATGATACCATCACGAGAAGTCTGGCGCTTAAAGCGTCTGAGTGCGCTGTCAAGAGACTCATTTTCTTTTACTTTTACTTGGCTCATTTTATTCCCTCCCTCCGACCTCTTCGGGGGTATTTGATACTATTAATTAAATATCTGCACAAGATTATATACAAAAAATTTTACCTTGTCAAGTATTTTATTAATAATTTTATCGATATTTGTAAAATTGTGAATGATTACTAAATTTTAACGCTTTTCTTGGCGGAATTATCACTATAATATTGCTTTTTGTTCTTTGTTGCATAGGCTTTTACATAGTAATAATATCGTGTTTTTTTATAAACTTTCTTGTCGTATATTTAAAAAGTCTTGTTTCCTTTAACGGTCTTAATAAGCTTATACTTGCCGTTTTTTGATGTAGCACGATAAATTTTATAGCCGGATGCTGTATTCACCTTGCTCCAAGAAAGCTTTGCTTTTTTGCCTTTTTTAGAAACTTTGAGTTTAGTCTTTTTAAGTTTAACCTTAATCGGACTTGAAACGGCTGCAGCGGTTGAGCCGATATTGTTGTTTGCACAAACGGCAACTACATATTTACTGCCGAGTTTTAAACCTCTTAGTGTGTATTTTGTATCAGTTGTTACAATGTATTTATAATTATTTGTGCCTGCCTTTGCATAACCTATTGTGTAAGATTGTGCATTTTGAGCGCCTGACCAAGACACTTTAAGAGTCGATTTTGTATCGTTATTTACCTTAAGATTTGTTACCTCTCCAAGCTCATATTCTGCACTTGCACTCGGTGAAATCTCGCTTTGATATGTTTCACTTTTCACGTTAATATATCGCTGAATTTTATAATAATATTTTTGGTTGTTTGCAATATTCGTGTCTGTAAAGGTAGCTCCGCTTTCCTGCGGCACGTTTGTAAGCTGTTCGTAATTTCCACTTTTACTTGTTGAACGGTAAATTGTTACTCCGCTTATATCCTTTCTTTGCGCCCAGGTAAGCGTGATTGCATTATTGTTTGCAGCCGCCGATATTTTTGCCGGTTTGGGCGGCTGAACGGTTTTAGTCGCTTCTGTTGAATAATCCTGCCATTTACCGTTTGCAAAAGCCCTTACTCTAAAACAATATACAGCCCCTGTTGTAAGGTTTTTAACCGAGTAGTTTAAAGCGGTTACATTATTGCTTGCGGTTATCCATTTGTTTGAATCGCTTGCACGGTATTGAACGCTGTATGCAGTAGCATCCGGTATCTGCTTGAAATAAATTTTAACGGAAGTTGAACTGTCACGTTCTGTCTTTGTGATTTCAGATGTGTATTTTGTAAGCGAGTCAAGTTGATAATATTGCTCTAAAAATGAATATCTGTTAAGTGACATTCCCACACCGCCGGTGCGCCTGAAATTAGAGCCTAAAAGTAAATTGAGGGAATTTGATTTGTTGGAAGTAGGATTTGCGATAAAGCTTTTCCAATAAACAGTGTCAATTCTGCAAACTGACGAGGATATGCCGGAAGTAGCATAATTTGAATGATAAAGCATAATTTTTTCATCATCAATATGCTGAATTAAAACTGTGTGCTTTTTGCTGTCATTATCGTTTGCACAACCTATTTGAAGCACATCGCCGACCGCTGCGTTTGCACAAAGCCATTCTTTTAAAGCTTTAGCGTAGCTTGAATCGGGGAATGTTGCCTGCGATACCGTAAAATAATTTGACGTGTGGTTAAAACGGTAATTTCCTACTTGCTGTTCATAATAATATGTAACTGAGTAAAGACGTGCACAAACGTCACTTATAAAGCCAAAGCAGTTATATTGAACAGATGAGTTTTGAAAAGGAATATATCCTGCTTGAGTTTGAAGATTATTTAATGCGTCCTCAATGTGAGGGCGGTTGTCTGCATAAGAAATACCTGCCGAAAAAATGCAGGTTATTGATATAATAAATGCCAAAATAAAAGAGCTAATTCTTTTCATTCGACAGCCTCCTTTAAAAATCGACACATATTATAACACAAGTATACGCTGTCGTCAAATTGACAAACAGGGCATAATTTGTCACGAGCGACACTTAGCTTCTGACAACAAAAAAGACCGCTGAAAAATCAGCGGTCAATAATACATATCTTTTTAAGATTAAGCCTTTGCCTCTTCGCCCTTGTCTTCTTTCTTTTCTTTCATAAGAACGAATTTTTCCATAGGGAAAAGAACTACCATTTGAACAAAGCCGGCAGCCATTGATGCAAGAAGACGTGCAACCGATTCATTAGTAATTATATTCAAGAACCAGTTAGAGCCTTCAATCTTTAATAATGCACCTACGATTGCGCCCTGCATCCATGTTGAGAAAAGGATGAGTGCAAGAAGTAATACAATGTAGATAACAAAGTTGTACCATGGTGCATCAGATTTAAATGTTGTCTTTTTATTCTGATAGAAGCCGTAGATGTTAGCAACGAGGTTTGAAAGAAGGAATGGAAGCACATAACCCCAAGTAACAACGCCGTCAATAACATACTTTGTCGCTTCCTTTGAACCTGTTGTGAACATTGTCGGTGTGAAAATGCCTCTTAAAAATTCAGGAAGCAAAGTGTGAATTTGGTCACATACGAGCGGTAACAATGCGGCAAGTGCAAGCTGAATGATTGTTACAAGACCTGAAACAACGAGAAACTTAACAAGCTGCCACAAGGTTTTCATAAATGAACCCTTTTCCTCAGCTGCATTATCAATGCCGCCAAGGCTGAATTTTTTCTTTTCTTCTGCCATAATTTTACTCCTTTAATATGTAAAAAATTAATAAGTCCTTAACATTATAGCAATAATTTAACATTATTGCAATATGTTTTTTAAGAAAAAAGTAACCCAAGCATTGCCGAACCTGCGATTGCGTGAATAATCGCAATTACTGCCCAAACAATGAGCGCCGCAATGCCCACAACAATTGCAAGAAGAAGTATTACAATAAGAATTAGAATTAACAATACGAGTGGGCCTTTTTTGCTCTTTTTAACAGGGTCATTAAATTCTTTCTTTTCAAATACCTCTTTAGGAGCAGGGTTTTCGTCATCATAAAGCGGATAAAGAGGAAGCGTTGACTTGGCGTCGCAGTATCCCGGATTCCAAAGAAGCGGCTCAACAAGACCTCTGACGCTTGTTGCACCCTTAAGGAATTTGCCTATGTTCAAATGAATTGTATTAAGGAATGAATCAATTACGTTTAAAAGGCCGCAGGTGATTTTGTATTCTCTTGTTTCGGGACCGTAAGGCGAGTCGCCGCAATAAAGATTTTGAACAAGTTCAAGAAGGAAATCGACAACCTTATTGTCTGCAATATCTGCAATGTCAGCCTTTTTAAGTCCGCTTTCCTTTTTGCAAAGTCGCCAAATCTTTTTGTATGTAAGCTTGTTGAGCAATTTGCCGATAGGTTTAATGAGCCAAGCAAGCTTCTTTACCTTTTCACCGGGAATTGAGAATGCGTCCGTCATTTCGGCAAGTCTGTCAATATCGTTGCCCATTGCCCAAACGATTTCGCCAATCATTCCAAAGAAAAATCCCTTCATATATTCGTCAAAAGGCTTTTGGTTTGTGTCAAGACCCGGCACGTCCTTAATCATAATCGTATCAACGTCAATCTTCTTGTTTTTAGGGTCGATTGTAACGTTTCTCATAGTAGGAGGGCAGCCTATCATTGCACCGCAGGCAATATCGTAAAATGTGTTGCCCTTGTCTGTTACAACGTAGCTGATATCGTGAATATGGGTGTGACCGGTAAGCATACATGAAAGACCTGCATCTGCAAAAATTACTCTCGTGGTTTCGTGATTTCTTTGCATATCGCCCTTACCGATAATGGCATAAAAAGGTGACGGTGCAATCATTGGGTGGTGAGTCATTGCGACAACAAATTGGTCGTTTTTCTTAGCGTCCTCAAGCTGCTCCATAATCCATTTCATACAATCGTCGGAGAAGCCGGAACCGCTTTCGCCCTCAGGCTTATAATTTGTATCGTCATTAAGTGCAAAAAGACGATAACCCGGTGCAAGCTGAACAACGTAACTCATTGACTCAGGGTGAGTTGAAATAGCTTCGTTAGGGCCGAATTCGTAGTACATATCCCACAAATCGTGCCTGTTTTCTACTGCCGGAACTTCAATTTTTTTGTCGCCGTCATATCCGTCGGCAACACCTCTGTCCCTAAAATCGTGAGTAGCCGTGATAACATAAACTCTTTTGCCTCTTTTTTTAAGGTCTCTGAGCATTTCGATAAATTCCTTATGAGATTCAATCTCACCGTCACGTGTGGTATCGCCTGCAAGAACAACTATATCTGTCGACTTGTCCTCGCAAAGCATATCAAAACCCGCTTTGATTACGAGGTCGCTGTCTTTAATTACTTTTTGCGACTTTGACTCGGCTTTATCGTAAGCCTTGCCTTCGGTGCCGCCTTTTCTTGAATAATAATGAGTGTCGGTTATAAATTGAATTTTAAGCGGCTCATTATTACTTCCCCATATTTTGTTAGCCATTTTTTACTCCTGCTCTTCTTTAATTTCAAGTACACCGCCTTTTACATTTTTGTCAAATGTAAATTCGAGTGAACCTTTGTTTCTTTCGTTAAAATCAATCTTTTGCCCGTCAAGGTAAGCAACATATTTCACCTTGTCCGAAAGGGTGATTATCATAGTATATTTATCGCAATTGCCGAAATATTTAAATTTAATATTTGCGCTGTTGTCGGTAGTTTTTTGATAATCTGTCCAAACATCAAAGCCTGTGGTGACGGTTTGAGGTTTGAAGTAAGCATTCGCCCAAATGCAAATAGGAGCGGAAAGACCGCCGAAATTGTGGAACCAGCCGCCACGTTTTGTTGCAATGCCGAAGCACTCATAAGTGTTATATGTAAAGTCTGTTTCATCTTTCCACATATCCAAAGCAAGCTTTGCAATGTCATAAGCAAAATCGGCTTCGCCGTTATCAAGCATTGTTTTCCAAATAAACCACTGGTGGCTCATCCAAACGTTGCCGTTCCAATAACCGTCATCAAAGTAATAGGAAGCGCTCATATCAACTGCGGATATTCCTGCCGCAGACCACATTTCATTAGGATTTTTAATGTGCTCAATAAGCTTTTTCTTGCGCTTGCCCTCAACTGCACCTGCAACGATAGGATAAACACCGTCCATACCCTTGTTGAAGTTTTCGCCGTCGGCAGTTCTCATAATGCCCGTAACATTTCCGTTTTCGTCATATTCCGTATAGCCGAAATAGCCGCTTTCTTCATCCCAAGCAAGGTCGTTGAGCGCCTTTGTTGAATATTCGATATCTTCATCATAAATCTTGATATCGTCATATCTTCCGAGAGAGTCGGCAACCATTTTCATAATCTTGCCGGCACGGATAATTTGCGCTGTTGAAAGACAAGGACAGGTATATTTCTGCGATTTTCTTGCCATCATTTCAACTTGAGCCGGATAGTCGTCCATTCCGCAGTGGGAATACCAGTAATCGTATGTCGTAAGAAGCCCGTTATTGAATTTTGCAACGGTTGACGCATGATTTCTGCCACGTAAAAATTCGTAATAAAGCTTAGCTTTATCATATAAAAATGCAAGGCTTTCCTTATCATTTGTACGCTTCAAAAGTTCAAGATATTCAACAAATTGGGTAGGAACAAGTGAACCGTGAAGTAAAAAGCAAAAGTCTTTGTTTGTATCGTCACATAAATACATATCAAGCGCATATTGGCAAAGCTTAGGCGAAAATTCCAAAAGCCCCATCCCGATAAAACCGCTGTCCCATGTGTAAAAGCTGTCCCATCTTTTGCCCGGTGTGTGATGAATAACATTCTCACCGTGGCGATAAACAGGATATACCACGTTTGTTAAAAGTGTTGATTTAAGAATTTCTGTTGAAAGTGTGTATTTTTCGCCTGCTTTGTTAAAGCTTGCAGGTTTTGAACCTTTCTTCGCATTTTGATAAATAGCCTCGTATTCTTCGTTACTCAGCTGTTTCGGCTCGCTCTGAGAAAGCATAACATATTCAACGTGAGAGGTGTTCGGCTCAATAAAAATTGATTTAATAAGCGAATTGTGGAAAAATCCGTCGTCGCTGTGCTTTCTTTGGAAAGAAGCGGAGAAGGTTTCTCTAAGTTCGTCATAAGTGTGGTCGCCGTTTGAAAGTCTGTTAATAAGCGCATCTTCAAGACAGCCTGAATCAAGCTGTCTTTCACGTGTGTTTTTATTGTTTGTTAAGATGTAAAACGGCTTGTCAACAGTGTCGTAAGTAAGCTTTGTGATATGACCGTTTTCAAGCACCTTTGTTTCAATTTGCGGCATATAAGGCTGCGCTTTTGTTTTGCACGTGATATTTTCCTTTTCGCTTTCATCAACGGCACATAAAAAGTCAAACTCGATTCCTGCCTTGCCGTGGCTTTCAAGTGTAAACTCAGACATATAAGGAATATATGCAATGTTGAGTTCATCGCTGTGTGCAAATACGACTGTTTTTCCGTTCATATCAAATTCTGCGTCGCCGTCTGTAACGGTTTTATATCTGACTGCGATAATAGGATTTTTAATATCGTTGTCATCAAATTTATATGATACTTTGTCGCCGCTTTCAAATCCGAAAGGCTTAAGATTTAAGAAGTGAACGTGATAATTCTCGCATCTGTCGCCAAGTCCCTTGCCAAGGTAAAACTCCTTGTCTGCAAACATACCCTTAAACATTCCGTCCGGATTTTCTTCGTCCCAAGGTCTTGCAACAGCATAAGAATAGTCAACGTAATCATTGGATGTTTTAAGAATTGCACCGTTCGGCACGCTTACCTCGCAATAGGTCGGGTGAGGGAATTCAAGAGAAGCAAATATATTTAAAATACAGTTTTGCGAAAGAGAAGTGTTATTGAAAATTTCACATCTCATAAGGTATGCATCATCGTCAGCCTTTGAAAATGAAATATCGGCATAAACTTCGTCTTTCCACATAAGCTCGTATCTGTATGAATAAAAAGTGTAATCGTTTTTGCAGTTCCATAAGTGATAATTTGACGGAACTGTAACGTTCGGTACGGGTGTTGAACTGTTCCAAAGGGTAGGGTGGACGGAAAAATCATACCTTGCGCCCTTGTCGGCAAGCTCATTTATTATTTTTGATATGCCCATATATTTCTTGGAGTACGGACCCCATACAGGCATCTTTATTTTGTTATCTGTCATTGAAAACTCCTTTCTCAATATAGAAATAATTCACATTTTATTATCAACCATTTAACAAACTTTGTCAATAGAAACAACAAATTTAATGAACTATTCCGATAAATCAGTTGACAAAAAGACATATTCAATGTATTATTTATACGTTATTGATACTTATTATTTATTAAGCGGAGGAGAACTTAATGAACACAGAGATTGATTTGCAAAAAATTATGAAGCTTGTGCTGAAAAAATGAAAACTGGTTGCAATATTTTGCGTAATCGGTGCGCTTTTAATCGGCATTTATTCAGCTAATTTTGCAACTAAAACATATTCTTCAAGCGTTAAATTTTTTGTTTATGCAGTTGAAACCCAGCAGGAGCTTTCGGACTCTACTCTTGCAAGAAATGCGGCAAGTAATACAAGCAAGATGAACTATGCCATGCAAATGATGGAAACCTATACCGAAATGCTTAATACAAGTGAGTTTGCAAAAAGAGTGGCAAACGACCTTAATAAAAAATACAACTCGAATTACACATATAAAGATATCAGCAAATGTATTTCAATCGAGACAAAAGAGGATACTGCCATTATGACAATGACGGTTACCACTGACGATAAGGCGACTGCTTTCCAAATTGCAAGCCAGCTTGAAATTACTGTTCCTAAGGTTATGAAAAATAAAAACAACGGACTTTTAAATGCTTCTGTTGAAGATGCCGCAATTGAGGCAAGTACACCTAACGGAATGGGAACTGTTAAAAAATCAATTCTCGGCTTTATTGCCGGCGGTTATGAATACGGCCGTTACGACCCAAGATACTAAAGTTAAGGTGTGATAAAATGATTGACAAGCTTGTTGAGGTACACAGCCATATTTTGCCGGGGATTGACGATGGTTCGCCTGATGTTGATACCAGTTTAAAAATGATTGGTATGCTTAAAAAACAGGGTGCAAGTGCAATTGTTTTAACTCCGCATTATTATTCCGACTCTATAAGCTATGAGGATTTTGTTAAAAGAAGAGATGACTCGTTTGAACTTTTAAAAGCGTCTCTTCCTCCCGACAGCCCAAAGCTTATACCTGCAGCGGAGGTTTATATTACAAAATATCTTTTGCGCAATTCAAATCTTGACGAAATTAAGATTGGCAATACCGATTATGCACTTATTGAACATCCTTTTTCCTGCGATTTTTCACGAGATATATATGAACGTTTGCTTAATTTGAATTACGATTACGGCATTATACCTATTTTGGCACATATTGAGCGTTATTCCGCTTTTATGGAAAATTTTGACCTTCTTGACGAATATATAGATATGGGCTGTATTGCTCAGGTTAATGTAAGCTCGTTTGTTGACTCGCCGAGGCATTTGAGGAAAAAGCTTTTTAAGCTTCTTAAAACAGGCAGGATTCATCTTATCGGCTCGGATTGTCATAATCTTTCATCTCGCAAGCCTGATTTTGAATCGGGTGTTAAGGAAATAATCAAGAAATGTTCAATAGATACTTTGGAAAAACTTGAAAATAATGCAAGTATTCTTGTGAAATAATTTAGATTTGAGCGAATTTCAGGCTTTTGTTTTGAATTCGCTTATTCTTTATGTAAAATTATTAAAAAGGACTTTATTATTGTATTAATTTATGATATTATATATTTTGGTGATTTAGGTGAAGCTGTCTAAAAATGATGATATTAAATTGAATATTGACAGTCTGACTTCTGAAGGAAGCGGTATCGGTCGCTTTGACGGCTTTGCTGTTTTTGTAAGGGGTGTTGTCCCCGGTGATGAGGTTGTAGCTCATATTATTAAATGCTCAAAAAATTACGCAATAGGCGTAGTTAAGGATATAATTAAGCCGTCAAAATTCAGAATTGAAAGCGATTGCCCCGTGTCGTCAAAATGCGGCGGCTGTTCATTTAGAAATGTTAGTTATGATGAAGAGCTGAGATATAAAAAAGGCAGAGTTCAAGACGCACTTGAACGTATAGGCAAGCTTGATATTGAGGTTGAGGAAATAATCGGTGCGGATAAATGCTCTCATTATCGCAATAAGGCGCAGTATCCTGTTTCAATTTGCGACGGTGAGCTTTTTGCCGGTTTTTATGCTTATAAGAGCCACAGAATTATTTGCAATGATGATTGCGCATTGCAGCCAAAGGAATTTAAAGCAGGGCTTGAAGCTTTTAGAATTTGGGTGGAAAAAGCAAACGTTACCTCTTATGATGAAAATACGGGCAAAGGGCTTTTGCGTCACATTTATTTCAGAAAGGGCTTCGCTACAGGCGAGATAATGGCTTGCGCCGTTATCAACGGTACGTTAATTCCTGAAAGCGACCTTCTTGTTTCTCTTTTGAGGGAAAAGATTCAAGGGCTTAAAAGTGTTGTAATTAATATTAATCGTGAAAAATCAAATGTGATTTTAGGTAAAGAAAGCAAAACCGTTTGGGGTGATGATTATATCAGGGATAAGCTTTTGGGAAAAACGTTTGTTATTTCTCCCAATTCTTTTTATCAGGTTAATCATGACCAGTGCGAAAAGCTTTACTCTAAGGCAATGGAGTATGCAAACCTAAATAAAAACGAAACTTTGCTTGACCTTTATTGCGGTGTCGGCACAATCGGATTGACTATGGCAGGCAGCGTTAAAAAACTTATCGGCGTTGAGATTGTTGGAAAGGCTATTGAAAATGCAAAGATAAATGCAAAACTTAATAATATCGACAATGCCGAATTTATTTGCGCAGATGCACCTACTGCGGCAAAAAAACTTGAAAAAGATGGAATAAAAGCTGACGTTATAATTCTTGACCCGCCAAGGAAAGGTTGCGATGCGTCACTTTTTGATACCGTGTGCCAAATGAGCCCCGAAAGAATTGTTTATGTTTCTTGCGACAGTTCAACGCTTGCAAGGGATTTGAAAATTCTTGATGAAAAGGGATATAAAACCAAAAGAGTGTGCGCTGTTGATATGTTCCCACGTACACCGCATGTTGAAGCGGTCGCTCTGATTGAAAAGCTATAAATTATAATATAATGAGGAAAAATGTGGTTGAAAAGCCATATTTGATTATTGTTGACAAGCTTTCACAACCTGTTTGTAATAAGGTAAAGAAAGTAACGGATTGCATTAAAAAAATTGTTTTTTAAGATAAAACTAATTAAAATTAATTTAAAGGTGATATTTATGAAATTAAAAAACGGAATTGTTACAAATTCAATTGACGGCGAAAGCTTTGCCATTGCTACGGGTGAGGCTACTAAGGAGTTTAACGGTCTTATCAAAAACAATCCTACTGCTGCTTTTATTTTTGAACTTCTCAAAACTGAGCAGACGCCGGACAGTATTGTTAAAGCTATGACTGATAAATACGAGGTTGATGAAGCTACTGCAAGGGCAGACGTTAATGAACTTTTAAACCTTTTAAAATCAAAAAATATTATTGAGGAATAATTATGAAATACACTTGCATAGAAAGTGAATATCTTGTGGCACTTCTAAAATGCGCACTAAAAAATGAGGATGTGCCGGATGTTCCTGTGGGACTTAATTGGGAAAAGCTTGTTAAACTTTCTAACGAGCAGCAGGTTTATTCTACAATTGCGCCTGTTATCAACAAAATCAATATACCTGTTGAGCAGGCTCAGGAGCTTACTTTTTATACACAAAATGAGCTTGTGCGTATGATTGCGATGAAAAACGAGCTTGAGCAGATTGAAAAGGAGCTTGATGCGTTAAAAATCGATTATATGCTTTTAAAGGGAAGCGTTATAAAACTTTGCTATCCTAAGCAAAAAATGAGGCAGATGAGCGATGTTGATATCCTTTATCATGAAAAGGATAGAGAACGACTTGTTTCAATGATGAAAAAAAGAGGCTTTTTGCTTGAAACGTCTGAGGCTAATACGGATGATTTCTTTAAGCCGCCTTATTATACCTTTGAATGGCACAGAACAATATTTGACGAAAGGGACGAATTTCATCCTGATTTTGACCTTTGGAAGAGAGCAAAGCAAGATAAAGAGAAACCATCAAAATATAATATTGACGAAAGCGATTTATTTATCTATTCAATTTGCCACGCTTATGACCATTATTGCCAAAGCGGATTTGGAATAAGATTTATTTGCGATATCTATTTGCTTTTAAATAAACTTGAAAATCTCGATATGGCTTATGTTAATTCAACGCTTGAAGATTTTGGCATTAAACAATTCGGCGAGGATACAATCAATCTTGCAATGGCAATTTTTGAGGAGAAGGAAATAAGCGAAAGCGAGCAAAGCCTTTTGGATTTCATCCTTTCGGGCGGTGTTTACGGCAAAAGGGCAGCCTTTGGCGAGGTTATTGAGGAAAAGTATGGCGGCTCAAAAATCAAGTATATTTTTAAAAGGCTTTTTCCGCCGAAAAGACAGATTATGAAAACGTATCGTGTTTGTGAACGTCATCCTGTTTTATTGCCGCTTTTTTATATAGTAAGAATTTTTCAAAAATATAAATTTAAACGTAAAAAGATAAATAAAGAATTATCGGATTTAAAAAATATTAAGTAATATTCGGAGGATTAAAACTCTTGTCAGTTAGTAAGGACCATATTAGAAATTTTTCAATAATTGCCCATATCGATCATGGTAAATCAACTCTGGCAGACAGGCTTTTGGAGCTTACAAGCTCTGTCGCCAAGCGTGATATGCAAGAACAGATACTTGACGATATGGATCTTGAACGTGAGCGTGGTATCACTATTAAGGCGCATGCCGTTAAGCTTGATTATACGGCTAAAAACGGTGAGGTTTATGAATTTAATCTTATTGATACACCGGGTCATGTCGATTTTAACTATGAGGTTTCACGTTCTCTTGCGGCTTGTGAGGGCGCAATCTTAATAGTTGACGCATCTCAGGGTGTGGAGGCGCAGACTCTTGCAAACACTTATCTTGCGCTTGATCACGACCTTGATATTTTGCCTGTGATTAATAAAATCGACCTTCCTGCCGCAGACCCTGACAGGGTGGCTCATGAGGTTGAGGATGTTATCGGTATTCCTTGTATGGACGCACCGAGAGTCAGCGCAAAAACAGGTCAAAATGTTGAAGAAGTGCTTGAATATATAGTTAATGAAATTAAGCCTCCGCAGGGTGATGACAATAAACCGCTTAAAGCGCTTATTTTCGACTCTGTTTATGATTCTTATCGTGGTGTTATTGTTTATGTTAGAATTATGGACGGTAAGATTAAAGCGGGCGACACTATGCGTATGATGGCAACGGGTGCTGAATTTACTGTTGTTGAGGTTGGCTATATGCGTGCAACTTCGCTTGAAAAGGCAGACGAGCTTTGCGCAGGCGAGGTTGGATATATTACCGCTTCTATAAAAACAGTAGGAGATGCAAGAGTCGGCGATACAGTTACACTTGCAACCAATCCTGCACCTGAGGCGCTTCCGGGATATCGTAAGGTTAATCCTATGGTATTCTGCGGTGTTTATCCTGCCGACGGTGCTGATTATGAAAATTTGCGTGACGCACTTGAAAAATTGCAATTAAACGACGCTTCTCTTTCCTATGAGCCTGAAACGTCGGGTGCTCTCGGTTTTGGCTTTAGATGCGGCTTTTTAGGTCTTTTGCATCTTGAGATTATTCAGGAAAGGCTTGAAAGGGAATATAATCTTGACCTTATCACCACTGTTCCGAGCGTTGTATATAAAATTCATATGACTGACGGTACTATGGTTGAGATTGACAATCCTACCAATTATCCCGATCCTGCTTATATTGATTATTGCGAAGAGCCGTTTGCAAACGCATATATTTATGCTCCGAGTGATTATGTAGGCACGGTTATGGATATGTGCCAGGACAGACGTGGCATTTTTAAAGATATGAAATATATCACAACAGACCGTGTTGATATTCATTATGAAATGCCGCTTAATGAAATTATTTATGATTTCTTTGATGACCTTAAGTCGAGAACGAGAGGTTATGCTTCGTTTGACTATGAACTTACCGATTACAGAAAGAGCGATTTGTGCAAGGTTGACGTTCTTTTGAACGGTGATATTATTGACGCACTTTCGTTTATTATCCATAGGGAAAAGGCGTATGCACGTGCACGTCGAATTGCCGAACAGCTTAAAAAGCATATTCCACGCCACTTGTTTGAAATTCCTATTCAGGTTGCAATCGGCGGTAAGGTTATTGCGAGAGAAACTGTAAAAGCACTGCGCAAAGATGTACTTGCCAAGTGCTACGGCGGTGACGTTACCCGTAAGAAAAAGCTTCTTGAAAAGCAAAAAGAGGGTAAAAAGCGTATGCGCCAGTTCGGTCAGGTTGAAGTTCCGCAGGAAGCTTTCCTTGCAGTGCTTAAGCTTTCAAGCGATGAGGATAATTAAAAAAATAATAATTATAGAAAATGGGCTTGAACATTACGTTCAAGCCCATTTTGGCGTTTCGCCGACTTTTATGCAAAAGTATAAATTAACGCTTACAGTTATTATCTTTTAGCAAATCATACCTGCTTCAATCCAGTTCATTACCGAAGGATATTCCTCTTTGTAATTATCAAGTTGGTCGTGGTTGGTGTCAATAAATGCCTGCATTTCGTCGTAATCTTCAAAGTCAAATGTGAAGTCCTGTTCAAAAGCATAACTTGCGGTAAACATTAAATCAAAAAGGTCGTCAGCTGAAAATTCATCAAGCATTTTATCAGCCGTAATTTCCGTTATATAGTCAAGAGCATTCTTAACCGTGAGGTCAAAGTCGTTTTCGTCAACCTCAATTTCAGGGTCTGATTTGCAATAATTTAAGATATCTTCGTCGCCGTATCCGAGAGTTTGAACATAATCAATAACGTCCTCAAATCCGGTTTCGTTTACTTCGTCGTAAAGCCTATACATAAATTCGCCTAAAAGATTTTGAATTGCTGTTGCCTTGAAAATTGCGTCAATTTCGTGGCCGTCCTCGTCTGTAATAACAAAACCGCTTTCTTTAAAGGTATCCCATATTAATTGATAAAAGCAAGTGTGTTGCTCATTCTCTCCAAAAATCGCTTCTTGAATATAGCTTTCAATATCCATTTGTATTCTCCTGTGTTTTAATTTGTTAATATTATATACTATATAATATTTATTTTCAATATTGCATTATATTTTTATATAAGCTATAATTGATATGTATAAATTTTTTGTTTATTTTAGGGGTGCAGCTATGAAAATAAAAATTACAAGCGGTGAAAATTATGCCGTTTTGGGTCTTGACGGCGCAATGCTTAATTCGCTTAATAAGAATAATACGGAATATCTTTGGCAGGGAGACGCTAAATATTGGGCAGGGCAGGCGCCCGTTTGTTTTCCGATTACAGGTGTGCTTCCAAACGGTGAAATGGAGGCTTTCGGCAAAAGATGCACAATGAAACGCCACGGTGTTGCGAGAATTAATCCTTTTGAGGTTTTGGAACAGCATAAAAACAGCGTTACTTTTGTTCAAAGAAGCGATGAAAATACTAAGCGTGATTTTCCGTTTGATTATGAACTTAAAATTAAATATACGATTAACGGCGATACCGTCACTAATGAATATATAGTTACAAACACGGGTGAGGATAAGCTTCCGTTTGTTATCGGCGGGCATCCGGCGTTTAATTGTCCGCTTGCAAAGGGTGAAAAATTTGAGGATTACAAGGTTGTTTTCGATAAAAATATTACCAAGCCGTGCCTAAGACCCGATCACCATACAGGGCTTGTGAACGTGTTTGAAAAATTTGACGAAATGCACGGCGGTGACACACTTTCTCTTGTTCACGAATTGTTTGAGGAAAAAGATGCACTTATCTTTGAAAATTGCGAAGCTAAAAGCGCTACTCTTATCGGCAAAAGCGGTAAAGGTGTAAAGATAGAATTTCAGGATATGAACAATCTTCTTATTTGGTCTGCTGTCGGTAATGCCCCTTTTGTTGCTCTTGAGCCGTGGACAGGGCTTGCAAGCTGTAATGATGAGGACGGACTTTTTGAACATAAAAGAGGAATGACTGTTCTTGAAAAGGACGAAACCGCTTCTTTCAAGTTTAAAATTACAATGATTTAAAGTATTGTATATAATGTGTTAATATATTAATTATAAAATGTTTTTGGTGGTTAAATGAATTACGGATTTATAAAAACGGCTGCAAGCAGCTTAAAACTTAAGGTTGCCGATGTAAGCTTTAATACGTCTATAATTAAAGAAGCAATTGACAGCGCACTTGAAAAAAATGTTAAACTTCTTGTCACTCCGGAGCTTTCTGTTACAGGCTATACATGCGCAGATTTGTTCTTTGCACGAACACTTTTGATTGAAAGCGAGAGGGCAGTGGCTGAACTTGCCGATTATATTAAGGGCAAGGATATAGTTCTTCTTGTCGGCGCACCTGTGCCTTTCTTTAATAAGCTTTATAATTGCGCTGTTGTGATTGATAAGGACGGCGTTAAAGGTATTGTGCCCAAAAAGCACCTTGCAAATTATAACGAATTTTACGAAAAAAGATGGTTCGCTTCGGGCTTTGATTTTAAAGAGGTGCAAAGCATTTCTTATGCCGGATTTGATACTCAAATAGGCGACCTTGTTTTTGATTTGGGCGGCGGCGCAATCCTCGGTGTTGAACTTTGCGAGGATTTGTGGGTGCCTAACCCGCCAAGCAGTTTTCTTGCTTTATGCGGCGCAAATATTATTGCTAATCTTTCAGCAAGCGACGAATACGTTTCAAAAGCGCAGTATCGCCGTGAACTTGTGGCTAATCAGTCTGCAAGGTGTGTTTGCGCTTATGTTTATTCGGGCGCTTCCGTTTTTGAAAGTACAACCGACCTTGTTTTTTCAGGCGCAACTCTTGTGTGCGAAAACGGAACGGTTTTGAGCGAGGGCGAACGCTTTAAGCGTGAAAACGTGCTTACCGTTGCCGATGTTGACGTTGAAAGGCTTTTAAGTCAAAGACGTTCAAATATGTCGTTTGAAAACAGCAATGATAAAACAGAATGCGTTAAATTAAATCTTGAAAATAAAAATAATGACCTTGAAAACAGGTTTGTTGACTCAATGCCTTTTGTTCCGAGTGATAATGAAAAAAGAGCGCAAAGATGCAAGGAAATTTTTGCCATTCAGGCAAGCGGACTTGCCAAGAGGATTGAGCACGTGGGTTCAAACGGCGTTGTTGTCGGCATCTCCGGCGGTCTTGATTCAACTCTTGCACTTCTTGTAAGTGTCTCTGCAATGAAACTTCTCGGCAAGAATAACAGCGATATTTTGGGCGTTACAATGCCGGGGTTCGGCACAACGGACAGGACTTATCAAAATGCAATCGACCTTATGAAATCTCTCGGAGTTACGATTAAGGAAATCAGTATTAAGGATGCATGCATTTTGCACATGAAAGATATTGAGCATGACAGCTCAGTTAAGGATATCACTTACGAAAATACGCAGGCGAGGGAAAGAACGCAAATTCTTTTTGACCTTGCAAATAAGCACGGCAAGCTTCTTGTCGGTACGGGTGATTTGAGCGAGCTTGCAATGGGCTGGTGCACATATAACGGGGACCATATGAGCATGTACGGCGTTAATGCAAGCGTTCCTAAAACTCTTGTTAAATATCTTGTTGAATATGTTGCAAACGTAAGCGATAAAAAAACGGCGGACATTCTTTATGATGTGCTTGATACTCCCGTATCGCCTGAGCTTTTGCCGCCTGACGAAAACGGCAACATTGCTCAAAAAACGGAGGATAATATCGGCCCGTATGAGCTTCACGATTTCTTTTTGTATAATTTTGTTCGCTTCGGCTTTGAAAAAAATAAGATTAAAAGGCTTGCTCTTAAAGCTTTCGACGGTAAATATGATGAAAGAACGATTTCAAAATGGCTGGCTGTGTTTACAAAAAGATTTTTTATCAGTCAGTTTAAGCGTTCCTGTATTCCCGATTCTCCAAAGGTTGGCTCTGTTTCACTCAGTCCGAGAGGGGATTGGAGAATGCCGAGTGACGCATCGTTTAATGCATTTATATAATTAATATTTAGGAGTGTTATTTATGAAAAAAATTATTGCGGCTTTATTAGCTGTTGTTATGATTATGACGGTTGCATTTGCTTTTGCATCCTGTTCTTCAAAAAAATATACCGATAAAGAGGTTACCATTCCTGTTACTGACGAAAACGGTGAAACCGTTACAGATGAGCAGGGCAAGGTTGTGACTGAGGTGTCAACCGAGTCAGGAAAAGACGGTAATGCTTCCTCGACTGTTTCTGCTTCAAAGGCCAACGCTTCCTCAAAAGCTTCTTTAACAAAGAAAAATGAAACCGCTAAGGCAAATAAAGAGGAGAAAACCACAAAAAAAGCTTCATCGACTAAGAAAGCAGAAACAACCAAAAAGAATGAAGCCACAACAGATAAAAAAGAAACGACTACTAAGGAAACTACTACAGAAAAGCCTGAAAAGCGTGAAGTTATTGTAAGAGTTCAATTGCCTAATTCAAGCGATTTAAAGCAAGCCAAGCTTACAATAAAATATAAGACCGAAAAGGATAAGGAATATAAAACGCTTAAAATTGATGACCCGAATGACAAGAAAAATCAGCTTGATTACGAGGTAGTTAAACTTGACGGAAAAACCGTTAAAAAGTACAGTCTCGGTAAAATTAAGGGTGATGTTAAGGTTAAAGTGTCAATTTTAGGAGTTGAGCTGACAGGAAACGCTGCAACAATTAAGTCAAACGAAAACAGTGTTACAATATCTCCGGCTTCAGGCATTGATATTGCAATAGGTAAAAAGGATTAATTAGTGAAAATTGCAATTTTGTATAACAATTGTGTAATATAAATTGTTGAAATTAAATAATTTTAATGATATAATCAAAACAAGAGTGACGTAATTTTGGCAATATATTATATCTTAATTACGTTTGTTTTTAACTTAAGGGAGGAAATTTAATGGCAAGAAAGAAAAAGACCATGGACGGTAACAGTGCCGCTGCGCACGTTAGTTATGCGTTTACAGAGGTCGCTGCTATTTATCCTATTACTCCGTCATCAAATATGGCAGAGGAAACGGACGCTATGGCAGCAAGAGGAGTAAAAAATATCTTTGGGCAAACAGTACGTGTTGCAGAGATGGAATCTGAGGGCGGTGCAGCAGGTGCTGTTCACGGCTCACTTTCAGCAGGTGCGCTTACTACAACATATACGGCATCGCAGGGTCTTCTTTTGATGATTCCGAATATGTATAAAATCGCAGGCGAGCTTATTCCGTCTGTTATTCACGTATCGGCTCGTTGCGTATCTACTCACGCACTTAACATTTTCGGCGACCATTCAGACGTTATGGCTTGCCGCCAAACGGGTTATGCAATGCTTTGCTCGGCTAATGTTCAGGAGGTTATGGACCTCGGCGCAGTAGCTCACCTTTCAACACTTAAGAGCAGAGTGCCGTTTTTGCATTTCTTTGACGGCTTCCGTACTTCTCACGAAATTCAAAAAATTGAAGTTTGGGATTATGATGAACTCAAATCTATGGTTGATATGGATGATGTTCAGGCATTCCGTGCAAGAGCGCTCAATCCTGAAAGACCTGTTCTTCGTGGCTCTGCCGAAAACAGTGATATATTCTTCCAGCACAGAGAGGCTTGCAATAAGTATTATAATGACGCTGTTGCAACAACCGAGATGTATATGAATATGGTTAATGAAAAGCTCGGTACAGATTATAAGCTTTTTAACTACTATGGCGCAGAGGATGCCGACAGAGTAATTGTTGCTATGGGCTCTGTTTGCGATACTATTAAGGAAACAATTGATTTTCTTAACGCACGTGGCGAAAAAGTTGGTATGATTAAGGTTCATCTTTACAGACCTTTCTCTGTTAAACACCTTGTTGACGTTATTCCTGACAGCGTTAAGACGATTTCTGTTATTGACAGAACTAAGGAACCCGGTTCACTCGGCGAACCTCTTTTCCTTGATGTTGTTGCCGCTCTTAAAAACTCTAAGTTCAGCAATGTTCCTGTTTACGGCGGACGTTACGGCTTAGGCTCAAAGGATACACTTCCTGCTCATATCATTTCTGTTTATAACAATATGAATGCAGAGAAGCCTAAGACAGAGTTTACTCTTTCAATCAACGATGACGTAACAAATCTTTCACTTGATGTTACCGAAAGCCCTGACACAACACCTAAGGGTACAACCTCTTGCAAATTCTGGGGTCTCGGCTCTGACGGAACAGTCGGCGCAAATAAGGATTCTATCAAGATTATCGGTGATAATACGGATATGTATGCTCAGGGCTATTTCTTCTATGACTCGAAAAAGTCAGGCGGTATAACCGTATCTCATCTTCGTTTCGGCTCATCTCCGATTACTTCAACATATCTTATCAATAAGGCTAATTTTGTTGCATGTCATAATCCGTCTTATGTAACTAAATATGATATGGTGCAGGATATTGTGCCGGGAGGTACATTCCTTCTCAACTGTATTTGGTCGCCTGAGGAACTTGATAAGCAGCTCCCTGCCAAGATGAAGAGATATATTGCAGAAAATAATATTAATTTCTACACTATCAACGGTATTAAGATTGCCGAGGAAGTAGGGCTTCCGGGCAGAGCTTCAACCATTCTTCAGTCTGCATTCTTCACAATTGCAAATATTATCCCTGTTGATAAGGCAATTGAGCTTATGAAAAAGGCTGTTGTTAAGAAGTTCTCTAAAAAGGGCGAAGCTATCGTAAACGCTAACTGCAACGGTATTGACCGTGGCTCAAAGGAAATTGTTAAGATTGACGTTCCTGAAAGCTGGAAGAATGCAGTTGACGAGGAAAAGGAACTTGTTATTCCTACAAATCGCCCTGAAATGAAAGACTTTGTTAAAAATATTCTTCGTCCTATCGACCATCTCCACGGTGATGATTTACCTGTTTCTAAGTTTGTAGACAGAGCAGACGGTGTATATCCTCAAGGCTCTGCCGCATTTGAAAAGAGAGGTATTGCTATTACTGTTCCTGAATGGGACGGCACAAAATGTGCTCAGTGTAACCTTTGTTCAATGGTTTGCCCTCACGCAGTTATTCGTCCTGTTTGCCTTAATGAGGAAGAGGTAAAGAATGCTCCTGAAGGTACACAGCTTGTTAAACATAAAAAGACTGATTATCAATATGCTATTATTGTTTCTACTCTTGACTGTACAGGTTGTGGCTCTTGTGCAAATGTTTGCCCTACAAAGTCGCTTACAATGAAGCCTATTGCTTCTCAACTTAAATCTCAACCGGTTTATGACGCTCTTTCGCAGATTGATGCTAAGCCGGAGGTGCTTACAAATAATACTATCGGCGTTCAGTACAGAAAGCCTTATCTTGAATTTTCAGGCGCTTGCGCAGGCTGCGGTGAAACACCTTATGCTAAGCTTGCTACCCAGCTTTACGGCGACAGAATGTATATTGCAAATGCAACAGGCTGTTCGTCAATTTGGGGCGGCTCTGCTCCGTCAACACCGTATACTGTTGACAAAAACGGCCACGGCCCTGCTTGGTCTAACTCACTGTTCGAGGATAATGCCGAATTCGGTTACGGTATGATGCTTGCTCAAAAGCAAATCCGTGAAAGACTTGCCGCTGACGCACAGGTACTTCTTGATACATCAGTTTCAGCAGAGGCTCAGGCTTGGCTTGATACTTATGAAAATGCCGCAACAAATACTGAGGCTGCAGATGCGCTTATTGCTGCTCTCGAAAATGCAAAGCTTGACGGCGAGGCTAATGATGCTAAGGTTGATTTCCTTAAGGATAAGGACTATGCCGCTAAGAAGTATCAATTTATCTTCGGCGGTGACGGTTGGGCTTACGATATCGGTTTTGGCGGTCTTGACCACGTAATCGCTCAAAATCAGGACGTTAATATCGTAGTATTTGATACAGAGGTTTATTCTAATACAGGCGGTCAGGCTTCTAAGGCTACTCCTACAGGTGCGGTTGCTAAGTTTGCCGCTTCCGGTAAGGTAGTTAAGAAGAAAGACCTTGCTCAAATCGCTATGAGCTACGGCTATGTATATGTTGCTCAGGTTGCTATGGGTGCTAATGCCGCTCAATGCCTTAAGGCATTCCAAGAGGCTGCCGCTTATAATGGACCTTCGCTTATCATATGCTATGCTCCTTGTATTAACCACGGTATCAAGATGCCGTTTAATCAGACTGAACAGAAAAAGGCTGTCGCAGCAGGATATTGGAACTTGTTTAGATTTAATCCTGCACTTGCAGAAGAAGGTAAAAACCCATTCTCGCTTGACAGCAAGGCTCCGACGGCTGATTACGTTGAATTTATTGAGGGTGAAACAAGATATTCTGCTCTTAAACGCTCATTCCCGGGCAAGGCAGAGGAACTCTTTGGTATTGCCGCAGAAAATTCAATTGAAAAATATAATAAGCTTGCTAAGCTTGTTGATTTCTATGCTCCGAGCAAAGACTGATAAAAGTTAAAAATATTTAAGGGTAACGGTTAATTTGCCGTTACCCTTATTTTATATTTTAATCGAGCATTATATATGAAAAAATGAGAAAAAGTGAGTAAATGAGAGATTATCACTATATTTATAAAATTATTGTTGACTATTAAACTCTCTTGTGTTATTATATTCAAGCAAAAGAAAAAGGACCGTTTAGGTCAAATGTTTTAGGAGGATTTGATTATGTCAACATTTTTACCAAAAGCTGACGAAATCACTCGTAACTGGTATGTTATTGACGCTGCCGGCAAGCCTCTCGGACGTGTAGCAAGTGAAGCTGCAGTTCTCCTCAGAGGTAAGCACAAGCCAATCTTCACACCAAACGTAGATTGCGGTGACTTCGTAATTATTATCAACACAGACAAAGCAGTTCTTACAGGTGACAAGCTTAACAAGAAGCTTTATCAGCATCACACAGGTTATATCGGTAACCTTAAGGAAGTTAAGTACGGCACACTTATGGCTGAAAAAAGTGATTTTGCTATGCAGCTTGCTGTTAAGGGTATGATTCCTGACACAACACTCGGCAGAAAGCAGCTCACAAGATGCCATATCTACAAGGGCGCAGACCATAAGCACGAGGCTCAGAAGCCTGTAGCTTATGAATTATAATAGGAGGTATCTGAGTTATGTATGAAACTAATCCATATTTCTACGGAACAGGTAGAAGAAAAGAATCAGTAGCACGTGTACGCTTATACGCAGGTACCGGCAAAATCACAATCAACGACAGAGACATTGACGATTACTTTGGTCTTGAAACACTTAAGCTTATCGTTCGTCAGCCACTCACTCTTACAGAAACAGGCGAAAAGCTTGACGTTGTATGCAGAGTAAACGGCGGCGGTGTAACAGGTCAGGCAGGCGCAATCCGTCACGGTATTGCAAGAGCTCTTCTTCAGTATGACGAGTCACTTCGTCCTGCTCTTAAGAAGGCAGGCTTCCTCACTCGTGACCCAAGAATGAAGGAAAGAAAGAAACCTGGTCTCAAAAAAGCACGTCGTGCACCACAGTTCTCAAAGAGATAATCATTTATCTTTTTACGACTTATCAAAGCCTTTATTTACAAGGCTTTCGGTGCTTTCAGTTGTATTTAAAAGTTGTAAATTTGATACAGTATGTAACAAGTATGCAACATATATGCAACAAAATTCACTAATAAAGGATGCTTTCAATTTGAAGGCATCCTTTTTCTTTTATATCAAATTAATTGCGTCAAGCAGTTCTTTAATATCAATATGAGTATATACTTTTTCGGTTAGTGACATTTTACCTTTGTGCCCTACTATCTTTTTAATTATTGTTTCATTGACATTTGCACTTGTAAGCATTGAAATGCAAGTGTGCCTGCAACAATGTGGAGTATGATTAATTCCAATGTTATTTAAAAGTGGCATATAATAACTGTCATAATAATTTTCATAACTGAATTTTTTACCATTTATATGTAACAAATACTCGCAATTGTTGTTATAATACCAATCTTTGAAAAATGGCAAAACTTTATCTGCAATAGGAACTCTTCGTATACCGCTTTCGGTTTTGCTTTGAACAACATCGAAATATTGCTCATCAAGATTTATGTTTTCCTTTTTCAAATTCAAAAGTTCTGATACTCGTACACCTGTGTAAATCAGCATTAAAATTGTTTGATAATATTTATCTTCGGATAAACTCCAAACAGTTTGTATTTCTTCAGCAGTAAATTTATTTCGTTCAAGTTTGTTTGGATTTCTGTCTTTATATTGAATTATGTCGACATATTGAGCGTAATCCTTTTGGCAAATGTCATTTTTCATAGCATATTCATAAAGTTGCCCAAACAGCACTTTGAGTTTTCGGAGCGTTGGATAATTTTTACCACAATTGTCAATAACGCCCTGCAAATTTGAAAGTCGCAAATCTTTAAATGGTGTTTCATATAAGTTTTTACAGCATTTATATGAAGCTTTGTACGCATTAATATTTGAATTTGAAATAGTTTTGAACTTTTGTTTTGACCATTTTTCATATACTTCTTCAAATGTAATTTTAGCCTTTGTTAAATCAAAAGGATTTTTATTATAATCTGCAAGCATTTGAAGTCCTTCTCTTTTAGTTCTTGCATAGCCAATTATTGCAAATTCCTGCTTTACCTTTTGGCTTTTCTCATCTATGTGAAACCCAACGGTTTTTCTGACTATGTACGGTCGTCTGCGTTTTCCTGATAATTTTGTAACACTTCCATAGCTGTTTGGTAACTTCATTTTTCTCCTTTCATTTTTCAGGCTACCCTAAAGTAGCCTGTTTTTTCGTACACCTGTTTATCCGGGCAGTAGTACGAATACTCATTTGAATTCGGCAGCTTTTGAGCATAACCAAAGTCAAGAGTTTGGTTTTGTAAACCCACTCTGATAAACTGAGCATCCTTCTTTATTGCCGCAGCTATCTCACTGATTGGTACATTCCGACCAGTGAAATGAGGCATATTAAAGCTGCTCTTTTCGATTTTTTTTAAGCAATTATACAAATCATTCAATGTAACTTCATTATTCAATGGCATTTTCCTCCTTATATTCTATCGCATTATTGTTCTCAATTCCGCTATTTTTATCATTATTTGCAGAATCTTCGCAATTTTTTATTTTTTGAAGTTTTAGCCATCTTGTGTTGGCATTTCTGCCTGTTGTTAATTCAATATCGGCAACATATTTCAAATTATCCTTGTTAATATTTAATATATTTGAAAGATGTTGAGGTAATATATCCTCATTGATTGCTTTTACAAGTTCTGTTGCTGTTCCTTGCCATTCATTTTTTTCAGCCATAAAATCGACTACTTTTTTAACAATAGGAATCAAACAGGCTTCACCAGCTTTTGTTTCTTCTCCTCTATATATCCAATTGTGAGATTTTGAGTCTAATGTTAATGTGAATACATTTTCTCGTTGCGAACGACCACGGATATATAGCTTTCCGACAGAGCTCAAATTATCTCTTTTTAACACGAACATACCTTCACATGCTCCGCTTATACCTCTCGTTCCGGTTATTTCGTCGAATGGGTCATCTGCTTTCATTTTTCTCGTATGGTGTAATATCAGAATACATATATTATTATCGACAGCAAATTTATTTAGCCTTTCAAAATTGTTGTAATCTTGAGCGTAAGTATATTTATATTTGCCACTTACAAGCACTTGATATGTATCTATTACAACCATTTTTAAATTGTCGTATTCATCAATACAATTTTCAATGTTTTTTAATATGTAGCGTATTGCACATTTTTCACTGCTGAAAAGCAGGTTTTTAATATTTGGACCGAATTTTGTTAAACCCGAACAGCGCTCATAAAATGATTGACCGTCTTCATTGTCTTCAAGGCCTAAATATAACACTTTGCCGCAATTAACATTTCTTTCGAAAATTTTGCTGTTTGTAGCAACTGCAACAGCTATTTGGGTTGCTAAGATTGTTTTACCGCATTTTGGTGCGCCTGCTAAAACATATGCACCCGGATTGATCAAATCCTCAATGATATAATGTTTCTCTTTAAAACCGTTTCTGAGCATTTCTTCTAAACTTATAATATTAGTCATAAAAATCTCCTATCCGGTAGCGTTATTACCGTCATTGTCGTCATTATTGTACATATAAAACCTAAACGAAAGGCTTCGCCTTCTGTTAAGGCAACAAGAACAATTGAAAACCACAAGTTATGTTACAAAAAGCCAAGTTACAGTGTCACCTTTTTAATATGTGCTTTGTAGTAGTGCTATTGTTTTTCTCCCCTGAACGAGAAACTTCGTTTCTGTTTAGGCATAATGTTATTCAAAACATTAACAATAATGACGGTAATGACGATGATTCATCTACCACTTTTATTAATTTGCAAGTTGGTCCTTGCATTATATATATCGCAAATATTTCGATTTTTTAGAAAAATATTCAACATATCTCCTAAATTCACATAATATCGCAAAAATACTTTTTGATATTTGTGCAAAATAACAACAAAAAAGACCAAGATTCAACATTGAACCTTGGTCGTGATTTGTTTTTACAGATTTTTGGATGTTTTTTAAAGCGCTAAAAAGTCTAAAATCACTCGATTAATGATTTGAATTCAAATAATATTAATAATTTTTCAAATAATGGAACTTTTTCGATATTTTGAATGTCTAATAAGTGAAATCAAGAAATGAATTTGTTGTAATATGCTGATTATGATAGTATAATTATATTAACGATCATAATATGATTAGTAGTTCACTTATTAATTTCTTGATATTTAATTAAATCTTGAAGGTATTTAAAATGTTTTGTGGCAATTGTGGAAAAGAAAATATGAAGGGCGCAAAATACTGCTCTTCTTGTGGCACACTTATCGAAAATGGTATTATTGAAAATAAAGTTGATAATAAGAAACAAATTCAAACCGTATTAAACGATATAGAAATGGCAAAAAGGTATGTAAATAATGCAGAAAGCTATTTTTATGAGAATAACGAAATTTATAAAGATAAGAATGTTTTAGACCGATATGCAAGTTTGATTTCTGTTAATGGAACGTTTAGACAAAAATATAAAGCTGAGCCAACGGAAGAGGTAAAACAGGTTTTAAAAAAATATAACTTTAATTATACTGTTAAGCGTATTACATACTTGCTTATTTTATTAGCTATTTATTTTGCTGTTGTTATAATATCGTTAATATGCACTAAATATATTAATAATATTTCATCCCTATTTACATTATATATAATAGACGGAATTATTCAAATTGTTTTAATTGTATTAGCGTTCAAAAGTAAAAAAATTGTTGACAAAAAAGTACTTGAAATATGTTCAAACATAAATAAACAATATAATGATGCATATTCTAAAGCTTACAAAAAATATTTAAGTGTAATTGAAGAATATAATAATCAATATGGTAATATACCACCTAAATATTTAAGTCTTTATGCACTCAATTATATTGATGAAATGTTAAAAAACAAGAGAGCTGATTCTTTAAAAGAGGCTTTAAATCTTTTTGAAGAATACGATTTCAAACAAAAGATGATTAGAGAAAATAACAAAAGATTTGCGCAACTTCAAAATCAAATTCATTTTCAATCTCAAATGATTTTAAACAATCAGCGTGATGAAATGGTAAGTAGCGGCATAACTAATGCATTGCTTTTTGTTGATTTAATTTCAAGAATTTAAAAATAGTGACTAAAGGAAAAGGTATTTTTAATGAAAATTGATATAGAATTAGTGGAAAAAGTAAAATCGGGTGATAAAGCAGCATTTTCTCAATTATATGAATCGATTTACGCTGATACATATAGGCTTGCTTATTCTTTTACAAAATCAAACGAAGATGCACAAGACGCAGTACAAAATGCATTTGTTATTTTATATAAAAAAATAGAAACTTTAAAAAATACAAATTCATTTAAATCTTGGTTTAATACAATTGTTGTTAACGAGGCACTTCGCATAAATAAAAAGAAAAAATCTTACGCTTTAAATTTCACTGATGTAAACGATGAAAATAGTGATTCTGAATTTGAAAATTCAATCATTGATGAAAATGATAATTTTACACCTGAAAACTATGCCGATAAAAAAGAAATTATTAAAACAGTTGGCAAAATAATGGATGAGCTTAGTGAAGAACAAAAACAATGCCTGCAGCTTTTCTATTATGAAGATATGAAAATAAAAGACATTTCTAAAGCATTAAATGTTCCTGAAGGCACTGTAAAAACAAGGCTCAAAAGAGGCAAAAGTAAATTTGAAGAAATTGCCAAAGAATATGAGAAAAAAGGTTATAAATTCTTTGGATTTTCGGTTCTCCCGATTTTCTTCAGTTCTTCACTTTCAAATATTCAAATTCCGGATATGCCGTATGAAAAACTTGTTGCACCTACACTTATTACTTCCGGTGCATTAGCAGGTAAAGTTACGGCATCTGCCATAACGATAAAAAAGACTGTAGCAGGTATTCTTGCAGCCATTTCTGTTGCAGTTGGTATCGGAGTGGCTGCTCATTACATAAATTATAACAGTGCTGTTTCAATGGTTGAAAATGAAAATTGTATGATTTACAGTGATTTTTATATTGATGAAAGTAAAGATTTGTATGACGGCACAATATATTGTTTAAACAAAGACGGAGAAACCGGCAATCCAACAGACATCAAATGGCAAATAGATGATGTTTGTGCCTTTAAGTACATTTTATATGATAATGAATTATTTTATTTAGATGTACTTGATTTTAATATTTATGAGATCAATATAGAAGATAAGAATCCAAAACCGATAAAAATATCTAAAAACGCATTAACTGACGGAACAGGACATCCACCAGATACTTGGCTTACAAAATTAAGCTTTAATATGTATCAAAAAGGTGGAAAAATAATATATGTTACAAAAGACGATTTCGGAAAAATGGGCGGACCAAGTTGGGGATATGCTTATGATATAGAAAAGAAAGAAACGCAGTTAGCTGTAGCTTTAAACAGCTATGGTGGATTAGATGTCAATCAAGACGGCTTTGTTGTTTGGAATGAAGATAGTGAAAATACATATAGTCTTTATGATGAAAATGGAAAGAAGATAAAATCAAATTATGAAGAAAACGAAAACGCCGTAATATCTGAAGGCGATAATTCTGTATTAGAAGCTGTTTCGTTATATGATTATTCCGGAAATCAAGATGTTGATATTAAATATATTAATAAAATTACCGGAAAAACGGAAACATACAACCAAGGCAAATACTCAGCTTTAGCTTGTGATGGCAGAGGTGGAATATATTATATTGAACCTGTATTTGACGAAGAAACCGATGATATCAGGGGACTTAAATCTTGCTATCAACACAGCGTTACAGAAAACAATCATTTTGTCGCTAACGACTGCAACTACACATATTATTCAGACACAAAAAACAAATGTATTAAAAGAGTAAATAACAGGACTAAAAAAGAATCAAAGTATATAGATAATGTAAAGAGTTATCAAGTAATTTTAGAAAATGATTATCTATATTATTCTGATGACAAAAAGATGGCAATATATTGTGTTAATACAGAGGAAAATGATACAGCACCAATAAAAATTAGTCGCAATAAAATAGCTGCAGCAGAACTTGGCGGAACAGATAATAATTTAATAAATTTTAATCTTTATAAAGGAAATATTCTATATGTTGCCAATAAAGATGGATGGTATTCCGGTTCTGAAGAGTCTTATGTGTACAAATATAATGTTAGTACTAAAAAGACGGAAATTATTTACACTTCAAATTCCATTGAGCGAGTAGGAATAGGCTCCAATTATGCTTTTTATACAAGTATCTATGACGAAGATTTAGAAGATTTTATGTATAAATATTATGATGAAAGCGGAAATGAACTGCAGAATATGGCTAATCCTCAAGGAGATATAACTGTATTTGAAGACAGCAAATACTTAATTTACAGACGGATTGTTGAAGACGATTGTACATACTACATATTCAATAAAGAAACAAACGAAAAAAAGAAGTGCGATGGTATGTATTATCAGCTAAACGCAGTAATCAACGACAAAATTTATGCTATAAAATGTTCATACACCGGATATGACCCAATGGTATATGAAGAAACAGTATTGCTTGATTGGAGTGATTTGGATGACGCATAAAGATGATAGTGTCGATGTAATTATAAAATATTTAATTAAAATATATTTTTCATACAAGATGGAAAATATTGAAATTAAAAAAATTCCTTCATTTGAATTTAATAATACTTTACATTAATAAAAAGCAGAAAATGTGATTTATAAATTTCACATTTTCTGCTTTTTTTACTTTGCGTTAAGTCTTTTTGAAATTTGGATTAATAAGTTCATATCGTCATTTGACAGGTTTGCGGTTTCATTTTTTAACTCTTTTTGTTTTATTATTTCGGTTTCATTTTCGTCAAAAAATTCAGAAGGAGTGATTCCGAAATAATCGCACATATATAGCAATTCCGACAAAGAAGGCAATGCTCTTCCAGAGGATATACTTTGAATATAGCTTTTACTGTGACCTAAATCAAAACTCATTTTGTATTCAGAAACATTTTTTTGAATTCTTAATTGAGTTATTCTTTTTCTAATAAAATCTTCATTCATTGAAATGCCTCCTTTTTTATTCATATTACACTAAAATAATCAGCAAAAGACCGATTGTATTAGTAATTATACTTGTTATATACCGCTAAAAATAGTATACTTAATTTAAGGCTTATAATTTGAAAAATATAATTTTTAATTTTTTTCGAAAAAATGTTAAAATTAATGAACTTTTTTGATTTATGAAGTGTCTAATTGGTGAAAGGATACATAGGAGGTATAAAAAATGTATTGTGAAAAATGCGAAAGTAAAAAACGAAACTACAACAGTAAGTGAAGTGCCGCAAACTTTTAAATCAATCTAAGAAAAAGATGTAGTTCAAAAAGAAATAGAAAAGAATTCAACTGATAATTATAAAAACACAACAGTAACGACAGAAACTGTTACGTCAAATGTTACAGATGTTATTACAAGTAGTCACGAGAGCACATCAGAAGTGAAAACAGTTGTATATAATTTACCTCCTGATTTATCGGTATACGGCACTTGGCAACTTCAAGAAAATGCTACTTTAAAAATCAAATTTGATAAAAGTTATGTTTATACAGTAAATAGTGAAGATACAAAAAGTGTATGGACCGGTACTCACGCTGCCTCAGTGTGTGGCGAAAAAGCCTTAACAAAAACAGGTTTGACCTCACGGCAGGTTATGATGAGATATGGTGTGCCTAAAAACAAATTTAATATTGATAATTTCTATTATATTTGTTTGCCTTACGAATATGTTAGCTTTGACGGTGGTGAAAAAGTAAAAACGGAATCTGATTTTTCGGATAAATTAGTTGAATTGTATTTGTACTTATATAATGATAAAGACGGCAATTTAGTTGCTGATAACTACATTCCACGTGACGATGAAAGTGCACTTATGGACCAAATCGTTCAAATAAAGGGTGAAGAATTATGAAGACGTCTGAATTTATATAAGTTAAAAAATACAATAAAAAGACAAAACCAAAGATTCTTAATTGTATAGTGTATGCTTTTCTATATAAAACCATTTATAGTGGAGATGAATCTACTCGAGAAGATACTTATAAAAATATTGAAATAAAGCTATGAAAAAATTAATAAATGTTTATTATAATATTTTGTCTAAAGAATATAAAATCAATTATAAATTAATGATAAAAATAGAAAAAAGATTGGAGGAAAATAAAAAATAATACCTTAGCACAAGTTTTATAATATCAAAAAGAAAGGATGAAAATCATGAAAAAAACGATAAGTATATTAATGGCATTTGTAATTTTACTTACAAGCATATCTTCATTTAGTATTGTTGCAAATGCAAGTTTTGAGAACAAAAAATATAAAGATTTTGTGTATTGCTATGATGACGACGATGAGGTCCATATTTCCAAATACATAGGTAATGATAAAAATGTAATCGTTCCGCAGCAAATAGAATCTAAAACAGTCAAAATAATCGACGTTGGTGCATTCTCTGACTGCACAGCTGAAAGCATAGTTATTCCTGAAGGTGTGGAAGAAATTCAATACAATGCTTTCTGCGATTGCCCGAATTTAAAAAATATTTCTTTACCTGACAGTCTTAAAACTATTGGCTGGGGAGCATTTATTAGGTGTTCATCACTTGAGAAGCTCGTTATTCCAAATAATGTTATGGGACTTAGCGATGGAGCCATTACATATTGTGATAATTTAAAAGAAATAGTTATAGGTACAGGATGCAAATCGCTTTACTATAATGCAATAACTTACAATCCAAAGCTTGAGAAAGTTGTTTTTCTTAGTCCTACGACCAAAATATATGATGATTTTGTCGGAAGTGAAGGTGATGTAATAGAAACAGTAGATTCTTGGGCAACTATTTACGGTTATAACAAATCATTTGCAAAAGATTATGCCGATAAATATGGCAGAAAATTTGTTGCGTTAGAAAGTACATGTGACGGTGTAAATCATCATTATTACAAAGGCGCTAAAATAAGCGCAACATGTACAGAAGGCGGCATTGACGAATATATATGTACTTGTGGTAGCAGTTATGCTATGCCAACCAATGCACTTGGTCATAAATATTCTGAATATTATCAAAATGTTAAACAACCAACTTGTACTGAAAATGGCACAGTGGCGAGATATTGTGAAAGAGAAAATTGTGAGTCATATATTGATGAAAAAGAAGAACCGAATTCAGCAAAAGGTCATTATTTCTTAGATGATGAAAAATATTGTTTAAGGGAAGGCTGTAATGCTATAAATCCTGATTATGTCGACCCAAATGCAACAACATCACCTGTTATAAAAACCGAACCTACAACACAGCCTTCGACTGCACCATCACCTGCTGACAGTTCAAATAATAAATTTACTACAAATTCAACTGCAACAAATAACAGTGCAAAAAAATTAAAAAAGCCTAAAATTTCTAAGCTTAAGAAAAAGAAAAATACCGTATCAATTTATTGGGATAAAATTAATACGGCAAAAGGATATGAAATATCTTATTCGACAAGCAAGAAATTTAAAAAGAACTCAACGAAAACCATTAAAGTGAAAAGGAATAAGAAGAATGCTACAATAAAAAAGTTGAAAAAAGGCAAAAAATATTACATTCGTATTCGTGCTTATAAAACACTTAATGGCAAAAAGATTTATTCATCTTATTCAAAAGTAAAAAGTGTAAAATTATAAAAGGAGAATATAAATATGAAAAAGGTTATAAGTGTATTATTGTCGGTTTTAATGGCAACAAGTATTATATCTGGACTTAATTTAACTGCTTTTGCAGCAGGCAATACAAAAAGCACAGCCACGCAAATAGCATTGGGTCAAACCGTAAATGGAAGTATAAAAAATTCCAATGATGAGTATTGGTATAAATTCACAACACCTTCTTCAGGAAGAGTTACAGTCTCGTTAACTTATTCAATAAGTGCAGTTGGTTTTTATTGGGGCAGAGACGGAAGCAGTAGTGACTTAAAAAACACTACCTTAAGTAAATCGGATAAACTTGAATATGACGCTGATTCATATTCTGTTGATTGCGTTGGTGATACATTTTATGTTTGTATAGAGCGTTGTTGGGGCGATTATGGAAATTATTCATTGAATGTTTCATTTGCTTCAGCAAATGAAAGTTTTCCTGAAAGCTACAATAATCGAAATGATTCTAAGCTTTATGCTAACACAATAGGCTTTGGTCAACAATATAACGGCCATATTGCATATGATAATGATGTTGATTATTATAAATTTACACTTCCTTGTTCTGCTAAGGTGGATTTATCTATTACCAACTATATTGATGATTGCGAAGTTGTAATGAGTGATGACAATGGAAACAACATAATTGAAAAAAATTGCGGAAAACAAAATAGTAAAGTTAATAAAGATGTAAAAAATTATAGTACTTATTTATCTGCCGGAACATATTATATTAAATTTAGTGAATATTTTTCTGAATATGGTAACTATAGTTTCGCTCTTAATTATACGCCATCTTCCGAATCATTCCCAGAATCGTATTCTAAAAATGATGATACTTTAGCTACGGCAAACAAAATAAGTTTAAACAAAACATATTACGGTCAATTTGCATTCAATGATATTGATTATTATAAATTTAAATTGACAAGTAAAAAAAGCGTTACTGTAACGGTTAATGCTTCCTCAATATTAGAATACAAAATTTTAGATAAAAATGGAAATTATGTAAAATCGTTATACACAAATGGCGGAAAGACCGAAAAAGATATTGTTGATTTGAGTAAAGGCACTTATTATTTTGCTGTGTATAGTGGTGATTATCAAAACTATAAGTTTAAACTTTCTATACCCACAAAGCCTGCAAAAGCAAAGCTTAATAAACTCAAAGCATCAAAAGGCGGAAAAATCAAAGCGACTTGGGCAAAAACAAAAGGTGCAAGCGGTTATCAGTTATCATATTCAAAATCAAAGTCATTTAAAAAAGTAATCGCAACTAAAACGGTAAGTGGCTCAAAGAAAACGTCTTATACAGGTAAAAATTTCACTAAGGGTAAGAAGTATTATGTTCGTGTTCGTGCATATAAAAAGGTGAATGGCAAGAAAATATATGGCTCTTGGTCAAACGTGAAATCTGTTAAAGCAAAATAACACAACAACATAAATAGGATTTAATATTATGTGGGTTGTTATGTCATTTTTGCTCCATTGATTAAATTTTTGTTTTATAGGATGATAAAAACATTCGATTTTGATGTCAAAAAATGAAAGGAGAAAATAAAACATGTAAATTATTAATGAATACAATGAATTTTGATCGATTTTAAATTATTAAAGGAGAATAATTATGAGTTTGGCAAAGAAAGTACTTTCTGTTGGTATTGCATCTATTATGGCAATGTCAGCTATGGCAGTTGGCACTACGGCACTTGCAGATCCAATTAACACTATCCAAACGGCAGACACAATTTCACTTAATGACAGTAAAACAGTAACACTTAAATATGGTGATATCGGAAATTTTGACACTATTTCAGAAGATACGGTTTACTATAAGTTTACCGCTCCTTCAACGGATTATTACGAATTCACCTTAACAGGTTACAGATTAAGAGCAGACAATAACGTTCCAAGTGCATATATTGATGTTTCAGACGAATTTGGAATTCAGCCTCCGTCTAATGGTGGTTCTTACAACCAATATTTTAATGATGTTAAGATGATTTCGTATTTGAAACAAGGTAAAACATATATTATTGATATCTTCTATTCACCATTCGGTTCACAAGAATATAACGATAATTTTTATTGTGAAACACCTCTTACTCTTACAGCATCAAAACATACGCATGATTTTGCAAAGGTTCTTAATGTTGATGATACAGAATACACTTGTAAACGTTGTAACTATTCGTATTTAGAGTCGCATCCAACCGATCACACTCCAACACCATCTGTAACTGAGCCTTCTACAACACCTACACAGCCTACACCGGCTCCTACAAGCACTTTTACTACAACAACGGCACGTAAAGTGTCAAAGCCCAAAAATACTAAAATCAAAAAGGTAAAGGCTGCTAAGAAAGCATTAGCAGTTACTTGGAAGAAAGTATCCGGCGTAAAAGGTTATCAAGTACAGGTTGCAACAGACAAAAAGTTCAAAAAGAACAAGAAAACTGTTACAATCAAGAAACAAAAAACCACCAAGACAACCGTAAAGAAACTTAAAGCTAAGAAAAAGTATTACGTAAGAGTAAGAACTTTCAAAACTGTAAACGGCAAAAAGGTTTATTCTTCTTGGTCCAGTGTAAAGCGTGTTAAGACTAAATAGGCAATATAAGTATAAGCAGCAGGTAATCCTGCTGCTTGTTTGCTTTTACATTGCGTTGACACTCCTATATATCTGCGTTATAATTAAGATGAACAAGGAGGAAGTCAACTATGACTGACAATAGATTTAAGAAAGTAATATCAACCATTATGGCTGTTACAATAGCTTTTACCGGCTTGACTTTGGGTGCTCCAAGTTATGCAGCAAATAGAAAGCCAAGCTCAACAAGTGTTACGAGTGTAAAGGCAATAAATAACGGCTTTACAGTTAAATGGAAAAAGAAGTCTTGCACAGGCTATCAAATCCAGTATTCGACAAACAAAAAGTTTGCTAAAAAAGGTACTAAGGTTTTGAAAGTGAACAAGGCAAAGACAACTTCTAAGACTGTAAAGAAGCTCAAAGCTAAGAAAAAGTATTATGTAAGAGTAAGAGCATATAAGACTGTTAAGAAAAAGAATTATTACTCAAAGTGGACCAAGACTTATAAAGTAACTACAAAAAAGGCTAAGAGTTCATCGAGCAGTAGTTCTTCAACTACTCCTACTATTAAATCTATTTCTTATCTTGATAAGGGATATGGCTTTAAACTTACTTGGAACAAAGTTTCTAAAGCTTACGGCTATGAGATTCAGTATAGTACAAATAAAAAATTCTCTGATGTTTATGATGATGAGGGTTATGTATTTGACAATATGCATAAGGACGTAAGTAAGAACAGTACCTCTGTAAATTTCAAAGTCAGTGATAAAGATCCTGCTGCTGATAACATTTGGTATGTAAGAATTAGAGCAGAAAAGTCCGGTGGAAAGTATTCCGGCTGGTCTAAGACCGTTTCAATCCTTACTCCTGAAAGAAAAGATTATCTCAGACTTATGGATAAGGCTTATGGTGAAATGGGTATTACTGCACAGATGAATGATATTCAAAAACTTGCAGCTATTCAAAATTGGATAGGCAACAACTGGTATTATGATGCAGATACAGAGCATGAAGATGCAGTAGGCAAATATCAAATTGCTAAATATCATCACAATGGTTGTAATTCATTTGCAAATGCTTTCAATTATTTTGCAAACAAAGCAGGTATTGAAAGTTACACAATTGGTGGAATGAGAAAGAAACTTTCTGGCGGCCATTATTGGAATTTTATTTGTATCCAAGGCAAATGGTTTAATTATGATTGTGAATCTGGAAACGGAATAGGCGGATTTTACCCAGAAACTCGTGCTACCGAATCCTACAAACTTGATTCGGAAAGTAAAAAAATATATGAATCAAAGCAACCTCTTGGTACGCATGATGAATATATTAGCATGAATGAACAATTTAAACTTCTTTATCCAAAATGTGTAAATACTATTTATAAATAATTTTTGTTTTTTTAGAACTATCAATGTAAAAGTTGATAGTTCTTTTTTTATACCTTTTTAACAATAAAAAAAGATGCCGTTCTATTTTTTTCACTTGGAGAATAGATGAAAGCCTATGCTCACATTCAAAATATGGAAGTGACTATATTTTGAGTGCCAAAGAAACTGTGTGAGGAGTCGAGGTCAGTGACACTTTGGCAACATTTTTTCGATATTACAATAAATTTATAGTTTTATTAAAATTTTAAAGGTGGTGAATTGTAATGACTAATAAAAATTACAAAGCATTAAATTGGTCAGGATTTATGTAGCTAACCTTTTTGGGTTGGCTGAATATAAATAATGATTAAATGAAATAATTAAAATTCTCATTGTGGTTTTAATTATCTGTTTTGAACAATGGTTTTAATAATATTATTAAAATACTCTTAAGAAAGGAGAAAAAACAAATATATGAAAAGATTTAATTCATATAAAGTTAAAGGTCTTGGTAAACGTGTACTTTCTGTTTTACTTGCCGTTTTAATGGCGTTTAGTTGTTTTGCAACAAGTCTTACTGCTCTTGCTGTTAACTTAAATCGTATTTAAGTATATCTGATTTTTAAAATTGCATTTTTTAACATAATGCTCGATTATTACTGATATGAAACTGCTGTTAATGCTGTCGCAAACTATGTAAATATCATTTTTATTTTCTCTTATTTCATCAATGATTTTTGCTAATGTCTTAAGATTAATTATGACTAAGTTATATGTATTTGCAGGGATTTTTTTCGATATTTCTTTTTCCGATTCAATTGGATTTTCGTAGTATTTCTCGATATGCTCACGAAAACCGTCAACAATTGGAATAAGATAGGCATAGCCCATCTTTTCGCTTACGGTTGACAAAATCGTAGATTTTTCATATGAGCTGTAAACAGCTGTATTTATGTTGGCTCGCCTGAACTCGCCTTCTCTATACAGCCACTTCCTGCCGTTTTTCACTTCAAGAAGCTCAATAACCGTGCTAATATTTTCAGCAATGAAAATCCTGTCAAGCCTGTTTGCCGTTTCATCCTTGTAGTATTCCTTATTGAGTAAATACATAATTCGTTTCTTTGAGCGTATCTCTTTTTTGAGATGAATTGCAATAGGGTGCAGAAAGCTGTAAACTAAAAAGTTAGTCCGTTCACACTGCAAAAAGGCTGCAAATCTTGAGCCTTTGTATTGCAGCAGGTTGTTGGTTGTTTCATTTTCCAACATTATATTCAATGCCAAAGAATTGATGCAATTATTGCCGTTAACAAATGAAAGAACTGCCACGGCTCGGCTTCTTGCAAGGCTCGGACTTTGTCGGAGCGCACTCCAATAGGTCGTGATTTCAACACAAAGCTTGTGTGCAATTTTCAACCCTTTTGAAGTAATTGTAATAGAGTCTTTTTTGTTATTTCTTTTTTCGCAATCAACAGCAACACATTTGATTATGTTGTTTGCTCTGAGAAATCTAATAGCCTCTTCCAACTTCCATTTTTTGTCAAAAAGCTTGTCAATGAAAAGCAATTCGATGTTTTTGGGAATGTATCTATATCGGCAAATTAACGATAGTAAATTGTATTTATGTTTGTCTTTTTTTATTTCTTTAATTAATTCTGAATTATTCATATGTTCTCTCCTTTAATATTTCTTTCTTACCTGACACATTTTGCGTTGGTAAATAGTGTGCTTTATCAGTTTTTTCAATGGTTTTGCACTCCTCCAAACCGATTTCCTTGGTTTGGAGTGCCTTTGGAATGACTTTTAAGTTGGTGTAGCATTTATCCGATGGCTTATTTTGAATAACAATTTTAATATTGCTGTCGTCATTCAGGCATAATTTGTCAGTCACAATATCAATTATCTGCTTGTATTCAAAGTTGTCCGGGTCGGGAAATGCTCTGCCGTTCTTGTGAAAATTTGTAAAAACAAGTGTCGAAATTTTATGGTTGTAGTTTTGAATTTGACTTAGTGCAAGGTCTAAAGGCTCTAAAATTGTATTGATTTTTACGTAAATCTCATCAAGCCCAAGCTTTGCCAATTTACCTAAACACCTGTAAATTGACTCGTCACTTTGGTCAATGTTTTCATATAATCGGCGAATATCCTTAACCTTTTTAAATGGCAAAATCGCCGGCATATTAATATTGATTATTCCGTTTTTGTTGACTGATATATCAATATCATTACTATTGATAAGTGCTTTTTCATAGGAATTTGAATTGTCGCTTTTATAATTTTCAACAACAAATTTGCGAATATCGAGCGTTAATTTTTCACTTTCCGTCAATAAAATAATTAGTCTGTTTTCGCTAATTCCGTCAATCAAATTTATAATTTCACTGCACTTGTTTTTGATTTTCAGAAGCTCATTTTTGTTCATTTTCTATTTCACCGCCTTTCTTTTTTATTGCTTCCATATATACTATCGCGCAAAAAAAAATTTTTTCAGAGAAATTAAAAAGACGACATGTATTTTCTTGACATTATACTCCTGTGGGAGTATAATAAAGGCGAGGTGAGATATTATGAAAACTATATATCACGGTTCTAAGGATATTATTAAGCATCCTGAATTTGGCAAAGGCAAAAGCTATAATGATTACGGTTTGGGCTTTTATTGTACTGAAAATCTTGACCTTGCACTTGAATGGGCTGTTGACCTTAACAGGAATGGCTATGCTAACAAATATGAGATTGATGATACAAAGCTATCTGTTTTTAATCTGAATGACGATAAATATGTAATTTTGCATTGGCTTTCCGTTTTGCTTGAAAACAGGCATTTTGATGCACAATCACCTCTTGCCGTGGAGGCAAAGGAATATATTTTGAATAACTTTTCGGTTGATTACAAAGACTATGATGTGATTATCGGCTACCGTGCCGATGACAGCTATTTTTCATTTGCACAAGATTTTTTGAACGGCACGATTTCATATCGACAGCTCAGTAATGCAATGAGGCTTGGCAATTTAGGTCAGCAATTTGTTTTGAAAAGTAAAAAGGCATTTGAAATGATTAAATTTATTGACTGTCAAAGTGCTGATTCCGATGAATGGTTTTCAAAAAAGCAGAACAGAGATAAATCGGCTCGCAGAGATTATTTTGATGCCGAGAAAAATAAAAGACAGCGTGGTGATATTTATATTACTCAAATCATTGACGAGGAGATGACGGCTGATGATTCACGCTTACGATAAAAATTATTTAGAAAAAGCACAAGCTTTACTCGGCAGAATGCTTGATTTTGCTGTTTATGATTTTAATGTTGATGTTGAAAAGTTTTATAAAAAGTTTTGTGATTCTGAATATGCAAGAAGGTTTGAAATAGGTGACACTTCCTTGTTATCCGGCAAATCGGGAGTTGAACTTGCTTATGACATAATCGGCAACTCAACCGTCAAACCGAAATTTACAACTAACAGAAGTCCTGAATATTGGGCAGGCTGGGTACTTGCTTATTATCAATGGTACACTTCTTTCACTTTTAATCAAATAAACGACACAGCCTCAATTAAAGATATTATTAATATGTATTCTAAATATCACGAAATGGATATTATGCAGTTTGTTGATTCTATGAATGAAATGTATGCGCAAAAGAATCATATAACAAATTTGAAGAAAAGGCGA